>Ga0209524_1000093_pt1 | contig 10100 bp, 5 predicted proteins | sample JacPinW_OM1H0_M1_FD_187956 | JGI IMG/M metagenome (GOLD analysis project Ga0209524, IMG submission 187956) | Forest soil microbial communities from Algoma, Ontario, Canada - Jack Pine, Ontario site 1_JW_OM1H0_M1 (SPAdes) (version 2) | ecosystem: Environmental > Terrestrial > Soil > Boreal... | reverse complement strand
CGCCTCAGCCCGGGGGGTGAGAGCCGTCCGAGCCGTGCGCCCCTGCCGCACCCGGCTGGGCCATGGCGGGCACGTGGGGGGCCTCCGGCAGGTACTTGTCGAGGAACACCAGGACGGCCTGGTAGGCCTTGGCCTGGGTCTCCTTGCGCGCGAAGCCGTGCCCCTCGTTCGGGTAGATCTGGTACTCGACCGGGGTGCCGCGCTTCCGCGCCGCGGCGACGATCTCGTCGGACTCCTGCCTGAGCACGCGCGGGTCCTTGTCGCCCTGCAGTACCAGCAGCGGGCGCTCGATCTGCTCGGCGTGGAAGAGCGGCGAGATCTTGCGCAGGTAGTCGGCGTCGGCCTGCGGATCGCCGATCAGCTTGTACAGGGCCTTGCGCTCCGAGGCCCAGTAGGGCGGGATGCTGGCCAGCGTGCGCACCCAGTTGGCGACGCCGAACAGGTCGACGCCGGCCGCGAACTCGTGCGGCCGGAAGGCGAGCGCCGCGAGCACCATGTAGCCGCCGTAGCTGCCGCCGATGATGCCGATGCGGTCGGGTGCCACCCAGCCGGTGGCCGTCAGCATGCCCTTGGCCGCCACGCAATCGCCGAGATCGGCGTCGCCGTGCTTGCGGTCGGCCAGGTGGAAGAAGGTCTTGCCGTAGCCGTCGCTGCCGCGGTTGTTGACGGCGTAGACGGCATAGCCGTGATTGGCCAGGAACTGGATCAAGGCGCTGTAGCCGACGCGCGACTGGCCGCCGGGGCCGCCGTGCACCCAGACCAGCGCCGGCGCCGGGTGCTCGCGGGTGGCCGAATGCGGCTGGTACAGCAGGCCCGGGACCTCGAGGCCGTCGTAGGACTTGAAGCGCACCACACGCGAGGCCGTCAGGGCCGCAGGGTCAATGTCGGGGCTCAGCGCCCGGGTGAGCTGGCGCGGCGCGCCATGCCCCAGGTCGGCGAGGTCGATCGTGTAGAGATTGCGCGGCGAGCGGCTGGACTCGGCGAAGAAGGCGAGGCGCTTGCCGTCGCGCGAGAACCGGAGGCCGGTGATGTCGGCGTCGGGCAGCGCCGGAAGCTCGACCGGACGCATGCCGGGCTCCTGGAACAGGCGCACCTCGGTCGCCGCGTCGCGGTTGATCGAGACCACCAGGAAGCGGCCGTCGCGCGAGAAGCCGGCGCCGCTCACGTCCCAGTCGGGATGGAGGACCTCGACGCGCTTGCCGGTCGCCAGCTCGTAGCGCACCAGGTGTGCGAACTCGCCGCCCTCGTCGGTCGTGAAGTAGAGGCTCTTGCTGTCGGGGCTGAAGTCGACCGGCGCGTTGACGACCTCGCCGTGATGGGTGGTGAGGTCGCGCAGCTGGCGGCTCGAACGATCGTAGAGGTAGACGTCGGAGTCGCCGGTGCTCTCCTGCTTGACCAGGGCGACGTAGCGCCGGTCGCGGGAGATGGGACCGACCGCGAAGCCGCCCTCGTTGCGGAAGAGCAGGGTGCGCTGGTAGCCGTCGACCGACATCTCGTAGAGGTCGAAGTACTGCGGATCGCGCTCGTTGGTGGAGAAGAAGAAGGTGCGGTCGTCCGGCGCCCAGCCTTCGAACCCCGCCTTCAGCTTGTCGCCGGGCGTGAGGTCCCGGGTGGCGCCGCCCGCGTCGCGGACGTAGAGGTGGGTCTGCTCGTTGCCGCCCTGGTCGCTGGCGTAGAGGATGCGGCCGCCGCTGGGGAACCAGCCGACCACCTGGATGGCGTTCACCTTCGAGTCGGTCAGCTGCCGGGGCGCGCCGCCGGCCACAGGGAGGGTGTACGCATTGAAGACGCCAGTCGGGTTGCCGCTCACCAGCAGCTCACGCCCATCGGGCGAGAACCACCCTCCGCCCCAGGTGGTGGTGGCCAGGAACTGCTCGATGGTGTAGCGCGGCGCGGCGGCGGGGGCAGGGGAAGAGGCCGGGGCCGCAGCTACGGTGGCGGTTACCCCGGTAACTGCCGCCAGGCCAGACAAGCTGACAAACATGGCAAGGGCGGCGAAGAGATGGCGCTTGCCACCGGCGGTGATCTTCGACATGGTTCCTGTTCTCCTCTGCGTTAAGGCCAACGCCAGCTCGGCCGCTCGGCCGAGCCTACCAGTGCGGCCAGTAATCCTCCAGTGTAACGATTGGGAGAGATTTCCGTTCGGTTTCAGCTATTCTTTGAGCAACGGACTCAACGTCCGGTCTGCGGCCGCCTGGATTGGGGTGGGCCAAGGAGTTCCATGCGTTCCAAGCGGGAAGTATTAGAGCACCTCAAACGAGACGAGCTGCTGGCGGCAGTGGACCGCTTCGAGCTGACGGTCGAGGACCGGAGGCTCCGGAGCGAGCTGGTCGATGCCCTCGGGAGATCGCGGCGAGCTGAGCTCCCGACCATCCTGGAGGATCTGCCCCGAGCGCGGCTGAAGGAGCTTTGCCGTGCGTTCGGGCTCGACGACTCCGGAAAAGAGAAGGCTCGTCTGATAGCCCGCCTGACGGATGCTCCTTCCGCCGCGCTGCGCACGGCGACAGCTTCACCCGCCGTCGAGGAAACGCCTGCCGCTCGCTCCGCCCGCCCCGCCCCGCGCGTGGTGTCTGCCCAGCGGGCCGGCGGGCTCGTAGTTCCGGAGGTCGAAGGGCCAGGAAAACTGGTTCCGAGATCGAGACGCGACGATGTCTCGTCGGCGAGCCTGGGCTTCGAGGCGACGCTCTGGCGGGCCGCGGACGCCTTGCGCAACAACATGGACGCGGCCGAGTACAAGCACGTGGTTCTCGGCCTGATCTTCCTGAAGTACATCTCCGACGCCTTCGAGTCCAAGCATGCCGAGCTCGAGGCGCAGCGGGCCGAGGGCGCCGACCCTGAGGATCCCGACGAGTACCGGGCGGTCAGCATCTTCTGGGTGCCGAAGGAGGCGCGCTGGGCGCAGCTCAAGGCCAACGCACCCCAGCCGGCGATTGGGAAACTGATCGACGATGCGATGAGCGCCATCGAGCGCGACAACCCGTCGCTGAAGGGCGTGCTGCCCAGGGACTACGGACGCCCCGGCCTCGACAAGCAGCGCCTTGGCCAGCTCATCAACCTGGTCAGCGACATAGGGCTCGGGAGTCCGGCCGACCGCGCCAAGGACATCCTCGGTCGCGTCTACGAATACTTCCTCGCCCAGTTCGCCAGCGCCGAGGGCAAGAAGGGCGGACAGTTCTATACGCCGTCGCGGGTGGTGCGGATCCTGGTCGAGATGCTCGCTCCCTACAGAGGGCGCGTCTACGACCCATGCTGCGGGTCTGGCGGCATGTTCGTGAGCAGCGAGAAGTTCATCGAGGCACACAGGGGAAGGATCGGTGACATCGCGATATACGGCCAGGAATCCAACTACACCACCTGGCGGCTCGCCAAGATGAACCTCGCGATCCGTGGCATCGACGCCCAGATCGCCCACGGCGACACCTTCCACAACGATCGGCACCCCGACCTCAAGGCCGACTACGTGCTCGCCAATCCGCCCTTCAACGACAGCGACTGGCGCGGAGAGCTGCTGAAGAATGACAAGCGCTGGGTCTTCGGCGTGCCGCCTGCCGGCAACGCCAACTTCGCCTGGGTGCAGCACTTCATCTACCACCTGGCGCCCACCGGGCTGGCCGGCTTCGTGCTCGCCAATGGCTCGATGTCGTCGAACCAGTCCGGTGAGGGCGAGATCCGCAAGGCGATCGTCGAGGCGGATCTCGTGGACTGCATGGTGGCACTTCCCGGTCAGCTTTTCTATTCGACGCAGATCCCGGTCTGCCTCTGGTTCCTCGCCCGCGACAAGAAAAATGGCCGCTTCCGCGACCGGCGCGGCGAGGTGCTCTTTATTGACGCGCGGAAGATGGGGACGATGGTCGACCGGGTGCACCGGGAGTTGACGGACGGGGACCTCGCAAAGATCGCAGGTGCATACCACGCCTGGCGTGGCGATCAGGCAGCCGCCACTTATGTTGACGTACCCGGCTTCTGTAAAAAAGGCAAGCTCGACGAGATTCGTCAGCACGGTCACATCTTGACACCGGGGCGCTACGTTGGGACCGAGACGCCCCCAGAGGACAGCGAGCCATTCGGTGAGAAGATGAAGCGATTGACCGCAGCGCTGCGTGGACAAACTGAGGAAGCCGCGAAGCTGGACGCTCTTATTCGCGCCAGTCTGTCAAAGCTTGGCTATGGCGAGTGAGTGGGCTAGGGTTTGCGTCGCTGACCTTGAGGCGCGCGGCATTCTGCATGTGGAGGATGGGAACCACGGTGAGTATAGACCACGCCCCGAAGAGTTCTCGACCTCGGGGACCGCCTTCATTCGAGCTGCCGACATGAGTAAGGGCCGAGTTCTGTTCGAGACCGCTTCGAGGATTAGTGATCAAGCCTTGCGACGCATCCGCAAGGGTATCGGCGCTGGCGGCGACGTTCTTATCTCCCATAAGGGTACCGTCGGAAAGGTGGCATACGTGCCGCTCGACGCACCCAACTTTGTTTGTTCGCCGCAGACAACGTTCTGGCGCTCCCTAGATCAAGAGGAACTGGATCGCCGGTACCTTTACTACTTCCTCTGCTCGGGAGGCTTTCAGCTGCAATTGGCGACCCGCAAGGGCGAGACGGACATGGCCGATTACGTCAGCTTAACGAACCAACGTCTGCTATCCGTACTCGTCCCTCCAATCGACGACCAGCGTGCAATAGCGAACGTACTCGGGGCGCTGGACGACAAGATAGTCTTGAGCCAGCGGATCAGCGAAACGCTGGAGGCAATCGCGCGAGCGCTTTTCGAGTCGTGGTTCGTCGATTTCAACCCAGTTCGGGACAAGGCTGAGGGCCGTGAGCCTGACCTCCCTAAGGAAGTGGCCGACCTGTTCCCGGATTCGCTTGAGGAGTCTGGGCTGGGAGAGATTCCGCGGGGATGGGGCGTAGGCAAAGTCGAAGACCTTGGCTGGCTGAGCCGCGAGGGATTGAGCCCAAGCGATTTTCCCGAGGACATCTTCGCGCATTTCAGCATCCCTGCCTTCGACGCGAACCGCACGCCGAGATTAGAGAAGGGCGGGGCCATTAAGAGTCACAAATTTATTGTTCAGCAGAATGCGGTACTATTCTCGAAACTCAACCCGAGGATACCTCGCATCTGGCTGCCAGAGGTGACCAATTCAAAGCGGGCGATATGTTCCACCGAGTTTCTGGTAGTTCTTCCCAGAATGGGTATTCCTCGGGAGTTTCTCTATTGTCTCTTTGCTAGCAAGGCTTTCTCGAATGTGTTTGGGACGCTTGTAACTGGTACCTCTGGCAGTCACCAGCGGGTCAAGCCCGAGGGTCTGTTAGCTATGGAGACAGTGCTGCCGAGCCTTCCGGTGATCTGTCAATTCGCCCACGAGGTCCGGCCGCTGTTGATGCGAGTGAATCGAGCACTGGATGAATCGCACATTATCGCAAGCCTGCGCGACACGCTTCTGCCCAAGCTTTTTGCTGGCGACCTTCGGGTTTATGACGCAGGGCGCACAATCGAGAGGCATGCCTGATGCCAGATCCAGTCGTCACCAGGCAATTCGCGATGCATGGCGCCCGGGCGGCCATTGAGGGAGGCCTCTCTCACATCGAGGATCAGGTCACGAGCATCGAGCAGGCGGTAGTGGAAAATCCGGGACTCGCGTTCGACCTCGCGAAAACGGTGGTCGAGAGCGCCTGCAAGACGATTTTGAACGAACGCAATGTTTCGTTCGAGCCCGACGACGGGCTCCCGAGGTTGTTTAGGGCAGTGACCATGAATCTGTCTTTGTTGCCTGTCTCGTTGAGCAGGGACGCAGAGGCCCGCAAGAGCCTCGCGCAGACTCTGAGTGGGCTGCACACTTCTCTGGTCGGCGTATGCGAGCTTCGCAACGCCTTTGGTTTCGCTTCGCACGGCTCTGGAGAACCACGGCCCGCCATGGAGAGCGTACAGGCGCTCCTTGCTGCACAGGCCGCGGATGCCATTGTCGGCTTCCTGTACCGCATTCATAGGCAGGAACGTGCTCCAGTTCAGGCTTCGCAGCTGGTTTTCGATGACAACGAGGCATTCAACGGGTACGTGGACGAGGCGAACGCGGTCGTACGGATCTTCGAGCTGGAGTACAGGCCGAGCGAGGTGCTCTTCAACTGCGATCAGCAGGCTTACCGGGACCTCTTGTCCGGATTCGAGCCAGAGGCTTCTCAGGCTGGCCCGGAGGCGGTTTGAGGAGAGCGCGTGAACACTGTGATGACTAGAGGTGACTTTAGAGAGTCGATGGTTGAGCAGGCCACGCTCGCGTGGCTCGAGGCGCTGGGGTATGAAATCCTTCGCGGCCCGCAGATCGCCGTGGGGGAGCCCGGTGCCGAGCGTAGCGACTCGCGTTACCGCGACGTGGTGCTGGAGCGCCGCCTGCAGCAGGCGCTGGCCCGACTCAATCCCGAGCTGCCGCAGTCGGCGCTCGAGGACGCGTTCCGTCGGCTGACACGGCCCAATGCGACGTCGCTTTTGGAACGCAACCGTGCGGTACACCGGATGCTGGTGGAAGGCGTCGCGGTCGAGTACCGACGGGATGACGGCTCGATCGCTGGCGCCCAGGCGTGGGCGATCGACTTCGACGAGCAGAAGAACAACGACTGGCTGGCAGTGAATCAGTTCACCGTCGCCGAGGGTAAGCACGTTCGCCGGCTCGACGTGGTCGTGTTCGTGAATGGTTTGCCGCTCGCCGTCATCGAGCTCAAGAACGCGGCTGACGAGAGCGCCACTATCTGGAACGCCTTCCGGCAGCTCGAGACGTACGAGGCGGAGATTCCTTCACTCTTCGCCTACAATGCCGCGCTCCTCATTTCGGACGGCGTACAGGCCCGCCTTGGCGCCCTCGGTGCCGGGAGGGAATGGTTCAGGCTCTGGCGCACGATCAGCGGCCGTGACGACGACGTGGCGGCGCTCCTGCCTCAGCTTCAGGTGGTCTTGGAAGGGGTGTTCGCGAGGCATCGTTTCCTAAGTCTTCTGCGCCATTTCATCGTTTTCGAGGACCTGGGCGGTGGAGCGCTGGCCAAGAAGATGGCGGCCTACCACCAATTCCATGCGGTGAACTGGGCGGTCGAAGAGACGCTGAGGGCCGCGCAAAAGGTGGCGGCGCAGTGGGTCGCCGAAGGCGCGGGGCGCTACGAAGCGGGGCGGCGGCCTGGCGGCGCTCCAGGTGACCACCGCGTGGGCGTCGTCTGGCACACGCAGGGCTCGGGCAAGAGCCTCACCATGGCCTTCTACGCGGGACGATTGATCCAGCATCCGGCGATGGAGAACCCCACGCTGGTGGTGCTCACCGACCGCAACGATCTCGACGACCAGCTCTTCGGCACCTTCGCCCGCTGCCGCGACCTGCTGCGCCAGGCGCCGGTGCAGGCGGCGAGTCGCTCCGACCTTCGCAAGAAGCTGAGTGTTGGTGGCGGAGGCGTCGTGTTCACGACGATCCAGAAGTTCTTTCCCGAGGGTAAGGGCGACCGGCAGCCGGTGCTCTCGGCGCGCCGCAACATCGTGGTGATCGCCGACGAGGCGCACCGGAGCCAGTACGACTTCATCGACGGATTCGCCCGGCACATGCATGACGCCTTGCCGAACGCGTCGTTCATCGGCTTCACCGGGACGCCCATCGAGACGACCGACGCGAACACGCGAGCCGTCTTCGGCGACTACATCAGCGTTTACGACATCCGGCGGTCGGTGCTCGACGGGGCCACCGTCCCCATCTACTACGAGAGCCGGCTCGCGAAGCTGGAGCTCAGGGAGTCCGAGCGCCCGAGGATCGACCCCGAGTTCGAGGAGGTCACCGAGGGAGAGGAAGTCGAGCGCAAGGAGAAGCTCAAGACGAAATGGGCGCAGCTCGAAAAGCTGGTGGGGGCGGAGAATCGGCTCAGGCTCATCGCCAACGACTTGGTGAGTCACTTCGAGGAAAGACTGGCGGCGCTCGAGGGAAAGGCGATGATCGTCTGCATGAGCCGGCGGATCTGCGTCGAGCTCTATCGCCAGCTCGTAGCGCTTCGGCCGGATTGGCATGACCACGCAGACGAGCAGGGTGCGCTCAAGGTCGTGATGACGGGCTCGGCCTCGGATCCCGCGGACTGGCAGCATCACATCCGCAGCAAGGCTCGCCGGGAGGCGCTCGCCCAGCATTTCCGCGATCCCGGCGACCCGTTTCAGATCGTCATCGTTCGGGACATGTGGCTCACCGGCTTCGACGCGCCAAGCCTCCACACCATGTATCTCGACAAGCCGATGCGCGGGCACGGCCTCATGCAGGCAATCGCCCGTGTGAACCGGGTCTTCAAGGACAAGCCCGGCGGGCTGGTGGTGGACTACCTCGGCATCGCCGACGCCCTGAAGCAGGCCCTTGCGACCTACACGGAGAGCGGTGGCACCGGCGATGCCGCGATTCCCCAGGAGGAAGCCGTTGCCCTGATGCTCGAGAGGTTGGAAGTATGCCGGGGGCTCTTCCATGGCTTCGACCGCTCGCGCTGGACCGGGGGAAAGCCGCAAGACCGCCTCGCCTTGCTGCCGCCTGCCCAGGAGCATGTGCTCGCGCAGACCGACGGCAAGGACCGCCTCCTGCGCACCGTCTCGGAGCTGACCCGGGCCTTTGCCCTGGCGGTGCCGCACGAGGATGCGCTCCGCGTTCGCGACGAGGTCGGGTTCTTCCAGGCGGTGCGTGCGGCCGTGGCGAAGGGCGCGCCCGCGGAGAGTCGAACCGACGAGGACCTCGATCACGCGATCCGCCAGATCGTGTCGAAGGCGGTGGTGTCCGGAGAGGTCGTGGACATCTTCGCGGCCGCGGGCCTCAAGAAACCGGACCTGTCCATCCTCTCGGACGAGTTCCTGGCCGAGGTGCGCGACATGCCGCAGCGCAACCTCGCGGTCGAGCTGCTGCGCAAGCTGCTCAGTGGCGAGATCAGGTCCAGGTCCCGGCGTAACGTGGTCCAGGCGCGCTCCTTCGCGGAGCTGCTGGAGCAGGCGGTGCGCCGCTACCAGAACCGGGCCATCGAGACGGCGCAGGTGATCGAGGAGCTCATCGCCCTCGCGAAAGAGATGCGGGAAGCAGCCTCGCGAGGAGAGGCATTGGGTCTGTCGGAAGACGAGCTGGCGTTCTACGACGCCCTCGAGACCAATGACAGCGCGGTCAAGGTGCTGGGCGAGCCGACCCTCAAAGCGATCGCCCGCGAGCTGGTCAAGACGGTGCGCGCGAACATCACGATCGATTGGACCGTACGGGAGAACGTTCGCGCCCAACTTCGGGTCGTGGTCAAGCGCATCCTGCGGAAGTACGGCTATCCGCCGGACAAGCAAGAGAAAGCCACCCAGACCGTGCTCGAGCAGGCGGAAGTGCTGTCAGAAGGATGGACGATCGTATCCGGCAACTAAGTCATTCCTAGCATGGAGGTTGCCGTGAGAGCGAGCCGTTCCTCGCGGTCAAGTAGCGGTCAAGGAGACTCTCTCAGGAAGACGTGGTCACGGGCCTGGCCCTGCCGGCGCCGCGGGGGCTGCGGCGGCATCGCCGTAGCCGGTGAGCTCGACGTAGCCACGGGCCTTGACCGGCCGCCCGCCGTGGGTGCCAGTGGCGGTGACGGCGCCTTCCCAGTAGCGGAAGGAGAGGCGGAGCTCCTGGGCGGCGAGCAGCGGCTGCACGGTCAGGTCGAAGGCCGCGGGGCCGGCGCCTGGCAGCGTCAGGCGCCAGCCGGAGCGATAGCGGACGTGGCTGGACGGGCTGATCCAGGCGCCGGTGGCGGCGAACAGCACGGCCGCGAGGGGCACCCGGGTGATGCGGCCGTCCGGGGCGATCAGGGTGGCGAGGCTGGCCGGGTCGGCCTGGTCGGCGGCCCCGGCCGCCGCCGCCGGTGGGCGCCGGCGCAGGCGGTAGAGCATCAGCTCCCAGCCGTCGTCGAGCTGCAGGGCGAACCAATCCCAGCCCACCTCGCCGGCGGCCAGCGAGCTCGTGCTCCACTCGCGGTCCATCCAGGCCTGGCCGGTGACGGCGAGCCGCTCGGCGCCGACGCGCAGCGTGCCGGCGGCGGCGAGGCGCGGCAGGGAGTAGTAGTACGAGGCGTTGCCGGGCTCGGCGCTCTTCGCGGAGAGGCCGCGG
>Ga0209524_1000092_pt1 | contig 10102 bp, 6 predicted proteins | sample JacPinW_OM1H0_M1_FD_187956 | JGI IMG/M metagenome (GOLD analysis project Ga0209524, IMG submission 187956) | Forest soil microbial communities from Algoma, Ontario, Canada - Jack Pine, Ontario site 1_JW_OM1H0_M1 (SPAdes) (version 2) | ecosystem: Environmental > Terrestrial > Soil > Boreal... | reverse complement strand
GCTCGCTTCGAGGAGGCCGCCGACGACCGCAAGATCCTGCGGCGCGCGGCGCTGCAGCTCGACGAGCTCTTCCTGCTCGTGGTGGCCGGCGAATTCAACTCGGGCAAGAGCGCTTTCATCAACGCCCTGGTCGGCAGCCCGCTGCTCGCCGAAGGGGTAACTCCGACCACCACCCGCATCCAGCTGCTGCGCTACGGCGACGGCCAGGCGCCACCACCGGCGCCCGCCGGACCACCCCACGCCCCGCTCCTCCCCGGCGACCCCGCAGCCCTCGACGTCGTCACCGCGCCGCTCGAGCTGCTGCGCGAGATCCACATCGTGGACACGCCGGGCACCAACGCCATCCACCGCGAGCACGAGGCGATCACCCGCGACTTCGTGCCGCGCTCGGACCTGGTGTTGTTCGTGACCTCCGCCGACCGCCCGTTCACCGAGAGCGAGCGCGCCTTCCTGCAGGGCATCCGCGAGTGGGGCAAGAAGGTCGTGCTGGCGATCAACAAGATCGACATCCTCGACTCGCCGGCGGCGGTCGACGAGGTGCGCGCCTTCGTCGCCGAGCACGCCGCCGCGCTGCTCGGCGCCGCCCCCGACGTCTTCCCGGTCTCGGCGCGCCTGGCGCAGCGCGCCAAGGCGGCCGGCGACGCCGCGCTCGCCGCCGCCAGCCGCTTCGCGGCGCTCGAGGACTACATCGTCGAGACGCTCGACGAGCGGCAGCGCCTGCGCCTGAAGCTGCTGAACCCGATCGGCATCGCCGGCCGCCTCGCCGCCCGCTACCGCGAGATGGCGGCGACCCGCCTGGCGCTGCTCGCCGGCGACGTCGCCGCCATCGACGACGTCGAGCGCCAGCTGGCGCTCTACCGCGAGGACATGGCGCGCGAGTTCCGCTTCCGGCTCGCCGACGTCGGCGGCGTGCTGCAGGAGTTCGAGGCCCGCGGCATGCAGTTCTTCGACGATACCCTGCGCCTTGGCCGCGTCTTCGACCTGCTGAACAAGGCGCGCGTCAAGGCCGAGTTCGGCAAGCAGGTGGTCGGCGACGCGCCGCGGGTCATCGACCGCCGCGTCCACGAGGTGATCGACTGGATGATCGCCGCCGACCTCCGCCAGTGGCAGGCAGTGATGGAGCACGTCGGCCGGCGGCGCCGGGAGCACGACGAGCGCATCGTCGGCCAGGTCGGCGGCGCCTTCGAGCTCGACCGCGAGCGCCTGCTCGGGAGCGTCGGCCGCGCGGCGCAGGACGCGGTCGAGCGCTACGACCAGGAGGGCGAGTCGACGCGCCTCGCCGAGGCGGTGCAGGGAGCGGTCGCCTCGACCGCCCTGGTCGAGGTGGGAGCGATCGGCCTCGGAGCGCTGGTCGCCCACGTCCTCGCCGGCGCCGCCGCCGACGCCACCGGCGTGCTGGCGGCGAGCGTGGTGGCGGTGCTCGGCCTGTTCATCATCCCCAGCCGGCGGCAGGCCGCCAAGCGCGAGCTGCGCGCCAAGATCGCCGCCCTGCGCGAGCAGCTCATGGCGACGCTCACCGGCCAGTTCGACCGCGAGCTCGAGCGCGGTCTGCGCCGCATCGACGAGGCGATCGCCCCCTACACCCGCTTCGTGCGCGCCGAGGGCCGCCGCCTCGGCGACACCGCCGAGGAGCTCGACCTCTTGACCGCCCGTCTCGACGCCCTCGCCCGCCGCGTCGAGGCGCTCACTGGAAATACCCGTTGACGTCGACCACCACGTTCACCGTGGCGCCGCCGCCCACCGACGGCCGCACGATGAAGGTCCCCTGGCCGCCCGCCGCCAGCCCGCTGACCGCGTTGTTCGCCCGCGTCAGGCCGGAGGTGAAGACGATCGTGCTGGTCGTGGGAGGCCCCCCCATCGCGTCCGGATAGATGCTGATGAAGCCGTTGCCGGTCGGCCCCACCACGGTGAGGTTCACCGACACCGCCCGGGCGCTCATCGGCACGCCGCAGGTGCCGCCGGCCTGGATCGCGACCTGGGTGCCGGAGGCGAGCGGGCTGCCGGTGCGCGAGTCGAAAGCGCGGCACGGCGTCAGCGTGTAGTAGCAGAGGCCGCCGCCGGCGCCGCCGCCGCCGCACAATGGCGTGCCGCCCTCGACCGAGATCAGCTGCTGCGCGGTGTTGGCGCTCGCCGTGCCGCGCGAGTCGGTCACCCGGAGCCGCGCCGGGAACTCGCCGTCGAGCACGTAGTTGTGAGTGATCGTCGCCGCGGCCTGGGTGACCGGCGGCGAGCCGTCGCCGAAATCGAAAGTGTACGAGGTGATCGTGTCGCACAGGTCGGGCTCGGTCGAGCCGGAGCCGTCGAACATGACACCCAGCGGCGCCGGCCCGCCGTTCGGCGTCGCCGCCAGCTGCGCGACCGGCGGCACACTGGGCTCGCACGCCTGGTTCCCGGCCAGGGTGTAGCCGGCGCTGGCGGTCGAATCGATGGTCAGCAGCAGCACTCCGACCGTCTGCTGGGTGAGAGCATTGATGTTGCCGAAGGTGTCGCCCGGCGCCGGCGGCGGCAGCGTGGGCGGCGGCGGATTGAGATTGAAGGTGAGCTTCGCGAGCGACAGCACGATGGTGATGGTGCCGTCGGAGGTGAAGCCGCTGCCGGCGTCGGCGGTGCCGTCGGTGGTCAGCTGCCGCACGCCGCCGGTCCCGGTCGAGGTGTGGCCGTAGACGAACTGCACGCCGGTCGGGTTGCCGGTGCCGTTGGAGACCATGGCGACGAAGTACTCGGTGCCGTTGGCGCGGCTGAAGAAGATCGTCCACTGCGCCTGCGGCGGCACGACGCTCAGGTCGGCGACCTTCATCGTGAAGACCAGCTGGTTCGAGCAGGAGCTCAGCCACGGCTCGGCCAGCGAGACCGACAGGATGTCGAGCTCGGTGTTGGCCGGCGCGCCGGTCTGGTCGCCCGAGGGATCGGTGATGACGGTGATCCCGGGCAGCACGCAGGCGCTCTGGACGTTGCCGCCCACCACGCTGATCTCGCCGCAGAACGGTCCCTCGCCCTGGGCGTTGAACGCGGTGACGCGGTAGAAGTACTTCGTGTTGGGATCGGCCGTGGTGTCCAGGTAGGCCGGCTTGCCGGGCCCGATGGTCGCGAGCAGCGTCTCGCCGCCGCTCGCCGTGCCGCGGTAGACCTTGTAGCCGGTGAGCGGCGTGCCGCCGTTGTCCGGCACCTCCCAGGTGACCGTCACGGCGCCCGCCTGCCGGACGGCCGCCAGCAGCAGCGGCGCCGGCGGCCGCGCCGGCTCCGGCGGATCGAAGGCAGCCAGCAGGCGACGGCCGCCGGATTGCCGCAGCACCGTGCCCTTGGCGCTGCGCGACGACGACGAGGGCGAGCCGGCGTTGCATCCCGGCGCCACGCAGCCGTCGGCGAACGCCGCCACCACCCGCCCCTCGCGATCGATCGTGATGTCGTTGAAGTCGAGCAGGTTGCGGTCGGCGCCGCAGGTGGTGCCGCCGGTGCAGATGGAGCCCACCTGCACCGGATCGTCGGGCGTCGCATCCACCAGGTACCACGAGTCGCCGCCGTCGAACGTGGTCGCGACGTAGAAATGCCAGATGCCGTGGAAATTCGTGCTGTCCTGGTAGTTTCCGCCCGTGGGCGTGCCCAGGAAGCCGAACGCCGCGCGGTTGTCGTCGCCCGCGACGGCCACCGGGAAGACCGAGTTCTGGATCCCCAGCGCGGCGCCGGCGTCGGTGTTGTTCAGCCAGGTCTGGCCGTGATCGTGCGAGACCGCGACGTGCGGATGGCCGTCGCCGTTCTGCCAACCGAGGTAGATGGTGCCGTTGGCCCCGATGCCGACCGACGGATCGCCGGCACCGCTGCTGCCTGGCACGGTGAAGTCGGTCCAGGTGACGCCGTTGTCCCGCGACACCGCCACTCCCTGCGTGCCGCCGCCGGTCGCGCACGAGGAGTTCGGCACGTAGGCCGTGCCGTCGTCCGGGGCCACCTTGACGTGACCGTGGATGCCGCCGGTGCACTGCGTCGCGGTGAAGATGTCTACGCCGGGCAGGTAGGTCCTGCCGCCGTCCAGGCTGAGGCCGCACTCGGCGCCGCCGGCGACGTTCTGCGAGCAGTAGTAGACGGCGCGCGAATAGAGCGGATGGGGCGGCGCCCCGGCGGCGAACGGTCCGCCGCCCAGCGTCTCGTGGTCGGGCCCCTGGTCGGCCGGCCCGCCCTGCCCCTGGGTCCAGGTGCCGCCGTCGTCGTCGGAGAACGCGATGCGGCTCTGGCCGCCCGAGAGCTGGCACTGATAGATGCGGCCGGTCACGTGGTCGCCGAAGCCGATCGGGTCGAGAGTCGTCACCCCCTCGGTGGGGCTGGTGACGTCCTCCCAGAGGCTGTGGGCCGGCGACGAGCAGTCGTCGAAGCTCACCCGCAGCTCGTTCTCGTTGGCGGTGAAGAAGTCGACGCCGCCGGTGTTGACCGTGCCGTGGCGCAGGGCGCCGTTGTTCGGGTTCCAGTCGATGCTGATCGAAGGCTCGCCCGAGGACTCGGCGACGCCGGTCGGCGCGGCGTAGCTCTGGTAACGCGGCGCGATGCCGGGAGGAGGAGGCGGCCCCACCGGGATCGGCACCAGGCTGATGGTGCCGGTGAAGCTCTGCCCCGCCGGATTGAAGGGCGCCACGAGCACCGTGTAGGCGCCGTTGACCGCCGACAGGATCACCGTCTCCGGATCGTTGCTGGTCGCCGACTGGCCGACCAGCGTGTTGCTGGAGTCGAAGACGTAGAGGTCGAAGTCGGCGGTCGTGAACGGCCACTGGATCTGGATCTTGACCTTGTTCGCCGCGGCGACTGCCGGCGACAGCGTGACGGTGAGCGCGAACTGGTCGCACTGCAGCGCGGTGTTGCAGATCGGCGTGCCGTTGGCCTGGGCGGAGGCATTGCTGGCGAAGAAGGGACCGGCGGTGTAGCTGACCGGGCCGCCGGCGTCGGTCAGGGTGCCGCTGGGCGGGGTCGCGGCGGCCGCCGGCGCGGCGCCCCAGGCGAGCGCCGCGAGCACCGTGAGCGTCGTCGCAAGCATCACCGTCGTGAGCGCGCGACCTGCGAGAGCGAGAGCGTCGAGAGCAGCGCGAAGCACCAGCCTGCCGCGTGGCGCCATATCTCCTCCTCTTTCTGTTGCTTTTCTGGCCCGGGCCCCTGGCCCGGGCTCGCGACCCGGACCATCGGTGACAGGCTCCGGAGCTATGCAAGAACAGCGCCCGCGCGTCCCGCGGGCGGCGAATCACAAGGGCCTCATTCAAAACGATTTACAGATGCACAAGTCTGCATGTTCACGGTCGGCGCCCAGGCGCCTGGCGCTGAAGCAGGCGGTGCGCCGCCGGCGCCGGCTTCACCGGGGGCGCACCTCGGCGGCCCATGCTTCAGCTCGCCGACTCAGAACGCATAGACCGTCCAGATGCCGATCTCCTTGTAGTCACCCTTGTTGTTCGACTTGGTGGAGCCGATGGTGCCCTCACTCACGCTGAGCGTTCCATTCTTGACCTCTTCGTGCTTGTAGACGAGGGAGGCGGCGAAGGCCTTGTTGACCCGCCACTGCAGGCCGGCGTAATAGAAGTCGTCCTCGAGGGTGGGTTTGAGATCCTTGCTGGGCTTGCCCTGGTCGTAGCGGCCGAAGATGGTCCAAGCCGGGGTCGGGATGATCGAGCCCCAGATCGAGAAGGCGTCCGCCTTGTCGGTCGCGACGGTGGTCACGTTGTTGTAGTTCTTCGCCTGGAAGTACTCGCCGCCGAGGTGGAAGTAGTCGGCGTTGTAAGCGGCCAGGCCGTTCCAGCGGGTGGCGGTATGCAGGGCCGGCGCGCTGTCGGTGTCGAGGCCGCGCTTGCCCGAGAGGAAGGCGCCGGCAAGGTTGAGGCCGGGGATCGGCTGGATGCCGACGCGGCCCTCGAAATCGACCGACTTGCTGCGGGTGGGGTTGCTGTAGCCCCGGCCGTTGTCGGCGACGACGTCGTAGTTGAGGAGCTTGTTGTCGGAGGTGCCGACGACGTGGACGCCCCAGTCGGCCGAATTGCCGAAGCCGAGGCGGTCGGTGATCCCCTGCTCGACGTAGCGGAAGCCGGTGATGTCGTCGACGTAAGGGATCCAGGGCTGGTTGGCCGAGCCGAGGAGGACCTGGAACAGCGGGTCGAGCCTGGCCTTGATGTACGCCTTCTTGACGAACACGTCATAGCGCTTGGCGCCCTGGTCGCCGATGTCGGTCTGGAACTGCGCCGACCAGATGCTGTCGAACTCGTGGGTGAGCGTGAAGTAGAAGCGCTTGACGTCGGTGCCGACGCCGGAGTCGCTGCTCTTGGCGCCGCTCGCCTTGTCCTGGTTCTGCTTGTCGCTGAAGTCCGCGTAGACGAGGCCGTTGATCGCGGTATCGGCGCGGGCGCCGAGAGGGTGAAGGACCGGGCAAGCGATCAACAGCGCGGCGACGACCGTCGGTGTGCGTAGGCTCATGCTCACGTCTCCTTGGGGTCATGGCGCTCTCCTGCCGGGCAGGCGCGCAGCCGGAGGCTGGCGGCTTGGACGAGGACCCGCCGGCTCGCAGCACCGCCACCGCTCGATCGCCGGGGGCCTCACCTGGCTGGATGGGCGCCGTTGATTCGGCAAAAGCTAACCCAAGCGATATATTCTGTCAAGTATGACGGAATGCGAGGGAGCGCAGCGCGCCCGATCATGCGAAGATAGAAGCGGCATGAGTCGAGACGAAGCCCCTCTGCCTCGCCCGGCGCCGGGCCGCCGCGCCGCGCGCACCCCGTCGGCCGCGATCGATCGGATGGTGCGGCCGCGGATCCGGGTGCTCTGCGGCGGCGAGATCGCTCTCGGTCCCGGCAAGGTCGCGCTGCTCGAGGCCATTCATGCCAGCGCCAGCCTCACCGCCGCGGCGCGGTTGCTGGGGATGTCGTACATGCGCGCCTGGAAGCTGGTGCAGACCATGAACGCCTGCTTCCGCGAGCCGCTGGTGACGACCCAGCGGGGCGGCAAGTCTCACGGCAGCGCCACGCTGACGAGGTCCGGCGAGCGGGCGCTGGCGCTCTACCGCGGCATGGAAGAGGCCAGCCGCGAGGCGATGGCCGCGTGCTGGCGGGAGCTCCGCGTTCTCCTGAAATAGGATCTGCCGGGACGGCGCGGATTTGACAGTCGCCGCCGCGCGTCATATCTTTATAGATATGTCGAGAGCGTGCTGGCGTCCGATCATCGCCTTGACCCTGGTCACGCTGGCGGCCGCCGCCGGGAGCCCCGCGAAGGCGGCGGAGGTTTCGGTCGCGGTGGCCGCCAACTTCACCGCGCCGCTGGACAAGCTTGCCGCCGCTTTCGAGAAGGTGTCCGGCCACCGCCTGGTGATCAGCTCCGGCTCCTCCGGCAAGCTCTACGTCCAGATCACCGCCGGCGCTCCCTTCGAGGTGATGCTGTCGGCCGACGCCGAGCGGCCGATGCGGCTCGAGAAGGAGGGCGCGGCGGTGGCCGGCACCCGCTTCACCTACGCGCTCGGCAAGCTCGTGCTGTGGAGCAGCGACCCGGGCCTCGTCGATCCGGCAGGCGCCGTGCTCGCCGGCGGCCGCTTCCGCCATCTCGCGATCCCGAATCCCGAGCTCGCTCCCTACGGCGCGGCGGCGCGGCAGGTACTCCAGGGCCTGGACCTCTGGGAGAAGCTGGCGCCGCGCCTCGTGCAGGGAGAGGACATCGGCCAGACCTACCAGTTCGTGGCCACCGGCAACGCCGAGCTCGGCTTCGTGGCGCTGTCGCAGGTGCGCGCCGCCGGCAAGCCGCAGGGCTCCCTCTGGATCGTCCCCGCCGAGCGCTACCGCCCGATCGAGCAGCAGGCAGTGCTGCTCACGCGTGGCAAGGACGATCCCGCGGCGCGGGCCTTCCTGGATTACCTGCGCAGCGCGCCCGCGCGGACGCTGATCCAGGAGTTCGGCTACGGCTTGCCCTGAGCGCGCCGCGCGCGTCCCGGCGGCCTTGTCCGCACTCTCTGACGGGCGTCCTCTAAGTTGCAGCTGTGATAGGGTTTGGCCGGGCCATGAATCGCGATGACGTCACCCTGCGCGAAGATCGACGGCTGCTCCCCCCGGACGCCGTCTTCGGTCTGAGCGTCGACCGTCTCGGACCCATCCGTGCGGAGGACTTCGAGCGCAGCAGCCAGAGCGAGGAGAGCCCTCTCGAGCTCATCGAAGGGTGGCCGCTGCCGATGACTCCCGGCACATACAGCACGGGCAGCGTGCTCGTGCAGCTCTGCTCTCTGCTGGTACCGCTCGTTCGCGAGCGGGGATGGTCGATGAGCTTCGACGCGCGGCATCGCCTGCCGCAACCTCCCGACACCGTCGTCTTCCCGGACCTGGTCATCCATTGCGCCGCCGAAGTGACCTGCGTGCCGGGCACCGAGACCGTGGCCCGCGTGCCCGAGATCGTCGTCGAGATCCTGGGCCGCGAGACCGCCGCGCGCGACCGGCCTCCGCACGGCGCCAAGTTCCTCGCCTACCAGCTGAGCGGCGTCCAGGAGTACTACTTCGCCTGGCCCGACGGCCGCGAAGCTGCAGGCTTCCACCTGCGCCACGGGAGCTTCGTCGCCGCACCGCACGAAGCCGGCGGCTTCTTTGCCAGCCCCCTCCTCGGCGCGTCCCTGCGCCTGGTCCCGGCTGCCTTGCGCCGCGAGTAGGTCGTCCCGGCAGTGCCGGGTACTAGCGCGCGGCGCTGGCGCGCTTGCCCTCGTACATGAGGGCGTCGGCCTGCTCGATCGCCGCATCGAGGGCGGCGGCGCGGCCGAACGGGGCGATGCCGAAGGACACCGACAGCGCCGGCTCGCCGCCGTCGCCGCGCTCGGGTGACGGCTCGGCGAGGATCTCGTTGACGCGCGCGAGGCGGCGGCGCGCCTCCTCTTCGCCGAGACTCTCGAGGATGACCAGGAACTCGTCGCCGCCCCAGCGGAAGAGCAGGTCGTCGGCGCGGATCGCCGAGCGGATGGCCGTCGCGACCCGCCGGATCGCCAGGTCGCCGGCGACGTGCCCCTCGCGGTCGTTGATCTCCTTCAGCCGGTTGACGTCGGCGATCGCCACGCACCCGGCGAGGTCGGACGCGGCGCCGCCACGGCGGGCGAGCAGGCTCTGGTAGGCGTGGCGGTTGAGGGCGCTGGTCAGCGGGTCGGTCGAGGCGAGCTCCTCGAGGCGCCGCAGCGCCGCTTGCAGGTCGCGGTTGGCGGTCTCGGACTCCCGGCGCAGGCTCTCCATGGTGAGCATGACCATGCCGAAGCCGAGCGCGACCTCGAGGATCAGGTCGACGAGCGAGGTGTAGTTGAGGTACGCGAAGCGCCGGCCGAAGCCGCGCACCGCCGCCAGCGCGAAGACCGGCACGTAATGGCAGAAGTCGAGCGCCAGCAGGCCGAGCGTGACGCACATGACGGTCAGGCCCGGGCCGCCCTGCCGGCCGCGGACCCTTAGCAGCGTCCAGCAGGCGGCGAGCAGGAAGGCCGCGACGATCGCCGCGTGGACGGCGAAGCCGACGTTGAAATCGTCCGACACCCAGGTGAGCGCGAGCGCCAGCGCCGCGCCTGCCGGCAGCAGCCAGCGCCAGGACCGCGCCGCCGGCGACCCGACGGCGCCGCTCGCGCTGGCCGAGCCGCCCACCCCGGCGATGCCGCTCGACCCGGCCGCGCCGCTCGCCCCCGCCGTGGCGCTCGCCCCGACCGTCCCGGCGGCCGTGGCGAAGTCGCGGCAGCCCGCGACGAGCAGGTACCCGAAGGCGTACTCGGCGAGGAAGTACGCGGCGCGGAAGAAGTGGTGCGGCGGCGCCTGTCGGAAGTCGAGGTAGAGCGCGCCCAGCGCCACGATCAGGCAGCACCAGGCGGCGGTCCAGTCGTCGAGGAAGCGGCGGCGGATCGACTGGGTGAGGAAGAGCAGCAGGCCGCCGACGACCAGGACACCGACCCACTGGATGACCAGGCTGATGGTGGTGAACTCGATGACGAACAGCTGCGCCGCGGGCATCGGGGCGGCACCTAAGCACGGACGGCGCCCGCAAGTCAATGGCCAGGAGGGCCAGCCGCAAACGCGGTATCATCCCCGCTTCGACCCGGGCATCCCCCCGGGTCCGGGGTAGTGGGTCAATTTCCCTCGGCGTCCCTTTG
>Ga0209524_1000091_pt1 | contig 10104 bp, 8 predicted proteins | sample JacPinW_OM1H0_M1_FD_187956 | JGI IMG/M metagenome (GOLD analysis project Ga0209524, IMG submission 187956) | Forest soil microbial communities from Algoma, Ontario, Canada - Jack Pine, Ontario site 1_JW_OM1H0_M1 (SPAdes) (version 2) | ecosystem: Environmental > Terrestrial > Soil > Boreal... | reverse complement strand
AGGTCGAGGACTGGAAGCGCGGGTTGCAGGCGCCCGAGCCGCCGGTCGCGCAAGGGGTGCGGGCCAATATCGCCCTGCTCGCCCGCTACCGGGAGCCGCTCGCCAGGTTGCGGGCACTCGAGGAGCGCGCCCTGGCGGCCGCGGCCGGTCTCGAGGCGCAGGGTGGCAGCAACGCCCGTTGAGGAGGAGCATGGTATGAGCGCGGAATCGAGGCACGAGGCCGCCGGGGCCGGGCTCGCGCAGCGCTGGGCCACCTCGCTGATCTGCTCTCGTACCGGCACGACGGCGCCTCTCGACGCTCCGGCCTTCCTGTCGCCGGCCGGCGCCCCGTGGCTGGTCGAGTACGCGCTGGACCCGGCGCGCGGCGAGTGGTTGCGGCGGGTCTTGCCGGGCCGCCCCTGGACTCTCTGGCGCTACCGCGAGCTGCTGCCGCTGGCTGACTTCGAGCAGCGGGTCGACCTTGGCGAGGGTGCCACGCCGTTGATTCGCCTGCGCCGCACGCCATGCTCCGGCGCCGAGCTGTGGGTGAAGGACGAAGCCGGCAATCCGACCGGCTCCTTCAAGGCGCGTGGGCTGTCGCTGGCGGTGAACCGGGCGCGGGAGCTGGGAGCGCCGGGAGTGCAGCTGGCGAGCGCCGGCAACGCCGCCCTGGCGCTCGCCGCCTATGCCGCGGCGGCCGGTCTGCCGGCTCGCGTGGCGATGCCGGCGGACACGCCGCCGTCCATCGCGGCGCGCTGCCGCGACCATGGCGCCGAGGTGCTCTCCTCGCCGGGGACCCTGGTCGAGGCGGCGCGGCTGCTCTCCGGGGGCGCGGGTGGGGGCGGAGGCGAGGGCTTCTGGAACCTCTCGACGCTGCGGGAGCCCTACCGTGCCGAGGGCAAGAAGACCATGGGCCTCGAGCTCGCCGAGCAGCTGGGCTGGGAGCTGCCGGACTGGATCGTCTACCCGCTGGGCGGCGGCACCGGCATCGTCGGGATGCACAAGGCCTTCGCGGAGCTGCGGCGGCTCGGCCTGGTGGGGGAGAAGCGGCCGCGCTTCGTGGCGGTGCAGATGGCCGGCTGCGCTCCGATCGTGCGCGCCTTCGCCCATGGCCAGGAGAGCGCCGAGCCCTGGGAGGAGCCGCATACGCGGGTCTGGGGGCTGCGGGTGCCGCGGGCGCTGGGTGATTTCCTGGTGTTGCGGGCGCTGCGCGAGTCGGCGGGGCGGGCGGTGGCCGTGGACGAGGCGTGCCTGCCGGAGGTGGCGGCGCGAGCGGCCCGCGACGAGGGGCTGCGCGTGGGCCCTGAGGGCGCGGCGGCGCTCGCCGCGACCCTCGGCCTCGCCGCCGAGGGCGCGTTCGCCGCGGGCGAGCGGGTCGTGGTCTTCCAGACCGGCGATCCGGCGAATTATCTCTGAGCGGTGGTCCGGGCCGTATTTTCCATCGTGCAAATACCCATGTGGTCTCAGTCGAAGATCTTGTCGAGCGGGATCGCGAGGCCGGGGAGGAGAGGAGTGGAGAGCACCGGCACCGACGTGCCTCCCCGGCGGAACAGTTCTTCAGTCAGCTGAAGGCGGTCGTCTTCCTGCCGGTAGACGCTGACCGACTCCTGCTCTGGATCGACGATCCAATACTCGGACACGCCGAAGCGCTCGTACAAACGGTGCTTGACGCCCTGATCGAAGCGCTTCGTCGAGGGCGACAGGATCTCGACCACGAGGTCAGGAGCGCCTTCCAGGTAATCCTCCGTCATCTGTCGCTGCTCGCACTCGCGCGAGACATAGAGCAGGTCAGGCTCGACGCAATCGAAATCGGTCAAGACGACGTCGAGAGGCGCATAGTAGACGCGCCCCAAGGGGTGCTCTTCCAGGAACGCGCCGAGACGGAGGTGGAGTCTGCCGGAGACTCGCTGGTGCTTGGGTCGGGGCGCCGGGGTCACGTAGTGTTCTCCGTCGATCAGCTCGTGACGCATGCCGTCGTCAGGCAGACGGCGGAGGTCCGCATAGGTGAGCCTTACTGGAGAAGACGTATTTTCTCTATTTCCCATGCGCAAGCTCCTTATTCGAAGATCTCTTCGAGCGATAGCTCGAATCCAGGGAGGAGAGGAGTGGAGAGGCGCGGTACCGATGTACCTCCTCGGCGAGATAACTCTGCGCTTACCAGAGTGCCGCGATTTCCATGACGTTGCCTCTCGATCGAGCAGCCGAACGGCGAGCAAGGCGCGGGATGCGAGGAAACGAAAGCGTTCACCGCGGTGATCGTACCACCGCTCCGCCGTTCGAGAAACAAAGAATCTGAGCGATCGTCGCGGTGCGGCCATGCTGGCGGCTTGGAGCCAAACAAAGGGCATTGATAGGATCGGAACCGGTGACGACCGACGAGAGCAAGGCGCCGCAGGACAGGAGCAAAGCAGAGGCGCGGCCGCCGGCTGGCAGCGATCCGAAGGCGATGAGTGCGCTCGAGCGCCTGGTCGATTCGCTGGTCGATGCGGGTGCGGCGTCGGCGGTGGTGGCGCTGGTCGGCGATGGGCAGCGGCTGCAGTGGAACCGGGCGGTGGGATGGGCGCGCGGCGGGCCGCCCGCGGGGCGGCCGGCGGAGGCGGCGACCTGGTTCGACTATGGCTCGCTGACCAAGCCCTTCGTGGCCACGCTCGCCTTGGCGCTCGACCGCACCGGCGAGCTGCCGCTCGGCACGCGGATCGGCGAGGTGCTCGGTGGCACAGACCGCCGGCTGGCGGCGCTGCCGCTCGCGGACCTGTTGCGCCACCGCTCCGGCCTGGTGGGCTGGACGCCGCTCTACGCTCGCTGCCGGTCGCTCGCCGAGGTGGAGGCGCTACTCCTCTCGGGCGCCTTGCTCGGCGCCCGCGCGGGGACCTACACTGACCTCGACTACCTTCTGTGGGGCCTGGCGGCGGAGCGGGCGCTTGGCCGGCCGCTCGCGGCGTTGGCCAGGGAGCGGGTGCTGGCGCCGGTCGGCCTGGATGGCTCGATCGCCGCCGTGCCGGGGGACCTGCCGCAGGTCGCGGAGTCGCGAATGGGCTCGGGGCGCGAAGTGGAGCTGGCGGTCCGGCAGGGGGTCGCGGCGCCGCTCCTGCCGCCGCCGCCCATCGGCCTGCCACAGGATGGCAACGCCCGCTTCCTGGCCACGCTGTTGGCCCCGGCCGTCCCGGTGGCGGGTGGCGTCCTGTGGGGCTTTGCCGGCCTCTTCGGCACGGCCGCCGCTCTCTGGAGGTTGGGTGCGGAATGGCTGGAGCCGCGCCTGCTGTTGCACAAGGAGGACGTTGCCGCAGCCCTCGCCGGCGGTGGACCGTTCGCCCTCGGCTGGTGGCGGCGCCGGTCGCGTGGCGGAGCAGGGGGGCCGGCGCTCTCGGCAGGCTCCTTCGGGCATACCGGCTTCGCGGGCGGCAGCCTGTGGATCGACCCGCGCCGATCACGGGTCCTCGTGCTGCTCGCTCACCGCGTCGACCCGGCGACCAACCTGAACCGCTGGCGGCGGCGATTTCACGCCGCGGCGGCGCGGGCCTTGCCGGCGGCCGACGACGACTGATACTGCTGACTCTGGAGGCACATCGCCGATGAATATCCGTGATCTGGTGCTGGTCGACGGGGTGCGCACCCCGATGATCGATTACAACGGCCCCTTTGCCGACGTCTCCGCGATCGACCTCGCCGCCCACGCGGCGCGGGCCCTGCTCGACCGCCTGGGTGTGGAGGGCAGCGAGATCGACCACGCGGTGGTCGGCAACGCCCTGCAGACCTCGCCGGACGCCATCTACGGGGCGCGTCACGTAGCGCTGAAGGCGGGGCTGCCGACCGAGGTGCCGGCGCTGACCGTCAACCGCCTCTGCGGCTCCGGTATCCAGTCGGTGATCTCCGGCGCGCAAGCGATCCTGACCGGCGACGCCACCACCTGCCTGGTCGGGGGCATGGAGAACATGTCGCAGACCCCCCACGTCATCTGGGGCGCCCGGCGTGGCTTCAAGCTGGGCCAGGGCAAGCTGGAAGACCTGCTGATGGTCGCGCTCTTCGATTCCTACTGCGGCTATTACATGGCCCAGACCAGCAACAATCTGGCGCGCGACTACGGCATCACCCGCGCCGACCAGGACGAGTTCGCGCTGCTCTCGCAGCGGCGCGCCGGCGCCGCCTGGGCGAGCTGCAGGCTCTCCGAGGAGGTGGTGCCGGTCGAGGTCGGCAAGGGCAAGAAGGCGAAGCTGATCGAGCGCGACGACCACCTGCGCCCGGACAGCACCATGGAGGACCTCGCCGCGCTGCCGCCGGCGTTCGACAAGGACGGCTTCGTCACCGCCGGCAACGCCTCCGGCATTGTCGACGGCGCCGCCATGATGCTGCTCTCGACGGCCGAGCATGCCGAGGAGCAGGGCTGGAAGCCCATCGGCCGCATCCTCGGCTGGTCGGTGGTCGGCGTCGACCCGTCGCGCATGGGCATCGGGCCGGCCCCGGCGATCCGCGCCGTGCTGGCCAAGAGCGGCATGGAGCTCGGCGATCTCGACCTGATCGAGATCAACGAGGCGTTCGCCGGCCAGATCCTGGCGGTGATCCGCGAGCTGCAGCTCGACGTCGACAAGCTGAACGTCAACGGTGGCGCCATCGCGCTCGGCCATCCGCTCGGCGCCTCCGGCACCCGCCTGCTGATCACCCTGCTCAAGGAGCTCGGCCGCCGCGGCGGCGGCACCGGCGTCGCCTCGGCCTGCATCGGCGGCGGGCAGGGGATCGCCATGCTGGTCGAGACCGTCCAGTGATCGACCTCGGCGGCCGCCGGGTACTGGTGACCGGCGGCAGCCGCGGCATCGGCGCGGCCTGCTGCCGCCTGTTCGCCCGCGCCGGCGCCGCCGTGCTCGTCCACTACCAGTCCCGCGAGGATCGGGCGACGGCGCTGCTCCAGGAGCTGCGCGGCCTGGGCCCCAGGCCGGACGCCGCCGGCGGCCCGCCGCCGCACCTTCTGCGACGCTGCGACCTGCGCGATCCGGCCGACGTCTGGGCGATGTTCGCCTTCGTCGCCGCCGAGTGGGGGGCGCTCGACGTCCTGGTCAATAACGCCGGCATCTGGGTCCCGAGCCCGATCGGCGACTTCGACGGCACCGTCCTCGACGAGACGCTGACCGTCAACGTCACCGGGCAGTTTCTCTGCGCCGCGGCGGCGCTGCCGTTGCTCGAGCTCGCGGCCGACGGCAACATCGTCAACCTGACCTCCACCGCCGGCCAGCGCGGCGAGCCGGGCTACAGCTCCTATGCCGCCAGCAAGGGGGCGATGATCGCCGCCACCCGCTCGTGGGCCGTCGAGCTGGCGCCGCGGGTGCGCGTCAACTCGGTCGCTCCCGGCTGGGTCGACACCGACATGACGGCGGCGGCGCTGTCCGGCCCGGGGCGGGAGGAGGCCCTGGCCGGCATCCCGCTCGCCCGCATCGCCACCCCCGACGACATCGCCGGCCCGGTCGTCTTCCTCGCCTCGCCGCTCGCCCGCCACGTCACCGGCGAGGTGCTGAGCGTCAACGGCGGCAGCGTGCTCGGCGGCTGAGCAGCATCGGCTCCACAGGGACTCGAGAGCCGATAACCGCGCCCCTGACGTACCTTGCCACAGTGAAATGCCCGTGCTAGCGCGCCAGCGCCGCCGCGGCGGCCAGGAGGCCGGGCGTGAAGGTGACGCCGCCGCCGCCGTGGCTGCCGCTGCCACCCAGGTAGAGGCCGGGCACGGAGGTGGCGTAGCGCGCCGCCGAGGGCGCCGGCCGCATCACCAGCAGCTGGTCGAGCGCCGGCTCGCCGTGATGGAGCTGCCCGCCGGTCAGGGCGTAGCGGGTTTCGAGGTCGGCGGGCGTCAGCAGCTCCTGGGCGACGATGCGGCTGCGCACGTCCGGGGCGTGGCGCTCGAGGGTCGCCAGCACGGATGCGAGGAAGTCGGCGCGGCGCTTCTCGGTCCAACCCCCGGCGACGTCGTGCGGCGCGTAGCTGGCGAGGATCGACACCACGTGATGGCCCGCCGGGGCGAGGCCGGGATCCGCGACGCTGGGGACGCGGATCTCGAGGTGCGGATTGGGAGAGGCCTCCCGATACTTCACGGCATCGAAGGCGCGCTCGAGGTCGTCGACGTGGCCGCCGCCGATCCGGATGTGCTCGAAGGCCTGGCCGGGGCGGGCGGCGAGCTCGAGCGGGCCGGAGAGCGCCAGGTGCACCTTCGCGGCCGTGCCGCGGGCGCGGATGCGGCGATATTCCTCCTCGATGCGGATCGGCAGGGTGCCGGGAGCGATCAGCTCGAGGAAGGCGCGCTTGGGATCGCAGGTGGCGATCACCGTCGCGGCGTCGAGCCGCTCGCCCGAGGCGAGGGAGACTCCCGCCGCGCAGCCGTTCTCGACGTGCAGGCGGAGGACCTCGGCGCCGGTGCGGATCTCGGCGCCGGCGGCGCGGGCGGCGCGTTCGAGAGCGGCGACGAGGGCCGCGGGTCCGCCGGCCAGGCGGCGTCCGGGGACCGCCTCGGCGAGCAGCAGGTTGGTGTTGGTGCCGGCCGACCAGGGGCCTGCCCAGGTGCCGATCACCGCCGGGGCCGCGAGACCCGCGACGAGCAGCGGCGTCTCGAACAGCTCGTCGAGGTAATCGGCGACGCACATCGGCGCGACGCGCAGCAGCTCGAGCGTGTTGCGGCGGCCGTGGCGCCAGAGCCTCGCGCCCCGCATGGCGAGCTCCCAGAGGTCGCCGGCCGAGGCCGGGGAGAGCGGCGGCGGCGGCGAGCTCATCACCGAGTCGAGCAGCGGCCGGAGCTTGTCGAGGAAGGCGCGGTAGCGGAGCCAGGCCGCGGCATCACGGCGCGAGCGGCCGCCGATCTCGCCGGGAAGGAGGATGCCCGGGCCCTCGGCCTCGGCAAGGAAGACCGGCGGCGCATCGCGCCAGGCGAGACCGTGCCGCTCGAGGCCGAGCCGGGCGGCGGCGCGCGGCGAGACGCGCCCCTCGTCGTGCAGGATGCCGGGCACCCGGTAGCCGGGGTGGATCTCGACCGCGCCGGCGAGCCCGCCGACGGCGCCGCGCCGCTCGAGGACGGCGACCTTCCGCCCCGCGGCGGCGAGACGGGCCGCGGCGGCGAGGCCGTTCTGTCCGGCGCCGATGACGATCGCGTCGAGGGGCATGGCTAGACCGCCCGCGCGTGGAGCATCGTCCGCGCGCAGAGGGCGCCCGGGGCGCCCATGATGCCGCCGCCGGGATGGGTCCCCGAGGCGCACATCCAGAGGTGGCCGATCGGTGTGCGGTAGCGGCTCCAGCCGGGGACCGGGCGCAGGAAGGCGAGCTGTTCGAGCGACAGCTCGCCGTGAAAGATGTTGCCCTCGGTCAGGCCGTAGACCTGCTCGAGGTCCCAGGGCGTGAGCACCTGGCGATGGAGGATGCGGCCCGGCAGGTTCGGCATGTACTGCGCGAGCGTGTCGATCACCGCATCGCCGAACGCCTCGCGCTGGCGGGGCCAGTCGGCCGCGCCCTCCTTCAGCTTGTAGGGCGCGTACTGGACGAAGATCGACATCGTGTGCTTGCCGGGCGGCGCGACCGTCGGATCGGTGAGCGAGGGGATCACGATGTCCATGAACGGCCGCCGCGAGAAGGCGCCGTACTTGGCGTCGTCGTAGGCGCGCTCGAGGTACGCGATCGACGGCGCGATGGTGATGTCGCCGCGCAGCTGCGGGCCGGCGCCCGGCAGGCAGGCGAACTCCGGCAGCGCGTCGAGCGCCAGGTTCACCTTGCCCGAGGAGCCGCGCATCTTGAAGCGCTTGACCTGCTGCGCGAAGTCGGGCTCGAGGTGCTCCTCCCCGACCAGCCGCAGGAAGGTGCGGTGCGGATCGACGCCGGACACGACGACCTTCGCCGCGATCTCGTCGCCGTTCTCGAGCACCACGCCGGCGGCGCGGCCGTGCTTCATCAGCAGCCTCTCGACGGGCGCGCCGAGGCGGATCTCCACGCCGAGCGCGCGGGCGGCGCTGGCGATCGCCTCGGCGATGGCGCCGGTGCCGCCCTTCGGCAGGCCCCAGGCGCGGTACGAGCCGTCGATCTCGCCCATGTAGTGGTGCAGCAACACGTAGGCGGTGCCCGGCGAGCGCACTCCCAGGAACGTGCCGATGATCCCGGACACCGACATCGGGGCGATCAGCTGCTCGCACTCGAACCATTCCGATAGGAAATCTACCGCCGACATCGTCATCATCTTGACGTTGCCGATCAGCCATTCCTCGCCCTGGCCGCGCACGTGCCGGGCGAACTTCGCCAGGCGCAGGATCTCGAACGGGTTGCGCGCCAGCGGGTCGGGCGCCAGGCCGTCGATCATCGGCTTGACCAGCCGCCCGAGCTCCGCCATCTTCTGGCCGAACTGCTTGTAGACCTCGGCGTCGCGCGGCGAGAAGCGGGCGATGGCGCGCTTCGTGCGCTCGGGGTCCGAGTCGCGCAGCAGGTAGCTCCCATCTTCGAAGGGCGTGAAGGTCTCTTCGAGCGGCAACACCTCGTAGCCGTACAGCGGCAGATCGAGGTCGCGGATGATCCAGGGGCGCAGCAGCGAGACGACGTACGAGCAGCACGAGAACTTGAAGCCGGGATGGATCTCCTCCGTCGTCGTGGCGCCGCCCACCTGCTGGCGGCGCTCGACGACCAGGACCTTCCTGCCCGCCTTCGCGAGGTATGCGGCGCAGACCAGGCCGTTGTGCCCGGCGCCGACGACGACGGCATCGTAGGGTCCGCGGGCAGGCGCGGGGCGCGCTTCGCCGGTGTGGGCGTTCACGGTCGCTTCTTGCGCTCGGGATCGAAGAACGGCGTCTTGACGACCTTCGCGGGCACCTTGCGGCGCTCGAACTCGACGGTGTGCTCCATCTGCAGGATGGTGCCGGGCGCCGCGTGGCTGGCGTGGACGGAGGTGAGGGCGATGTATTTCTTCAGGATCGGCGACCAGGTGTGGCTGGTGACCTTGCCGACCTGGCGGCCGTCGTCGTCGTAGACCGGCAGGCCGTCGCGGCGCGCGGTGGCCGGCAGGCTGGGCGGCAGCGAGAAGCTCTCGTACAGCGCCTCGAGCGCCTCCCACGCCACCTCGAGGCCGACCATCGCCCACCCTGCGGCTGCAGCGGTGCCGCGCTTCAGCCTGGCGGCCTCGGCGGCCAGGGCGTCCCGGCCGATGAAGCTCGGGAAGGTGGGGCGCTCGAAGTCGACGATCCAGCCCAGCCCGAGCTCGAACGGCGTCGACTTCCGCGCCTCGAGGATCACCTTCGGAGCGCTGAAGTAGTCGACGCCCAGGAGGATGAATCCGGCCTCGATGCGGGACACGTCGAGCGCGTCGAGCCCCGCCGGCTCGATGCCGTGCGGCCGGCCGGCGTCGACCAGGGCGTCCCAGAGGCGGAGCGCGCCGGCACTGTCCGTCCAGACCTCGTAGCCCAGGTCGCCGGTGTAGCCGGTGCGGGTGATCCAGACGTCGAGGGCGTCGAGGCGCGCGCGGGTGGCGCCGAAGAACTTGAGGCGGTCGAGGTCGGCGTCGGAGGCGGCGCGCAGGATCTCGCGCGAGCGCGGCCCCTGTAACGCCACCGCCGCCAGCCGCGCGCTCGAATCCTCGATCGTCACGCGCAGGCCGCGGCCGACCGCCTGCAGCCAGTACAGGGTCGGGTCGGCGGCGGTGACGCGGTAGTAATCCTCCGCGAGGCGGGTCACGGTGCCGTCGTCGATCACCTTGCCGTAGTCGTCGCACCAGCAGCTGTAGCCGACGCGGCCGATCTTGAGCTTCGAGACGTCGCGGACCATCATGCGCGACAGCAGCGCGGCGGCGTCCGGACCATGGACCTCGTACTTGAACAGCGGCGTGACGTCGAGCAGGCCCGCCGACTCGCGGAAGGCGAAGTACTCGCGCTCGTGGGTGGTGTCGTAACTCGAGACCGCCGCGTAACCGGACCAGTCCTTCCAGCGGAAGCTGGTGCACAGCTTGGAAGTACGCTCGTGGAAAGGAGACGGGATCGGCATCGGTGATCGGGCGGAGGAGCTGTGGCGGTGGACCTATCGACGTGCCCACCGTCGGGGCCGGCGTAGGTTATCACGGGGGGCCTCCGGGGAATCTCCCTCCGCTGGCCCGGGCCGCGGGCGGCGGATCTCCTCGCTACCTCCCTT
>Ga0209524_1000090_pt1 | contig 10118 bp, 7 predicted proteins | sample JacPinW_OM1H0_M1_FD_187956 | JGI IMG/M metagenome (GOLD analysis project Ga0209524, IMG submission 187956) | Forest soil microbial communities from Algoma, Ontario, Canada - Jack Pine, Ontario site 1_JW_OM1H0_M1 (SPAdes) (version 2) | ecosystem: Environmental > Terrestrial > Soil > Boreal... | reverse complement strand
GGGAGCCGCGCTGCTCGGGATCGCCGCGGCGCTCGCCGCGGCTGCCGCCCTGCCTCTCGCCGCCGTCCGGGTCCCCACCCACGTCATCGAGCTCGAGGACCCGCAGGTGATCAAGCTCGGCGGCCACCTGTATCCTGACCGCTGGGTGATCGAACGCACTCTCTATCGGGGCGGCTGGGTGCTGCGGGTCGGCGACCAGGTGCGGGCGCCGGTCGTCGCCGGCGGCCAGCGGGTGCGCTTGACCTTGGCGGCCGAGCTCATCCGCAACCAGCCGGTGCCGTTCGCGGTCGACGTCGCCGCCGGCGACCGCCTGCTGGCGGTCTGGACGCCGGTGCGCGAGCGTGCCTGGGAGGAGCTTGCCCTGGGCCCCTTCGACTGGCCGCGGGGAGCGCCGCTGGTGCTCACCGCCCACGGTCCGCATCCCCCCGGGGCGCTCAACGGAGCGGTGCTCGACCGCATCGAGCTCGCCTGGGAATGACGGCCCACGCCACGCCGGCGGCGCCGGAGATCACGGCGGTGGTGCCGACCGTCGGGCGCAGCCCCTGGCTCGCCTCCTGCCTGCGGGCCCTGCGGCGGCAGGCGGACGCGGCCTCGCTCGAGATCCTGGTGGTGGACCAGGCGCCGCGGCCGCTGGCGCTGCCGGCAGGGCTTGCCGATCGGGTGCTGCGGCCAGAGCGCAACCTGGGCTTCGCGGGGGGTACCAACCTCGGGCTCGCCGCCGCCCGCGGCGAGCTGCTGGCCACCGTCAACGACGACGCCGTGGTCGGCCCCGGCTGGCTCGCCGCGCTCACCGCCGCCCTGCGCGGCGATCCCCGCGCCGCCGCCGCCCAGGGCATCAACATCCTTGCCGGTCCGGCCGGCATGGAGACCGGCGGTGACGATGGCAGCGACGGCGGCGACGACGACGTCGCACGGCCGGGCGAGCGCCTGGGCCAGGACGGGCCCGAGCGGATCGACGGCTGCGGCCTCGGCTGGAACCGCTGGTGGCAGGCGATCCAGATCGGGCATGGCGAACCGCTGCCTGCACCCAGCGCGGCGGCGGCGGTCTCACTCCCCGCCACCGGCCTGGCGCCACCACCGCCCGCCTTCTCCGGACCGGCCAGCTCGGATCAAGCGCTCGCCGGCGCTGTCGCGCCAATCGAGATCTTCGGGGTGTCGGCGACAGCCGCGCTGTTCCGGCGCAGCGCTCTCGAACGAGTGGCGCTTGGCGGCGAGGTCTTCGACCCGCGCCTGGTCTCCTATTACGAGGACTCGGAGCTCGCCGGCCGCCTGCGCGCCGCGGGCTTCAGCGCCCTGCTGGTGCCGGCCGCGCGCGCACGCCACCTCGGCTCCGCCTCGGGACGCACGGCGGCGGCGGGCCGCGAGCGTTGGCGTCTCATCTACGGCAACCGCTACCTGGCGGCGGCCCGCCTGCTCGGCCGCGGCCTCTGGCCGCGCCTGCCGCGGATGCTGCTGCGCGATCTCCTCGACGTGGCCGGGCCGGCCGCCCTTCGCCCCGCTCTGCTCCGGCGCGACCGCCGGCCCCTCCCCGGCGATCGCGGGACCGGCCCGGGCGCCCGCCGCGGCCGGCTCTCGGGCATCGCGGCAGGATGGGGGTGGGCGTTGCGCCACCTGCCGTCCTTCGCCCACACCGGCGCGCCGGCGCCGTCGCCGGCCGAGGTCGCCCGCCTGAGCGGCTGGCCGATGCCAACGCGGCGATGAGAGTCCCGAGGCGCCCGAGGCGCCGGGCCGGCGCTTGCCTTGCTCCTGGGCGTGGACTAATATGCAACTAGGAGGTTGCATATGACCACAGACCGGATCGAGAAGAAGATCCTGCTGCGCGCGCCGCGCCAGCGGATCTGGCGGGCGCTGACCGATGCCGCGGAGTTCGGGACCTGGTTCGGCGCCAGGTTCGACGGCCCGTTCACGCCGGGAGCGCGCCTGCGCGGGGTGATCGTCCCCACCGGGGTCGATGCCGAGGTCGCGAAGGCCCAGCAACCGTACGCGGGCAAGCCGTTCGAGATCACCGTCGAGCGGGTGGAGCCCGAGCGGCTGTTCTCCTTCCGCTGGCATCCCTACGCCGTCGAGCCTGATGTCGACTACTCCGCCGAGCCCACCACGCTCGTCGTCTTCACCCTGGAGGAGGCGCCGGGCGGCATCCTGCTGACCGTCACCGAGTCCGGCTTCGACAGCATCCCGCTGGAACGGCGGGCGAAGGCGCTCGAGGCGAACGAACAGGGGTGGGCCATGCAGCTGAAGTTGATCGAGAAGCATCTCGCCAATGCAGCCCAGGTCGGCTAGGTCGCCCACGGCGCTCAGGTCGCCCAGGTCGCCCGGGTCGCCCAGGTCGCCTGGCTCGGCCGAGCCGCCGCGCCTGGAGGGTCACGCGCCGCTCTTCGCCGCCCTCGGCGACGCCACGCGCCTGCGGCTCGTCTCCCGCCTCTGCCGGGACGGACCGCTGTCCATCACGAGGCTCACCGCGAGCTCGGACGTCACCCGGCAGGCGATCAGCAAGCACCTGCGCGTGATGGCGGAAGCGGGGCTCGTCCGCGGCACGCGGCAAGGACGCGAGAGCGTCTGGCAGCTCGAGCCGCGGCGTCTCGACGAGGCGCGGCGCTACCTCGAGCTGATCTCGGAAGGCTGGGATGCGGCCCTCGGCCGGCTGCGCAAGTTCGTCGAGGAGTGAAGGGGGGTAGTGGGGTAACCTCTGGGGCGATGACCATCCCCGCCTCCCCGGGATCGCCGTCGCCACCGCCCTCGCCGCCGGCGTCGGCTCCGGCGCGGCCGCCCCTGCCGGCACCGCCGCCGGCGCCGCTGCCGGTGCTGGCGGGCATCGTGGTGCACTGGCGCGACGAGGCGCGGCTCGCCGCGCTGGCCGCCGCCTGGCCTGGCGGCGACCCGCGCTTCGAGCTGGTGGTGGTGGACAACAGCGGCTCCGCGCCGGCCCTGACTCCGGAGCCGGCGCCGGCAGCGGCGCCCGACGCGGCCGGCGCATCGCCGGTGAGGCTGCTGCGCCCGGGACGCAACCTCGGCTTTGCCGGCGGCGTCAACGCCGGGGTGGCCGCCTGCCGGGCGCCGCTGCTGCTGCTGCTCAACCCCGACGCGGTGCCCGAGCCCGGGGCGCTCGAGCGCCTGATCGAGGGCTTCGCCGCACACCCGGAAGCCGCCGGCCTGGCCCCCCGGCTGGCCGGCGCCGACCAGCGGCCGCAATTCGCCTGGCAGCTGCGCCGCCTTCCCTCGGCCTGGAGCCTCCTGCGGCAGACGCTGCCCTGGCCGATCGCCGGCCGCGGCACCGGCCTCGCCGCGGAGCCGCCGCCGGGCACCGCGGTCGAGCAGCCGGCGGCGGCGGCGCTCGCCCTGCGCCGGCAAGCGCTCGCGGACGCCGGCGGCCTCGACGAGCGCTTCTACCCGGCGTGGTTCGAGGACGTCGACCTGGCGCGCCGGCTGCGGGAGCACGGCGGCGTGCTGCTCTACTGGCCGGCCGCGCGCTTCCGTCATGCCCTGGGCAGCACCGTCCCGCGCCTGGGCTACGGTCCTTTCCTCTGGATCTACTACCGCAACCTCGAGCGCTACCTGGCGAAGCATCATGGCGCCGCCTGGGCGCTCGCGGCGCGCGCCAGCCTGGTGGCCGGCCTGGCGATCCGCCTGCCGCTCGTCCCGCTGCGGCGCCCGCGCCGGGCCGCCTCCCGCCGCGACGCCGCGGCCGGATTGCTGCTGGCCATTGCCGGCGCCCTGTCCGGCTGGCGCCTCCCCCGCCGCCTGGCGCACGATCAGCTCGGCGGCGGCACCGGCGCTGCCGGCACGTCCGGCACGTCCGGCGGCGCCGGCCGGCAAGACGCGCCAGGCCAGCCGGCCCAACCCGAGCCGCGGCAGCCGCAGCAGCCGCAGCGAGGGAGCGCTGGTGCCCGCTGAGGCGCCGGTCGCGGTCTGCCTGGTCACCCACGACTCGGCGGCGGACCTGGCGGAGTGCATGGCGGCGATCGGCGCCCTGCGCCGGCCGCCGGCCGAGATCGCGCTCGTCGACTCCGGCAGCCATGACGGCAGTCTCGAGGAGGCGCGGCGGACGGCGCCGCCCGGGATTCCCCTGGCCGCGGCCGGACATGCCGCCAACATCGGCTTCGCCGCCGGCATGAACGCCGCCATCGCGGCCACCCGGGCGCCCTATGTCCTCACCCTCAACGCCGATGCCCGCCCGCGGCCCGACTACCTCGAGCTCCTGCTCGCGCGCATCGAGGCGCATCCGCGGCTGCGGGTGGCGGCGGTGACCGGGCGGCTGGTGCGGCCTGCCGCGGCGAACGGCCAAGGCCTGCTCGACGCCTGCGGCATGCGGCTCACCGCCGCCTGGCGCCACCTCGACCGTGGATCGGGCGAGCCCGACCGCGGCCAGTGGGCTCTCCCGGAGCGGGTCTTCGGCGCCACCGGCGCCGCCTCGCTGTTCCGCCGCGAAGCGCTGCTCGACGCGGCGGTCGACGGCGAGATCTTCGACCCCCGCTTCCACTCCTTCCGCGAGGACGCCGAGCTCTGCTTCCGCCTGCGCGAGCGCGGCTGGGAGATCCTCTACGAGCCCGCCGCCGTGGCCGAGCACCGGCGCTTCAACCTGCCCGAGCGGCGCGCCGCGATGCCTCCCGGCGTCAATCTCCATTCGCTGAAGAACCGCTACCTGCTGCGCGTCTACCACCAGACCGGGCGCAACCTGGCCCGCACCCTGCTGCCCACTCTCGGCCGCGATCTCGGAGCGCTCGCCTGGGTGTTGCTGCGGGAGCGATCGTCGCTCGGCGCCTACGGCTGGCTGCTGCGCCACCGCGCCGAGCTGCTGGCCCGGCGGCGGACCATCCAGCGCCGCCGCACGCGTCCGGCGGCCGAGCTGGATGCCTGGTTCGGGCGCCCGGGAGCGCCGCTGTGAGCGGCCCCGCGGTGGCGCTGATCGGCAGCCGCGGCATCCCAGCCCGCTACGGCGGCTACGAGACGCTGATGGAGGAGCTCTCGGTCAGGCTGCTGGCGCGCGGCTTCCGGGTGACCGTCTACTGCCGCTCCCATTCGACGCCGCCGCGCCTCCGCCTGTACCGCGGCGTCGAGCTGGTGGTGCTGCCGACGCTGCGCACCAAGCATCTCGACACTCCGGTCCACACCCTGCTCGCCTGCCTCCACGCCGGCGCCCGCGGCTTCGACGCCGCGCTGATGGTCAACTCGGCCAACGCCCTGTTCCTGCCGCTGCTCGCGGCCGGCGGCATTCCCACCGCCCTGCACGTCGACGGCATCGAGCGGCGGCGCCGCAAGTGGGGCCCCTTCGGACGCTCCGTCTACGCGCTCTCGGAGCGGCTGGCGTGCGTCCTGCCGGACGCCCTGGTCACCGATGCCGAGGTCATCCGCCGCCACTACCTCGAGCTCTACGGCGCCGACTCCACGGCGATCGCCTATGGCGTCGATCCGCGGCCGGCCGCGGCCGGTGTCCTCTCCCGGCTGGGGCTCGCCGAGCGCCGCTACTTCCTGTACGTCAGCCGCTTCGAGCCCGAGAACAACCCGCACCAGGTGGCGGCGGCCTACCAGGCGGTGCGCGGCGACCTGCCGCTGGTGATGGTGGGCGGGGCGCCCTATGCCGGCGACTTCATCGCCGGCTTCACCCGCGGCGCCGATCCGCGCATCCTGTTCCCCGGAGCGATCTATGGCGAGGAGTACCGCGAGCTGCTCGCCAATGCTTTCGCCTACATCCACGCCACGGAGGTCGGCGGCACCCACCCGGCGCTGGTCGAGGCCATGGGGTACGGCAACTGCGTGGTGGTCAACGACACCCCCGAGAACCGCGAGGTGGCGGGCCCGGCCGGGCTCTACTTCCGGGCAGCCGATCCCGGCACCCTGGCGGCGCGCCTCGAGCAGGTGCGCCGGCGCCCGCGCCGGGCCTGGCTGGCCGGCCGCGTGGCCGCTCGGCGCGCCGGCCGGCGCTACTCCTGGGAGCGGGTGGCGGACCAGTACGCGGAGCTGCTCCGCGCCCTGGCGGCCTGGGGGTGAAGGGGAAGGCCAGCATCGGCCTCCCGCAAGGAAAACGGCCCTACCGGGTTCCACCACATGTCCGATTCCTGTGGCTCCCTCCCCCCCTCTGAGCCCGTATGGGCGAGGGGTCGAGGTCCTCCGACGCCGCCCCATTGCCTTGGACCCCTCGCCCATACGGGCTCAGAGGGGGGGAGGGAGCCACAGGAATCGGACCCCCGCCAATAGACGGTGCGAGGCTGTGCCACGTTACAATAAACAAGCTGCTCTACCGACTGCGAGGCAAGGACTGAAACCGCATCCATGCTGAAAGAACGAGCCCGCATTCTCGCGGCTTCAATCTTTCTGGTCGACCTGGCGCTCGTCGCGGCCGCCTTCCTGCTGGCGTTCTCCCTTCGAAGCTGGGTCCTGCCGCGCCTGGTGCCGCAGGCGTTCCCTGCCCGTCTCTACCCGCTGACCGCGTACCTGCCGCTGCTGCCCCTGGCGCTGGCGATCTGGGGCGCGCTGCTGCTGCTGTCGGGGCGGTACCGGTCCCACCGCACCGTGCCGCTGCTCGACGAGTCGTGGGCGGTGCTGCGGGTCTGCGCGAGCGGCACGATCCTCTTCACCCTCGCCCTCTACCTCCTGCGCATCGACGTGCGGCTGCTCGGCAACGACCAGATCAGCCGCGCCTGGGTGCTGCTGTTCGGCGTCTTCGCCTCGCTCCTGCTGCTGGCCGAGAAGCTCTTCCTGCGCATCAGCTCGCGCTACGTGCGCTCGCGCGGCTTCAACTACCGCACCGTGCTCATCGTCGGCACCAACCCGGCGGCGCTCAAGATCGCCGACTCGATCCACGGCCACCGCTTCTGGGGCTACCGCATCCTCGGCTTCATCATCAACGGCCATGCGCCGGCGGATCCCTGGCCCAGCCGCTACCCGATCCTCGGCGAGATGAAGCACATCACCCGCATCATCGAGAGCAACATCGTCGACGACGTCATCTTCGCGGTCAGCCGCCGCGACCTCGACCGCCTGGAGGACCTCTTCCTGAGCCTCCAGGAGCAGGGGATCCGCACCCGCTTCGCGGTCAACCTGTTCCCGCACACCCAGGCGCGGGTCGAGCTCGAGGAGCTCGACGGCATCCCGCTGCTGTCGTTTGCCACCGGGCCCACCAGCCCGCTGCCGCTGATGGCCAAGCGGCTGATGGACGTCGCGCTGTCGTCGCTGCTGCTGCTGATCGGGCTGCCGGTGGTGGCGGCCATCGCCACCATGATCAAGATCACCTCGCAGGGCGGCGTGCTCTTCCGCCAGACCCGCTGCGGCTTGAACGGGCGCATCTTCACCCTGTACAAGTTCCGGACCATGGTCGAGGACGCCGAGGAGCGGCGCCGCAATCTCGAGCACCTCAACGAGATGAAGGGGCCGGTGTTCAAGCTCAGGAGCGATCCGCGCGTGACCTGGCTCGGCCGCATCCTGCGCCGCTTCAGCCTCGACGAGCTGCCGCAGCTGTGGAACGTGCTGCGCGGCGACATGAGCCTGGTCGGGCCGCGTCCCCCCATCCCCGAGGAGGTGGCGCGCTACCAGCGCTGGCAGCGCCGCCGGCTGTCGATGAAGCCGGGCCTGACCTGCCTCTGGCAGGTCAGCGGCCGGAACCAGATCGACTTCGACCGCTGGATGCAGCTCGACCTCGAGTACATCGACTCCTGGTCGCCGATGCTCGACTTCAAGATCCTGCTCAAGACCATCCCGGCCGTGCTCTCCGGCCGCGGCGCGTCGTAGTCATGGCGGACCGCTGTCCCGCTGTCCACCGCCTGGCGATGACCGCGGTGGCCGCCACCGTGCTGCTCTCGGCTCCAGCCGCCCTCGCCGGCAGCATACGCGTCAGCGGCACGCTCGCCGCGCCGCCCGGATCCAGCGCCGCCGCGCTCTCTGCCGCGAGCCTCCAGCTCTTCGCCGACGACGAAGACGAAGCAACGGCCGGGCGCCGCCTTCTCACCTCCGCCACCGCGCCGGCGCCGATCGCGACCGCTCATGCCGACGCAGAGGGCAACTTCTCGCTGCAGGTGAGCGAGAGCGGTTTCTACAGCCTGCGCCTCGAGGTGCCAGGGTTCCTGACCCTCGAACGCGAGCTCTGGCCACTGATCGAGGACACCGAGCTGCCGCCGGCCCATCTCGTGCCTGCCGCCAGGCCGCTGGCGCTGTCGCTGGTGCTTGCCGACGGCAAACCAGCCGCGGGCTTCGTGATCGGCGCCCTCGATGGAGCGCTCGGCGCCTCACCCCGTGTGCCGCGGACCGCCTACTCGGACGGGATCGATCCCATCCCCTGGCATCCTGCTCGGCGGGCCGTCGTGACCGCGGCGGACGGCACCGCCGTGCTGCCGCGCGCCCGCGGCGAGGCCCTCGGGCTGATCATCTCCAACCACGGCTTTCCCCAGGTGGTAACCATGCCTTCCACGACTGGCTGGGCGACCCTTCGTCTACCCGCCTATGGAAGCGAGTGGACTCTGGCTGCACGCCGCGCCGACGGCAGTCCGGCCGCGAACGCGGTGGTCCAAGACGGAACCTGGCGGATTGGCCTCACCGACCAGGACGGCCGCCTCGCCGTCGCCATCCCGCCCTTCACCGCACCCATGGCGCTGACGGTCGAGAGCCCCGACGGGCAGATCGGCGAGATCGCCGCCTGCGCGCCGGGCCGACCGTGCGAGAGGCAGCAGCAACTCACCCTCGCACCGCCGCGGCTCGTCGCGGGCCAGGTGCTCGACGCCAGAACGCAAGAACCGCTGGCCGGGGCCCTCGTCATCGGCTCTCTCGGCCCACCGCTACGCTGCGGTGGCGATGGGCGCTTCCTCCTGCCGGTTCCGGTCGGGCAGACGAGCTGGGTCGAGGCCTTCGCCGGCGGCCACCTGCCCCTCCGGCGGCCATGGCCGCCCGACGGCAGGAGCACGCTGTCGCTCGAACCCGCGGCGAGACTTGCCGGGCGCGTGATCGACCAGGCTGGCGCACCGGTTGCCGGCGCGACGCTCCTGGCCTCATCGTCTCTCTCGCGCCGGCCGGGAGGCGGCAGCAGCGAGGAGACAACGCGCGGCCAGGAGGATGGGCGCTTTCTCTTCGCCAACCTCGTGCCCGGCGAGGTCTACACGGTCACTGCCATGGCGGACGGCTTCGCCCCGAGCTCCGCAGTCGCCGCGACGGGCGACGCCGGCTTCGTGACCGGCCAGGAGCCGCGGCGGTCGGGGCTACCGCCAGCCTCTCCACCCCCGCGGCCGGCGAGCGCCTTCCGCGCGGGCGGGCCGGCGCCGGGACTGCAGCTGGTGCTCTACCGCGGCGGCACCGCCTCGGGCCGCGTCGTGGACTCCTCCGGACAGCCGGTCGGCGGCGCCGAGATCGAGCTCGAGCACGCGAAGCCGCCCGGGCGTTGGAGGCCCGAGATCTACGCGGCGCAGGCCGGAGGCGACGGCGCTTTCGTGGTCCAGCACCTGCCGCCGGGCCGCTTCAGCCTCGGCGTGCACCATCCCAGCTTCGCGACGACCGTGGTGCCGAGGATCGAGCTGGCGGCGACCTCGGATCGCCTCGATCTCGGGACCGTGATCATCGCGGCCGGAGCCACCATCCGGGGCCGCGTGGTGGACTCGGGCGGCCGGCCGATCGCGGGCGCCAAGGCGAACCTCAGAGCGCTGCGGCAGCCCCCGGAGGTCTCCTATTCCTCCGCTGCCGGCCGTGCCCTCCACCGGTCCGTCGACACCGACCAGGACGGTAATTTCCAGTTCGGCGACCTGGGACGGGACGAGCCGTTCGATCTCGAAGTCACCAAGTCGGGCTACCTGGCAACGTGGCGTCATCGCGTCACCGCGCCGACGCCCGAGTCGCTTCGCGTCGAGCTCGGCGCCGCGCGCAGTCTCCGCGGTCGGGTCGTCGATGCCGGCCGCAATCCGGTCGCCGGCGCGATCGTCGTGGGGACCTACCGACCGCCCCTGCAACCGGGCTTCGCCACCGGCCCGGGATTCTGGGCCGGCCGGTCCGCGGTTGCCGAGGCCACGGGCGACTTCGTGCTCGCCGACCTGGCTCCGGGATGGCTCGACGTCCGCGTCGTGGCCTCCGGCCGCCGCGGGGGGAAGCTCACCGCGGTGGAGGTGCCGGCGGAGGGTCCGTTGCAGCCTCTCGAGATCGTCCTGCCC
>Ga0209524_1000086_pt1 | contig 10225 bp, 5 predicted proteins | sample JacPinW_OM1H0_M1_FD_187956 | JGI IMG/M metagenome (GOLD analysis project Ga0209524, IMG submission 187956) | Forest soil microbial communities from Algoma, Ontario, Canada - Jack Pine, Ontario site 1_JW_OM1H0_M1 (SPAdes) (version 2) | ecosystem: Environmental > Terrestrial > Soil > Boreal... | reverse complement strand
AAATGCCCAGCGCAGGCGCGACAGCCCGTCGATGGCCACCAGATCGGGCTCCTCGGCACGCACCACCCGATGTACGGTGGCCAAGAAGTCGCCAGGGTCCTGCTGCGGATCCAAGTGGACGCTACGGACGAAATCGACGCGCCAGCCGAAGTGGTCGTGATAGGCAGGCGCCAGCACCGGCGTCAGCTCCTCGAACGTGAGCATGAGCACGTTGCGATTGGCGTGGAGGAGGTTGTGATGGAGGATCTGCACCAGGAGGGTCGTCTTGCCGCTTCCCGGTCCGCCAACCACCAGGATGTTGCGCGCGCGCTTGAAGCCGCTGGCTGCCTCGTCCGTCATCCTGCTGGGAGCGAGGATCTTTGCCAGTCCGTCGATCCCGGTCGGCATAGAACCGAACTCACGCAGGCTGAACGGTAGGAAGTAGCCGAGCTGTTCGTACTCGTGCACCTTTTGGCGCACGAGAGCAGGATGCGCGCGGAAAGCTCTCAGGAGCATCTGCATCCGCCCACGAGCCCCCTCAGCGAGCTCGACCAGTTCGTGCACCTTATGGCGCGCCCGAGGCGGGTACCCGCGGAGGGCCCTCAGAAAGCTTCGCGCCCGGCCATGATCCCCCTCGTCCGAGTCGACCGGCTTCTCGCCGGGCACGGCATTGAGCAAGCCACCATCGGCCAAGCGGGCCAGCTCTTCGGCCTCGGGCAGCCCCATGTCGCGCGCGATCCTGTCGCATGCAGCGCGGCCGCCAAAGCTGTCCAGCGAGGCGATGAGATAGAGCAGAGCTCGGTTCGTGGGCAGCTCGAGCTCGTCGGGCAAAGGTGAGAAGCGAAGGGACGACGCCGGCTCGGTGCCTTCGGGACGGATCAAGGTGTAGAGATGCGGGGTCGTACGAGGCCGCGAGCGGGCTGCGAAGGTCCTCTCCAGGTCGCCGGCGACGGCGACCTGGGACTCAGTGCCTTCGTCGTCCGCCGCCTGGATCTCGTAGAGCAGCTGCAGCTCGATGTCTCCCTCCGGAGGCTGGCGTTCGAGCGCCGCGAGGAAGTGCGGCGAATGGAAGTCCTTCTCGACCTGCTTGCGGATGGCGACGAGGTGTCTGTGCCAGAAGCGCTTGTAAACCAGGACGATCTCGATCCTGATCCCTGCCTCGCCGATAGGGCAGTGCCGGATGTCAACGCGCGCGACGGCGTGGAAGGTGACCCATTTCCGGAAGAGCCGCCGGTAGTTCTCGGAGAAGGCGTTCTCAGGCGAGCCCTGGTCGATCCAATGCCTGAAGCGCTCGGGAAGCACGCCTTCGGACTCGAGGCGCGCCTGGGTCAGATCGAGATTGTCGCCCATCCGCAGCAACGCGGAGATCAGCTTGGTGTGGCCCGCGGGAATACTCTCGAAGGAGTCGCACTCCCTTGGGCCGCCAGGATCCAGGATTGTCGCCGACTTGTGTGCGCGGCAGACGACCTGGATCTCCTTCAGCAGCCTGTCGCCGCCGTCGCCGTGGCGAAGATGGCAGAGCTGCCAGAAGACCCAGAACAGTTGCTTCTGAGCTTCTTCGCCGTCCTTCGGCGGAAGCTTCGGCTGGGCCATCTCGATGGCTTCGATGTAGCTGCCGAGGGAATCGTGGTACCTGTCCTTGAGCCTGCGGACCAATTTCCTGCGATCCTCGGGCACGTCGAGAAAGGCTTGGAAGAGCTTATCAAGGGTCAGGCTGTGGTATTGCTCCACGAGCCCATAGAGATCCCAAGAAAGACTAAGGGCGCCGACCTCGGACACGATCTTTTCGCCCAGATCCTTGGGCAGCTCGGGCACTGCGAGCAGGTATTGGCCTTTGCCGTAGTCGTGCAGGTAGACGGCGCAAAGCAGGACGAAGACGTCGTACTCGTCGAAGTCGTCGCGATACAGCGGGGCGACGGCGGCCAGCGCATCCTGGAACCGCAATTCGGGGAAGAGAAGTCTTTCGATGTAGAACAGAAGCCGCCTGTTGTGTGAGATATCCTTCTTGGCGACGAGCGGGACGTTGATCGCTGTATCGCGCCAGAAGAGTTCCATCGCGATCTTGATCCGATCCAGCAGTTCAAGCAGATTCCGGTCGAATCTCCCGGCCGCAACGGCGGCTCTCAGCATCTCTTCGAGAAGGCTTGCGATTGTGCCTGCTTCGACCTCGGCGATGGGAGACCTCCCAAGGTTGCGGAAGGCATGCCGCAGGTCCTCACTCTTGATCTCGAGGTGCATTGCAGTTTCCTCCTCGAAAACGAGGCAGCTTGCACCGGCCCACATCGCGACACCTGAACCGGGTCCGTTCGCGCGTCCGCTTGGAGAGATTCGGAAGGCTTCGTGATTTTAGCATAGTCGACGCCCCTGGCAGGAGGCTCCGGGGGATGGTCTCTGCGGACGTGGAGCCGCGAGCCGCCACGCCAGGCAGCGATAGCGCGGGAGGTGCCTAGCGGAACCCGCGGCGGAGCTCGCGGCGGAAGACGTTGAAGGCCTCCTCGCCGCGCAGGCAGACCACCACCCGCTCGAGCTTGGTGCCCCCCTGCAGGTAGCGGTGGATCTCGGTGAGCGTGATGCGGGCGGCGCGCTCCATGGGGAACCCGAACACCCCGGTGGAGATGGCGGGCAGCGCGATCGAGCGCATGCCGCGGCGGTCCGCCAGGGCCAGCGCGGCGCGCACCGCGGAGGCGAGCTTCTTGTCCTCGTCGCCCTCGCCCATGCGCGGACCGACGGCGTGGATCACCTGGCGGGCCTGCAGGTTGCCGGCGCCGGTCATCACCGCGGTCCCGACCGGCGTGCCGCCGATGCGGTCGCACTCCTCCTGGATGGAGGGGCCGCCCTTCCGGAGGATCGCGCCGGCCACCCCGGACCCGAGCTGCAGATGCTCGTTGGCGGGGTTGACGATGGCGTCCACCTCGATCCCGGTGATGTCCCCCTCGACCAGCTCGAGCTGCGTGCGGTCGAGGCTAACCATCAGCTTGTTGTCGTCGGTCATCAAGTCCGGGATCCCCCCAAGAGGCAATTTTATCAAGCCTCATCCTATTCAGCTAAAACAGGCCTTCAGGGCCTGGAGGGTAGTAGGTCGACTTGGACCCCTCGCCCAAAGCGAGGGAGGGGGACGATCTGACCTGCTACCCTCCAGGCCCCCTGGGGATGAACCCGACCCCATAGTCCCATAGTGTAGACTGCTCGCCGCGATGTGGACCGAGCTCAGGGACGAGCTGGCGCGCGAGGTGGCGCGGGCGATCCAGGAGCGCTTCGGGGTGACCCACCAGCCGGTGGTCGAGGTACCGCCGCGCCGCGAGCTGGGTGACTTCGCCACCCCGGCCCCCATGCAGCTGGCGCGCACCCTCAAGCGCCCCCCGCGCGCCATCGCCGAGGACCTCGCGGGCGCCCTGCGGCCGCCGCGGCTGGTGGGCGAGGTCAAGGTGCTGGGCGCCGGCTACCTCAACCTCTTTCTCGACCGCCCCGCGTTCGCGGCCGCCCTGCTGGCGCTCGACACCGGGGCCGCGCGCGCCGCCGCACGTCCCGGCAAGATCGTCGTCGAGCACACCAACATCAACCCCAACAAGGCGGCGCACGTCGGCCACCTGCGCAATGCCGTGCTCGGCGACGTGCTCAGTCGCTGCCAGAGGAGCCTGGGCTACGCCGTCGAGGTCCAGAACTACATCGACGACACCGGCGTCCAGCTCGCCGACGTGGTGGTCGGCTTCCTCGACCTGCGGCACATGGGGCTGGCGGAGGTGGCCGCGCTCCCCGAGCCGTTCGACTACGTCTGCTGGGACCTCTACGCCGAGGTCCGGCGCTGGTACGACGCCGAGGGCGGCGCCGACGCCGCAAACGAGCGCCGCCAGCTGCTCCGCGACACGCTCCACCAGCTCGAGACCGGCCGCGGCGAGCGCGCCGAGATGGGCCGCCTGGTGGCGGGGCGCGTCGTCCGCCGTCATCTCGCGACCATGCGGCGGCTCGGCATCTCCTACGACCTGTTGACGCGCGAGAGCGACATCCTGGCCCTGCACTTCTTCGACCGGGCCTTCCAGCGCCTCAAGGACAGCGGCGCCGTGCGCCACGAGACGACGGGGAAGAACGCCGGCTGCTGGGTGATGCCGCTGGCCCACAGCGAGGAGTTCGCCGGCCTCGAGGACCCCGACAAGGTGATCGTGCGCTCGGACGGCACGGTGACCTACGTCGGCAAGGACATCGCCTACCAGCTCTGGAAGTTCGGGCTGCTGGGCCAGGACTTCGGCTATCGCTACTGGCAGGAGGCGGAGGTCTGGGAGACCTGTCCCACCCTTCCCGACGGCGAGGCCGCCCACCCGGCCTTCGGCGGCGCGTACCGGGTCATCAACGTCATCGACACCCGCCAGAGCTACCTGCAGCGGATCGTGCGCGCCGGCCTCGAGGCGCTCGGCCATGCCGCCGAGGCCGAGCGCTCGGTGCACTTCGCCTACGAGATGGTGGCGCTGTCGCCGGCGACCGCGCGCCTGCTCGGCTATCGCCAGGAGGCGCCGGCGGACGCCGGAGAACACCGCGAACACCGCGAGGACCGCGAGCCGGAGACGGCCGCGGCGGGCGCGGCGCATGGGGCGGCCGGGGCGGGAGACACGCCGGAGAAGGCCCTCGAGATGTCGGGGCGCAAGGGGATCGGGGTCAAGGCCGACGACCTGCTGGACCAGCTCGAAGCCAAGAGCCGCGAGGAGATCGGCAAGCGCAACCGCGAGCTGGCCGGCGCCGAGCTCGACCTCCTGGCGCGCGAGATCGCGGTCGCCGCGCTGCGCTTCTTCATGGTGAAGACCACCACCAACCGGGTGATCGCCTTCGACTTCGACGAGGCGCTCAACTTCGAGGGCGACTCGGGTCCCTACCTGCAGTACTCGCTGGTGCGCGCGCGCAACATCCGCCGCCGCCTGCGCGCGGCGGGCCAGCCGGACGAGGTCTCCGCCGCCGTGGTGCAAGAGCTCGCCGCCGGCCATTTCGGCGATGACCTCTGGGGCCTGATCCTCGAGGTCGCCCAGATCGGCGACCTGGTGGAGAAGGCGGTCGCCGCGCTCGAGCTGTCGCTGGTGGCGCGCCAGGCGCTGGAGATCGCGCAGCGCTTCAACACCTTCTACCACCGCCACCCCATCCTGCAGGAGAGCGATCTCGCGGTGCGCGCCGCCCGCCTCGCCACGGCCCAGATCTTCCGCCGCGGGCTCGAGAACCTCGCCGAGCTGCTGGGCATCCCCACGCCTGAAAGGATGTGACAATGGATCCCAACACCGCCGCTTCCACCCCGGGTCAAGGACAACGCAAGACCTCGCCGTGGGTCTACGTCGGTTGCGGCTGCGCCCTCCTCATCCTGCTCTGTGCGATTGCCGTGCTCTTCGTCGGCAAGAAGCTCGTCGACCAGGGCCACAAGATGGAGCAGGGCCTCGCGGACCCGAAGGTGCGCGAGCAGCGCACCCGCGAGCTGCTCTCCTACCAGGAGCTCCCCGCCGGCTACTATCCGGCGGGGGCGATCTCCGTTCCCTTCCTGATCGACATCGCCATGCTCGGCGATCGCCCGCCGAGGCCCGGCGACACCCACGCCGACATCGAGGACCACGGCTTCATGTTCATGAAGATGCACCTGGGAAAGATCCCGACCGACCCCGAGGCGAGACGGCGTATGCTCTACGGCGTCAACGGCAAGCCGGCGTGGGAGCAGAGCTCCGGTCTCCACGTCGAGTCGCGTGAGCCGCTGGGCGAGGGCGAGGTGACGGCCGGCGGCGCTCACGTCGTCTACCGGGCGATGCGCGGTGACGTCAAGATGAACGGCCGGACGCACCGCGGGATCACCGGCATCCTGATGATCGAGTGCCCGGACCGCCGCATCCGGATCGGCCTCTGGTTCGGCCCGGACCCCGCGCCGGGGGAGCCCACCTCCACGCTCGACAAGACGGGCACGCCCGCCGATCCCCGGGCCACGACGGCGTTCCTCGATCATTTCAATCTTTGTTCTGGCGGGTCGTAGCTTGCCAGCGCCCACGACGAGTCGGCGACCCGAGAGAGGGAACGGGAACCCTCCAGGACTACTCAAAGCGTCTATCGGATCGCCCCCCGCATCCCCCCGACCCCCTTCCCACCCCTCCGGGGGGGAAGGGGGCGCCCCCTCCCCTTCGCGGGGACAGGTAACGTGACCGCCGGGCTGCTGCCGTCCCAGGGGATCGAAGAGCTCATCCGGCTCGGCCAGATCACGGCCTCGTCGCCGATCGGCGACGAGCAGATCCAGCCCGCCAGCCTCGATCTGCGCCTCGGAACGGCCGGCTACCGGGTGCGGGCGAGCTTCCTGCCCAACAACCGCTCGACGGTCGCCGCCAAGCTGGCGGAGATGGAGGCCAACCAGGAGGCGTTCCTCCTCGACCTCAACCGGCCCACGATCCTCGAGCGCGAGCACGTCTACCTCATCCAGGTCATGGAAGCGCTCGACCTGCCGCCCGAGGTCTCCGGCAAGGCAAGCCCGAAGAGCACGACCGGCAGGCTCGACGTCTTCACCCGCCTGATCACCGACTACGCGGACGCTTTCGAGCTGGTTCCCGCCGGCTACCGCGGTCCGCTCTACGTGGAGATCATCCCGCGCACCTTCGGCATCATCGTGCGCGCCGGCCAGAAGCTGAACCAGCTGCGCCTCTCCCGCGGCGCCCCCGAGGAATCCGACCAGGGGCTCAGTGCCCTGGACGCCAGGGAGACGCTGGTCTTCTCGCGCGATGGCTATCCGGCGCCGCCCGCGATCGCCAAGGGCCTGCTGGTCTCGGTGGATCTCGACGGCAGCGGCGAGCGCATCGTCGGCTTCCGGGCCAAGATGGACCCCTGCGTGCTCGATCTCGACAAGCGCAACTACTACCCGGCGCTCGACCACTGGGACCCGGTCCGCACCCAGAGGCGCCAGCTGCTCCTGGTCCCCGACTTCTTCTACATCCTGGCCTCCAGGGAGAAGATCCGCATCCCGCTGACCCACGCCGCCGAGATGGTCCCCTACGACCCCAACTTCGGCGAGTTCCGCATCCATTACGCCGGCTTCTTCGACCCCGGCTTCGGCTACGGCGGCGGCGACATCCCGGGAGCCCGGGCCGTCCTCGAGGTCCGCTCCTACGGCGTCCCCTGCCTGCTCGAGGACGGCCAGGTCATGGGCCGGGTGGTCTTCGAGCGCCTCGCCGACCTCCCCGGCAAGGTCTACGGCCCCAAGATCGGCTCCTCCTACCAGGAGCAGGGCATCTCCCTCGCAAGTCAGTTCGCGCCGCCGGGGTAGGTGGCAGCCGGCTGCCGCCCTTGGACGGTTGGGCGCGAAGACACGTATCAGTGAGATCAGGAAGGCCAGTTGACAAGCAAGGGCTGCGCTGCTAGGTTCGCCGCGCTGCCTCACCGCACCCGACCGCAGTCGTAGGACCGCAGCTCCGCAGTCCTCGCAGCGCCAGCCGGGCAGGGCTTGCCATCACGGATGTCGTCCGGAGGAGCACCTATGATTTGGGCCAAGAGAACCATGACGCTTGCGATCGGCATCGGCTTCGCCTGGGCGGCGGCGCCGGAGCTCGCCCGCCCCGGTTGGGCGCAGGCAGGGTCATCCGGCCCCACCCTCCTGGTCACGGACCAATCCGTGACCGCGGCCGGAATGACTCCCGGCGGTGCGGTCGTCTGGCTCGGCATGGCGCGGAAGGTCGCGGAGTACGAGGCGACCTTCGTCCGCCGCCACGGCACGATGCAGGCCGACGCCCAGGGGCAGGCGCAGCTGCCGCTGACCGAGGCGGTGCCGCTGCAATCCATCTGGGCGGCGATCGACCTTCAGACCGGCGCCTACGCCACCGCCTCGCCGGCCGGCTTCGCGCCGCTGGCCATCCAGCTCGGTCCCGGCGCGCTCGAGGTGCGCGGCGCCGGGCTCGCGGATCGTCTGGCCGACGTCGCCGACTATGCCGAGGTGCTGCTGGTGCGGCCGGGCAAGGGGGCATGGGGCAAGGCCGTCGGGCGCGGCGGCGCCGACGACGAGGGCAACCCGGGCGACGCCGCCTTCCGGCTCGCGCTCGACAAGCTCGAGCCGCTTCCCGGGACCGCCGGTCCCCCGCCGGCCAAGCTCAGCGTCGGCGACCTCGTCTTCGTGCTCCACCCGCAGGCGATGGGACTCGCGGCGGTGACCTTCGGAGGCAAGCCATGAAGACCCTCCGCGCCGCCTCCGCCGCCGCTCGCTCGACCTCCCGTGCCGCCGCCGGCTGCTCCCTGGCCGCGCTTCTCTCCCTGCTCGCCATGCTCGCCGCCAGCCGTCCTGCCGCCGCCGATCCGCATCCGAACACCGAGGGGGGCGTGGACGTCGCCCAGGCCTTCCAGCTCGGGGACGTGGATAGCATCAACCTGTTCAATGGCGCGCTGACCGTCGCGGTCCCGATCGGCATCCGCTTTCCGGTCAACGGCAACTTCTCCTACCAGCTCACCCTGGTCGCCAACTCGAACCCCTGGGACTTCTCGAACCGCATCGACCCGAACACGTTGCAGCAGTGGCAGGACTCGGCGCCCAGTCACTGCTCGAACGCCGGCCTGGGCTGGCGGGTCTCCTTAGGCGCGCTGGGGCTGGGCACGAACCCGTCGCCGCCGACCTGTGCGCCGACCGACGTCGACACTCCGAGCAGCACTGTCTACGAAGCGCCCGACGGCTCGCAGCACCTCTTCTACCAGACCTTGCATCCGAACGAGCCGGTCAACGCCAACGTCATGTACACGCGCGACGGCACCTACCTGCGGCTCAACCTGTCCTCGGACCACTCCGAGATCCAGTTCCCGGACGGCACGGTGCACCGCTTCGGCGCCGACGGCCGCATCGTCCAGATGCGGGATGCGTTCAACGACCAGGTCAATATCGCCTACCTGCCGATCGCCAGCTGTCCCGGCAGCCTGGCGGGCGAGAGCAGCTGCTGGCAGATCAGCGACACCCAGGGCCGGGTGCAGTGGATCTACTTCCGCAACGACCTCGCGCCCTACACCGGCGCGGCGCCGTACGGCGAGCTGATCAGCCGCGTGGTGCCGATGGCGTTCAACAACGCCGTCGCGCCCTACGTGTTCAACTACCAGACGCAGAACATCGCTCGCGGCTGCCCGGTCAACGATCCGATGCTGCGGGATCCGAATGGCAACTATCCGGTCTCGGTCCCCCTGCTGTTGAGCGTCACGCGCCCGGACGGCTCGAGCTTCGCTCCTGGCGGCTCCGGGTACCTCACGACTCCGGGCACGGGCTGCCTGCTGGGCTCGGGTTCCCTGACCGCGCTCACCCTGCCGACGCTGGGCAGCGTCAGCTGGAGCTACCAGACCTACAGCTTCCCGACGGCATCGTCGACGAAGGCGCGGCGCACCACCAATCCCGGCGTCCAGATCCGCACCGTCGCCGACGCCCACGGCACCCCCATCGGCCACTGGACCTACAGCACCTACCTGGCATCGAACACCGCCGCCCAGCAGGTCAACACCGTGACCGACCCGCTCGGCAACCAGCACGCCCGGTACTTCTCCGTGTCCACGGCGTACGGCTACGGTCCCGGCGCGAACGTCTACGACTACGGCCGCCCCTACACCCCGAACACGACCTACGGCAACCTGTTCCTCTCGGAGCAGGTCTTCGACGGCGGCGGCAACGTGAAGCGCACCAACTACGTGCGCTACGAGCGCGACGTCATCGACCAGGTGCAGGTTCCCGACGCGCTGAACAACGACGGGCGGGAAGCGCAGCGCGAGACCGTCTATGACGACGGCAGCCAGGCCGGCTCGACCGACACCGACTTCGACGGCGTCGGCCACTACCGCACGCGCACGACCGACGGCACTTTCGCCGGCAACAACGTCCGCGTCGAGAAGACGAACTACAATCCGAATCGGAACAGCTACAACGTCGACCAGGCGAGTAACGCTTACACCGGCGGCTACGTCCCTGTGCAGCCGTCCGATCCCTGGCTGCTCGGGACCTCGACCTACGCCTACGCGCAGGAGAACGGCGTCTCCGAGCTGCGCTCATTCTGCTACGACCCGAGCACCGGCTTCCTGAACCGCCGCCGTGTCTACGTCCAGAGCGCGACCGACCCCGGCCCGATGAGCTCAAACGACGTGGTGCAGCAGTTCATCCCGGACGGCGGCGGCAACGTCGGCGGCGAGCTCTCCTTCGGCGGCGACAACGCGCCGTTCCCGCCGACCAGCTCGGACCTCTGCCAGCAGACGCTGCCCGCCGCGCCGGAATACCGCCAGAACAGCTTCTTCGTCT
>Ga0209524_1000085_pt1 | contig 10267 bp, 8 predicted proteins | sample JacPinW_OM1H0_M1_FD_187956 | JGI IMG/M metagenome (GOLD analysis project Ga0209524, IMG submission 187956) | Forest soil microbial communities from Algoma, Ontario, Canada - Jack Pine, Ontario site 1_JW_OM1H0_M1 (SPAdes) (version 2) | ecosystem: Environmental > Terrestrial > Soil > Boreal... | reverse complement strand
TCACCCACTACCTCTCCGAGGTGAGCCCCGAGTGGAAGCAGAAGGTCGGCGAGGAAGCCTCGGTGGCCTGGCCGACCGGAGTGGGCGGCAAGGGCAACGAGGGCGTCGCCTCCTATGCCAGCCGCATCAACGGCGCCATCGGCTACGTCGAGTACGCCTACGCCCTGCAGAACAAGCTCGCCTACGTGCTGCTGCAGAACAAGGCCGGGCAGTTCGCGAAGCCGAGCGCCGAGAGCTTCCAGGCGGCGGCGGCCAACGCCGACTGGGCGAAGGCGCCCGGTTTCTACCTGCTGCTGACCAACCAGCCCGGCGCCCAGTCCTGGCCGATCACCGGCGCCAGCTTCATCCTGGTCTACAAGAACCCGCCGAAGCCCGAGATCACGAAGCAGGTGCTGGAGTTCTTCGACTGGGCGTACCACCAGGGCGGCCAGATGGCGAGCCAGCTCGACTACGTGCCGATGCCGGCCAGCGTGGTCAAGCTGGTCGAGGACACCTGGAAGACGCAGATCAAAGCGGGCGGCAAGCCGGTCTGGGCCGCGCATTGAGCCGTCCGCGGGGCTGATGAACGTACCGTCGAGCGCAGCACCCGCCGCCCCGGTCCCCGCTGAGGGCCGCGGCGCGTCGCCGGTCCCCGCTGGACGCGTCGCCGCGCACGCCCGCGGCCAGCGGCTCGCCGACCGCCTGTTCCAGGGCGGCACGCTGTTCTTCGCCTTCCTGGTGTTCTCGCTGCTGGCGGCGATCCTGGTGTCGCTCCTCTGGGGGAGCCTGCCGGCGTTCCATCGCTTCGGCTTCTTCGGCTTCATCCGCAGCCGCGAGTGGAACCCTGTCACCCAGCAGTTCGGCGGCCTGGTCCAGATCTACGGCACCCTGGTGACCTCGGCGATCGCCATGCTGTTCGGCATCCCGATCAGCTTCGGCATCGCGCTCTTCGTGACCGAGCTCTGCCCGCGCTGGCTGAAGCGGCCGCTGTCCACGGCCATCGAGCTGCTGGCGGCGATCCCCAGCATCATCTACGGCATGTGGGGGCTGTTCGTGCTGGCGCCGCTGCTCGCCGACCACGTGCAGCCCTGGGTCACCGACCACCTCGGCGGCTGGCCGCTGGTGGGCGCGCTGTTCCAGGGGCCGCCGCTCGGCATCGGCATGTTGACCGCCGGCCTGATCCTGGCGATCATGGTCATCCCGTTCATCTCCTCGGTGATGCGCGACGTCTTCGAGGCGGTGCCGGCGATCCTCAAGGAGTCCACCTACGCCGTCGGCGCCACCACCTGGGAGGTGGTCTCGCGCATCGTCCTGCCCTACGCCCGCGTCGGCGTGGCGGGCGGCATCATGCTCGGTCTCGGGCGCGCCCTGGGCGAGACCATGGCGGTCACCTTCGTGATCGGCAACGCCCACGAGCTGAACACGTCGCTGTTCCTGCCCGGCAACACCATCTCCTCGAACCTCGCCAACGAGTTCGCCGAAGCTCTGGGCGGCCTCTACAACTCGTCGCTGATCGCCCTCGGCCTGATCCTGTTCATCATCACCTTCATCGTGCTGGCACTCTCGAAGCTGCTGCTGCTGCGGCTGCAGCGCATGGAAGGGAGGCCGAGCTGATGCCGCCGGCGGCTGCCGGCCACCCCGCGGCCTACACCGAGGTCTACTCGAGCGCCCTCTACCGGCGGCGGCGGTGGACGAACCGGGTGGCGCTGACCCTGTCGGTGGCCACCATGGCGATCGGCCTCTTCTTCCTGGCATGGATCCTGTCGACGCTGGCGGTGCGCGGCCTGGTCGCGATGCGGCCGGTGGTGTTCCTGAAATCGACGCCAGGGCCGGGCAGCACCGGCGGCCTGCTCAACGCCATCGTCGGCAGCCTGCTGATGACCGGTGTGGGCATCCTGGTCGGCGCGCCGGTGGGCATCCTGGCGGGCACCTACCTGGCCGAGTTCGGCAAGGGCAACTGGTTCGCCGAGACCGCCCGCTTCGTCAGCGACGTCCTGCTCTCGGCCCCGTCGATCATCATCGGTCTCTTCATCGGCACGGTGATGGTGGTGCCGATGGGGCACTTCTCCGGCTGGGCGGGAGCCATGGCGCTGGCCATCATCGCCATGCCGATCGTCGTCCGCACCACCGAGGACATGCTGCGCCTGGTGCCGGTCAGCCTGCGGGAGGCGGCGGCGGCGCTCGGCGCGCCGCAATGGAAGGTGGTGACGCTGGTCGCCTTCCGCGCCGCGCGCTCCGGCATCCTGACCGGCGTGCTGCTGGCCATCGCCCGGGTGAGCGGCGAGACCGCGCCGCTGCTGTTCACCGCCCTCAACAACCAATTCTTCAGCACCAACATGAACGCGGCGATCGCCAACCTGCCGTCGGTGATCTTCAATTTCGCGAACAGCGCCTATCCTGACTGGCAGAAGCTGGCCTGGGCCGCGTCGCTGCTGATCACCTTGAGCGTGCTGGCGATGAACATCGTGGCGCGGATCGTCTTCCGGCCGCAGAAAGCGGGGTGACCCCATCATGACCGTGTCCGAGCCTCCCCAGACCTCGTCCCCGAACGCCGAGCGCGCGCCCGCGCCGCTGCTGCCGGCGCTGCAGGTCGACTTCGACGACCAGCCGGAGACGCCGCCCGAGCCGAAGATCCAGGTCGAGAAGGTCCACTTCTACTACGGCAAGACCCACGCCCTGAAGGGCATCGACCTGACCATCTACGCCAACCGGGTGACCGCCTTCATCGGCCCCTCGGGCTGCGGCAAGTCGACCCTGCTGCGCACCTTCAACCGCATGTACCAGCTCTACCCGAAGCAGCGCGCCGAGGGCAAGATCATCCTCGACGGCTCCATCGACCTGCTCGACCCGGGCCTCGACCTGAACCTGCTGCGCAAGCGCGTCGGCATGGTGTTCCAGGCGCCGACGCCGTTCCCGATGTCGATCCACGAGAACATTGCCTTCGGCGTGCGGCTGTACGAGCGGCTACGGCCCGCGGAGATGAACGAGCGGGTGGAATGGGCGCTGCGCAAGGCGGCGCTGTGGAACGAGGTCAAGGACAAGCTGAACCAGAGCGGGCGCGGCCTCTCGGGCGGCCAGCAGCAACGGCTCTGCATCGCGCGGGCGATCGCGGTCAAACCGGAGGTGCTGCTGCTGGACGAGCCGACCTCGGCCCTCGACCCGATCTCGACGGCGGCGATCGAGGAGCTGATCCAGGAGCTGGTCGAGGACTACACGGTGGCGATCGTCACTCATAACCTGCAGCAGGCGGCGCGGGTCGCGGACTACATCGCCCTCTTCTACCTCGGCGAGCTGGTGGAGTTCAACGACTCGAAGACGATGATCACGCGGCCGGCCAAGAAGCAGACCGAGGACTACATCACCGGGCGGTTCGGGTAGGCTCTCGGGTAGGCTGGGGACAGGGCCGGAGAGCAGGACACCCTCGCGCGGCGCCTGAAAACCCGAGAGGAGTTGCCGATGACCGGTAGGGCTGTGCGGATCGCGGTCGTCGCGGTTCTCTGGTGGCTGGCGATCGCCTCCATGACCGCGGCCGGCGCGGCAGGACCGGGCGCCGCCTCGGGACCCTCGGCGGTGGGCCTCTCAGGGCCACGGCCGCGGCTGGTGGTGGTGATCTCCATCGACCAGTTCCGGGGCGACTACCTGACGCGGTTCGCCGATCTCTGGCTCCCGGCCGTGGGCGTGGCCGGGGCGCCTGGACGGGAGGTGCCCGGCAAGGTGGGCGGCTTCCGCTACCTGATGGAGCGCGGCGCCTACTTCACCGACGCCCGGCACGACCACTACCCGCTCTTCACCGGGCCAGGGCATGCGGTGCTGTTGACCGGCGCCCCGCCGTACAAGTCGGGCATCGTCGGCAATTCCTGGTTCGACCGCGAGCTGGGGCGGCGCCGGTACTGCGTCGGGGACGACGCCAGCCCGCTGGTCGGCACGGCCGGCACCAGCGGCGCCCCAGCGCGGCCCGGCATCTCCCCGGCGACGCTGCAGGTCAGCACCGTGGGCGACGAGCTGAAGATGGCGACCGGCGGGCGTGCCAAGGTCTGGGGGCTGGCGCTGAAGGACCGGGCGGCGGTGCTGCTGGCGGGACGGTTGGCGGACGGCGCCCTCTGGTTCGATGACATGAGCGGCGCCTGGATCAGCAGCCGCTTCTACCGCCCGGACGGCACGCTGCCGCCGTGGGTGGCCGCCTGGAACGCGGAGCGCCATGCCGACGCCTGGCTCGGCAAGGAGTGGACGCTGTCGGTGCCCGCGGCGGCGCTGGCCCGAGTGTGGACCCCGGGAAGCCGCTGGGCCGCCGCTCCCCCTGCCTTGGGCGCCGGCTTCCCGCACCGGGTCGGAGGCGGCGGCGCCCGGCCTGGCAAGGACTCCTACAGCGCCTTCGCCGCCACGCCCTTCGGCAACGACTTCACGTTCGAGATGGCGCGCGAGCTGATCCGCCGCGAGGGACTGGGCCAGGGCGAGGTCCCCGACCTGCTGGCGATCAACCTGTCGAGCAACGACTACATCGGCCACGCCTTCGGCCCCGACAGCCCCGAGGTGCTCGACGCCGCGGTGCGCACCGACCACCAGCTCGCGGACTTCTTCGCCTTCCTCGACCAGGCGGTCCCGGGCGGCCTCGGCGGCGTGCTGGTGGCGGTCAGCGCCGACCACGGCGTGGCGCCGGTGCCCGGCGCCGCGCGCGAGGCGAAGCTCCCCGCCGGCGCCTACGACGAGGAGGCGGTGGCCGCCGCCGCCGAGCGCGCGCTGCAAGCGGCCTACGGGCCCGGCAAGTGGGTCACGGCGCTGGTCGAATCCAACCTCTACTTCGACCTCGCCGCCCTCGACGCACACCACGTCCAGCACGCCGCCGCCGAGGACGTCGCCGCCGCCGCGGTCGCCCGGCTGCCGGGCATCTACGCCGCCTACGGCCGCACCCGCATCCTCGAGGGCGGCCTCCCCCGCACCGACGTCGGCGACCGCATCGAGCGCAGCTTCCATCCGAAGCTGAGCGGCGACCTCGTGCTGGTGACCGCGCCCTTCTGGGTTCCCGGCACCCTCAGCGGCATCACCCACGGCAGCCCCTACGCCTACGACACCCGGGTGCCCCTCCTCCTCGCCGGCCCCGGCATCCGCCCCGGCCGCTACGCCGCCCGCGTCTCGACCCTCGACCTCGCCCCGACCCTCGCCGACCTCCTGGGCGTCCTGCCCCCCGCCGGCAGCGAAGGCCGCGTCCTGGCCGAAGCGGAGCGGTAGCCTCAACTTCACCGCCCATGTCGAGATCCGGCTCCCGGCTCCGACTACTTCATGAAGGCGATCCCATCCCGGGCCGCCGATGGGCCGATGTGAAAGAGGAGCCAAGATCATGAAATTCATGCTGCTGCTGAACACCGAGCGCGACGGCTACACCCGCTACATGAGCTGGCCGAAGGAGGTCCTCGAGGCGAACGTCGCCTTCATGATCGAGTTCAACAAGAAGCTGAGCGGCGCGGGCGAGCTGGTGAGCGCGGAAGGACTGGCGTCGCCTCAGCAGGCGAAGCTGGTGCGCGCCGGCAAGGACGGCAAGCCGATCACCGACGGCGTGTTCCCGGAGTCCAAGGAGTTCCTCGCGGGCTACTGGATCGTGGACGTCGACAGTGCCGAGCGGGCCTACGAGCTCGCCGCGGAGGCATCCACCGCGCCGGGCGTCGGCGACGCGCCGCTCTGGGTCGAGGTGCGCGAGATCATGAGCGGGCGCCAGGACATCAAGTGACGCCGCCGGAGCCGGACCTCGCGACTCGGCGAAGGCGCTTGACCTGGTGTCACGGTCGTACTAGCGGCCCGCGGGGCCGCGGGCGGCGCTGTCGAAGCCCGGCTTGATGGCTTTCCAGAAGGCGTTGCGGAGGATGCTCGAGTAGACCTGGCCGGCGCTGACCTTGGGTGAGCTCAGGGTGCCGGTGATCTCGGCGCGGGTGACGAGCGTGTCGCTCTTCTTGTTCTCCAGCATCTCCGCCAGCCCGCCGATCACCCTCTCCTTCAGCTTGGCTCCGAAGGACTTGTTCCGGTCCTTCCGTGGATCGTAGAGCTTGATGTCGTCGAACATCGCCTTGACGTAGCCGTGGATCTGGCCGTGCTTGACCTCGAGCTGCGAGTACACCGAGACGGTGCCGCCCGCCACGTCGGGCTTCTGATACGCGAGCAGCACGTCGTTGAAGGCCGGCAGGCGGGCGTGCTCGATCGCCAGCTCGGCCCCCAGGTCGGCCTCCGGCGTCCCGGGCCGGAAGGTGGCGTCGAGCTTGGCGGTGCCTCCCCCCATGAAGCGGCCGCGCAGCCGGAACACCGCTCCCTTCGCGCGCAGGCTGGCGATGCGGTTCGACATGTTGAGGACCTCGAGCCTCGCATGGTCCACGAACAGCCGGTACGGCGGCTTCGTCGCCCGGTTGACGAAGCCGACCTGGCCGTCGGTCAGCAGGAGACGGTCGAGGCGCATGTCGACCTCCGACGTCTCCGCCTCCTTGGCCGCTTCCACCACCTGCTCGTGGCGCAGGTGCTCGATCGCCGCGGTGGACGCCGCGTGGACGTAGTCCAGGCGCACGCCCTCGAGCAGCAGCTCGGCGACGTCGATCTGCTTGAAGCGCGGCCCGTACTCGAGGTCGCCATGCGACGACAGCACGCCGCTGCGCAGCTCGTAGGGCGAGGAGGCGCCGAACTGCTGGAGGTCTCCCAGGGGCACCTTGTCGAGCCGGTAGCGGGCATGCCACGCGGGGATCGGATCGGCCAGGAAGTTGGCGTTGCCGTCGACCACGGCGTAGCCGCTGCCGAGGACGCGGCCTTCGGTGTGCACCGGCGACGGGTAGGTGCGATCGGGGAACTGCAGGTTGCGGATGTTGGTGGCGCTGAGATTCCAGTGCGTGATCTCGAATGGGCGTGCCATGTCGCCGTCGACGTAGACCAGCGACCCGTCGTTGACCCGCATGGTGTCGATCTTGAGCGGATAGATCGACCGGAGAGCCGCCTGCCAGCCGCGCTCCCCGAGCTTGAGCTGCTTCATCGTCTCTTCGTGCAGCTGGTCCACGTTCAGGTGGAGCTGCGGATGGTCGAACAAGGCGTCGCCCACCAGGTGCCGGGCGAACAGCGCGTGCCACTGCACGCTCATGTGCAGCCTGGGGATCCTCGCCAGCGGCGGCTCAGGATGGGCCTGCTGGCGGATCACCAGGTCGCGCAGGGTCAGCGACAGGCGCAGGGGACCGCCGTGCGCGTGACCGAGCTGCACGGTGTAACCGCGCATCTGAGCGTTCATCTTGGCTTCCAGCTGGCGGCGCAGCGGCTCGTCGCCGAACCGGGAGCCGTATTGCAACGCCAGGATCACCGCGATCGCCACCGCCGCCAGCAGCAGGCCGATCCGCTCGAAGCGCCGCATCGGCTCCCGGAACCAGCGCACCGGGTGCCGCAGCCAGCCAGGCGGCCTGCGTCCTCGGGAGGGGGCGGTGCCGCCCTGCGGGCCTCCAGAGGTCCGGTTCGGGGCCTCGCCCGAAGCTTCGTCCGGAGGGGGACGTCCGGTCCTGTGTTGCGCCACGCTCTCTTGTCCCTTCTGCCGAATGGCCGTCTGGACGAATCAGCGTCGTGGCGACCATCTTAAAGCAGCAAGTGCAATGACCTTGCCACGAAAGTTGCCGGGGAGTGTCAGGCCGGAAAGAGCCGTGCCCCGGCTTCTCGAGCGGCTGGCCCGACGGCTGCCCGGCGCGGGAGCACGCCTGTACCCAGACCGGCAGGGAGAAAGCAGGCGATCTCGTCCGTCTGTAGCTCCACGGGAAGCACGAACGCTAAGACCGCGAAAGGTCGGAGGCACGCCCATGACCAGAAAGCAGTTGCTCAGAGAGGCGCGGTTGCACGTCCTGGGAAGCTACCTCCACAAGGCCCTCCTGGTCCTGTTCGCTGGTCTGGGGTTCGGGATGCTCGCTTGGCTGGGCAAGCAGCAGGACACGGAGAGGAGGTTCTACGAGACCCGATGGCAGGTGCCGCCAGGCCAAGTGAACCTGGTTCCAGAGGCCGTCGCCGCCGTCTCCGGCGTGCAGCCGCGGAAGGACGATTGGCCATGCGCCGGCGTACCCACCTCCGCGGCACCGTCTTTCGGATCTCGCGAGCTGCTGATCCTCGGGATGGGGAACCAAGCCGAGGCTTGCGTCTGGAAGAGGTTCGGCGAGACCGTCAAGACGGCCAGCCAGAAGCTGCAGAAGCTGGCGGCAGCTGGACGAGCACCGCATGCCGATGGCAAGGTCGCCGACTTCGCCGACTTCATCGGCAAGGAAGAGGCATTGGCCAGGATCACTGCCAGGGCAGCCCGGAACTACGTCGTGGCCCGGCTGTCATCGGTGCCGCTGTCGCCAAAGAAGGCTTCGTTGACGCTGTCGCCAGGGATGGCTTCGTCGGCGCCGTCGCCAAAGACCGCTTCGTCGACGCCGTCGCCAGGGAAGGCTTCGTCCACGCGGTCGCCTGGGACGCCTTCCAGCGCGCAGGGTGGCAGCCAGCCCCCGTCGAATCAGCCGGCGCTCGAGCGGCGGTCCTGGCGGAACAGCCTGGACTGGCTGGCCCTCGAGGCGCAGGAGGCTTCCGCCGACGACAGCGAGCTGCACGTCGCCTACGAGATGCTGTGGTACGCCTCGCTCCTCGTGGGTGTCGTGGCCGCGTCGCTCCTCTTCATGACTCTTCTCACGGCGGTGCCGATCGCGGGCAGCGAGGGACCCTGGACCAAGCGGATACGCGAGATCCTCGCGCGCGTGCCGGCGCCGGACAACAAGATGATCGCCGTGCCCCTCCTCGCGGCCGCGATCGGCGGCGGCACCCTCGTCGGTGCCGTCGCGGGCACGCGGCCCGGAGGCCAGGGGCGGTCGTTCCACGATCCACTCACCATCAACAACACGGCAGCGAAGGGGAGTGGGCCAACCGATCCCGCCGGCGCCGCGGTTCCGTCGATCACCCAATCGATCGTTCGCGGCGACGAGACCAACAACAATTCCTCGACCACGAACAGCGGATGGCCGCCCCCCCTCGAATGGCAGCCCCCCCTCGTCGACCTGGGCAGCGCCAACGAGTCCTTGCAGGCGATGAGCGTGAGCTCTCGGCACCTGGTGCAAGCCGCATACGCCGCCAACCTCACGATGCGCGGAGCTTTCGACTCCCTGGCGCGACGGATCGACGACGTCGACCATGACGCGGCGGCGACGAAGCTGGAGGTGGCGGCGCTGCGGGCCGACGTCTCCCGCATCGGGTCGGACCTCCGCGAGGGCCTGGGCGCCGAGGGTCCGCTCGTCCAGGCCGTCGAGAGCTTGACAGCGACGGTGAGCAGGCACGAAGTGGACCTGGCACGAGCATCCCGGGCTGCCGGGGAGATCGACGAGCGCCAGGAGCTCTCGCTGGCCCAGGCGGCGGAGACCGATCCACGTGGATTCTTCGCCCGGACGTTCGAGAGAAGGCTTTACAGGCCGGGTCCCCTCGTGCCGGGCATCATGTCCGCGCTGTTGAAGGATGTCACCCGGCCGCAGGTCGTGAAGGCGTTCGACGCGGCCCTGACCCGCATGCGCGTACAGGAGGCTCAGCCCCGAGCGAAGTTCCAGGCTCGCTTGGGCCATGAGATCGAGAAGGAATTCGACGCCGACGAGACGATGCGGCAGGAGGCCAGGCGGGTGCTGACCCTCGAGACACCCGCCCTCCTCAAGCTCTGCCGTGTATTGCCGTATTAGGCTGGGAGGAACTCATGGACTCTCTCGACGAAACGACGCAACATCCGGCCCCGCCGCCGCCGCCGCGCGAGCGCGCGATCGAGCTGCTGCAGCTGCTCTCGCTGCTGGCCTTCGGCGTCGCCGCCGTCCTGTACTGGCCGGGTGGTTCGAACGTCCCGATCTACGCTCTGCTCGCGCTCGGCGCTGCCCTTTTCGCAATCCCCCTGTTGCTTCCCCGACTGCCCAAGCGGAGGAGACGCGGCCTCCAGGAGAACGGACAGGGCTTCAAGATCACCCGCGACCGCCGCGAGACCCTGGCGGAGCTCGTGCCCGAGGACATCCTCCGCGCCATCGACGATTCGATGCTCGACGTCCACTTCACCACGGACGTGGAAATGCGCGAGGTGCTCCACCGCGTGGTCGGACCGGACCGGGTCGAGCCATGGGCCGACGTCATCCTCCTCCACGCCGGTACCCAAGAAGAGGCGCGTCCGATCCGCGGGATCTAGTGCCGCCTCACATCGCGGAGCTGCCGAGGCGGAAGCGGAGGAAGAGCATCCAGCCGGGGACCCAGTCGGCGCCGTAGCTCGGCTCGAGGCGGGTGGGGACGTGGGCGACGC
>Ga0209524_1000084_pt1 | contig 10298 bp, 7 predicted proteins | sample JacPinW_OM1H0_M1_FD_187956 | JGI IMG/M metagenome (GOLD analysis project Ga0209524, IMG submission 187956) | Forest soil microbial communities from Algoma, Ontario, Canada - Jack Pine, Ontario site 1_JW_OM1H0_M1 (SPAdes) (version 2) | ecosystem: Environmental > Terrestrial > Soil > Boreal... | reverse complement strand
CCTCGACCACCTCTTCCATCAGGGTCGCGACCTCGGGCGCGTTGCCGTCGAGCTCGACCAGCAGCAGTCCGCCGCAATCGGGATAGTTGGCGTGCACCGCCGCCTCGGCGGCCTGGATCGCCAGGTTGTCCATCATCTCGATGGCCGCCGGCAGCATCCCGGCGGCGATGATGGCGCTCACCGCCGCGCCGGCTTCGTTGGTGGAATGGAAGGCCGCCAGCAGCACCTGGACGACCTCCGGCTTCTTCATGATGCGGAGGATGACCTTGGTGGCGATGCCGAGCGTGCCTTCCGAGCCGACGAAGACGCCGCACAGGTCGTAGCCGGGACGGTCCACGGTCGCGTCGCCGAAGTGCGCCAGCGAGCCGTCGGGCAGCACCACCTCGAGACCCATGACGTGCGTCGTGGTGAAGCCGTACTTCAGGCAGTGGGCGCCGCCCGAGTTCTCCGCGACGTTGCCGCCGATCGAGCAGACCTGCTGCGACGAGGGATCGGGCGCGTAGAAGTAGCCGTCCGGCGCCACCCGCGCGGTGACGTCGAGGTTCATCACGCCGGGTTCCACCACCACCCGCTGGTTGGGCAGGTCCACTTCGAGGATGCGGTTCATGCGCGAGAGGCCGATGACGATGCCGTTGGCCGCCGGCAGCGCCCCGCCGCTCAGCCCCGTGCCCGAGCCGCGGGCCACGAACGGGATCTTCTCGCGATGGCACACCCGCACGATCGCCTGCACCTCCTCGGTCGAGGTCGGCAGCACGACCGCCAGGGGCAGCACCCGGAACACGGTGAGGCCGTCGCACTCGTAGGTGCTGAGCTGCTCGGGCTCGGTGATCAGGCCCGGCGCGCCGACGATGGCACGGAGCTCGTCGAGGATCCTGGCTTCCAAGGGTGTGCCCTCCTCTCACCGCGGGCGGCCGGCCGCGTCTATCCTATCTCGTCGCTGGCGACCCGAGTCAGGCGGCAGTCATGCAGCTCGCGAGGAACGGGCGGCGGCCGCATCCGCCCGCTCCTCGCCTCACTCGCTGCCGAGCGGCCGTGGGGTGACTGCTGACTACTTGCACTTCCCGGAGGGCCCGGCGCTGAAGATGCCGTGCACTTCGGCCGGCGTCAGAACGCGGTTGAAGATCTCCAGCTCGTCGAGGCTCCCCTTGAAGAAACCGGACAGGGGCGGAGCCGCGGTCCGGGTGCCGATGCGCAGGGGGCTGGCGTTGGCGAGGGAGCCCTGGCGAGTGGTCGGGTTGCCGGGAACCCCGAAGTTGACGCCGTTGTGGTACCAGAGGATCCCGGTGGCGGACTTTCTCTGAACCGTCACGGCGATATGGTGCCAGTGGCCGTCGGCAAGCGGCGGCGTCACCGCCGGCGACAGGTAGTTGGAGAACCCCGATCCGGCGCCGTCGGCGAGCTGCAAGCCGAGCTCGAGGCCGCCACCTGGATTGAGGAAGAAGGCGTAACCGAAGATGGCCGGCGGTGAGCCGCTGCGCTTGTCGACGATCACCGTCTGGCTGGACGCCACCGCCGGGGACACCTGGATCCAGGCGTCGATCGAGAAATCGCCCGAGCAGCTCGAGTAGCCGCCGCTGCCGGTGCAGTTGGAAGGAGCGGCGGGGCCGAAGTTCGTCACGATCGTCGAAGGCGACTCCACGTAGTTGTTGGTGCCGTTGAAGCCGAGCGCATTGCCCACCTCACCGGTGCCCACCGTCGGGGGGCCGAACACCCTGCCGCTGTTGCCGGTGGCGAGGTTGGGTGTCAGTGGCGGGGTTCCCGCCACCGTGTCGAAGGAGTACCAGGCGACCATCGTGGTGTTGGGCGGCGGCACGCACGTCGCGGGAGGCGCCGCCTTCTCGACGGCGACCTCGGCAGGCACGCCCGCGGCGGCCGTGGCACACATCACCGTCAGCCCGAGGAGGATGATCGGGGTCAATCTGATCTGCGTCTTCATGACGTATCCTTTCGAACGAACGCCACATCTTGTCGACATTCGCGAGGCCGCGCCGAGATTGGCGCGGTACTGGGAAGAGGGCCGCGCCTTCACTCGCCCACCGCGGCGCGCCGCTGACGGCATGCCCGGTGATCGTGCTCTCTTCCGTGGAGGACAGGCGCCGCGACGATAGAACTGTTACGTTGATGGGAAAATATTAATATAGAGACAATATCAAATAAGGACACCAATGACGCTGCTGCCACCGGGCGCGCTGCCGGGTGCGGGCGTAACGAACTGATCAGTGCATTCGCCATTAAGGAAAGAGCGGCGTCATGACGAATCGTCCAACTGTTCCGGTGCTGGTGGTGGGGGTCCTGGCCGTCCTGGGCTGGTCCCGGGGCGCAGCGCCTCCGGCCGGCGCTCCGTCCAGCGCTCCGTCCAGCAGCGCGTCGCAGCCGGCGGCCGCGGGGCGGGGCAGCCGGAGCCGATGGGCGCGGCGGCGCCTGCCAGCCCGAGCCGCTCCATCCGGCCGGACGCCGCGGGTGCCCGCAAGAAGAAGGGCAAGAACGGCAAGCAGGCCAACGCCAAGGGAGCAAGCGCCGGCGATGCCGGGTGCACGGCCAAGCGCGATGCCGCGGCGGGCGATGCGGCGGCTCGGCCGCCCTGGTGTGAGCCGCTGCGCCTCTACGACGAGTTCCTGGGCTTGCCCCCGGTCGAGGACCTGGACCGGCAGGGCGCGATCCAGCGCGTCCGCGACGCGACCAGGCAGGTGGTGACGCAGAGCGGCGCTCTGCAGGCCCAGGGCTACCAGCTGCAGTTCCTGATCGCCCTGGTGCCCGACCCGCTCGATTCCCAGCTGCCGGCCGCCTTCGACCAGGCCATCGACGCCATCCAGCAGGGGTTCGCGTACTCGAACCGCAGCCGCACGGGCTACCTGCAGGACCGCAGCTGGATCCCGTGGAACGATCCCCAGGCGATCAAGCAGGAGAGCTACCGGACGTCTCCGGGCCTGTTGCTCTTCCGCCGCTTCGGGCGGCAGGTCGGCCTGGCGGGGCGGGTGCCCCAGCTGATGGGGGTGTTCCTGGTCGGCGAGACCCCCAAGACCGGCATCCACCAGGCCGCCTTCGCCGAGGCGCTGCGGCTCATCGGCGACCTGTCGAGCGGCGCCGATCAGGGGCCGCTCAGGATCCTGGGACCCACCTACTCCGGCTCGGCGGTCTCGCTGCGGATCGGCCTGCAGGCCTGGCTGGCGGAGCATCCGGACAAGGCGTCGGCGCCGTTCGAGATCGTGACGGGCTCCGCCACGGCGCCGTGCCTGGAGAAGACGCTGCGGCTCGCCGCGCCCGCGGCGGTCACTTTCTACCGCGCCGTCGTGCCGCTCGACGTGCTGCTCGAGACGGCCTTCGACGAGCTCCACCGGCGGCTGGGCTGGGACCTGCACCGAGTGCTGCTGATCACCGAGCTCGACACCGCCTTCGGACAGAGCATCCGGCAGCGCGAGGCCCCCTCTCGAGAGGCCGCCCGGAAGAAAGACGCCAAGGGCTTCCCTGGCGGCGATACCCGCGACACGCCGCGGCGCGACACCTCCCCCGGCGCCGCCGCCGAGGGGGGCGCGGAGTGCCAGGCCGCGCCGATGCCGGCGGGCGTCGCGGTCTTGAGCTTCCCGAGCCACATCTCCTCCATCCGCACCGCCCGCGCCGCGGCCGGCCTGGACAAGGCGCAGCCCGATCCCTCCCAGATCGCCGCGCAGCCTGCCCGCTCCGATCTGCAGCTCGAGCTGTCCGACCGGCGGCTGGGCGTGGACCTGGTCCCCGAGTTCAGCCCGCTGACCGCGCCCGATAACGAGCTCGCCATCGCCAGCCTCGTCGATGCCATCGCCCGCGACGGAGTCCGCTACGTCGGCGTCGTGGCCACCGACATCCGCGACACGCTGTTCCTCGCCGACCGCCTCCGCGGCCAGGCCCGCAACGTCACCCTCTTCGCCCTCGACGCCGACCAGCTCTTCCTGCATCCGCAGGTGCACTCGGCGCTGAATGGCATGACCGTCATCTCGAGCTCGCCCCTGTTCACCACCGGGAAGTCCTGGGGCCAGGGCGCCGCGGCCCAGGGAGACTCGCCCTGGCACTTCACCAGCTCCTTCGAGAACGGGATCTACCAGGCTACCGTCGAGCTGCTCGGCGCCGCCGCTCTCGATCCGTTCGCGCACACCGACACCGGCCCGGTCTGGATCTCGGTGGTCGGCAACGACGCGCTCTGGCCGGTCCGTGGCGTGACCGCCGCCCCCGATCCCGGCGAGGGTGCCGAGGACGAGCCGGAGCGGGTCGTGGCCTTCGAGGAGCTGGTCCGATCGGAGCAGGCGGAGACGACCGACCCGGCGCAGCCCCTGGCGGTCGCGAGCTCCAGCGCCAAGGCGGACCTCGACCTGCTCTGCTTCGCCGTCGCCCTCTGCGCCGGCGGCTGGTGGCTGTACAGGGCGGCGCTGCTGCCGGCGCCGCCGAGCGGCGCCCGCGCCGAGCGGGGCACGCGGGTGCTGCTGGCGGCGGGCCTGGCGGTCCTGGCGCTGGCCGCCGCCGTGCTCCTGGTGCTCTCTGGCCTGGCGCTCTGGAACCGGCTCTACGCACCGCTGCTGGATCTCGCGCTCGACTTGCGGCAGGGAGTCGGCTTCCTCGCGTTGCTCGGCACCTACGTCCTGCTGGTCGGCGCCGTGTGCGCCGCCCTCGTCGGCCGGCGCGCGGCGGGCGGCACGCCGGGCCCTGCGCGGGAGAGCGTCGCGGGCTGGCGTCGCTGGTTGCCGGACGCGGGGAGCGCGACCCGGTGGTGGCTGGTGCTGCCGGCCGCCGCCACGTCGCTGGCCGGAGCGGCGGCGCCGGCCGTGCTCGCCTGGTTGATCTGCCACCGCTGGCTGCTCCGCGGCGTGGACTTCGATCAGCGGGTCCGCGCCTTCGCGAGCGGCCTGTCGCCCCTGGTGTCTCTCGCCTGGCTGGTCGGCGCGTCGTTCCTCTGGGTGCTGCTCGAGCTGAAGCGCCGCCGGCTCACCGCCTGGCAGCAGATCGACTGGCCCGTGCAGGACGCCTTCGAGCCCAGCCTTCACCGGCTGCTCACGCCTGCTGGGGATGATCCGCTGGCTGCTGGCCGCCGGCGTCGCCCGCAGCTGGTGGCGCTGGCTGGCGCTCGCGGTCCTGGCCGTGGCGCCGCTCTTCCTGGTCTGGCATCCCATGCAGCCGGCCGCCGAGCCCCGCGAGGTCGGCCGCCTGATGCTCGTCCTCTGGACGCTCCCGGTCATGTTGTCGGCGATCTCGTGCTATCGCTTCGTGCGCGTCTGGCGGACGCTGCGCAAGCTCCTGGTGCGCATCGAATCGACGCCGATCGCGGCCCGCCTGGGGCAGCTCTCGGGCGAGCTGCACTGGAAGCCGATGCAAGCTTTCAGCTGGCCGATCCCGCCGTTCGAGACCCTGATCCTGTCGCTGGTCAAGATCAAGCAGCTGGCGAAGCGCCGCCTGCTGACGCTGACCGACGCCCAGCGGGAGAGCCTGGACCGCGTCCTCGGGCTGGCCTTCGACGCGGACACCCGCGGCGACATCACTCGGGAGATCAGCAGCCGGGAGGAGCTCGCGAGCCTCATCGCCGACGTCGGCGGCCAGCTCGCCCAGCTGCGCGGCAACAACCGCGTCGAGGACTTCTTCGCCATCCGGGTGGCGGCCTACCTGCGCTACGTCTTCGCCCAGCTCCGCAACTCGCTGATGTCCGCGCTCGCGCCGGCGCTGCTGGTGCTGATCGCCGCGAGCGCCTACACCTTCGAGCCGAAGGGGGCGGTCTCGTTCGGCCTGCTGGCCCTGGTCGCCGCCGAGATCGTCGTCGCCATCTCGGTGTTCGTGGCGATGAACCGCGACACGGTCCTCAGCCTGATCGCCGGCAACCGGCCGGGCGAGGTGACGTTCGACTGGCACTTCGTCACCAGCGTGCTCACCTTCGGCGTCGTGCCGCTGCTCGGTCTCATCGGCACCCAGGTCCCGGCCGCCGGCCAGCTGCTCAACGGCTGGCTGAAGCCGCTCATGCACCTCGCCGGGGTGGGGTAGGGGGCCTCGCCGCCGGCCGCCGCCCTGGATGCGGCACGCGCCTCACAGCTCCAGGAGGAATTGTGCATTGCCCGGGTGCCAGGGCGCCGCGGCGGCGCTGTAGAGCACCTCGTCGCTGTGCCCGCACGGATAGCGGAAAGCGCCGATCGCCTGCACCGCGATGCTCCAGCCGATCAGTGCCCAGAGGGCGAGGCGCCGGCGTCCCGCGATCCCCGGCAGCGCCGGCGCCAGGATCCAGGCCAGCGCCGGGAGCATGTCCGTGAGGTAGCGGGGCCCGTAGCAGTAGCCGGCAAGCCAGTCGCACTTGTGCACCTGACATGGCCCCGGGGCGCCCCTGACTACAGGGTCGGCTTCGCGCCAACCACGATGATGCAGGTCCCCGAATCGAGACCCGGGTCAACGCTGACGTCCATCTTGATCCCCGCCGAGGAAAAGGCGCTCTGGATCCCCCTGGCAACGGCGGGCGGCGCCTTGGCATTGCGCACCATGACCGCAATACCGAGCGCCGACGGACCGATCACCCGGCTGGTGTGCGCAGCGATGCCGGCCGCGCACAGCGTTGCTGTCACCTGCTCGGCAAAGGTCGCGGTTTCGTAGTTTGGGCCCAAGGCCTCCACCTCAACGTTCTGGCCCGCAAAGGCGGTGAGGAGGCGAGCGATCGCCGCTTCTTGCGCTGGCGATATCGAGCGGGGGCGGGCGGCCTCGGTGAGGAGCGTTGCCTGTTTCTCGGTTTGCGCGAGACGAAAGGTCAGCCGAGCGAGCTCTGACTTGGTGGCTTCCAGCTGCCTCCCGCGGGAGGCGAGTTCGTCGTTGAGGCGCGCGACCTTCGTGGCCATCACAACGAGCCCTATGACGGCGATGGCCGCCAGCAGGCAGCCGATCACGCTCACGATCGTAGCGAGCTCGGACCGCCTCGGGTTTGGGGCGATTTCGGAGTCAGCCATGGTCCCTTTCCGGGGGCCTTGCGTGGCGGTGATCAGTGCGTTCCACCACGGGCCCCTCTCCATACTGCGCCATCGCGATCCCGTCGGGGACAGGGATGAGATGCTCCCGCGAGCCCGTCGCCGAAAAGCCGCCTTGCGCACGGTCGTCTGCTGCGACGAGTGGGGGCCGCAGCTGGGCACCTGACATGCGCCAATTTGGCGCTTCAAGTTGGAAGAGCACTAGTCAGCCCGAGAGTAACGATGCTCGCGGACAGCGGCCTGCAGAGACCGTAGATCCTTGGGGTACGGCGGCTTGAACCAGAACCAGTGCGGTTTCCCGCGCACATTCCCTGTCTCGAAGGGCACCGACACGAGGTGAAAGCTCAGACCTTCACCGCCTTGCTCGTAGCAGACGAGCCAAGCTCCCGGTGCCTTCGCGGCAAGCACGAGCCGTCGGATGGGCAGCCCAAGATCCATCACGGCGTCGCCTTCCTGGAAGTCTTCACCCGGGTCCGCAATCGCCTCCTCTCGGCTCGTCGGCGGAGCGGCGGGCGCGGCCCGCCACCGCCCTTCGAGCACTTCCCGCACCCTGGCCGGCACATCGGACCAGTGGTTGACCTCGGTCAGTGGTCCTGCCACCAACGCCGGCAAATCGCGACCCGTCGGGCCTGGTGGCACGTCCTCGTGCGCCTGAAGGCATGACAGCAAACCAACGGCGAACAGCGGGACGAGTTTCATGAGCTTCCCGCCGGGGTCCGCACCAGCGGGCAGTGGGGCCTGGCGGTCATTGGGCATGTGCGCCCCCCATGAAGTCTTAGACCCGGGCGTGGCGCCAAATGACACCGGCCGTTCGTGAGCGAGGACATCACCGGTGCGCAGCTTACCTCTTGGCGGCGCCGCCGATCACGTCGCTCGCCTTCTCGTTCAGCATAGAGGTGGAGGCGTGGCGGTCCTTGACAAGGGGGCAGGGGAGGTCTAAACTAAGCCTAGATATTCTATGTCTAGCGGAGGACGACCCATGCGCCACGCCATCGACAGCTTGCCGCGTCCCGCTCGACGGCCTGCCGGCGGGCTTGCCCAGGCGCTTGCCTGCGCGGCGGCCGCAGCGGCCGCGGCCGCCATGGCGGCGTGGCCGGCCCACGCCGGCGTCAACTTCTGGACGCCGCTCGGGCCCGATGGCGGCTCGATCGATACGCTCGCCGCCTCGCCCGCGCAGCCAGGATTGCTCTATGCGACCAGCTTCGCCGGCCTGTTCCGCTCCGCGGACGGCGGCGCCACCTGGGTGAGGAAGAGCCGCGGGCTGGTGGGCTACGTGACCGGGGTGGTTGCCGATCCGCAGAGCGCCGGCACGGTGTACGCGATCGGCGAGTTCGGGCTGGTCAGGAGCGTCGACGCCGCGGCGAGCTGGAGCCTGCTGCCCCAGCTGCCAGGGAGCGACGCCTTCATCGCCAGCTCGGCGCTGGCGATCGATCCGCAATCGCCGGCGACGATGTACGCCGGCGGGTACTCGTTCGTGTGGAAGAGCGTCGATACCGGCGCGACCTGGACGAAGCTGACGGCAGCAGGGCGGAGCTTCGCGACGGTGGCCGTCGATCCGGGGAACCCGGCCACCGTCTTCGCGTTCGACAATCTCGACGGTGTCCTGCTGCGCAGCACCGACGGGGGAGCGACCTGGGAGGAGAAGGACACGGGGCTGAGCTTCGCGGGCTTTCCTAACGGCGGCCCGCCCCTGCAGCTGGCGTTCGATCTCACGACCGTGCCGGAGACCTCGTACCTGGCGTTCCGGAACGAGCAAGGCGACGGGGTCACCTGGCGCAGCACGGATGCCGGGGACAGCTGGCAGCCGGCCGGCCCCGGCGGCTATCCGCTGGCGGTGGGCCAGGGCGTGGTCTATGCCGGCGCCAGCAAGAGCGTGGACGGCGGCGTGACCTGGAGCGCGGCGGCGACGGCGCCGGGCACGCCGGTGGCGCTGGCCGCCGCGCCGGGATCGCCGGCCACGTTGTATGCCGCCACCTCGGACCGGGGCATCTGGAAGAGCGCCGACGCGGCGGCGAGCTGGCAGCCGGCGAGCAGCGGCCTCGGCGCGACCAGGACGCTCGCGCTGGCGATCGATTCCCTGCATTCCCGGATCCTCTACAGCGTGGTGCAGGGCGGCGTGCTGGGCCCGGGCCTGCTCAAGACGGGGAGCGGAGGCCGGCAGTGGCACCTCGTCGGCCCGCCCTGGCTGGTCCGCTACCTGGGACAGATCACGGTCGACCCGGTGACGCCGGCCACCCTCTACGCCGGCTCGGCGATGGGGCTGGCCAAGAGCCTCGACGGCGGCAACAGCTGGGAGGTGCTGCCCACCCAGGCAGGGCCCGGCCAGGTCTGCTTCGGGGTCGACCAGCTCGCGATCGACCCGGTTGCCCCCGAGACGCTGTACGTCGTCGCCAGCCCCGGCTACGTGTCGAACTGCTCCGGCGGCTGTACGACCGTCAAGAGCACGGACGGCGGCAACAGCTGGAGCTGTTGGACCGCCCCCTTCAGCGTGGAGAGGCTCTTCGCCGGGCCGCGAACCCTCTACGCCTTCGGCGCGTTCGCCAGCCCCCATGGGAAGGAGCTCGGCGCCCTCTTCAAGAGCACCGATGGCGGCGTGACCTGGAAAGATATCGCCGCCGGCCTGCACACCAACGGCGGCCGCGAGGCCGCGTTCTTCGCCCTGGCGATCGATCCGGCCGACGCGAACACCGTGGTCGTGAGCGAGTTGCAGGGAGTCTTCCGCACCACCGACGGCGGCCGCACCTGGAGCGAAGCCGACGGCAAGCTCCCTGTCTACCCCTTCGGCCAGTACGTGGCCACCAACCTGGCGATCGACCCGCACGCCCCGGCGACCGTCTACGCCAGCGGCAGCTGGGGCGTCTATCGCACCGTCAACGGCGGCCGGACCTGGTATCCGATCGTCGGCGGGCTGCCACCCTTCGCCTTCCAGTCGACCAGCTATCCCGGCGACGGCGGTTTGCTGGTCGTCGATCCTCAGCAGGCCGGCAAGATCTACGCCGGCACGCTCGCGACGGGGATCTACACCTACACCGCTCAGTAGCCGGGGCTCGGCCGCCGGCCGCCGCTTGCACGACAGACGGCTTTCCTTCGTATACCAACAGGACAGGGAATCCGCGACGCAGGACCATCCCAGCGACCTCTCGTGGCTCCAAGGCCGCGTGAGCTCGGGAGGACCAGCCGATGTCTCTTGCAGGCCGGCCGTGGGCAACGCTCGGCCGGACGCTGGCTCGAAGTGTGCTCCTCGCGTGGGGCGTCGTGATCGTGGCGCTCGCGGTCCGGCTCGCGGGCAAGGGGATGGACGACCTCTTCATCACCTATCGCTATGCGCTGCATCTCGTCCAG
>Ga0209524_1000083_pt1 | contig 10404 bp, 8 predicted proteins | sample JacPinW_OM1H0_M1_FD_187956 | JGI IMG/M metagenome (GOLD analysis project Ga0209524, IMG submission 187956) | Forest soil microbial communities from Algoma, Ontario, Canada - Jack Pine, Ontario site 1_JW_OM1H0_M1 (SPAdes) (version 2) | ecosystem: Environmental > Terrestrial > Soil > Boreal... | reverse complement strand
CGAGGGCAGGGAGAGCCTGCTGACCGGCTCCCTGCCCGCCGGCTGGAAGCAGCGGCTCGCCCTGGGCTGCGCCCTGCTGCACCGCCCCGAGATCGTCTTCCTCGACGAGCCGACCGGCAGCGTCGATCCGGTCTCGCGCCGCCGCTTCTGGCAGCTGATCGACGGCCTGGCGCGCGATGGCGTGACCATCATCGTCACCACGCATTACCTGGACGAGGCCGAGCGCTGCGACCGCCTGGCGCTGATGCACGACGGCCGCCTGGTCGCTCTCGGCACGGTCGCCGAGCTCAAGGAGGTCTTCGCCGGCAGGGTCCTGCTCGAGGTGACCTGCCCGCGCTTCCTCGACGCCCTGCGCCGCCTCGAAGGCGCCGAGTGGGTGCTCGAGGCGACCGTCTTCGGCACCCGGCTGCACGTGGTGGTCGCGGATGCGGAGGACGGGCGGCGCCGCATCGCCGAGGCGCTCACCGCGGACGGCAACACGCCCTTCGCCGTCGAGCGCATCGTGCCTTCGCTCGAGGACGTCTTCATCCACCTGATCGAGCGTGCCACCGGCGAACACCGCGAGCAGCGCGAGCACAGCGAGCGCGGTAACCGCCAGGGGGGCCCCGGGCCATGAGGCCCAACAAGGTCCGCGCCGTCGCCGTCAAGGAATTCCGCCAGGCGGCCCGCGACCCGCTGACGCTCGCCATGCTGCTCGGCCTGCCGACCATGATGCTGCTGCTCTACGGCTATGCCGTGAACTTCGACGTGCGCCACATCCGGCTGGCGATCGAGGACCGCGACAAGACCGCCGCCAGCCGCGACCTCGGCGCGGCGTTCGTCAACTCCGGCTACTTCGACCTGGTCGCCGACCTGCCTGCCGGCGCCGACCTCGAGCGCCTCACCGAGCGCCGCCGGGCCCAGGCCGTCCTGGTGATCCCCGAGACCTATGGCCGCGACGTCGCCGCCGGCCGCACCGCGCGCGTGCAGCTGGTGATCGACGGCGCCGACGCCAACACCGCCACCACCGTCCTCGGCTACGCGTCCTCCATCGCCGCCGAGGCCGGGTCCGAGGTCACCCGCTCCCAGCTCCTCCGCAGAGCCGGGACCGGTTCTCGTAGCGGTAGCGGCGCGAGCAGGATCGCGCCGATCGATTACGAGCCGCGCGTCTGGTACAACCCCGAGCTCAAATCGACCCAGTTCCTGGTGCCCGGCCTGGTCGGCTTCATCCTGATGCTGACCGCGGTGCTCTCGACCGCGCTGTCGGTGGTGCGCGAGAAGGAGCGCGGCACCATGGAGCAGCTGCGCGTCAGCTCGCTGACGCCGGGCGAGCTGCTGGTGGGCAAGACCATCCCCTACCTGGCGATCTCGTTGCTGGCGACGGCCATCATCCTGCTCGCCGCCCGCGCGCTGTTCGGCGTCGTGGTGCGCGGCAGCTACCTCGACCTCTTCGCCGTCACCTTCGTCTACCTGGTCGGCGCCCTGGGTCTCGGCCTCCTGGTATCGAGCGTCGCCGATTCCCAGGCGATGGCGTTCCAGCTCGGCGCCGCCACCTCGATGCTGCCGTCCATCCTGCTCTCCGGCTTCATCTTCCCGATCCGCTCCATGCCCGCCGTGGTGCGGGGCCTGACCTACGCGGTGCCGGCGCGCTACTTCCTGGTGGTGCTGCGCGGCGTGATCCTGAAGGGCGCCGGGCTCGCGCCCTACCTCACCGACCTGGCGTTCCTGCTCGCCTACGCGCTGGTCGTGATCGGCCTGGCCTTCGCGCGGCTGACCAGGAAGGAGATCTGAGGAAGCGATGTACGGGTTGCTGCGGGTGATCGTCAAGGAGCTGTTCCAGCTGCGGCACGACCGCAAGATGATCCCGGTCCTGGTCGTCGGCCCGCTCATCCAGATGCTGGCCCTGGGCTACGCCGCCAACACCGACGTCAACCAGATCCCGACGCTGCTGGTGGACCAGGACCGGACGCCGGCCAGCCGCGCCCTGGCCGACCGCTTCACCGGCTCCGGCTACTTCACCCTGGTGGGCGCCGTCGCCTCTCCCGACCAGGTCGAGCCCTGGCTGGTGGACGGCCGCGCCCAGGTGGCGCTGGTCATCCCGGGCGGTTACGGCGAGGATGTCGCCGCCGGACCCGCAAGCCATCCGCCGCGCGTGCAGGTGCTGGCGGACGGCACCGACGCCAACTCGGCAGTGGTGGGCCTCGGCTACGCGTCCCGCATCCTCGGCGACGTCGGCGCCGAGCTGGCGAGCCGGCCCGGGACGGCCTCGCCGGCTCCCGGGCGGACCGGAACGGCCGCGAGCGCGACCGCTGCCGCCGCCGGCATCGAGCTGGTGCCGCGCGTCTGGTACAACCCGGACCTCAGGAGCCGCTGGTTCTACGTCACGGCGGTGCTCGCCATGGTCCTGCTGCTGGTCGTCATGATCCTGCCGTCGATGGCCGTGGTGCGTGAGAAGGAGATCGGCACCCTCGAGCAGATCATCGTGACACCGCTCGCCCCCTGGCAGCTCATCCTCGGCAAGCTGGCGCCCTTCGTGGCCATCGGCCTGATCGACCTCCTGTTGGCCACCGGCGTCGCGCGCTGGCTGTTCGGGGTGCCCCTGCGCGGCTCGTTGACGCTGCTGGTGCTGCTCACCCTGCTCTACCTGCTCAACACCCTGGGCCTCGGCCTGTTGGTCTCGACCCTGGTCAACACCCAGCAGCAGGCGATGATGTTCTCGGCCTTCGTGATCATGGTGCCGATGATCTATCTCTCGGGCCTCATCTTCCCGATCGAGAACATGCCGCACGCCATCCAGGTCGTCACCTACGCCGTCCCCGTGCGCTACTACGCCAACATCATCCGCGGCATCTTCCTCCGCGGCTCCGGCCTCGCCGTCCTCTGGCCCGACGCCCTCGCCCTCCTCGGCATCGGCATCTTCCTCCTCACCCTCGCCTCGTTACGCTTCCGCAAGAGCCTCGACTGAGCGCGCCCGCGCCGCCGGCAGGCCCCGCGGCGGCCTCAACGCGAGCTTGGGCGCCCCGGCGGCGGCGCGGATGGATCGACCATCGCGGCATCCGTCCGCGAGAAGTCGTTGCCCTTGCACAGCAGCGCCTCGTTCGACGACCGTGCCAGTGCGTAGCTGCAGCAATCCCCCAGGTTGAGAGCGGCGGCATGACGTCCCTTGCCGAACTTCGCATACGCCGCTCGCGCCAGCAGCGTCTGATCGGCGTCGAAGCTCACGACGATCAGGCCGGCTGCATGAAAGAGGAGGTCCAGCTCACGGGTGCCAGCAGGACCCTTCCGCGCATGGATCACGATGGCCGCCTCCAACGCCGAGACGGCGCTCACCAGGCGCTTCGGGTCGCTGGCGATCGCCCGCGCGAAGAGCTCGGCATCCGGCTCACGCAGCAGGATCGCAAGCAACGCGGAGGAATCGATGACCATCAGCGGAAAGCGCCGATGTCGTCATAGGCCAGGATTTCGTCGGCGCTGCGGCCGTCCAGGTCGGGTAGGGAGCTGCACCGCCTGCTGATCTCGAGCAGAGTCTCGACGAGGTCCGGAGCGGTGCGCCGGCCCTTGAGGCGTTCCAGGCGCTCTTCGAGAGAGTGCAGCACGGCCTCGGTGAGGCTCTCTCCCGTTTGAGCGGCCACCTCCCGGGCAAGCTTCTCGGTCGCGGAATGCTTGATGTTGAGCGCCATCGCCGACTCGCCTCCCTGGTAGGAATGTACCACCAATGGTGGAATCCACCAAAAACCGCGTCAGTTAGACAAGATCGAGGGCGTGAGTGCCGCGGCAAGAAAGCGAACCTCGGGCGTGACACGGCCCTTCTCCCACGTGCCGAGGGTGGCGCGGCGCTGGATTCGGATCAGAGCGGGAGATTGACGACGCCCGCTGCGCCGATGTGCCGGGAGGATCGCGTTACTCGGCCCGGAGCAGAATGCCGTTGACGACGCTGAAGATGGCGCCGTTGGCGCCGATGCCGACCGCCAGGGTCAGCACTGCGATGGCGGTGAAGGCCGGGGCTTTGAGGAGGCGGCGGAGCGCATGCTTGATCAGCATGACTCATCATACGGTCCTTCCGCGCGCGAAGTTTCTCGCCGCGTTGCTTACGCCGCGGGCGATTCTCCATGCATGGCCGACCACCTCCTGAAGCGCCGCCCGTGAGGCGGAAGCGGCGCGGAGGGGTCGGTCATCCACCAAGCTGTCGACCTCAGCCCGTCGCCGGAGCTGCCGCGATCGCGAGCGCGCGCCGGCCGAGGGGACGCATGACGGTCTCGGCGAACCGCTCCATCTCTTCGTACTGCGGGCTGAATTGCAGGAGCAACAGGTCGACGCCGGCCTCCTCGAAGCGGCCCACCTGTTCCTGGAGCTGCGCGGGGGTGCCGACCAGGCCCGCCCGCAAGCCGCGGTTCGACACCGAGTAGTCCTCGATCGACAGCTTCTGCTCGAGCTGTGTGCCGGCCAGCCATTGCTGGAAGTTGGCGAAGCCGGCGGCACTCTGCTGCACGTCGGTGATGCGGGCCAGCTCGGCCCTGGCGGCACCCTCGGATTCGCGCACCACGACGTAGCCGGCGACGCCGAACCGCAGCGGCGGCAGTCCGAGCCGCTCCCGGCGCGCGCTCATGTCGGCCACCTTGGCGGCCACTCGCTCCGGAGGGTCGCCGTGCATGAGGTAGGCATCGCAGCGGCGGGCGATGAGCTCCTTGGCCGCCTCGGACTCGCCGCCGGCGTACAGCACGGGGCGGGGACGCGCGAGCGGCTTCGGCTGCAGCACGTTGCCGTCGACCCGGTAGAAGCGGCCCGAGTACGAGAACCGATCGCCGGACCAGACGCCGTCGAGCACCTCGAGCCATTCGGCGGTGCGGGCATAGCGCTGGTCGTGCTGCTCGAAATCGACACCGTACATCCGGGCCTCGTCGGCCCACCACGACGACACGACGTTGAGCGACAAGCGGCCGCCGCTGATGTGATCGATGTTGGCTGCCTGCTTGGCGAGCAGGGCCGGCAGGTGAAAGGTCGGGCGGACCGCCACCATCAGCTCGAGCTCGGCGGTGACCGCTGCGAGCGCCGCCGCGGTCGACCAGGCGTCCAGGGCGGGCGCCTCGATCCCCTTGATGTCGTTGAGGTTCAGCTCGGCGAGCAAGGTCACGTCGAAGCCGATCTGCTCGCTGCGCTGGGCAAGGCGGCTGACGTAGTCCCAGGTCGCCGGCATGCCCTCGTCGGCGACGTTGCGCAGCCAACCGCCGAAGACCGGCAACCAGTAGCCGAAGCGCATGCCGCGGCGTTCCTCCTGCCTGCCGGCGGTTCCTGCCGCGACGGCCGTGCTCGCGCCCGGCGCGCTCTCAGCCCGCATGATGCACCTCCATCTCGGCTTCGAGGTAATCGGCGAGCGGCACGAACGGATCGAAGCCGACGACGCGCTGGCCGTCGGCGACGAAGTTCGAGAGCGCGTTGATGTCGTAGAAGTAAGGCCTGCCGTCGCGGTCGTCGACGATCAGCTCGATGCCGCCGACGTCGATGCCGGCATGGCGCATGATGCGCTCGGCGTCGGCAACGACGTCCGGCGGCGGCGTCACGCCTTCGACGCGCAGCCCCGCCTTCGGCGCTTCGACCGCGCAGGCGTTGCCGAGCTCGACGCCCCCCGCCGTCCTGCAGATGTCGGCGGGGCACAGGTCGAACGTCTCGCCGCTCAGGAAGACCTTGATCCCGTACAGGAACTTGCCCCCGACGACCTCCATCCGGGTGATGTGGCCGCCGCGCGCGGGGATGAACTCCTGGACCAGCGCCACGTGGTCGAGACCGAGATCGATGGTGCCTGCCGCGGCGGCGGCGCCGAGCTCCGCCGGCGAGTCGTAGCGCGTCACCCCCACGCCGCTGCCACCGACGTTGGGCTTGAGCACGACCGGGAAACGCAGGCCCCGGGCCGCCGCGGCGGCCTGCCCGGGATCGTGGATGATGCGCGTGCTGGGCGCGGGAAGCCCCAGCGACCGCAGCAGCGACAGCTGCAACGCCTTCGACGTCTCGTGGCGAAAGGCCTCGAGGCCGTTGATGACGCGGACGCCAGCGTGCTCGAGGCCGGCGAGGTAGTGCAGGGTGTAGAAGACCTGGCCGTGGCTCCGCCGGTAGGCTGACGGGCTCATGCGATTGAAGACGACCGGGTAGCGCCGATCGCCGGCAGGCTTAGCCTCGCTCGCGTCGGCGTCGGCCGCATCGCCCGCATCGCCCGCAGCGCCCGCAGCGAGGGCAGCGGTGGCGCCGTTGCCGCCGCGGCCGGCGAGGCCCGCCGGGTCGTAGAAGTGCGACCCGGCATGAAGCTTGACGTAGGGCGTGCCGCGGCGATCCAGCTCGGCGAACAGGCGCTCGAACCAGACCGGGTGCTCGTAGTAGACGGCGAGCGGACCCGGACCGATCCGGGCCGCGCCGCTCGCTGCGGAAGGTGAGGCGGCCAGCTGTTGAGTGGACAAGAGGGGGGTCTCCGTCTAGATTACTAATCTGGTCACAAATAGGGAGGATAGCCCAAACCCGCGCCCGGCGGCAAGGGAGGGCCGGACGCAAGAAGGGCCGCCCGCAGGCGGCCCTTCTCACGCAACGCGTATCCGGCGCGAGCCGTTACGGCAGTTGCAGAACCCAGGCGCTGCGGCCGTGGGTCGCGGCGTAGAGCAGGCGCGCGCTCGGGATGATGGTGAGGGCGGGGACCTCGACCATCGGCAGGCCCGAGCCGGCGACGGTCCAGGTGGTGGAGGCGTTCGCGAGACGCAGCACGCCGAAGTCGGTGGAGACGTAGAGGTCGCCGTTGACGTCGTCATGCGCGACGCCGTTGGCCGGCAGGTTGGGGAAGCTGGTGCCGTCGAGCGACACGAAGGTGGCGGTGGCGCCGTTCCAGGTGACGTCGAAGACGTGACCCGGCTGGGCCGGGGTGTTCTGGTTGTAGCCCGAGTAGACGATCCAGGCATGGTGCGGATTGGCGGCATCGACGGCGATCGCGGCCGGGAACCGGCCCGGGGAGCTCGTCGAGGTGTTGTCGATCCGCGTCCACACCACCGACGACGCGGGCGCGTCGGAGTTGTCGGAGATGAACACGCGGCCGGCGCCGGTCGAGACCCACACCGTGCCGGTGTTGCCCGGGTCCGGCGAGCGCCGGATCGCCGACACGGCCCCGCCGCGGCGGGAGCCGCCGTAGGCCGCGCTCGTCAGGTCGGTGGCGCCCGGCGGGCCGATGCGGACGAAGTCGCCGCAGGCCGGATTGGCCGCCGAGGTGGTGAACTCGGAGCAGTTCGCCTCGAGGAAGTCGCGGTTGCCGGCCCAGTCCTGGGTGCGCCAGACGCTGAACGAGCCCTGGAAGATGGTGCCGCCGTTGGCCGGGTTCGGGTCGGCCACGATGGGCGGATAGAAGTACGAGCCCTCGGGGCTCGAGAGGATCACCCCGGTCGCGACCACCCACTTCGTCGGATCGCCCTTGCGGAAGTTGACGTCGTTGGCCTGGCCGGTGAAGGTGTTGAAGCGCAGCCCGTCGTCGGCGGAGCTGAAGCCGGACTGGCCGCCGTCGCCGTACATGATCTGCGACGCGACGACGTTCGAGCCGGTGAGCTGCCAGGTGCCGTTGTCCTGCGTGCCGCCCATGAGGTTGTTGCCCGGGCGCTTCGAGCTGGTCGACAGGCTCTGGAACTGCAGCGTCGAGAAGTCCTTGTTCACCTGGGACAGCTGGCCCGGCACGCGGAAGAGCAGGCTCTTGCAGTAGGCGTCGGCGGAGGCGTTGAGGCCGCGCTGGTCGCACTTGTAGGACACGTCACCGAAGGTGCCGTCCGAGCGGACGACGCCGCCGTCCGAGCCCTCCCAGTACTGGAAGGGGTTGCCCGGGTTGGTGACGATCGCGTGCTGGTCGGGGTGAGTGAAGTCCGCGTGTTGCGGACTGCTGTCCTGGGTCAGGTCGCTCCAGGTGGCCCCGCCGTCGGTGGACAGCAGCACGGCGCGGGCATTGGAGGGGCCGTGGTCCTGCGCATAGTCGAACGAGCCCATCAGGTAGACCACGTCGGGGTTGCCTGCCGGCGAGTAGACGACGTTGTCATACCAGCACTGGCCCTCGCAGTAGTTGATGTTCTGAGCGGTGGTCATGTCCACGAAGCTGGCGTTGGTCGCCGTCTGGGCGTTGTTGGTGCGATAGAAGCGCGCCTGGGGCCCGCCCGACGCGCCCTGGCCGACGTACATGCGGGTGGTGCCACCGACGTTGGCGAGGGCGAACTCGGAGCGGTCGGTGTTGTTGGCGTTGTTCGGGGTGTTCAGCGGGTTCTTGATCTGCGTCCAGGTCGCGCCGGCGTTGGAGGAGCGCCAGACGCCGGCGCCGAGGAACGAGGCGTAGTAGACCGAGCCGCTGTTCGGGTCGACCCTGACCTCGTTGACGCCGCGCGCCGAGCCTTCCGCGCCGGTGACGTTGACGAAGGTGGCGCCGCCGTCGGTGGACTTGTAGACGCCGAAAGCCACGGCGATGGGTGGGCTGGAGGTCGCGCCGCCGTCCGTCTCGCTGATGCCGCGCACGGCACGGGCGATGCCGACGAGGATCGAGCCGTCCGGCGCCACCGCGATGGAGGAGGCCGCGCGGCCCTGGAACTGGGAGCTGCCGGACAGCAACGCCCAGGTGGCGCCGCCGTCGGTGGACCTGTAGACGCCCATGCCGGCTTCCGAGTCGGAAGAGACGTTGGGCTCGCCCGTCCCCGCGTAGATCGTCTGGCCCGTCGGATCGGTCGGGTCGACGACCAGCGAGCCGATGGCGTTGGTGGCGAAGCTGCCGGAGACGAACTGCCATTGCGGGCTGCCGGCCAGCCCATCCGGCGTCCGCCAGATGCCGCCGCCGGCCGCCCCGACGTAGACCGGGCAGGCGCCGTGCTGACAGCTCGGGCCGATGGCCATCGCCGTGACGCGGCCGGCCGTCACGTAGTCCGCATTGTCGCCGAGGACGTTCAAGACCGCCGGCACCTTCGCCGTGCTGGGGCCGATCAGCTGCCAGGTCCCGGGAGAGCCGGCTCCGGCCGCCAGCGCCGCCCAGGCATTCTGCGCGGCGATGGTCTGGTCCATGGTGATCTCCGCGGCGGGATACGCCCGCTGCAGGTAGGCCTCGATGTCGGGAGTGGAGTCGGGGTTGCGCACCTCGTTCGCGCCGATGGCCGCTTCCGCGTTCTTGCCCGCCGCGATCTCGAGGAGGCTCCCCTTCGCGTGGACGAAGGGTTGCACGCTCCGGGCGCTCGCGACAGCCGATCTCCTGGCCGCGGCCAGGCCGACGGCGGCAGCCGCCAGCGCCAGCGCGGCCACGCCGGCAACGGCAATCCGGACAAAGCTCCTTCTCTTCATGAGACGTCTCCTTTGACGAGTGAACATTGATGATCATTCAAGCGAATGCCGCCGGGCAGCGGCGCGGCAGGGTGCGTGAATGCAGGGGAAGATCTCGTGACAGGACCGATTGCCACAGCGTTTCTCGAGATGCAAGATCAGGGCCGGAATGCCCGACGCCGAGCGCGGCGCGGTCTCCGCATCCTCGTGGTCGAAGCTCCGCCCAAATGGGAAGTGGCCGCCGGACCGAGAAGAGGGACAGCCGGGCGACGGGGACGTCCGCCGGCTGGTACGGCTACACTAGCGCCGGCGCGCACGTCGCGTAGGCGCACGACAGCACGACAGGGAAGCACGACAAGGAGAGAATGACCCATGAGCAAGAAGCTGAACCGTCGCGACTTCCTCATCGCCGGCGCCGGCGCCGGCCTGGCCGCCGCGGCGCCCGGCCCGCTGTTCGGCAAGGCGCCGGCGGTGATCGCGTCGCCGGCCGCGAGGCCGGTCGTGATCTCCTCGGCCAACGGCAACAAGTTCAAGAACGGCGGCGACGTCACCTGCGTGCAGAAGGCCTGGACCATGATCGCCCAGGGGTCCGACGTGCTCGACGCGCTGATCGCCGGCGTCAACATCGTCGAGCTCGATCCCGAGGACGACAGCGTCGGCTATGGCGGCCTGCCGAACGCCGACGGCGTCGTGCAGCTCGACGCCTCCTGCATGCACGGCCCGAAGCGGCAGGCCGCCGGCGTGGCGGCGCTCGAAGGCGTGCGCACCCCGTCGCTCGTCGCCAAGGCGGTGATGGAGCAGACCGACCATCATCTCCTGGTGGGCAAGGGCGCGCAGGACTTCGCCCGCCAGCTAGGTTGGAAGATCGAGGACGACCTGAACACCGAGAAGTCGCGCCGCGAGCTCGCGCGCGCAAGAGGCCTCTTCCCCGGAGGGGTGAATTCGCCGGTCCGCGCTTTCAACGGCGTGGGAGGGGATCCCGTCTTCATCGCGCGCGGAGAGAAAGCGCGCCTCTACGACGAGGACGGAAACGCGTACCTGGACTACGTGCTCTCCTGGGGACCGCTGCTCGCAGGGCACGCGCATCCGCGCATCGTCGAGGCCATCCAGCAGGCGGCGGCG
>Ga0209524_1000082_pt1 | contig 10420 bp, 10 predicted proteins | sample JacPinW_OM1H0_M1_FD_187956 | JGI IMG/M metagenome (GOLD analysis project Ga0209524, IMG submission 187956) | Forest soil microbial communities from Algoma, Ontario, Canada - Jack Pine, Ontario site 1_JW_OM1H0_M1 (SPAdes) (version 2) | ecosystem: Environmental > Terrestrial > Soil > Boreal... | reverse complement strand
CCAGCCGGCCAAGCAGCTCGCTCTCCCCGAGCAGGCCCGCGGCTTCCGCCGCCCGCGCCCGCAGGCGCGGCTCCGGCGACCTTGCCGCGGTCGCGACGAGCGCCACGGCGCGAGAGTCCCGGCCGCGAGCCAGGGCGACCAGGGCGGTGCCGCGCTCGATCGTCTGTGCGAGCGGCACCAACGGTGCTGACAGCGCCGCCCCCTTCGGGGCCTCCACCGGCGCCCCGGCCCGCGCCGCGAGGGCGGCCCCGAGATCAGCGTCCGGCAACCAGGCGGCCGCCGCGTCGATGGCCGTCACCCTCACCCCGGCGCGCGGATCGGAGAGCAGCGCCAGCAGGCGAGGGCGCCAGGCGGGCGCTGCCGGCGCCTTGCCGCCGCCGACCAGCGCCGCGCCCGCCCGCAGGGCCTCCACCACCGGCCCACCCGCGGAGTCGGTCAGCAGGGGCGCCAGGGCGGCCAGGTCCTCGGTTCCGCCGCCCACCCGGCCGAGGCCGCGCGCCGCCCAGGCCCGCACCAGCGGATCGGGATCGCCGGTCAGCCGCCGCAGCAGCGGCGCGGCGGCGGGCAGCGGATCGCGCGCCAGGGCGTAGGCCGACCAGCGGTGAAGCTCCGGGTCGGACAGGCCGAGGCCGTGCTCGGCGAGCGGCACCAGCGCCTCGTCCTTGAAGCGGAACAGGTACGGCAGCAGCCGCGGCCAACGCTCCTCCTCGGGCAGCTTCAGCAGCTGCTCGGCCACCTCGACGAGGGGCGTCGCCAGCCGCCCCAGCGCCTCGACGGCCAGGGACCCGGTCTCGCGGTCAGGGTCGAGCATCGCCTGGCGCAGCGCCGGCCGCGCCGCGGTGTCGCCGTGCAGGCCGAGGCTGAAGGCCGCCGCACGGCGCACCTCCGCCTGGTCGTCGATCAGCAGCCCGGCGAGCACCGACCCTGCCTCCTGCCCCGGGATGCGCCCCAGCGCCGCGGCCAGCTCGGCCCGCGTCTCCGGACCGGCCTTCAGCGCCTGCATCACCGTCAACGGCTCGTAGACGCGCCGCTCCGCGACCAGCAGCAGCATCGCCCGCAGCTCGAGGTCGGGCGACCGCATCTCCGGCAGATCGGGAGGCGCCGCGCTGGCGCCGCCGCCGCCGCCGCCGCCGCCGGCCGCCGCTGCAGCCATTGCCGCCGGAAGGGAAGCGCCCGCCCCGGCCAGGACCGCTCCGAACGCCGCCAGGACGACGCCAACCCGCAGGATGCGAGCCAGGCGGCCGGGAAGCCGCGCACCGGCGCCAGGGACCGCGAGGGCATCAAGGACCCCTCGGGACGCGAAGCCGCCACGGCGAGAGCAAACGGAGGTTCGGGGGGACAAGCGGCCGCGCATCGCCAGCCATGCTACACCGGCCGGCCAGGGGGGCGTCCGGGCGGCAAGGTTATACTCGCAGCCCATGCCCCCGGCCTTGAGCTTCGCCCAGGTGCGCCGGCGCTTCGGCCGCCTGGCGGTCCTCGGCGGGGTCTCCGCGTCGGTGGCGGCGGGCGAGGTCCTGCTGGTGACCGGCCGCAACGGCTCCGGCAAGAGCACTCTGCTGCGCTGCCTCGCCGGCCTGCTGGCGCCGGACTCGGGGACCATCGACTACAGCGAGGACGGCACGCCCCTGGATGCCGCCTCCCGCCGCCGCCGCGTCGGCCTGGTGGCGCCCGACCTCGCCTTCTACGGCGAGCTGACGGCGGCCGAGAACCTGGCCTTCTTCTCCCGCCTGCGCGGCATCGGGCGCGAGCGCGGCGACGAGCTGCTGCGGCGCCTCGAGCTGCCTCCCGACCGCCCCGCCTCGGCGCTGTCGTCGGGCATGCGGCAGCGCCTGCGCTGGGCCTGGGCGCTGCTCCACCGGCCGCGCCTGCTGCTGCTCGACGAGCCCTTCCAGAACCTCGACGCGGCCGGAGTGGCGATCGTCCGCCGCCTGCTGGTCGAGCACCTCGCGCCCTCCCCCGCCGCCGGCGCCGACGCCGGCGCCCCCGGCCTGGCCGTCGTCGCCAACCCCGTGCCCCTAGAAATCGGCAGTGTCGCGGGAAACCTCGACCTTGGTGCGTGAGGCAGCTGGGGTGTCGGCAGAGTCGGCAGATTCGGCAGCGCCGTCAGCGTCGCGGCCAGCCTCGACCTGGGTGCGTGAGGCGGCGGCGGTGTTCGCGAAGGAGTGGCGGAGCGAGATTCGCACCCGCTACGCCCTCAACACCCTGGCGCTCTTCGCCGTCAACACCCTGGTCGTGGTGAGCGCCAGCCTCGGCCCGCTGGGCGCCGCGCCCGGCAGGAGCAGCGAGACGCTGCCGGTGCTGCTCTGGCTCATCCTGCTCTTCGCCGCCGCCGCCGGGCTGCCGCGCTCCTTCGTCCACGAGGAGGAGACCCAGACCGCCACCGCCCTGCGCCTGGCCGCGACGCCGTCGGCGCTGTTCTGCGGCAAGCTCGCCTATGCCCTCACCCTGCTGGCAGCCCTCGAGGCGCTGGTGGCGCCGCTCTTCCTGGCGGTCATGAACCTCGACGTGGCGCGCCCGGGCCTGCTGATCGCCACCCTCGCGGCCGGTGGCTTCGGCCTCGCCGCGGGCAGCACCCTGGTGGCGGCGATCATCGCCCAGGCGCGCGGCAAGGGCACCCTTTTCGCGGTGCTATCCTTCCCGGTGCTGCTGCCGCTGCTGCTGCTGGCGGTCGAGCTGACCCGGAGCGCCTTCGCCGGCGGCGGGCCTCCCGGGCAGGGGGGACAAGGGGGACAGGGAGAGGCGGGGGTAGCCTTGATGCAGCTTCTGCTTTATGATGGGGCGGTCACCACCGCGGGCTTGATGCTGTTTCCGGTCGTATGGAACCCATGAAGAAAAGGACTGCCGTCGCCGCCTCCTGGCTTCTCTGGCTGTGGCTGGCGGCCGTGATCGTCGGCGCCTTCGAGTACGCGCCGCTGGCCGCGAAGTTCATCGGCCAGTCCAGCCGCATCCTGTTCTTCCACGTGCCGATGGCCTGGGCGGCATTCACGGCGTTCATCACCGCGGGCGTCTACAGCGTGCGCTACCTGTTCGGGGGCCGCTCGCAGGGCTCGCCGCGGGACCCGCGGCACGACCGCGCCGCGCGCGCGGCGATCGAGCTCGGGCTGCTGTTCGGCCTGCTCGCGACGGTCACCGGGGCCGTCTGGTCGCGCATCATGTGGGGCGCCTACTGGAACTGGGACCCGCGGCAGACCTCGATCGTGATGGCGCTGATCTTCAACGGCGCCTACCTGGCGCTGCGCGACGCGGTGGAGGACGCCGAGAAGCGCGCCCGGCTGGCGGCGGCGTACGCGGCGCTCGGCCTGGTGGTGACGCCGTTCTTCTTCTTCGTGGTGCCGCGCATCACCTTCTCGCTGCACCCCGAGCCGGTGATCAACGCCCGCGGCCGCGTCGAGATGGATCCGCGCATGCTGCAGGTGCTGCTGGCGAGCGGCGCCGGCTTCATGGCGCTCTTCTTCTGGCTGCACGACCTACGCACCCGGGTGCTGGCCGTCGCCGACCGGGTGCTGGAAGCCGCCGCCGCCGGCGCCCCATCGGCGAGCAGCGCGCGTGCCACGGGGACGTCGGCGCCGCACCTGGGCGAGCCCAGGACCGGCGCTGACCCGGCCACGGCCTCGCAACGCACTAGTAACTAGTAGATCCACACGGAGAGATACCCGGAGAGGCTGGAGGCACTGCATGCAGGTCAGCGGCGGCATCGAGTGGGTGATGGTGGTCAACCTGATCATCTGGACCGGGCTCTTCCTGTACCTCCAGCGCCTGCATCGCCAGGTGCGCGCGCTCGAGGCGTCGCAGGAGGCGCCGGCCCTGGAGAGAGAACCATGAATCGCCGCCTCTACCTGATCGGCGGGCTGGTGCTGCTGGCGTTCGCCGGCTTCTCGCTGGCCTCCTTCCGCGACACCCTGACGCCCTACGTGAGTTACCCGGAGGCGCGCGCCGCCAACCGCATGGTGCAGGTCGCCGGGGCGCTGCAGAAGGGATCCTCCGCCTACGAGATGGCCAACGGCTCCCTGCTCTTCACCCTGCGCGACCCCAAGTCCCAGGACCTGGTGCGCGTGCGCTACCACGGCCTGCGTCCCGCCAACTTCGAGGACGCCATCAGCATCGTCGCCATCGGCCGTTACGACCCGCGGGCCAAGGAGTTCGCGGCCAACAAGCTGCTGGTCAAGTGCCCGAGCAAGTACCAGGGCACCGAGGTCGAGAAGACCTACAGCTGATCGGCGCCGACCGGGCGCCAGACCGGCGTCGACCGCCGCCGACCGCCGCAGATCACCGCTGACCGCACCGGGAAGCGCGTGCGCGAAGGAGACCGGCCTTGGACTACCTGATGCATCTCTACCTGCCGGGCGCCCTGGCGCTGTGGTGCGCGCTGGCGTTCGCGCTGTCCTGCCTCTGGGGCTACTCGATGGTGCTGCGCGGCGACGCGACGGGGCTCGTCTTCGCCCGCCGCGCCTACGTCTTCTTCGCCTCGTCGGTGGGCCTTGCCGCGCTGCTGCTCGTCCTGCTGCTGACGCAACGCGACTTCCGCATCGACTACGTCTTCCATTACTCCGGCCTCGATCTGCCGATGCACTACCAGTTCGCCGCTTTCTGGGCCGGCCAGCAGGGCAGCTTCATGATCTGGCTGGTGTGGGGCTCGCTGCTCGGCCTGCTGCTGCAGCGGACCGCCGGCAAGTCCGAGCCGGCGGTGATGGGCGTCTACCTGTTGACCCTGCTCGGCCTGGTGTTCATCCTGGTGCGCCAGAGCCCGTTCGCCATGCGCCTCGACGCGCCGCTCGACGGCCAGGGCTTGAACCCGCTGCTGCAGGACGACTGGATGGTCATCCATCCGCCGATCATGTTCGTCGGCTTCGCCCTCTCCGCGATCCCCTTCTCCTTCGCCATGGCGTCGCTCTGGACGCGGCGCTTCGACGGCTGGGCGGCGCGGGCCTTCCCCTGGGCGCTGGGCGGCTTCCTGGTGCTCGGCACCGCCATCCTGATGGGCGGCTACTGGGCCTACAAGACTCTCGGCTGGGGCGGCTACTGGGGGTGGGACCCGGTCGAGAACGCCTCGTTCATCCCGTTCCTCTTCGGCACCGTGCTGATCCATGGCCTGCACATGGAACGCACTCGCGGCCGCTACCGCCGCGCCAACTACGTGCTCGCCACGCTGATGTTCATGTCGGTGCTGTACGGCACCTTCCTCACCCGCTCCGGGGTGCTCGCCGACTTCTCGGTGCACAGCTTCGTCGACCTCGGCCTGTCGGGATGGCTGCTCGGCATCCTGGGCACCTTCCTGCTGCTCGCCGGCTTCCTGATGGCGACCCGGCTCCGGCAGGTGCCGACCCGGCCCAACGAGGACCCGGTGCTGTCGCGTGGCACCTTCATGGTGCTGGCCACCATCACCCTGCTGGTCGCGGCGCTGGTGATCCTCGCCGGCACCTCCGCGCCGCTGCTCACCCGCTTCATGAAGACCCCGGGCCAGGTCGGACCGTCTTTCTACAACCGGGTCAACCTGCCGATCGCGCTGCTGGTCGCCTGGCTGCTCGCCCTGGTGCCCTATCTCACCTGGCGCGGCGAGGCGCCGCGCGTCGTCGCCCGGAAGCTGCTGTGGCCCGCCGCCTTCTCGGCCGCCCTGACCGTGGCCGCCGCGATCTGGCAGGTCCACAACGCGCTGCACCTGCTCTTCGTCTTCCTGGCCACGATGGCCCTCGCGAGCAACCTGCAGAAGGTCTTGGACAAGGCCTTGGCCGGCAGCGGCGCGCCGGCGGGGACGGGAGGCAATGGCGCCCGCCTCGCCCGGATCAAGGCGTTCGGCCGCGGTCTCTCGGGGGCCGGCGGCTACCTGGCGCACGTCGGCGTCGGCATCATCCTCCTCGGCATCCTGGCCTCCTCCGGCTACGACCACAGCACGAAGGTGACGCTGACCCAGGGGGTGCCGCAGCGCGTGGGCGACACGGACACGACCCTGACCTTTCTCCGCTTCATTCCCAGCCAGGGACGTAGTAAGGAAGCCATGGAGGTCGAGGTGGCGCGCCGCGGCGAGCACTTCAAGGTCTACCCGAAGATGTTCCTCAATCGCCGCACTCGCCAGCTGATGGTCAACCCCGACATCCGCAACTTCGCGCTGCTGGATCTCTACGTGTCGCCGCTCGAGTACGACCCCGGCCAGCCCTTCCTGGAGCTCGCCCAGGGCGAATCCGGCGCCATCGGCGACACGCGGGTGCGCTTCGTGCGCTTCGATCTGCAGGCGGAAGGCAATGCCATGGTGGCGATGCAGGCGGGCCGCACGGTCACCGTCGGCGCGGTGCTCGAGGTGACGCGGGACGGCAGGACCGACGGCGCGCGGCCGCTCTACCGCCTGAATCCCGCGGACGGGCGCGTCGACACGCCACTGCTGCGGCTCCCTGGCGGCGGCGCGGTCAGGATCGCCGGCATCAACGCCTCGTCCGGCAAGGTGCGCCTCGACCTCGGCGGCGCCGCCAACCCGGGGCACCTGGCGCTCGACGTCACCACCAAGCCGCTCATCTCCCTGGTCTGGGGAGGCCTCTACGTCGTGCTCGCCGGCGGCATCCTCGCGGCCGTCAACCGCGTCCGCCAGGTCCGCCAGCTCGACGCGATCGGCAAGCTGCCGTAGCCCGTCCCGCGGACCCCGCCGGCGCCCGGGGAACCGCTCAGGCGCCGATCGCCAGGCGGTCGGCCAGCGCGTGGGGGAGGCCGGCCTTGAGGATGCGCTTCTGCGCGGCGAGGACGGGATAGGGCAGGCGGTACCAGCGGACGACGCGGCGCTGGCTGTCGTACGTCATGTACGAGGCGCGGGGGTCGCGGTCGCGCGGCTGGCCGATCGATCCCGGGTTGATGAGGTAGCGGCCTTCCGGATCGAGCTGGATGGTGCCGCTGGCGCCGCGCAGCGCCGTCACCCCCAGCCGCCGCCCCTCCAGGGAGAACAACGACGGGATATGGGTGTGCCCGAAGAAGGTCACCGGCGTGTTGAAGGAGGAGAAGATCTCGAAGGCGTCGATGTCCGAGAAGACGTAGGTGTCCTCGTCCAGGGGGGAGCCGTGGCAGATCGCGACGCCGGGGGCCACCTCGACGGGGCCTTCCGGCAGCTCCCGCACGTAGCGCAGGTTGGCGCTGGTGAGGCGCTCGGCGGTCCACTGCGCCGCGGCCAGGGCCGTCTGGTTGAAATTGGTGCCCGGATCGAGGCCGGCGGCCACCTTGTCATGGTTGCCGCGCACCACGATCAGGCGCGGCGCCATCCGGCGCACCGCCTCGACGACCTGGTTCGGCGCCGCGCCGTAGCCGACCAGGTCGCCGAGCACCAGGACGGTGTCGAAGCGCTTGCGCCGCGCCCGCCGCAGGATGACCTCGAAGGCCTCCCAGTTGGCGTGCATGTCGGACAGGATCAGATAGCGCACCGTCGCTCCCGCAGCAGCAAGGCGATCCTCGCCGCGATCTCCTCCGGCGCCTCGAGCGGGCTCACGTCGACCGCCACGTCCGACTTGCGGTAGGCGGGCAGCCGCTCGCGATAGAGCGCCAGGACCTGCGCCTCCTCGCGGAAGAGCGGGCGGTCCGCCTTGCCCAGCGTGCCGATGCGGTCGACGATGGTGGCGAACGACGGGTTCAGCCACACGGACAGCCCGGCTTCGCGGATCAGCCGCGCGCCGAGCTCCGAGGTCAGGGTCCCGCCACCGGTGGCGATCACCGAGTCACCCCTTCCCAGCACCGCCTGCAGCGCCTCGAGCTCCAGCCGACGGAACCACGGCTCGCCATGGCGCTCGACGAGCTCCCGCACCGTGCTCCCCGCCCGCCGCTCGATCTCCTCGTCCAGGTCGACGAAGGGCAGCTCGAGCAACGCCGCCAGGCGCTCGCCGACCGTGGTCTTGCCGGCGCCCATGAAGCCGGTCAGAAAGATGTGCATCACTCCTGCCAGCCTACTGCCCCGAGGACGCCGCCGCGGCGAGGAGGCGGAGGCAGTTCTCGCGCACGTCGCCGCGGCACACGGCGCCGAGCGCCACCGCGGCATCGGCGCCGGCCGCGAGCACCGCGGCCACCCGCCTGGCGTCGATGCCGCCGATCGCCACCAGCGGCTTGACGGTCCTGGCGCGCGCCCAGCGAACGAAGTCGAGGCCGATGGCAGGATCGGGCGGCGCGAGCGCCGCCTCCGGGCCGGCCGAGGTCTTGCCGGTGGTCGGGAAGACCGGTCCGACCGCGATCAGATCCACCTCGGGATCGGCATCCGCGGCGACGAGCTGGCGCTCATTATGCGTGGACATGCCGATCCAAAGCGAATCGCCGATCACCGGCCGCGCCGCCGCCGGCGGCAGGTCGCGCTGCCCGAGGTGCAGGCCGCGGACGCCGGCCGCCGCGAACAGGGCGGCGAGATCGGCGCGGTCGTCCAGCCAGAGCGCGGCGCGGCTCCCTTCCAGCGCACGGCAGCTGGCTTCGACTCCCTCGTACCATTGGCGGCCGCTCCAACGCTTGGCGCGGAGCTGGATGGTGCGCACCCCGGCCTCCGCCATGGCCGCCACTGCGCTCGGCACCGGCAGCGGCGCCAGCGCCTCGGCGTCGGCGATGGCGTACAGCGAACCCAGATCGGGGCGAGGCCGGCCGCCGCTGCCACCCCTGGCGGCCGCCCCTGCGTGCCGCGCGCTCATCCGGCCTGCGCTTGCCGCAGGAGGAAGCCTTCGAGGAAGCGCGTCGACATCCTGCCGGCCATGAACTCCGGGTCGCGCAGGATGCGCTTGTGCAGGGGGATCGAGGTGTGGATCCCTTCCACCACGAAGAAGTCGAGCGCGCGCGACATGCGGGCGAGGGCCTCGGCGCGCGTGCGGTCGTGGACGATGAGCTTGGCCACCAGCGAGTCGTAGTAGGGCGGGATGACGTAATCCTCGTAGGCGTGGGTGTCGACCCGCGTGCCGGGTCCGCCCGGCGGGTGGAACGTCTTGAGCTTGCCCGGGCTGGGCACGAAGGTGTCGGGATGCTCGGCGTTGATGCGGCACTCGATGGCGTGGCCGCGCGGGTGCAGGCCGCTGGCCAGGGTGAGCGGCTGGCCGGCCGCCAGCTGGATCTGCAGCTTCACCAGGTCGATGCCGGTCACCATCTCGGTCACCGGGTGCTCGACCTGGATGCGGGTGTTCATCTCCATGAAGTAATAGGAGCCGTCGGCGTCGAGCAGGAACTCGATGGTGCCGGCGTTCTCGTAGCCCACCGCCTCGCAAAGACGCACCGCCGCGGCGCCCATCTCCTCGCGCAGCCCGGGAGTCAGCACCGGCGAAGGCGACTCTTCGATCAGCTTCTGATGCCGGCGCTGGATCGAGCACTCGCGCTCGCCGAGGTGGATCACCTTGCCATGGAGGTCGCCGAAGACCTGGAACTCGATGTGCCGGGGCTCGACCAGGTACTTCTCGAGATAGATCCGGCCGTCGCCGAACGCCTTCTGCGCTTCCTCGCCGGCAGTCCCGAACTGGCCCTCGATCTCGCTCTCGACCGCGACGATGCGCATGCCGCGGCCGCCGCCGCCGGCCGCCGCCTTGAGGATGACCGGGTAGCCGATCTCGGCAGCCAGCCGCCGCGCCTCCTCGGCGTCGGCGAGCGGCTCGCGGCTGCCAGGCAGCACCGGCACACCGGCGGCGGTCGCCGCCTGGCGGGCCTGGGCCTTGTCGCCCATGGCGCGGATCACTCCCGGGCGCGGCCCGATCCAGCCGAGCCTGCACTCCTCGAGCACCTCGGCGAAGTGGGCGTTCTCGGCCAGGAAGCCGTACCCGGGGTGGACGGCGTCGGCGCCGGTGATCTCGGCCGCCGAGATGATGCTCGAGATGTTCAGGTAGCTGGCCGCGGAGGGGGGCGGGCCGATGCAGACATCCTCGTCGGCATAGGTGACGTGCAGGCTGTCGCGGTCGGCGGTCGAGCACACCGCGACGGTCTGGATGCCGAGCTCGCGGCACGCCTGGATGATCCGCAGGGCGATCTCGCCGCGGTTGGCGATGAGGATCTTCTTGAACATGCCGGGACGTCGGGCGGCGGCGGGGCGCGGTGGGAGGCTCGGCCCGCGCGACCCCTACCCGGAGATCCGGATCGCGAAGAGCGGCTCTCCGAACTCGACAGCCTGGGCGTTCTGGGGATAGATCTCGGCGATCACGCCGTCGACGTCGCACTCGATCTCGTTCATCAGCTTCATCGCCTCGATGATGCAGAGGACCTGGCCCTTGCGCACGCGCGACCCGATCTCGACGAAGGAGGGCGCGTCCGGCGAGGGGGCGCGGTAGAAGGTGCCGACGATGGGCGAGTTGAGGATGTGCGATCCCGACCCGCTGGTCGCGCCGGCAGCTCCCGGCGGCGGCGCGGCGATGTCGCCGGCGTGGACGGGCAGGCCGGGGGGCGGCGCGGCGGTGGCCAGCGGCGACGGCGGCAGCGGCGAGGCCCCGCCCGGGTCGCCTCCCAG
>Ga0209524_1000081_pt1 | contig 10447 bp, 9 predicted proteins | sample JacPinW_OM1H0_M1_FD_187956 | JGI IMG/M metagenome (GOLD analysis project Ga0209524, IMG submission 187956) | Forest soil microbial communities from Algoma, Ontario, Canada - Jack Pine, Ontario site 1_JW_OM1H0_M1 (SPAdes) (version 2) | ecosystem: Environmental > Terrestrial > Soil > Boreal... | reverse complement strand
GCCCTGCGCCGCCGCTGGGACCTGCCGCTCGCCGCCTACCACGTCAGCGGCGAGTACGCGATGCTCAAGGCCGCCGCCGAGCGCGGCTGGCTCGACTACGACCGGGTGCTGATGGAGTCGCTGATCGCCATCCGCCGCGCCGGCGCCGACCTCATCGTCACCTACGGCGCCGTCGACGCGGCGCGCCTGCTCGCCGGCGGATGGCGCGAGTGAGCTGCCGCGCCCGTTCCGGATCGCATCCGCCCGGCGGCCACCGCGCATGAACCTGCTGGCGCGCGCCGAGCGGGTGCTGCCCGGCGGCGTCAACTCGCCGGTGCGGGCCTTCCGCGGCGTCGGCGGCGAGCCGGTCTTCGTCCGCGCCGCGCAGGGCGCCTGGCTGTGGGCCGAGGACGGGCGGCGCTACATCGACTACATCGGCGCCTACGGGCCGCACATCCTCGGCCACCGGCACCCGGCCGTGCTGGCGGCGATCCAGGAGGCGCTGGGACGCGGCACTGCCTTCGGCGCCCCCACTCTCCCCGAGGTCGAGCTGGCGGAGCGCATCACCGGCGCGCTCCCGGCGGTCGAGATGGTGCGGCTGGTGAACTCCGGCACCGAGGCGACGATGTCGGCGCTGCGCCTGGCCCGCGCCGCCACCGGACGCCGCCGTTTCGTCAAGTTCGCCGGCTGCTACCACGGCCACGCCGACCCCTTCCTGGTCGCGGCCGGCTCGGGAGCGGCGACGATCGGCGTTCCCTCTTCGCCTGGCGTGCCCGAGGCGGTGACCGCCGACACCCTGCTCGCGCCATTCAACGACCTGGCCGCGGTCGAGACGCTGTTCGCCGCCCAGGGCGGCGAGATCGCCGCGGTGATCGTCGAGCCGGTCGCCGGCAACATGGGCCTGGTCCCGCCGCTGCCGGGCTTCCTGCCGGGCCTGCGGCGCCTCTGTGACGCGCACGGCGCGCTGCTGATCTTCGACGAGGTGATGACCGGCTTCCGGGTGGCCTGGGGCGGGGCCCAGACGCTGCTCGGCGTGACCCCCGACCTGACCACGCTCGGCAAGGTGATCGGCGGCGGCCTGCCGCTTGCCGCCTATGGCGGCCGCCGCGACCTGATGCGCCGGATCGCGCCCACCGGACCGGTCTACCAGGCGGGGACCCTCTCCGGCAACCCGCTGGCGGTGGCGGCGGGCAGCGCGGCCCTCGGCGAGCTGGCGGCCGGCGGCGGCGAGGCCTACCGGCAGCTGGAGAGCGCCGCCGCCGGCCTGCAGGCCGGGATCGAGCAGGCGGCCGCGAGGCACGGCATCCCCTGCCGGGTGCAGCGGCAGGGATCGATGCTGGGGCTCTTCTTTACCGGCTCGCCGGTGCAGCGCCTGGACGACGTCGACGCCAGCGACCGGACCCGCTTCGCCCGGGTGTTCCACGCGCTGCTGCGCCAGGGGGTCCATCTGCCGCCGTCGCCCTACGAGGCCTTCTTCCTCTCCACCGCGCATGGCGAGCCGGAGATCGCGGCCACCATCGCCGCCTTCGACAGCGCTTTCGGCGAGGAGGCAGCAGAGCGGTAAGCGGCAGGGCCGCTCCGGGCGCGGTCCGGCACGGTATAATGTGGGACGGGCAGGCATTCTCCGCCGGCACGAGACCCGGGACCCGCAACCCTAAGGAGGGGTAATGACCCACATCATCACCGAACCCTGCATCGGCGTGAAGGACTCGGCCTGCGTCGATGTGTGCCCGGTGGACTGCATCTACGGCAAGAGCGAGGACTGGGAGATGCTCTACATCCACCCGGAGGAGTGCATCGACTGCGGCCTGTGCGTCGACGCCTGCCCGGTGCAAGCCATCTATCCGCTGGAAGAGACGCCCGACAAGTGGAAGGCGTTCATCGCCAAGAACTACGAGCACTTCGGCTTCACCCCGCCCTGAGTGCGCTGACTTCTCGCAGACCATTTCGACGCGATTCCCTACTCACTTCCCACCCACCCATCCACCCGGGGCTGGTGGGTCAGGCTCACGAGGCGAGGGGTGAGGCGAGGCACGAGGCCCCCCCTCCCCCTTCCCTCCCTCTGAGCTCGTATGGGCGAGGGGTCGCAGTCCTCCGCCACCGCCCCTAGACTTGGACCCCTCGCCCATACGAGCTCAGAGGGAGGGAAGGGGGAGGGGGGGCCTCGTGCCTCGCCTCACCCCTCGCCTCGTGAGCCTGACCCACCAGCCCCACACCGGGGGGGAATGGCAAAAGTCGTTGACTAGTTCTACAATGTGAGTGCTGAGCACTCAAGCTTATAGCTTGACCTGGGAGCGGTGGCAGACGGGAGGAGAGCGATCCCCTTGGAATACAAGGACTATTACGAGACCCTCAAGGTCAAGAAGGACGCCTCGCAGGAGGAGATCCAGAAGGCCTACAGGAAGCTCGCCCGCAAGTTCCACCCGGACGTCAACAAGGCCTCGGACTCCGAGCGGCGCTTCAAGGAGATCGGCGAGGCGTACGAGGTGCTCAAGGACCCGGAGAAGCGCCAGAAATACGACCAGTTCGGGGCCGCCTGGAAGCAGAGCGGCGGCGTTCCGCCGGAGTGGCAGGGGTTCGACTTCGGCGGCATGGGCGGCGCCGGCAGGCCGGGGGGCGCCGGCGGCTTCGACTTCCAGGACCTGGGCGGCGGCGAGGGCTTCAGCTCGTTCTTCGAGATGCTCTTCGGCAACGCCGGCGCCAGGGGGGGCCGGCGGTCGCCGTTCGCCGGCTTCGACATGGGAGGGGTGGAATTCCGAGGCCCCCGGCCGGGCGCCGACGCCGAGGCGGCGATCACGCTGACGCTCGCGGAAGCGCTGCGCGGCGGCACCCACCAGTTCAGCTACGCCGATCCGCTCACCGGCGAACGCAAGAGCGTGTCGGTCAAGATCCCGGCGGGCGTGCGCAGCGGCCAGCGCATCCGGCTCGCCGGCCGCGGTCTCGGCGGCAGCGACGGCGGCGAGCGCGGCGACCTCTACCTGCGCATCGAGGTGGCCCCCGACCCGCGGTTCCGCGTCGAGGGGAGCGACCTCTACACGCCGCTGGCCGTGGCGCCCTGGGAGGCGGCCCTGGGCACGGAGGCCCAGGTCGAGACGCCCGAGGGCGGCGTGCGCGTCCGGGTGCCGGCCGGCTCGTCGACGGGCCGCAAGATCCGCCTGCGCGGGCGCGGCCTGCCGCGGCAGGGCGCGGGGCAGCGCGAGCGCGGCGACCTGTACGCCGAGATCAAGGTCGTGGTGCCGGAGCGCCTGAGCGAGCGCGAGCGCGAGCTGTTCGAGCAGCTGCGCGACACCTCGCCGTTCCGCGCCCGGCCGGGCTGAGACGGCGACAGGCACGAGTCGAGCATGAATGGATGAAGGGCCTGAATGATCGCGAGGCAGGGTGAAGATATGGATATCAATCGGATGACCCAGAAGTCGCAGGAGGCGTTGCAGAGTGCGCAGGGACTCGCGTTGCGCCACGGCCACCAGGAAGTCGATAGCGATCACCTGCTGCTGGCGTTGCTCGAGCAGCCGGAGGGGCTGGTGCCGCGGCTGCTGGCGCGCATGGAGGTGCCCATCGACACGCTGCGGACGGAGATCGAGCGCGAGCTGGCGCGGCGGCCCAGCGTCTCCGGTCCCGGCGCCGAGGCCGGCAAGATCTACCTCACGCAGCGGCTGCAGCAGGTGTTCCTGCGCGCCGAGGACGAGGCCAAGCGGCTGCGCGACGAGTACGTCTCGATCGAGCACCTGTTGCTGGCGCTGATCGAGGAGGGCCCGGGCAGTCCGGCCGGGCGCGCGCTGGCGCGGCACGGCGTCACCCGCGACAGCTTCCTCTCCGCGCTGACCGCGGTGCGCGGCAACCAGCGCGTCACCAGCGCCTCTCCCGAAGGCGCCTACGAGGCGCTCTCGAAGTACGGCATCGAGCTGGTCGGCGAGGCCCGGCGCAACAAGCTCGATCCGGTGATCGGCCGCGACGCCGAGATCCGCCGCGTGATCCGCATCCTGTCGCGCAAGACCAAGAACAACCCGGTGCTGATCGGCGAGCCGGGCGTCGGCAAGACCGCGATCGTCGAGGGGCTGGCGCAGCGCATCGTGCGCGGCGACGTGCCCGAGTGGATGAAGGACCGCGCCATCTTCTCGCTCGACATGGGATCGCTCTTGGCGGGCGCCAAGTACCGCGGCGAGTTCGAGGAGCGCCTGAAGGCGGTGCTCAACGAGATCAAGCAGAGCGAGGGGCGGGTGTTGCTGTTCATCGACGAGATCCACACCATCGTCGGCGCCGGCAAGACCGAGGGATCGCCCGACGCCGGCAACCTGCTCAAGCCGATGCTGGCGCGCGGCGAGCTGCACTGCATCGGCGCCACGACGCTCGACGAGTACCGGAAGAACGTCGAGAAGGACGCCGCGCTCGAGCGGCGCTTCCAGCCGGTGATGGTCGATCCGCCGACGGTCGAGGACACGGTCTCGATCCTGCGCGGGCTGCGCGAGCGCTTCGAGGTGCACCACGGGGTGCGCATCCAGGACAACGCGCTGGTGGCGGCGGCGGTGCTGTCGAACCGTTACATCACCGATCGCTTCCTGCCCGACAAGGCGATCGACCTGGTGGACGAGGCCTGCGCGATGATCCGCACCGAGATCGATTCGATGCCGCAGGAGCTCGACGCGGTGACGCGGCGGGTGATGCAGCTCGAGATCGAGGAGGCGGCGCTCAAGAAGGAGAAGGACAAGGCGAGCAGGGAGCGCCTCGAGGACCTGCGGCGCGAGCTCGCCGACCTGCGCGAGCAGGCGAGCGCCATGCGCGCGCAGTGGGAGACCGAGAAGAAGGCCATCCAGCAGGTGCGCGCGCTGCGCGAGCAGATCGAGAAGCTGCGCCAGGAGATCGAGGAGGCGGAGCGGCAGTACGACCTGAACCGCGCCGCCGAGCTGCGCCATGGGCGGCTGCCCGAGCTCGAGCGGCAGCTGCGCGAGCAGGACGCGCGCATCGCCGGCAAGCAGGGCGGCGGCCGGAAGCTGCTGCGCGAGGAGGTGACCGAGGAGGAGGTGGCGGAGGTCGTGTCGCGCTGGACCGGCATCCCGGTGACGCGGCTGGTCGAGGGCGAGCGCGACAAGCTGCTGCGGCTCGACGAGATCCTCCACCAGCGGGTGGTCGGCCAGGACGAGGCGGTGCAGCTGGTGGCCGACGCCGTGATCCGCGCGCGCTCGGGGATCAAGGACCCGCGGCGGCCGATCGGCTCCTTCATCTTCCTCGGGCCGACCGGGGTGGGCAAGACGGAGCTCGCCAAGACGCTCGCCCAGTCGCTGTTCGACTCCGAGGAGAACTTGATCCGCATCGACATGAGCGAGTACATGGAGCGCCACACCGTGTCGCGGCTGATCGGCGCGCCGCCGGGCTACATCGGCTACGAGGAGGGCGGGCAGCTGACCGAGGCGGTGCGGCGCAAGCCCTACTCGGTGATCCTGTTCGACGAGATCGAGAAGGCGCACCACGACGTCTTCAACGTGCTGCTGCAGATCCTCGACGACGGCCGGGTGACCGACGCGCAGGGGCACACGGTGGACTTCAAGAACACGGTGATCATCATGACCTCGAACATCGGCTCGCACCTGTTGCTCGAAGGGGCCATCGCCAGCGGCGAGATCTCCGAGGCGGCGCGCGGCGCGGTGCTGCGCGAGCTGCGGGCGCATTTCCGGCCGGAGTTCCTGAACCGGGTGGACGACATCGTGCTGTTCAAGCCGCTGACCCTGCCCGAGATCAAGCGCATCGTCGACTTGCAGACCGAGGACCTGCGGCGGCGGCTCGGCGACCGCGGCGTGCACCTCGAGCTCACCGACGCGGCGCGGGAGCTGGTGGCGCGGCAGGGCTTCGACCCGGTCTACGGGGCACGGCCGTTGAAGCGCTTCCTGCAGCACCAGCTGGAGTCGCGCATCGGGCGGGCGCTGATCGCCGGCGAGGTGCACGACGGGGCGCGGCTGGTCGTCGACGTCGAGAACGGCAGCCTGGCGGTCGACATCCAGAACCCGGCGTCGGAGACGCCGGCGATGGCGGCAGGCGGCCAAGCGCCGGACGCCGCCCCGAAGGGAGCGGCGGCCTGATCCCTGAAGCGCCGCCCCGGCCGCGGCCGTCGCCGCCGCGTTTCGTGGTGGCGGCGGCGCAGCGGCTGCGCTGGATGCTGCGGACGGCGGCGGACCTGGTGGTGCCGGCGCCGGTGGCGCTGTTCGAGCAGATCTGCGGTTACATGTACACCCACCTGCTGCGGGCGGCGGCGCAGCTGCGGCTCGCGGAGCTGCTGGCGGCGGGGCCGGCCAGCGCCGAGGAGCTGGCGGCGCGCGCGGGCGTCGATGCGGAGAGCCTGCGGCGGGTGCTGCGCGGGCTGGTGACGCTCGGGGTCTTCTCCCGGCAGCGCGACGGCCGCTTCCGCAACAACCGGATGTCGCTGGCGCTGCTGCCGGAGGCGCCGGTCTCGCTGCGCGACGGCGCGCTCTACTTCGGCTCCGCATCGCAGCTCCTGGCGTGGGGAGAGCTCGAACGCATCATCTGCGGGGGGTCCGGGGGGTCCGGCGGTGCCGGGGGGTCCGGCGGCGACAGCGGCTTCGAGAGCGCGCACGGCATGTCCACCTGGGAATGGTTCGAGCACCACCCGGAGGAGTGCGCGGCCTTCGCCGGCACCATGGTGGCCATGACCCGCCTGTATGCGCCGGGCGTGGCGACGGCCTACCCGTTCGGCGAGCTGCGGCGGCTGTGCGACGTCGGCGGCGGGCACGGCGACCTGCTCGCGGAGGTGCTGCTGCGCCACCCGCACCTCGCGGCAGTGCTGCTCGACACCGCCAGCGTGCTGGCCACCGCGCGGCCCTTCCTGGCCGCCAGGGGGGTGCTCGAGCGCGTCGAGCTCCTGGCCGGCAGCTTCTTCGACGCGGTGCCCGCGGGCTGCGACGCCTACCTCCTCAAGAACATCCTCCACGACTGGGACGACCGGCGCGCGGCGCGCATCCTCGACAACTGCCGGCGGGTGATGCAGCCCGGACAGCGAGTGCTGGCGGTCGAGGCGGTCGTCGAGCCGGACTCCACTCGCGGCCTCGGGCCGCTCTCCGACCTGCAGATGATGGTCGTCTGCTCCGGCGGCCGCGAGCGCAGCCGCGCCGAGTACGCCCGCCTCTTCGAGCAGGCCGGCCTGCGCCTGCGGCGGGTGGTGCCCTCGCCCGGGCCGATGAGCATCGTCGAGGGGATCGCGGTCTGAGCTACCCCTTGGGGGTGGCTTGCGGTCGGGCCAAGGGCTGGTCTCATGGCTTTGCCGGGAATTCGGAAACTTCAGGAAATCGGGCCTCATAGGGCAAGTGAAGAAAGTGCACACAGCGCTGGGGATGTGCGCACATGTTTCGCAAAGTGGCGTCGTATGCCATTTCATCGGCAACGAAGTCCTCGACCTTTCGGCTGCCGGTATAGCGGATGATCTTCCGGGCTGCCTCCAGCATGTCTTGCAAGAAGAGCTCCCAGCTACGCGACACGAATCGCCTCAGCCTCCACCCACGGCCGCGCCCAGGACTTCAGCGCCTTCTCCATGACGAGATCCACGCGGCGCCCCAGACGATCTTCGATCCAGAACTTGAGACTCATGTACTCTGACAATCCCGGAGTCTCACGGAACTCAACCAGGATGTCCACGTCGCTGTCCGGTCCCGCTTCGTCTCGCGCCACAGAGCCAAATAATGCGAGCGAGCAGACGCCGAATCGCTCCATGAGCTCCTGCCGGTGGAAGGAGAGAAAGCTGAGCACCTCATCCCGTCTCATGCCTGGGTTCCTCCGGGAGATTGTGGTCCCGAACCGTCGACAGCACTTAGACATCCTACCAGCGCTGATGGGCCGGCACTCCTGCCCCCAGCAACTGCCGTTGGGCGCATCGGCAGGAGGCTGCGCGGCGAGCCGGAGCCGGCAGCCGGCGGCCGCGAGAGCGAGGCAGCGATCGCGAGGGAAAGGTCGCCTCGGCGGCAGCGGGGTGCGGCCCGGCTCACGGCACGCCGCCGGCCAGGATGACTGCCAGCTTGGCGTTGTCGATGTTGCCGCCCGAGACGATGCAGACGATCTTCTTGCCCGGCGCGGTGGCGGCCAGGGCGATGGCGGCGGCCACGGCGGTGGCGCCGGCGCCCTCGGCGATGACGCGGTGGCGCTCGGCGAGCAGGCGCACGGCCGCCGCGACGGCGGCCAGGGAGACGACGTGGGAGCCGGCGAGCAGGCTGCTCACGAGGGGCCACATCTCGGGCAGCAGGGCCTTGCCGCCGATGCCGTCGACGAAGCTCGGCTGGTAGTTGACGGTCCGCGGCGCGCCGGCGGCCAGCGAGGCGGCGAGAGGCGATGCGGTCGTCACCTCGCAGCCGTGGACCGCGGCCGCCGGCCGCAGCTCGCGCAGGGCCGCGGCGATGCCGCAGGACAGGCCGCCACCGCCGAAGGGCACCAGGACGAGGTCCACGCCGGGAAGCTGGTCGTAGATCTCGAGCCCGATGGTGCCGTTGCCGGCCATCACCGCGGTGTCGCTGACCGGGTGGATGAAGAGGCCGGCCATGCCGGGATAGCGGTGCTCGGCGATGACCTGCCACCAGCGCTCGAACGGCACCTTCACCACGGTGCCGCCGAGGCGCTCGATCGCGGCCAGCTTGGTGGCCGGCGCGTGGTCGGGCACGATGGCGGTGGCGCCCACGCCGAGCCGGCGGGCAGCCCAGGCGACCCCCTGCGCCATGTTGCCGGCGCTCGCCGTGTAGACCCCGCCGGCCAGGCGCTCCGCACCGCCCTGCAGCATGGCGTTGGCGGCGCCGCGCAGCTTGAAGGAGCCGATCGGCTGCAGGTTCTCGAGCTTGAGGTAGATCTCGGCGGCGGGACGGTCCCCGGCCCCTCCGGCTCCGGCGGGCACGCCATCGCCGGCAGCGGCGCTGCCCGCGGCCGGGGGCTCCCACTCGAGGCGCAGCAGCGGCGTCCGGAGAGCGATCCCCTCGAGGCGCTCCCGGGCGGCGCGGATCTCGTCGAGGGTGGGGGCCCGCAGATCGGCGTTCACGGAACTTGCGGTGCGGCGGCGTCGAGGCGGATGCCGCGGCCCTGGGCCACCGCCTGGCGATAGACATGATGGGCGGCGGCGAGATCCTCGACCGCGAGACCGAGCGACTTGAAGAGCGTGATCTCGACGGCGGAGCGGCGGCCGGGGAGCCGGCCGAGCAGCAGGTCGCCGATCTCCCCCTGGATGTGGTCCTCGGCGATGACGCCTTCGCGCAGCGGGAAGAGGAAGTCACCCGATTCGTTGATCGTCGACTCGCGGCGGTCGACGAACAGGCGAGAGCGGGCGACCGCCGCGCTGTCGAGCTCGCGCGCCGACGCGACGCTGGAGCCGACGGCATTGACGTGGACGCCCGGCGAGAGCCACTCGCCGGCGAGCACCGGCTCGCGGGAGGCGGTCACGGTGCAGACCAGGTCGGCGCCGGCGACCGCCACCGCCGCCGACGGCACCGCCTCGACCGGCAGGCCGTGGCGGGCGCTCTCCTCGGCGGCGAAGCGCCGGGCGCTCTCCGGGCGGCGGCTCCACACCCGCACCCGGCGCAGCTCGCGGACCTCGCGCAGCGCCGCGAGGTGGGTGCGGGCCTGGACGCCGGCGCCGAGCAGCGCGAGCTCGCCGGCATCGTCGCGCGCCAGCAGGCGGGTCGCCAAGGCGCTCACCGCGGCGGTGCGGATGGCGGTGATGGCGGCGGCGTCGAGGTGGGCGATCGGCCGGCCGGTCTCGGTCTCGAACAGCAGCACGGCGCCGAAGTGAGACTCGTCGCCCCGCTCGCGGTTGCCCGGGAAGATGCTCACGACCTTGATCCCCGCGACGCTGCCGTCCACCGGCACCTGGAGCTGGCCGGGCATGAATCCCAGCAGGCCGGGACGGCCGTCGAGCCGCATCACGCTGCGCAGCGGCTGCACCGCGGCGCCCAGCGCCAGGTCGCGCAGCGCCCGCTCCATCAAGGCGATGCACTCCCCCATCGGCAGCAGGCGCTCGACCTCCTCGGAGCCGAGGTAGAGCAGCGGCGGCAGGGAGGGCGGAGAGGTCATGATGGACGCTCGCGGCAGCGAGCGCCGAGTATAGCCGCATGGCGCGCAGGGCGCGGCGGACTGTACTGTCCCAGGGTTTGCTGCTAGACTCAACGCCTGCAACATCGGGGCATTGCCCACATTGAATTCCGCGCCGTCCTCGAAGGAGGCAAGACCCATGAGACTCTCTCGCACAGTCCTGATCGGAGCCCTGTTGATCACGGCGACCGCGACCACGGTCGCGGCCGCGGCCGGCCAGAGCAGCGCGCTGCCCTCCGGCGGCGCCGGCGGGCAGCGCGCCGTGCCCGTGATCGACGACGGCGACAGGATGGTCTTGCCGGGCAACGTCCCGCCGCTCGCGCGCACGGAGCTCGATCTCGGCCGCTCCGATCCGAACCTGCCGATGGAGCGGATGATCCTCTTGCTCGAGCTGCGCCCGGCG
>Ga0209524_1000080_pt1 | contig 10448 bp, 7 predicted proteins | sample JacPinW_OM1H0_M1_FD_187956 | JGI IMG/M metagenome (GOLD analysis project Ga0209524, IMG submission 187956) | Forest soil microbial communities from Algoma, Ontario, Canada - Jack Pine, Ontario site 1_JW_OM1H0_M1 (SPAdes) (version 2) | ecosystem: Environmental > Terrestrial > Soil > Boreal... | reverse complement strand
GAACCTCGGCGAGCACGGGCTGCTCTACCGCCACGTAGGCCTCTTCGACACCACGACCCACGTGCCGCTGCTGGTGCGCTGGCCGGGCCCACCGCGCCCCGGCCACCGCTACGACGGCCTGGTGCAGACCATCGACCTCTTCCCCACCCTCCTCGCCGCCGCCGGGCTGAAAGTGCCGCCGCAGGACGGAATCGACCTACGCCGTCTATCGCCGGCGTCGCCGCCCGCCGCCCGCGGCGCCGCACCTGCCCCCGTCGCCGCCAACCGCCGCGCGGTCTTCGCCGAGCACTCGAACGGCTTCGGCGCGATGGTCCGCACCCGCGAGTTCCTGTACGCCTGGACCCGCGGCACCGCGGCGATCCCCGACGGTCCGTCACTCTTCGACCTGCGCGCCGATCCGCTCGAGACCCGCAACCTCGCGGGCCACGGGCTCGCCGTCGAGCGCGAGCTCGCCGCCCTGCTCGACCGCTGGTCCGCACAGCGCCGCCCACGCCCCGGCTCCGCCGCCGAGCAGGCGCACCCGCATCCCCTCTCGGCCGAAGAGGCGGCGCGCCTGCGCGCCCTCGGCTACGTCCGGGAAATCGAAGCACAGTAGCGGGCTGCCAATGGCCTTCCGGCAACGCGGCGGTGGCAGCGGGGGTGCGTCTTACGCAAGAGGAGGGATACCTTGCTCGTCGTGACCGCGGACCACGCCAACCAAACCATCCGGCTGCCGATCGGTCAGGTCATGGACATCCACCTCGAGGAGAATCCCACGACGGGCTTTCGCTGGCAGCTCACCGCGCCTGGCGGACCCTGTGTCGTCATGGTCGGCGACGGATTCGAGCCGAGGTCCACGGTTCCCGGGCAGGGCGGAGAGCATTCCTGGCGGTTCGAGGCCCGCCAGCCAGGTGACTGTGACATCACGCTCGTCTACCGCCGGCCCTGGGAAACCGGCGGCCCTCCTGCCCGATCCTTCATCGTCCACGTGCAGGTGACGCGCTGACGGCGGCGCGATCCGCGCCGCGCGCCCTCCCCCGGAAGCTACGCGATCAGCCGGATGGTCCAGAAATCACTGGCAAGGTTCGGATCCATCAGGTAGGCGTAAGGTATCGTGAAATATCCCTTCATGCCCCAGCCTGGCCCCCAGGAGTTCCGCGCGATGAATCGCTGCTGGCTGTCGTCGTAGCCGACCGCCAGCACCGCGTGGCCACCGATCACTTTGTCGGTGGCGAGATTGGGCATCGGCGCGATCCCGGACCGTGTCACCGCGTCGCTCTCGAAGCTGTCATAGACGGTAAAGCCGAACACGAAAGGATAACCGGACGCCAGGCACCCTTTCATCTGCGTCGGACTCTGCACCAGGCTGCTGTAGCTCGCCGCCCGGGAATGCAGAGCATCCTTGAACGCCTTCGCCGGCGGCTTCCTGGCGAACTTGGCGATGACGTAGGGCCAATCCGTCTCGGGGGGGACCCCCAGCGTGGCGACGCTCTTGATGCCATCGCGGATCTGGGCGCCGCTGTCGGTCTTGACGGACCCTTCGATCACGCGCTCGTTGTAATAGATGAAGAGCCGCGACGGCACGAAATCCGGCTTCAGGCCCTGGTTGCCTCTGTCGAACTGCATCGCTCCGGCAATCGCATTCCCGGTGCAGCTGCCGAGCTCGCCCTGATTGTAGACCGGGGGACACTTCGAGCGCAGATCGACGCTGGGCGGGAGAACGCCGAGCACCGGCATCGGCGCCGAGTATTGATGGTCTCTGGCATCAGGCAGATCGGGGACCCAGCCGTACTTCTGGACCTTGTGCACCGTCAGCGAAGCGGCCGCCGGCGCTGCTGCGGCCGCCGGCGCCGCTGGCTTTCTGGCGCGCGTCGTCGTCTTCTTGGCAGGCATCCTCGTCTCCTTTCGGTCCGTGGTGACAGCAGTCGATGACCCGCGTGCTGCACGGGTGAAACTGCCGCCACCTCAAGGGTTTCACGGAAAAGGGGAAGGGTCAACAGCTGTGTTGCAATATGCAAATTACAGTACGGGTCGCGTGGCTCGACCCGCGCGAGAATTCCGCGGGGGAGATGAATCGGCCGGACCAGGCGGCCTGGCCCGGGCTCCGGGAGCCACCTCGGCGGTTCGGCGGTCAGGCGCCGGCGGCCGCTTCGCCGGCCAGGCGGCGGCGACGGGCCACCTGCGCCAGCGCCGCCGCGCCGACGCCGAGCAGGTAGAGGCCCAGCATCGGCGTCGCGAAGACGCACATGTTGAAGATGTCCGGCGTCGGGGTGACGATCGCGGCGAGGATGAAGATGATCAGCACCGCGTAGCGGAAGTGCTTGATCAGGAAGCGCGGCGTGACCAGGCCGATCTCGCAGACGGTGAAGATCACGATCGGCATCTCGAAGATCAGGCCCAGGCCGAGGATGACGTGCATCTCGAAGCCGAAGTAGCGCTCGATCGTCAGCACCGGCTCGAACTGCGGGCCCACCCCGAGCAGGAAGCGCGCCGCGTACGGGAAGGCGATGAAGTAGGCGAAGGCGCCGCCGGCCAGGAAGAAGAAGGTGCCGAAGAAGATGAACGGCAGCACGTAGCGGCGCTCGCGCCGGTAGAGCCCCGGCGAGATGAACTTCCAGAGCTGGTAGAGCAGGAACGGCGACGACGCGAAGACGGCGGCGAGGCCTGCCACCTTGAAGTAGAGGATGATGGGATCGGTGATCCCCATGTAGGCCAGCTTCTTGCCCGGCGGCAGGATCGCCATGATCGGCTTCTGCAGGAAGCCGAGGATGAGCTCCACCTTCCAGAAGCAGGGGAAGAAGGCGAGGGCGGCGAAGGCCAGCGACCAGAGGATGCGCTTGCGCAGCTCCTCGAGGTGCTGGATCAGCGACATGCGGGGCAGCTCCTCAGGCTGCCCCCGGCCGGTGAGCTGGGGCGGGGGGGAATCCATCGGGATCGGAGGACCGGGGCCTGTCACGCCGAGTGCCGGCCATCCGGAGCGGCCGTCGTCGCGGTCGCTGCCCGCTCCGGAGAGGTCGAGTCCGCGGCGCCGTGCGGCGAAGACCCATCTTCGGGCCACGCCGCGTAGTAGGCGGCGTCGGTGGTCAACGCCGCATCGTCACTGCTCAGCGCCACCTCGCTGCCCGCTGGACGTTCGTTGCTTGCCGAACCCTCGCCGCTGCCCGCGGCTGCCTCGCTGCTACCCGCGGCTGCCTCGCTGCTTGCCCCATCCTGGCTGCCGCCCGCGGGTTCGCTGCTCTCCGGCGCCCCGCTGCTCGCCGGCGCCCCGCTGCTCTGCGGCGCCCCCGGCGCATCCAGCTGGGGCACCGTCTCCCCGCCCGACCAGGACGGCGGCGCGGGGGGCGGTGGCGGCGGAAACGGCGCCGCTGCCTGGTGGTCGAGGCGGGCGGCCTCCTTCTCCTGCTCGCTGATCGCCAGCTCGGCGTTCAGGGTCCGCTTCAGCTCGTTCGAGGCCTTGCGCACCTCCGCCAGGCCCTTCGCCAGCATGCGCGCGATCTCCGGCATCTTCGCGGGGCCGAAGATCAGCATCGCCAGGAAGAGGATGAACAGCACCTCGCTCAAGCCGCCGAAGCCGAACATACCGTTCGATCATCGAGCCAGACCGCCGGGCAAGTCAAGGCGGCCGCATTGACCAGGTACCGGGACGCCCGCTATCCTTGCAGCATCCGGGGTTGAGCTCACTGCCGACCTGGCCTTCGCCGTCGGCGCTTCCGTTACGTGGAGGATTCCCATGTCGCCATACAAGAGACCCGTCTGCCGCCGCGCCGAGCGGCAGATCCAGGCATCGCCATGCCACCGTCTCCTCGCCGTCCTCGGCTTGCTCTGCGCCGGCGCCGCCATGCTGGCGCTCCCTGCCCCTGCTCTCGCGGCCTCGTGCGCGTCGGTGAACGCCTCCAACTTCAACGGCACTCCGATCCAGGGCGGTGACACGATCTGGTTCAATGCCGTCGTCGCGGTCAAGGGGATCGATCCCACGCAAACGACGAGCGTCGCCTTCTCGAGCTCGAGCATCACGTTCACGGCCGGCGGCACTGCCTACGATCTCGCGGTCCCGAACAGCACGATCACCTTCTCCCCCGCCGCCGCCGAGGCGAGCACCACCTACGACACCGTCTCCAATTCCTGGATCACGACGGTGCCGGCGAGCTATTCCGGCAACGTGTTCCTCTCCGGCCTGGCCTTCTCGGTCCCCGCCGCCGGGCTGCCGGGCGGCGCCAACCCGGTCACCTGGTCGGGCAGCTTCGCCTCCGCCACCCCGGGCCTGAAGGTGCAGTGGCAATGGGCCGCCGCCGTCTACACCCAGTTCGGGAACGACTACAATGCGGACGGGGTCAAGCCGATCAACGGCGACAAGCTGAACCCCTACCCCGACTCCGACCACGCGGGCACGCCGGAGAACGAGCGGCCCTTCGTGACCGGCGGGGCGCGCGGCGGCGGCGGCTCGAACTACACCGGCTCCTACAGCGGCACCGTGGCGGTGGTTCCCTGTCCCGCCCCCACGCTGACGATGCAGAAGGCCTTCGCCAACCCGACCGTGTTCTACTTCAGCCCTTCGTTCTTCACCGTCACCGTCACCAACGCCGGAGGGCAAACGGCGCAGAACGTCGAGGTGTCGGACCTCCTCGATCCCTCGCTGCAACTGGTCGACGCCAACGTGACCCAGGGCAGCGGCGCCTGCACGACGAGCGGCCAGGCGGTGAGCTGCCAGTTCGCGAGCCTGGCTCCGGGGGAGACGGTCCAGATCACCGTCGACTTCCTGGCCGAGCCTGGGCCGGTCTGCATGGCGAACGCCGACTGCGTCGTCAACAACACCGCCACGGCGAGCGACGCGACAGGCGACACCGCGAGCGCCAGCGCGAGCGTCCTCCTGGTACCCTTCCAGGTGGAGTGAGCCTGAGATTTCCTTGACCTGGCCGGCGTCGCTCACCCGCGGCGCCGGCCTCCGCAGCGGGTAGTGTCCTCACTACCCCGGAGCGTGGCAGCAGGCGCCAGGAGCCGCTGGAATGGTAGACTGCTGAACCATGAGACGTCCTTGGCGCATCGCTGCGATCGCACTCTTTGCCCTCGCCCTGGCGGCCGGCGGCCTGCTGGGGGACCGTCTGCTCGCTCTCACCGACCAGACCCGCGACACCCTCCGCCTCTATACCGACCTGGTCAAGGTCGCCCACGACAAGTACGGCGCGGAGGTGTCCTACCGCGACCTCGTCTACGCCTCGATCCAGGGCATGATCCGCACCCTCGACCCGCACACCACCTTCCTGGTCGCCGAGGAGTACCAGGGGATGCGCGAGAAGCAGCAGACCTCGTACTACGGCCTCGGCATCCTGGTCGGGGTGCGCAACGGCATGCTGACCGTCATCGCGCCGCTCGAGGGGACGCCCGGCGCCCGCCTCGGCATCCAGCCCGGCGACGTGATCTCGACCATCGAGGGCGAGCCCACCGAGACCATGAGCCTCGACGAGGCGGTGAGCAAGCTGAAGGGGCCGAAGGGCACGCAGGTGCACATCGCGATCGCCCGCCGCGGCATGGACAAGCCGATCGAGATGGCGGTCACCCGCGCCGAGATCCCGCAGACCACGGTGCGGCTGGCCTACATGATCACGCCCACCACCGGCTACGTGCAGGTCGCCGAGTTCAGCCGCGGCACCGGCGCCGAGGTCGCCGAGGCGATCGACAAGCTGAAGGCCAAGGGGATGACGCGCCTGCTGCTCGACCTGCGGAACAACGGCGGCGGCCTGCTCGATCCCGCGATCGAGGTCTGCGAGGAGCTGCTCCCGGATGGGAGCGCGATCGTCGAGACGCGCGGCCGCACCCGCGATTCCTTCCAGACCTACAAGGTCAGCTCGCGGCGGACCCGCTTCGACCTGCCGCTGGTGGTGCTGGTGAACGAGGGCACCGCCTCGGCCTCGGAGATCGTCTCGGGCGCCGTCCAGGACCATGACCGCGGCCTGATCGTCGGCAGCCCGAGCTGGGGCAAGGGCCTGGTGCAGACGGTCTACAACCTCTCCTACGGCACCGGGCTGGCGCTCACCACCGCCAAGTACTACACCCCGTCCGGCCGCCTCATCCAGCGCGACTACAGCTCCTACTTCGACTACTACACCCACGCCGACGCCGGCTCGCCGGAGATCACCGGCAAGAAGGTCGGCGACGGCCAGGTGTTCAAGACCGACCTGGGACGGAAGGTCTACGGCGGCGGCGGCATCACTCCCGACGTCGTCGTCGCGGACGAGAAGCTGTCCACGTCGGAGCAGTTCCTGAGGGCGCGGAACGCCTACGCCAACTTCGCCATCGACTACAACCGCCGGAACCCGGTCAAGTCGCTGGACTGGAAGCCGGGGCCGGAGGTGATCCAGGCGTTCCGCGATTGGCTGATCCACGAGAAGATCGCCTCCCCCGAAGAGGTCAAGGACGCGCTGCTCACCCAGGAGACCCGCGACTACTCGGCGACGGAGATCCGCGCCGAGCTGATGAACATCGCCTTCGGCCAGGAGGCCCGGCACCGCGCCTCGGCCGCCGAGGACAAGCAGCTGAAGGCGGCTCTCGGCGAGTTCGACCACGCGGCCGCCCTGCTCGAGCAGCGCCGCGAGCTCGACCACGTCGCCTCCCAGCGCGCCGCCGGCGCCGCCGGCAGGCGCTGATCCCCCGCGGTAACCCACTCCCCCCGGCGTCGCTGAACGCCGGCGTCAGCCGCCGCAGGGGAAGGCGCTGGTGTCCTGGAGGGGCGCGAAGGGAGTGGCCTGCGGGTTCTGGTAGAACCTCATCGCGCCGTTGGCGGTGTCGGTGACGGTGAGGACGACGTGGACGTTGGTGAGGCCGCCGGCGAAGACCCAGAAGTGGTTGCCGGCGCCGCAGCCGTCGAGCACCTTGACCACGACCTCGAGGTTGGCCTGGCTGAAGAACCAGAAGGTGCCGGTGTCGGCGGTCAGCGGCGCCGCCATGCCGTCGCCGCCGGCGCCGGCGGCGGTCTGCCAGCTGGCGCGCACCTGGAAACGCCCGTTCAGCAGGCAGAGCGTGGTCGCGTCGGCGACGCAGGTCGACGCCACGGCCGGCGCGTAGGCCCAGAGGGCGCCGTTGCCGTCCGCGACGTACACCCGACCGCCGACCACGATCGGGCTCTGCCAGTGGATCGAGGCCGGGCCGCCGTCGCTCCAGAGCAGCGCGCCGGTGCGCGCCGCGAGCGCCCGCAGCCCGGCGCCGCCGACGTAGAAGACGATGCGGTCGGCCACGACCGGCGAGGTGCCGCCGTTCGGGTCGGTCCAGGCCGGCGCCAGCGACGGCGTGCCGTCGCCGCCGGCGACGACCCGGATGCCGGACAGGCCGGAGTCGTTGGCGACGAAGATCCAGGGTGTGCCGCTCGCCGGGTCGGTCCAGACCGCCGGCGCGGTCAGCACCTCGCCTCCCTGCGGCAGCGGGACGATCTGCAGCTCGCCTCCCACCGCACCCGCACGGCCGCGCCCCGACAGGTTGTCGAGGTCGAGGAGGCGCAGGAGCCCGTCCTTGCCGCTTTGCACCGCGAGGTGCGGCAGGCGGCTGCCGGGGACCGGCGGCAGCACCGCCGGCGCCGTGCTGCCGAGGTCGGTGTCGGAATTGTCCAGCTCCTGGAAGTTCACCGGCGTGTAGCTGTCGAGCGGCAGGGCGCCGTTGCCGCTGCCGTCGGGCCGCAGCGCGAGCACGCTGTCCCCCCAGTCGTGGCGCCCCTGCGGCACGTCGAAGGAGCCGTTGCCGGTGGCGAAGAGGATGCGGTCGAGGTCGGAGTCGTAGACCACCCCGCCGCGCGCCCAGACCGCCGACTGCACGCTGGGGCAATCCGGGTTGCCGTGGGTGAAATGCACCGCCCGGTCGCTGCAGTCGGCGTTCCAGACGCGCTGCGTGCCGCTGCCGAGGTCGATGGCCGTGACGTGGCCCTGGTAGTCGCCCTGGTCGCCCGGGTAGCCACCGTTGGCGACGTAGAGGTAGGTGTGGCCGTTGGCGGCGGGCGCCACGGCCAGCGCCGGCGAGCACTTCTCGACGTCGGGCTTCAGGGTCGCGAGCTGCGGCCAGCCGCTCCCGGTCACCTCGCTGCCGTCGCCCACCCGGTAACGGTGCACCCGCCCCTCGAGACCGTAGGAATAGACCAGCTGGCGGCCCGGCTCGATGGCCGGCGCCGAGGTGGTGTAATTCGGGCCGGCGGCCGGCTGCTGCGACCAGACGGTGGCGCCGGTCGCCGCGTCCACCGCCACCAGCCGGCCATCGGTCGTGGTCACGAACAGGAGGTCGCGCACGCCCTGCGCCGTCGTCACCCCGGACAGGAACACCGGCGCGTCGTCGACCGTCCCGGGCAGCGCAACTGAATAGAGGACGTGCAGCGAGCCCACGTTCCCCGGCGTGAGCGTCGTCTCGAGCGCCGCCACGCCGCTGTGCTGGGGGTCATAGCCGAATTGCTGGCAGTCCCCCGGGGTGCCGGTCTGCGGCATGGCGCGAGTGCCGGCGCTACCCGCGCCGTGCACCGCTGCCAGCGCCACGAATGCCGCGAAAACCGCAAACGTCCTCTGGCGCATGCCCCGCCTCGCCCTTCGGCGCATGCCTCGCCTCCTCCGCGCTCCGCGGTCAATCGTGTTCGAGGTTGCCGCCGGCTGGTCCGGTCGCAGCCTATCGATCCTTCTGCGCATTCCTCTGCGTATCAATCGTCGTCGCGGTCGCCGTCCCCCCCCTCACCCTGCAAAGTGTCGATCTCCGAGAAGAAGTCCGGCTTGACCAGCACCTCGCGCGGCTTGCTGCCTTGCGGCGGGCCCAGCAGGCCGTCGCGCTCCATGATATCGATCAGCCGCGCGGCGCGCGAGAAGCCGATGCGCATGCGCCGCTGCAGGAAGCTGGCGGAGGCCTGGCGCTCGGCCACCACCAGGCGCGCGGCCTCGTCGTAGAGCTCGTCGTCGCTGTCGGCGCCGTCGCCGGCGGCGCCCTCGCTCTCGGCGGGCGCGCGCAGCACATCCGGGTCGAGCTCGGGCTTGCCCTGCTTCTTCAGCCAGCGCACCAGCGACGCCGTCTCCTGCTCCGAGACGTAGGCGCCGTGCAGGCGGATGACCCGCGAGGAGCCGGGCGGCATCATCAGCATGTCGCCCTTGCCGAGCAGCTTCTCGGACCCCACCTGGTCGAGGATGGTGCGCGAGTCGTGGCGGCTGGCGGTGGCGTAGGAGATCCGGCAGGGGAAGTTCGCCTTGATGGTGCCGGTGAGCACGTCCACCGACGGCCGCTGCGTCGCGACGATCAGGTGGATGCCCACGGCGCGCGCCATCTGCGCCAGGCGCGCGATCGCGGTCTCCACCTCCGACGAGGACACCATCATCAGGTCGGCCAGCTCGTCGATGATCACCACGTAGTACGGCAGCGGCTTGAGATCGGCGGCGGTGACCGGGCTGCTCGCGGCCTCCTCCGACAGCGCCAGGCGCTCGCGCACCTCGGGATCGCAGATCGCGCGATTGTAGTAGGCGATCGACCGCACGTGCACCTCGGCGAGCAGGCGGTAGCGCCGCTCCATCTCGGCCACCGCCCAGCGCAGGGCGTTGGCGGCCTTCTTCGGGTCGACGACCACCTCGGCCTTGAGGTGCGGGATGTCGGCGTAGACGCCGAGCTCGATGCGCTTCGGGTCGATGAAGATGAACTGCACCTCGTCGCGCGTCGCGCGGTAGAGGATCGACGTGATCATGCTCTGCAGGCCGACGCTCTTGCCGGCGCCGGTGGCGCCCGCCACCAGCAGGTGCGGCATGGTGGCGAGGTCGGCGTAGTACGGCTCGCCGTAGATCGTGGTGCCGAGCGCCATGGTGAGCACCGAGGGCGACTTGCGGAAGCGCTCGTCGGCGAGCAGCGAGCCCAGCCGGATGATGCCGCGCTCGCGGTTCGGCACCTCGAGGCCGAGCGTCGAGCGGCCGGGCAGGCGCTCGATGCGCACCGACTCGGCCTTGAGTGCCAGCGCCAGGTCGTCCTGCAGGTTGACGATGTGGCTCACCTTGACCCCGGGCGCGGGCTGGAACTCGAACACCGTGATCACCGGTCCCGGGCTGATCGCCTCGATCGTCCCCTCCACCCCGAACTCGGCGCAGCGGCTGCGGATCGACTCGCCGAGGCGCATCAGCTCGGCCTCGTCGGCCGCGCTCCGGCCGTCGCCCAGCTGCAGCAGGTTGACCGGCGGCAGGCCCCCCGGCGCCGGCTCGCCGCCGAAGGGCAGCCGCGTCTGGGGCTGCGCGTGGGAAGGCGCGGCGGCGCGCCCACCGCGGCCCGGGGTCGAATCCGCGGCGATGATCGCCGCTGTCGCCGATGACGACGCTGTCGCCGCTGTCGCCGACGTGGCCGGCGCGGCCGCCGCCAACCCTGTAGCGCCGGGCGGCCGCCGCACGGTCACCCCCGGCGGCCGGGTGGACGGCAGCTGCGAGGAGAGCGAGGCGGCCCCGGCGGACGGGGCGGCCCCGGCGGAGGAGGCCAGTCGGCGCATG
>Ga0209524_1000079_pt1 | contig 10559 bp, 4 predicted proteins | sample JacPinW_OM1H0_M1_FD_187956 | JGI IMG/M metagenome (GOLD analysis project Ga0209524, IMG submission 187956) | Forest soil microbial communities from Algoma, Ontario, Canada - Jack Pine, Ontario site 1_JW_OM1H0_M1 (SPAdes) (version 2) | ecosystem: Environmental > Terrestrial > Soil > Boreal... | reverse complement strand
ATATTAATTAATATTTTTTCTTCGGGTACTTCTAAATTAACACCATTTTTCTATGCTTTATGTTGTTTAAGTGTAGTATATGCCAGTAGTACTACTATTAGACAATTTGATTTAAAAGTTATAGTGGCTTATTCTAGTATTGCCCACATGGCTTCTTCTTTATTAGGTACTTTCTCTGATACTTTAAGTGGTATTGTAGGTAGTATCATTTTTGGTTTATCTCACGGTTTTGTTTCTCCTGGTTTATTTATACTTGTAGGGGCTGTTCTTTATGATAGATGTGGTTCTAGAATTATTAATTATTATAGAGGTTTAACTAATATTTTACCTTTTTTTGCTTTCTTATTTTTATTATTCGTATTCGGTAATATGGGTGTCCCTCTTACTGGTAATTTTATTGGTGAATTATTATCTTTGTTGGGTGCCTATCAGCAAAACATATTTATTGCTAGTATAGCTGCTACTTCTGTTATACTTAGTGCTGTTTACAGTATTTTTATGTTTAATAGAGTTACTGGGGGTTCTCTTTCTCCTTATATTCACACTATTCCTGATGTATTTAGAAAAGAATTTTATATATTATTACCTTTATTGGTTTTAACTCTTATTTTAGGTATATATCCTAGTTTTATTACTAATGAAATAGACTATGCTTTATCTAATCTACTTTTAAGTTTTCCTTTAGTTATTTATACTTCTCAAATAAGCATAAAAAAGCATAAGTTTATCTAATTTCTTATTATAGTTTTATAATAAGACTACTTCTTGCTATTGAGCTATGGGTCCAAACGAGTTTATTTATGGGTATCCTTAAGAAGATACATGTTTTCATTATAAAAAAAATAATGTTCTTTATATTTTTATTATTATAGTATTATAAGACATACTTATAGGAATAGGATTTATTCTCTTTTCTAATAATTTTAATAATATTCTATTATTATTAATAAAGGATTGAAAATTTCAATCTTTGTACTTTCTATATATTTATCATTTTTATGCTGATAGATATGAGTTAAGATTAATTATTACTATAATATTAAGATAACTTTTTAATGAATATTATCTTTTTAATTTAATTCCTCTTTTCTTTATAGTTGTTATTATGAGATTTATGTATACAATTCAATATTAGTTATGCCACAATTAGTACCTTTCTTTTTCTCACACCAAATAACATTGGTATTTTTTACTTTAATTGTATTATTAGCTTTGTTTTCTAAATATTTATTACCCAATTTACTTTCTATTTATTTAGGAAGATATACTTTAGCAAATAAAATAAATTCTTAGTGTTATTTTTTTAGACTTATTTATTAATATGTTAAATAATTTAAGCTATTTATTTATATTTAATATTATTATTTAGAGGGTTTATGTTAATTTATTTTAATTTCTTTAAAATTAATATATATATGGGCTATAGCTTAATGGTTAAAGCTTGAAACACAATATAACAAGATAAAGGTTAAAATCCTTTTAGTCCTGCTCGCTTGACTTATTTTTTTTTCCTTAAATTCTGATATATATTAATATAAATAGGTTTTATTATTATTAGAAGACATAGTTGGTTATTATTTTTTCCTGCCCTTTTAAGAACAAAATATAGTAAAATTTCTTTCTAGTTATTATCAAATGTGGGTGTAATATAAGATAGTTATTGTCAAAAATAAACAATTTATATTAAATTTAAATTATTTTATATTATATGATTCTTTATAAAAAAAAAGAAATATTATAAATAACAAGGATTTATTTATCCAATTACAGGATTAATTTTAACTTTTATTGGAGATAAGTTAATAATTATACTAAGAATAACTACTTTATTATTTTTTACAGATAATGTAACATTACCTATTTGACGATTAAAATTATCACTACCTATTATATGATCTTTTATTTTAGTAACTAATGTTCCAGATTTATAACTAAATACATATCTTAAATATGTGTCTGTATCTATATTTTTTGATACTATAACATTCATATTTAATTTCTCTTCTATGTCTTTTATTTTTTTTTGTAGAGCATATAGATAAAAAGTATATTCCTTGTTTATACTAATATCTTTATTATTTTGATTAGAATATACTTTATCTATAAATGATAGTTTTTCTTCTTCTTTCATAGCAATACCATAATAGTTAGTATCTATAGATAAAGGAATAATTTGATTATCAAATTTCATTTTAAATTCTTTTTTTGTCATTATTCCTTTAGGTATATTTGTATTTTTAAATGGGTTTAATCTTAATGCAGGTAATGTATTTATAGGTGTACACATTAACATTAAAGCAATCGGCCCATTTATAAGAAAGTAATACATTTCTTGAGTAACAGCAATCCGAGCATTGACATCATCATATAAAGTCTCATAATCTTCTACATTATGGTAATTACCAATATTTAAAGCTAGTTGAGTTCCACACATTCTATAATTTGAAAGATCCAGAAAAGCTAGTTTTAGTAATATAGAGTATGTTTTATTTAATTTAAAATTTTCTATAATTTTTCTCGAAAAATTTTCTTTCGTAAAATTATATTTCGGATCATAAGAATCCGATAAAGAAAAATAAATATATTGAAAAGATTTTTTAACATATTTATTTCTATTAGTTCTATAATTATATTGGTTTTGTATTTTTATGTAATTAGCTCTTAATTTTTTTTTTAATAAGGTAAAGAGGGATTCGAACCCTATATTCTAGATTTGCAATCCAAATGCAGGACCAGTCTGCAACTCTACCCTTTTTATTCATTATACTGTTCTATATTCAGATGTATTAAATAAATACTATTGCCAAGTTATACCTTAGTAATTCGCCATTTTTAGAATATAAATTTATAGGAATAATAAGTCCCAGTATAAATTTGATGTCTCCTTCCAATGCGTTTATACTTAATTAGGTAATAAAGTAAGTAATTATTCAAAAAAAATTTTTTTTATTGTTAATTGCTTCGTAGTTTTAATATAGTTTCATTATTTATTAATGCTATTTTCCTTACAATAGGAATTATTATTCTCTTAATAATTGACTATGCTTAAATTTGGTTGAAGGTTTTAAATTTAGGATTGGATAAAAATTATGTATGATATAATTATATTTTATAGGAGAGTAGTTTAATTGGGAAAACATGGAGCTTCAACCTCTACATCGAAAGTTCAAACCTTTTCTCTCCTGATCAGTGTCCTTTTTTTATATTAATTGTGTCAGTTTGTTATTGGTTTTTATATATTTTCTTTTCATTTGTATAGAAATATAGAGATATATTGTTCTAGGATGCGATGGCCGAGTCTGGTTTATGGCGTAATACTTGAAATATTAAGCATATTTTGTGCCGCGAGTTCGAATCTCGCTCCATCCGAATTAAAATTAAATTATGATGAGTTTATAAGTTTAATTATATATTATATTTAAAAATTTAGGGGATTTAATATAATTGGTTAGAATGTTGAGTTTGCAACTCAAGTGTATGGATTCGAGTTCCATAATCTCCAACAAAATAATAATTATAGTAGTTATCTATAGATACTATAATTATTATTAATTTTTGTCCAGATAGCTTAACGGTAAAGCACGAGCTTGAAGTTTTCGGTATAGAGGTTCAATTCCTTTTCTGGACAATTTTAGATTTATTTCATTATAAAATTATACGATAGTCTACTTAGGTTGTCCTAATTCTCCTGTCTTTCCTATATATTTTTTCCATGTTTTCCTTAATTTCTAATTAGTTATATTTATTACTTGAAATAGATAAGTATTTAATTAATTTATTTTTTTTAATTATTGTATATCTAACTTTAACATCTTATAGGATTTGAACCCATATCCTGCGGTGCCGAAAACCGATACTTTACCATTAAGCTAAAGATGTTCTTATAAAAAAAAATAAGAATAAATAATGTATTAAATAAAGAATTCCCATCCCCGCGTTGGAATGCAACGCGGGATAGTATATATGGTTGTGACGAAATTGGTAACCGTGGTAAGTTTAGGCCTTATCGAGAAATCGTTGAGGGTTCGACTCCCTCCAACCATAGGTATGTTTATAGTTGATAAAGTATAATATATTTGTATTTTGGGTATATTTTATATAGTATGCTAATACTATTAATATCAATATATTAAAAATTTTTTACTATAATCTTATCAATAGTGTATTAATTATTGTTCCTTTTTTTAAGTTTAAAAGCGAGCATAAGTTAACGGTAGACAGGGAATTTTCCGAATTCTAGGTATTGGTTCGAATCCAATTGTTCGTATATATTAAATAGAAGGAGGTTATTGTTTAATAATACAATTCTAGTTTGTTTATACGTAGTTATTTGGGTTTGTAGCTTAATGTAAAGTTTCTCTTTGTCGCAGAGAAGGATGCCCGTTCGGAGCGGGTCAAACTCGTCAGAGGTTATTGGTCAGAATTTTAAATTTTTCCTTTGATTATAGAGTGAATAAAGGAGGTTAGTTTAATGGTAGAACTGCATCTTTACACGATGCGTGCGAGGGTTCAAGTCCTTCACTTCCTATTCCTTTTTATTGACTAAAAAGATCATAGGAAGGATTAGGAGTAGTAAATAAATAACTTTTTTAGTCCTGAAATAATATAAGGAAAGGATATCAATATTAAGATAATATGATAATTCTTTTTATTGTAATATAATTTATTAGTATTCTATAAAGAAGTGTTTTAATGAATCCAGTTTTTAATATTAAATTAATACAGCAATAATTCAAAATGGAAAAGTAGCTATAGGTAGGGCAAGATGCCTGCTACGCATTAGGATATATTATCCTTAAGGGTTCGACTCCCTTCTTTTCCGAGTGTATTATATAGTAAATTCAATTTACTATATAATATTCAATGTATATAACAATTTTGTTATATACATTGAATAAATGTATTGTAAATATAAAGATATGGAACGTATTATGAACTAAGATAATTAAATAGAATTTAATTATCTTAGCTTTGGTTTAAGAAGAGAATTATTTTAAAAACGTATGCTATTATATCAGGAGGTAAAGCCAAATCATAAATAAGCACTATTCTATTATATTATGTTAATGAATAATTACATATTATAAAGTTTTATAAGAAATAATTAATATTATTTCTTATGAATTAAGTGAAGTGAATACATGTTAGTTGTCTACTTAATATGATTAAGGAGTTAGTCCTCCTTAGTTTAATAAGTATAGTGCTAATAATTTATGTGTATCCAGTGTGAAAACAAGATCACAAGAAAACTGAGTGAACTGAATCATCTTAGTAACTCAAGAAAAAATAAATCAACCGAGATTCTATGAAGTAGTGGTGAGCGAAAATAGAAAAGTCTAAAATATATTTAAGATGGTAATAAAACGCATTAATCTATGAAAAGTATATAATTTAAATAAATGGAAAGGAAATTTATGTAGAAAGTATAAATTAATATAGCATAAGGCGAACATTCTAATTAAGATAAAAAATCTGAAGGAAAAAATCCTTAATGATTAATTAATAAAAAAATAGTTTTTTTATTATCCATATAGGTTAAAAAAAATAAGTCTTAAAAATATATAAAAAAAGTAAAATGGTTAAAAAACTGTTTGAAAAATAAATGTGTAATAATAGTAGTGTAAAAGTAAAAAAGTTATAAAGATTATTAGCATTAAGGGGAACCTTCCTCTAAGACTAAATATGATAATAATAAGCGATAGTGAAATATAAAGTACCGTGAGGGAACACGTTTGAAAAGTAATTTTATGAGCAGCAGGAGTCTTTAAGATTAAAGATAAACTGTGTACCTTTTGTATAATGGGTTAGCAAGTTTATGTTAGTAGCAAGAACTAAAAAATTCGAAGATAAAACAACTATTCCAATCGCTTAGATATGGATATTAGTTATTAACATAAGACCCGAAACCTGACGATCTTGCCCAATCCAGGTGTTAGACCGAACAAGTGAATGTTGCATTATTCTTTGATGAGGTTGGGCAAAGAGAAATTCAACTGTTGTCAGGAGATAGCTGGTTTTTCGTGAACGCTATTTTTGTAGTTATGTCATATGTGCTTAAACGAGTGTACAGTATATAAATTCATGCAAGAGTTGGTTGATATAAGTATGGAAGTATTTGAAGGTGAAGTAATCCCATTATATATTTTTAGGATGATGTTAAACTGAATAATACTGAAAGAAAAAATGCGTCTTTATAGAGAACTCCTTTATAATAGCTATATATTCCATATAGTGAAAAGAAAGGATTATAGTAAGATATAAAGATGTCCTGTTTTTATTTTATTAAGAAAGGAGTAAATCAATGTCTTAACAATTTGGGGGATCGTACAGATTTTATCAATGGATTTTTACCTCGGAATTCGTGAATAAGAAAAGTGACAAGTCAGACTTATGGTGAAAAGGTCGTAAGTCAAGAGGGAAACAGCCCAAAGCAAGAGTATAAGGTTCCAAAATTATTGTTTAGTGCAAAGAAAGAAGTTTGTTTGATCTAATTTAATCAGGGTGTTGGCTTGGAGATTGCCATAACTTAAAGAGTATGTAATAATTCGCTGGTTCTATATTGGCAGATTCAGCACTGATAAATTTAGTGGAGCTATAAACAATATACCGTATCCTTGCGTTCAATTTTAATTATATTCTATATAATTTTTTTGGACGGTAACGAAACATTCAGTAGAAGATTGATAAGTAGTGTTCCATTACTTGGACTTATCTGAAGAGAGAATGCTAACATGAGTAACGTTAAAGGAGGTTAAATATTTATGTTTTTTTACATAATGTAAAGTAATAAAATCCTCCTCGCCTTAAGCATAAGGGTTTCAATATATTCGCTTATCGAATATTGAGTAATGTAACGGCTTCTAAGATTTTTGCGAAAGGAATAATTGAAGAGAAAATATAAAATCATTTAAACATAAAGTTAATTTTTGTGAAAAATTAACCAGGAAATATATGTTTTATTCTTAGTATTTCTTCTCGGTTTGTTATTATTATATAACATTTACTTGTTTAGGTAAAATATTATCGAGACTGATTTAATTAATATATGACTCGTTAGAACGACTTATTTATGTTAGATTAGAATTAATTAGTTTAACCCTTCATCATTTGGTGAGGGGTTAAATCTTTATTAAGCATTTATCTCTCGTGTTGTTATACAATTGGGAGATTAAGAAATATTATGAATTTCCATCTAGATAACATATTTTATCTAATTATGGAAAGTAGGCACAAACTGTTTAATATTTTAGATTTAGACTAGGTTTTAACTATTAGGAATAGAAGATTTTTTATGCTTATATTATAAAAGTAACCGTACCCTAAACCGCCACTGGTATGCTAGTTTAGAAAACTAAGGCGTATGAGTTAACTATCGCGAAGGAACTCGGCAAAATTACCCCGTAACTTTGGAAGAAGGGGAACCAACAATTTATTGGGCTAATTATCGTACTTTAAATATGTAATAAAAACTTATTTAGAGAATTGGTTATTTACAATTTATCTGTTCTCTTTTATACATATAATTGCTTGTTAAACCGCTATCAATGAGGTTTATGTTTTTATAAAAGAGAGTCGGAAGCAAAAAAATAACTTTTTTAAATGAAAATACAATATATACTTTAATATTAAGAATTTTTAGACGTACCTATTTATGGTTTAAATGTTGGGAAATTCTGATCTTATTCCTATATAATTTCTAGGTAGAGATTAGCAATTATTAATATTTAAGAGAAAAAAGTCGTTTATATTTTTGGTTATACTTTAAATGAACGGCTTTTTTCTGTTCTTTTTTTTTTTTGTATTATATAGTAAATGAAGTTAGGACAAAAAACTAAGAATAATTCGATTATTTATTTTATAATTATTCTTTACTCCCTTTATTATATGGTTAGAGGATATTAAAGAATAAGCATATCTGTTGTTATTTTTGTATACAGTATGCTCACTTTGAAAAATAAAAAGAATTATATATATATTTATACGATAATGTATAATATTAAATACATTAATTATAACAAAATTATTTTCCATTATATTTAGTTATAGTTAAGGGTTTTTTAATATTAATATATACATTATACAGAGTGTTTTCTTAATAAGGTAGGGTGTCATAAAATCGTGTTGTACAACTGTTTACTTAAAACACAGCACTTTGCTGAGAAAAATTTCTATGTATAAGGTGTGAGGCCTGCCCAATGCTTACAGTTAACTAATTTAACTATGTATAATAGAAAGAGGGTAAAAATTTTATCCTCTTTATTATTTAATGTGGTATACTTAGGAACCTCTAGTCAATGGCGGCCTTATCTATAAGGGTTTTACTTTATTTATATATTTATTTTATAGATTTATTAGGGCCCTTAAAAAATTTAGCTATATGCTGAAACATTATTTAATCTTAAGATTATATTCAAATATAATAAGTCTTGATAATAGCTATCTCATTAAGGTAGATATTCAAGGTGCTTCATAGTCTAGCATTTCTAGTACTAGTATAAAAAATTTTTATACTAATATAATATGCTTTTATATTATTCTTATTAATTGACTATCAGCAGGAAAAAATGAATAAATAGATGAACAATAATAATTATAAGTTTTGATTAGGTGGATTTGTTGAAGGTTCTTTAACCATCTCTATCGTAAAATATGATAAAGCACCACATGGTATTTTATTACAGCCTGAATTTAATGTAGCTCAACATGTAAATGGGTTAAACATTATAAATTCTTTTAAAGTTTTATTTAATAATAAAGGACAAATACATAAAAAATCGGGTTTACTAAATGTATGAGTATATTCTTTAAAAGGTATTAATAATTTAAATGATTATATTATACCTTTTTTTAATAAATTTATTGTCATTTATTCAAGTAAGTGTAAGGTTAAAGAGTTTGATAAATTTCTCTATATATTAAATAAACTAAAAGAAAAATCTAAATTTGAGAAAGAGGAATTTATTGATATTATTAAATTAATATATGATTTAAATCCGTAGGGTAAAGGTAAAACAAGAAAACGAACATTATCGGAAATAATAGCAATTATCGAAGATAAAAATACTTCTCGTTAAGATCTCTTTCTTATAATATTATTCATTATCTTCAGAGACCATACGCTAAACGCAATATTTATGGAATGTAAAATTGTTGATGAGATGGTCCGATTTATTATAATAAATTATTATAATAAAACATTAGCCTAAGGTAGCGAAATGCCTTGGCCATTAAATGTGGTCTTGCATGAATGGCGTAATGATACAACAGCTGTCTCCGCGATAGCCTCAGTGAAATTGTAATGGTCGTTAAGATACGATCTTCACCCATAGATAGACGGAAAGACCCTAGCAGCTTTACTACAATTAGTTATTATCTATATACTCTTATTTTATTGTTTTAAATATAAAGGATATATGATTTAAATATATGTTCTTTAATTGTCGAACGTAGTAATTTAAATATATTTAGTAAAAAAAAAGAACTTTTTTTATTTGTATTTTTATTATTGAATACGTATTTAGTTATGTTAAATTAAGGACAATAAACAGATAAGAGTCTTTATAGAGCATATCGCGAGATGTACCTTCTTGTTATAGAATATAAAGGGACTGAAAAAGAAATAAAAAAAGGAAGTATTAGTATATTTGTAATGGACAAATGAGATATACTAGATTTTCTTTTACCATATATTAGTTAGCTAAGTATATATTAAATAGTAGAATTGATAGTAAAAAGATTGTTAATGAGTGACCTATTATAATCGATAAATAGGTATTTATTATAGCTCTATTTTTGCTAATTTAATATAATATTAGAAAATATTTGGATATTTTTATTTTAATATAAAAATAAGTTTTCAAAGAGAGTATGACTAAAAGGTAGTTTATGTGGGGCGCAGTTCCCAAAAATAGTATCTGGGAAGTCTAATAACAAAGGACAGAATTCTCTTGTTTATTTATTAAAATTTTTTGCTTTGTAAATATAGGAAGTCCTAATAACGGAATAAATTTATTTCTTTAAAGGGGTTTTATTTTATAAAGTATTATAAATAAAATTATTATAGAGTATTTATAATGGACTGTTTCATTAATGTATAATATAATAAGAGTATCAATAATATAATATGTGAATTATTAATATTTTGTATTATTGGTTTTTATTTTGTATAGAACCGAATTAGGTGAAAGGTACGCTTCTCCCTGACGGAACAGGGTTTTAACGAAAAAGGTAGGCAAAAATTAAGTTTAATTTTTCAAATCTTTGAATAAAAAAGATAATAATACATTTATTCTTTTAATTGTATTCAATATTTAAAATAAAGTAATTTTTTGATTGAATAATCCTTTTTTTTCGAGCTATAAAGCGAAGAAAAAAAGGTTCTTAAAAGGTAAATTAAAGAGAATTATTTTCTTTAATATTATTATCTTATCTTGAATAAAAATTAAAAGTTTAATGGCATATAGCGTGCCTAACTGTGAGACCGACAAGTCATACAGACACGTAAGTGGGGCATATTGACCAAAGGCACATATAAGGTTTGATGGCCTTGATTAACGGAT
>Ga0209524_1000078_pt1 | contig 10655 bp, 5 predicted proteins | sample JacPinW_OM1H0_M1_FD_187956 | JGI IMG/M metagenome (GOLD analysis project Ga0209524, IMG submission 187956) | Forest soil microbial communities from Algoma, Ontario, Canada - Jack Pine, Ontario site 1_JW_OM1H0_M1 (SPAdes) (version 2) | ecosystem: Environmental > Terrestrial > Soil > Boreal... | reverse complement strand
AGCCGACAGTGTCGCCATCACCATCGGCACCGTGACGGCGAACATCGCCGCCGTGACGAGGCGCTTGCGCCCGAGCACGTCCGCCGCCACGCCGGTGAAGCTCTGGCGCAGCCCCGAGGGCCACTCCACCTCCACCACCTCGGCGGCGGTCGCGGCGCCAAGGCCAAAGTGGAGGCGCTTGGTGCTCTGCGCGGCGAAGCCGTTGCCGCCGTCGACGAACCGCAGCATCCGCGGCGGGCGCCGCCCCGGCCCGCCAACCGCCGGCGTCACCCTGACCTTCGCCCCGACCGCGTCGCGGTTGGACTTCCGTCCCTCGAGCTCGAGCTCGAGCCAGTGCGCGCCGGTGGGCAGCACGTTGTGGTAGAGGTACGGCTCGGCATTGGCGTTGGTGACGAAGAGATCCATCCGGCCGTCGTTGTCGAAGTCCGCCACCACGATGCCGCGGCCGTCACGCAGCGCGTCCAACCCGTGCCGCGCCGCCTCGTCGCGGAACAGCTGCCCGCCCTCGTTGTGGTAGAGCTTCTTCTTCTCGTAGCCGGAGAGGCTCTTGCCGCCCATCGGCGGCCAGCTGCGCGCATCGGCCAGGTCCACCCCCGGGCGCACGATCATCTCGAAGACGTCGGGAACGTAGCTCTGCGGCCCCGCCGACACCCAGCCGTTGACCACGTACAGATCGAGCCAGCCGTCGTTGTCGTAGTCGAAGAACTTCCCCCCCCAGCCCCAGCCCGTCTCCCAGGTGCCGGTCTCCCGCGCCACGTCGGTGAACGTCAGGTTGCCGTTGTTGTGCCAGAGGAAGTTGCCCTCGCGCATGTAATCGTCGGTGATGTTGGTGACGAAGATGTCGAGCCAGCCGTCGTTGTCGTAGTCGCCCCAGTCGGCGTTCATCCCCTTCTTGGTGTCGTAGCCGATCGCCGTGGCGGTGCGGTCGGCGAACGTGCCGTCGCGGTTGTTGACGAAGAAGTAGTCGGTCCCGAAGTCGCAGGCCACGTAGAGGTCGTCCCAGCCGTCGTTGCTGGCGTCGCCGTGGCCGAGGTCGAGCGTCCAGCCGGTGATCCCCGCCAGGCCGACCTTGGCGGTGACGTCGGTGAAGGTGCCGTCGCCGTTGTTGTGGTAGACGGTGACGCCGCCGCCGTTCTTGGCGGTCTCGAAGCTCTCCGGGAAGAACCGCGGCGTCTGGGGATGGAACAGGTTGACCGGCTGGAAGTAGTTGCCGACGAACAGGTCGAGGTAACCGTCGTGGTCGTAGTCGAAGGCGATCGCGGTGATGCTGTTCAGGTAGCGGTCCAGGCCGGCCTGCCTGGTGACGTCCTTGAACTTGCCGTTGCCCAGGTTCTCGAACAGCTGGCTGCGGCCGAAGCGCACCACGAACAGGTCCGGGCGGCCGTCGTTGTTGTAGTCGAACCAGATCGCGTCGGCGGTGGCGTTCTCGGCGTCGTTGCCCGCGGCGACCCCGGCGGCCTCCGCCACGTCGGTGAAAGTGAGGTCGCCGTTGTTGTGGTAGAGGTGGTTCCTGCCCCCCTCGGACGAGTCGGTGACGAAGAGGTCCTCGAAGCCGTCGCCGTCGTAGTCGGCGGCCGCCGCGGCCGCGCCGAGCGCGGTGTAGCCGGCCATGATGTCCGCGTAGGGGTTGTGGAACACCCGGTTGTGATGCGCCACCGCCAGCCCCGCCCGCTTCGTCACGTCCTCGAACCAGCGCCCCTGCCCTCCGGCGCCGCCGGCAGCGCCGGCGGCCCGTGCTCCCGTCCTGTCCCCCGCTGTCGCGGCTGGGACGGCGGCGGGCACGGCGGCGGCTACCCGTCCATCGGCCACGGCCGCGGCCGAGCCGCCGCCTGCCAGGGACGCCAGCACGATCACCGGGATCAGGCCGAGAACGCCAGGGGCACCGTGCCTATCCATCGGTCTACGTCTCTCCGAGCTTCGTTCCGCGCACCCGGCCCGCGGGAGGCGGAGTACCGCCGGACGCTGACCTTGTCTGCCCTATTTAACGACGAATGGAGCCAAAAGGTATAGGCTCCCGGGACGAGATAGGGTCCACCACGACCATGAACCAGGCCGAGCCCCTGATCCGCAACGTCTCGGACACCGCCCTCTGGTCGGCGGTGTACCGCGCCGCGGAGACCGAGCGCCCCGACGCGCTCTTCCGCGATCCGTACGCGCGCCGCCTGGCGGGCGAGCGCGGCCGGCAGATCGCCGAGTCCGTGCCCGCCGCCATCCGCCTCGACTGGCCCTGGGTGGGACGCACCTACCTCTTCGACCAGCTCATCGTCGAGCATCTGGCGCAGGGCGCCGACATGGTCGTCAACTTGGCGGCGGGCCTCGACGCCAGGCCGTACCGCATGGATCTGCCGCCCGCGCTGCAGTGGATCGAGGTGGATCTGCCCGGCATCCTCGACTACAAGGAGGAGATCCTCGCCGGCGAGCAGCCGAGGTGCGCGCTCGAGCGCGTCCGCCTGGACCTGTCCGACGGCGCCGCCCGCCGCGATCTCTTCGCGCGGCTGGGAAGCCGCTCCCACAAGGCGCTGATCCTGACCGAGGGCCTGCTCATCTACCTCACCAGGGACGAGGTCGCGAGCCTCGCCCGCGATCTGGCCGCGCCTCCGCCCTTCAAGAGCTGGATCCTCGACCTGGCCTCGCCGGGGCTGGTGCGCCTGCTGCAGAAGAACATCGGCCCCCAGCTGACCCGGGCCAGCGCCACCCTCCAATTCGGCCCGCCGGAAGGACCGGCGTTCTTCGAGCTTCACGGCTGGAAGCCGGTCAAGGTCCTCTCGCCCATCAAGACCGCCGCCCGCTTCCACCGGCTGAGCTTCGGCATGCGGCTCTTCGCGCTGCTGCCGCAGCCGGAGGGCCGCCAAGGCTCCCGCCCCTGGTCCGGCATCTGCCTGCTCGAGAAGACCGGCTGATCTTCGCCTTCTTCAGCTCTCCATCGTCACGCTGGCGGCCGCCAGCGCCGGCTCCGCGACTGGCTCCACCCTCGGTGCCGACGGCGCCTCCTGCGCAGGCAGATAACGCTTCTCGACCAGCCGCCCGCTTCCCTCGACGAGCGCCACGATGCGGCCGCCGGCCACGTTCTCGAACCGCTCGACGAGGCCCGAGGCCGGCCAGCGCACCGTCATCTCCTCGGCGCCGGGCGCCTCGCCCAGGCCGAAGTGCAGGCGCAGCGTGCTCTGCGAGGCGTAACCGTCGCCCGCCGACACCTCGCGCAGCTGCCGCACCCCACCGGCCACGATCTCCACCCGCGCCCCCACCGCGTCGCGGTTCGTGCTGACGCCGGTCAGCTCGACCTGCAGCCAGTGGCGGCGCACCCCGACCTCGTTGCGCAGCAGCGCGTGCCGCCCGCCGTTGGCGGCCACCGCCAGGTCCAGCGCACCGCGGTTCCAGAAGTCTGCCACCGCGACGCCGCGGCTGTTGGTCAGCAGGTCGGTGCCGGCGCCGCGGCCGATCTCCTGGAAGGTGCCGTCGCCGTTGTTGCGCAGGTGACGGTTGCGCTCCCAGCCGTGCCACGACCGGTTGCCGAAGTGGCGCGGGTCGAAGAAGACGCCGGTCTTGTAGTCGCGCTGGCGGCCGACGACGTTGTCGAGGAACTCGAGCTCGATCTCGGTGCCGCGCTCGCCGTACACCCAGCCGTTGGCGCTGTAGAGGTCGAGCCAGCCGTCGTTGTCGAAGTCCGCGAACACCGACCCCCAGAACCAGCCGACCGGGTTGGCACCGGCCCTGGCGCTGACGTCCTCGAAGGTGCCGTCGCCGCGGTTGCGCAGCAAGTGGTTGCCGGCCGCCATCTCGCGGAACACTGCGACGAAGCGGCAGCCCGACTGGCGGAAGATCTGCCAGTACAGCGGCATGTCGGTGCGCCACACCCCCTGCTTCCACGAGCTCGCCATGTACCGGCCCACCGTCGGCGGTGCCGCGAACCAGGCGTGCTCCGAGCGGATGTCGGCGGTGTAGAGATCGAGCAGCCCGTCGTTGTCGTAGTCGGCAAACGACGCGCTCATCCCGGCACCGTAGGCGAGCGCGCCGGCGGCGACCGTGACGTCCTCGAAGGTGCCGTCGCCGTTGTTGTGGTAGAGCGTGCTGCGGCCGAAGTCGTTGACCACGAACAGGTCGGGGTGGCCGTCGCCGTCGTAGTCGCCCCAGGCGCTCCCCAGGCAGAGCCCGGTGTCGCCCACCCCGGCCTGCTCGGTGACGTCGGTGAAGGTGCCGTCGCCGTTGTTGTGGTACAGCCGGTTGGGCTCGCCGTTCCTGGCGTAGAACGTCGTCGGGATCCGCTGGCGCGGATCGAGGTAGCGTCCGACGTAGAGGTCGAGCCAGCCGTCATTGTCGTAGTCGCCCCATGACGCCACCGTCGTGCAGCAGTCCTCGCCCAGGCCCGAGCGCGCGGTCACGTCGGTGAAGGTGCCGTCGCCGTTGTTGTGGAACAGCTGGTTCGGACGGAAGGTGCGGCTGACGAACAGGTCCTTCCAGCCGTCGTTGTCGTAGTCGCCGAAGACCGCCGCCGACACCCCGTCGAGCCCGCCCAGCCCCGCCCGCTCGGTGACGTCCTCGAACGTTCCGTCGCCGCGGTTGCGCAGCAGCCGCGACGACACCCCGTCGGGGATGAACAGGTCGTAGAAGCCGTCGTTGTCGTAGTCCGCCGCCGCGATGCCGCCGGGGCCGTAGCGGATCATCCCGAAGCGCAGCGGCTGCTCGAGGAACGCCGGATACGTACGGTTCTCGAAGTCGATCCCCGCCGCCCGCGACACGTCCGCGAACTGCGGCCGCTCGGCGACCACCCGCTCGCCTTCGAGGAGCGAGGCCGCGAGGATCTCGAGCGATGGCGCGGTGCCTGGTGCGCTCGGTCGGCGGCCGAAGCGCATGCGGAACGAGGCGCGGTCGCAGCCGGCCCGCGGCGCTCCGCGCGGCGTCCCGATCAGCTCGAAGCGGACCGTCGCCACCAGCTCGCCCGGCGGTTGCCACGCATCCAGATGCTCGAGATGCAGGCCCAACTCCTCGATGCTGGTGAAGGCGGCCAGGTACTCCTGCCATTCGGCGATCGCTTGCCCGCGCTGCTGGCTGCCGTCCGGTCCATCACCCGTCGCGAACCGATAGGTGCGGCATCCGTCCTTCTCTTCGACGAGCCGCGGCTGCGATAGGCCGAGCCTGCGGCCGCCGAACGACGCCGCGTAGCAGAGCTCGATCGCCGCGACGTTGCCCTTGCCGAGCGCCGCCGCCGTCTCGCCCAGGATGGCAACCACGGCCCGGCCGGCGGCATGGAACCCGCGCCCGGTCCGCTCCATGGCGTCGAGAGCCACGAGAGCGCCAAGCGCCAGGGCGACAGGCGTCAGCAGCACTCCGAGAACCAGCCACGCTCCTACCGGCTCGAGATGCATCCAGGCTTCACCGGACCGCCGGCGGCAGCACACAGCCGGCAGCGCTGCAGTCGTGGGCCATCGCGTCGCTCGTTCCACGTTCGATCAGGGCGGCGAGGGCATCGCGCTCGAAGCTCAAGAAGCCGAGCGAGGCTCCCAGCAGGTCGCCAGGGTGGAAGCGGTGAATCGTCAGCGGCCGGTAGGGCCGCTCGCGCGCTCCGGCCCGCGCGGCGCGAGCGGCGAGCGTGGAGTTGATCTGCTCCGCCATCTCGATGTCGCGATTGAAGTTCGCCGCCGTGGCGATCGCGAACATGCGCTGAAAGGTCGTCACCGAGGTGTCGAGGCCCGACAGCGGGATGTTGCGGACGTCGGGGTCGAGATAGATCACGAAGAGGAGGTCGGCGCCGGCATGGATGGCCGGGCTGAGAGGGGTGTTCATCAGCAGCCCGCCGTCGACGTAAGGCTGGCCGCGGAACGCCACCGGCGGGAAGAACCCGGGGATCGCCCCCGAGGCCATGATGACGAGGCCGCTGTCGGCGTCGGTCATGTCCTGGTTGCCAAACAGCTGGATCTCGCCGGTCTCCCAGTTCGTGGCGGCAATCGAGAGCGACCGCGTGGATCCCCGGATCGCCGCCGGGTCGACGACCCGCCGCAAGAGCTCCGCGAACGGCGCGATCGAGATCAGCGAGCCCAGGTCGAAGAGCTCGAGGAACCGCTGCTCGAAGGGGTCGCGCGAGCGGGCGAAACGCAGCGTCCGCTGGTAGAGCTGGCGGGCGAAGAAGACGGTGTCCTCCGCCCGCTCGCGCCAGAAACGCAGCGGGTCGCCGATCAGGCAGCGCGGATCGAGGAGATCGAGCGGGTTACCGCGCCAGCGGAAGATGCCATTGCCGCGGCAGGCCACGGCATTGGCCACGCCCTCGAGCCAGATGCGCTCCATCTCGGCGATGGCCTCGCCGGCGGGGAGAGCCGACCGCGACACCAGCATCGCACCGTTGAAAGCGCCTGACGAGGTGCCGCAGACGATGCCCGGGTCGAGCGGCTGCCCTGCCTCTCCCGGCACTCGCCCCGTGAACAGCGCCTTCATCACGCCGATCTCGTAGGCTGCCAGGGCGCCGCCGCCGGAGAGCACCAGCGCCTTCTCCGGCGCGGGCGCCGGCGCGGCGGCGGGAGCGGGCACACGCTGTGGCGCGCCGCGTCGGCTCATGCGTCCCGCCCCAGGACGACCCAGTGCGGCAGCGCCACCGAGTCGAGCCAGTCCGGCACCAGCCGCCAGACTGCGAGCGAGCCGCTGATGGCCTGGTAATGCTGCTGGAAGTGCTGGAGCAGAAAATCTCTCTCGAGCTGTTCGCGGCCGATGCACAGCTCCCTTCCCGCCAGCCCGCCGCTCAGCGCGTTGGCCGCGGCGATGTAAGCATCCACCGGGTCGACGTCGCCGGCGGGCGCTCCCAGCCGGTCGAGCGCGTCGCGGAGCGGACCCGGCAGGCGCCGGATCATCCCGAGTGACAGGACTTCCGCCGCCCGAACGCCCCAGGCCATGGGGTTGAGAGGCAGGCTCAGGATCCTCACCGGCCGGTTGGCGACGAAGGCCATCTCGACTTCCACCCGGCCGCGGTCGTCGACCTCGAAGCAGATCAGCTCGAAGGCGGCGTCGAACTCTCCCGGACCGTAGGCGAGGAGGCCCGACCTGGGGTTCTTGACGAACGCGTAGCCGAAGCCGTAGCGGCCCAGCACGCCGGGAGCAGGCTCCTCCTCGTCGACGACGAAATCGGCGCTGAGCACGAGGTAGCTGGCTTCGGCCAGCGGCAGCGCCAGGTGCGGGCCCTGGTCCCCAAGCGGGCCGAAGTCGAGCTCGAAATCGAAGATCGCGACCTTGGCGACGATCCAATCGTAGATCTTGCCGAGCTCGCGCAGATCGACGATCGCGTAGCGCTCGCTCTCGGGGAAGACACCGATCTCGCCGCTGTCGCGGCGCCGGTAGTAGAGCTGCTGGAAGCCGAATCCCTGGTCGGCGCCGCCAGCCTGCGCGCACCAGCTGAGCGGCGCCAGGCAGCCAGGCGGCGCGGGCAGCACTGCCCCGACGGAGCCGGCCGGCTGGCGGAAGGCGCTCACTCGCATGAAGTAACGCAGCACGAACTCGCGCGCCTGGCGGCGCATCCATTCGCCTGTCCTGGCCCGGCTCGCCGGCACCTTCGGCTGGTCGTAGAACATGCGCTGGAAATTGCCCATCACCGGCAGCGGCCGGTTGCCGATCTCGGCGCGATCGAAGAAGCCGAAGCTGCTGTCGGGGCGGTTGTAGACCCTGGCGAGGTCGAAGCGCCGGGCGAAGCCGCCGCCGGCGGCGGCCGCGAGCCACCAGCGCTTGAGCTCGACACCGGCGGCCAGCGCCGCCATGACCGCGGCGGGCGCCGGCGGCCGGATGCCGGCGCTGGCCCCCACCCCGGCCGCCTCCGGCGTGGGGCGCCGGATGTCGTCTGGCGCTTGCGCCGCCATTGCATCCCGGCCTAGAAGATCGCCAGCGCCCGGCCGTGCCCGCCGTGGCTGCCCTCGACCTTGACCGGCGCGAACAAGAAAAAGGCGCCAACCGGCGGCAGCGTGCCGGCGTTGATCAGGTACTCGACGAAGCACACGCCGCGCGACCCGCCGGCCCAGTAGGTGGCGAGCGCCGCCTCCGGATCGACCGCGCCCATGCGCGGCCCATCGGTGCCGATGCAGCGTACGCCCTTCTTCGCCAGGTGGAGGATGGTCTTCGCCGAAGGCGCCGGCCAGCCTTCGGCCTGCCCGGCGATCGGATCCGCGATGCAGGCGTTGCCCTGAGGGAATGGCTGGAAGAGGCGGTCGCTGTGGCCGGAATGGAAGATCACGATCTCGCCGGCCGCGATCGGGCCGAAGCGGTCTTCGTGGCGATCGACGTCGGCGGGCACGATCACCGGGCTCCCCATCCCGGGCGCGGTTCCCAGCCGATGGGTCACGTCGATCACCCGCGCCGGACCGCACAGCCACGAGACCGGCACCCGATCGGCGGTCATCGTGCTGGTGCCGAGCCTGCCATGGCGCTTCTCGAAGCGCTCGAGGCTCTTGCGAGTCGCCGAGTCGTAACGCCGCCGGTCGAAGCCGGGGGACGGCATGGCATAGGCGGGCGGCACCAGGTGAGTACCGGTCTGGCAGTCCATGATGTGGCTGCGGACGAAAGCCGGGCCGCCGGGCTGGTCCCAACGGTGCAAGTTCCGCCCCATGTACGGCATCCGCGAGTTGCCGACGCCGGCGCCAGGCCACCAGACCGGCAGGTCTTCGCGCAGCAAGACCGAGAGGTCCACCACCTGGCGCCTGCGCACCGCGCGCAGCAGCGGCGCGGCGGCCTCCGGATCGGCGACCGCCACCACCCGCGACTCGCCCCCCGAGCCGGCGGCGTGCTTGGCGCCGAGCACGGCGACCAGGGCCCCGGTCGCCGGCAACGACCCGAGGTTGACCAGGTTCTCGGTATAGATCAGGCCGTTGCCGAGACCGTGCAGATGGGTGACGATGGCAACCGGGGAGGCAGGGCCGATGTTCGGCGCATCGATCCCCACCCACTCGATCTGGCGCCCGACGAGGTAGTCGATACAGGCCGGATCGATGCCGCTCCATGCGGGCGCGGAGCCCTGGAGTGGATCCGCGGAGTAACGCCGGCCACCGGGAAGCGGGCGGTAGAATTGGTCGGAGTAGCCGCTGTAGAAGAAGACCACGTCGCCCGGCCCGAGCACCCGGTTGGCTGTCTCCCAGGCCTCGACGCGGTCGGCGGTGATGAGCGGCGTGGCGCCGGGGGCCGCCCCTACCAGGAGGTCCTGCACGTCGATCACGCAGGCCTCGCCGACGAACTGCCAGATCGGCAGCTGGTCGCTCGGCACGTCGCCGACCAGCGAGGCGTTCGGCAGCCCCGTGTCGAGCGGCGGGATGAAGTGGTTCGGCGCGTCGAAGTGGGTGCCGGTGTGCTCGTCGATCACCAGTGCCTCGCTTGCATAGGGGCCAGGCCCGTGACTCAGGTAGCGCTTGACGATGAGCGGCGGCAGGACCGGCCAGGTCGACGGCCAGTTGGGAGAGACCAGGACGGAGAGATCGATGATGCCGCCGGACGCCGGCGACCCTTCCTCCTCGCCGCCGGCCGCTTCCCCTTCGTCGTCGTCCGCCGCCGCGCCCGCGGCATCGTCCTCGGCGGCGTCCTCGACGGCCTCTCCGGCCGGGTCCGTTTCGATCAACCTGCCGATCGCCTCGACGATGCTCGCGACCTCGCTCTTGAACTTCTCGTCCTTGTGGCTCATCACGCCTTCCTTTCATTGCATGCCATCGCACCAGCCTTGGCGCAGCCTGCCGTCCGGGTCGGTGATGCGCAGGGTGTACAGGATCGACGGGGTCCGCGCCGGGATGCTGATGATGCCGTTGAGCGACAGCATGCCGGCAGCCCCGGCGAAGATGCCGTCGCCGCCGAGCAGCGGCCCGAAACCGACGACCCGCAGCACCGGCTGGGGCGCGCCGGTGAGCTCGGTGGGGAAGGCACGCCCTTCGACCGCGTTCGCCGCCAGCGCCCCGATCGGCTCGCCGCCGGCGGCGAAGAAGGTGAAAGCCCCGTCGTGGGTGGTGAACGGCAGCGGCACCTCGGCATGACCCGCATCGATGCGCAGCGTGAAGCTGAGCGCGCCGGCGATCGGACCGGTGAGCGTCCGGCTCCTCATCCCGTGCGGGGTGGCGACGTCGAAATCGATGCGCACCAGGCGCAGCAGCTCGTGCACGCTGGCGCCGGTGACGCGGCCGTCACCCGCCGTCTCGAGAGTGATCGGGCGCGCGGGATCGGCCTCGCCGAGGAACGTCAAGAAAAGGGCGCCCGGATCGGGATCCGGCAGCGGCGCCAGCAGCGCCGGCGCCGCCCGCGTGCGCAGCCGCCCTGGCGGATCGACCAGCCGCAGGACGATGCCCAGCGCCAGGTCGTAGGGCGGGCTGATGAAGCCGTTCACCACCGCGTTGCCGACCGCGCCGGCGAGCCGGCCGCTGCCGCTGAGGACGTCGACGACGGCGCCGATGCGCAGTTGCGGCCGGCCTCCGACGAGGGTCGGGAACGTGCGTCCGGTGCCGAAGCCGTGAAAGCTGCTGTGAGCCGGATCGTGCCAGCGGAACTGGCCCCCGTACATGGCGAAGCGCTGCGAGCGGGTGGGGTCGAGCGCGGTCGGCGGCGGCAGCCGGTCGGGACCGGCGTCGAACTCGTCGGGGATCACCCGCCAATCGATCTCGATCTCGGCGACGGCCTGGCCGACGCGGTTGACGGCGGTCAAGGCACGGGCGCCG
>Ga0209524_1000077_pt1 | contig 10737 bp, 7 predicted proteins | sample JacPinW_OM1H0_M1_FD_187956 | JGI IMG/M metagenome (GOLD analysis project Ga0209524, IMG submission 187956) | Forest soil microbial communities from Algoma, Ontario, Canada - Jack Pine, Ontario site 1_JW_OM1H0_M1 (SPAdes) (version 2) | ecosystem: Environmental > Terrestrial > Soil > Boreal... | reverse complement strand
GCCCGCATCCTCGCCGACCGCGCCGCCGCCGGCGCCGATCCGCTAGAAGGCTCCCCGCCCCACAGTCTCTACCGAGGCCAGCTGGGCATCGCCGTCCTGGTCGCCGACCTGGAGCGCCCCGAAGCCGCCGTCATGCCCCTCTTCGGCGACGAACGCTGGGCAGCGAGATAGATCGGAGACACCAATGGCCGCAGGAGGAAACGGAGGGCCGCGGGAGGCCGAAGAGAGATCCGCCTCCAGGAGCGGCCCGGCTCGGAGAGGGACAGCGGGCTGCCGCCCGCAGGCGTGCTAGCATCACCGAGCGTAGGGTCCGACCGCCTGCGTTCGCCGCGCGCGCCTGCCCCGTAACCGGTGACGACCCGGGTTCATCGATCGTGCTCCTGCATACCTCGGAAGCCCTCTTGCTGGATGTCCGCGACCTCGCCGAACGCGATCGCATCGTCACCTTCCTGACGCGCGAGCGCGGCAAGAAGAGCGGCGTGGCGCGCGGCGCGCGTGCCCGGCACAGCCGCTTCGCCGGCCAGCTGCAGCCCCTCGGCAAGGCGCTGATCACCTGGTTCGAGAAGCCGGGACGCGACCTGGTGCGCATCTCCGCGGTCGAGCTGGTGCGGCCGGTCCATCGCCTGCAGGCGGACCTCGAAGGCATCCTGCTCGGCAGCTACCTCGCCGATCACATGCTCGAGTTCGCGCAGGAGGACGAGAGCTCCGAGCTGCTCTTCCGGCTCCTCGACTCGACCCTCGAAGCGCTGCTCGCCGGGGTGGACCAGGACGTGGCGGCGCGCTACTTCGAATGCTGGGTCCTGCGCCTGGGCGGCATCTTCCCGGCGCCGGACGCCTGCCCGCGCTGCGCCACGCCGCTCGCCGCGAGAGCGGTGCTGCCGCCGCACGGCGAGACCCTGCTGTGCCCGGCCTGCGCCCGGGGCTCCGCGGTGGCGGGCCTCGAGGACGTGCAACGGGGTGACGGCGGCGAGCGCCCTCAGCGCCCTCAGCGCCCGCAGCAAGGCGAGCGCGCCGGTGGGGTCGCCCGGGATGGCCGTACGCCGGGCATGATCGTCGGCGCCGAGACGCTCGAGTTCCTGCGGCGGATCGGCCACTGCACGCTGCCGCAGGCGGGCCGGCCGGCGCCGGCGGGGCGGACCTTGCGCCAGGTCGAGGAGCTGTGCGCGCGCGTCCGCCGGCACTTCCTGCAGCGCGAGCTGCGCAGCTACGAGGTCATCCAGCGCACGCGCGCGGCGCTCTGAGGTACCGCGCCCTGACGACAACGCCACCGGTGGGAGGGGAGACGGGCGGGGCCGGTGAGAGAGGAGGCGGGCCGCGTCGCGGCTCGAGAGAGGGAGCATGCAGACCCTTCAGGACCTGATCCTGCGACTTTCGGAGTTCTGGGCGCGCCGCGGGTGCGTGCTGCAACAGCCGCTCGACCTCGAAGTGGGCGCCGGCACCATGCACCCGGACACCTTCCTGCGCGTGCTCGGCCCCGAGCCCTGGCGGGTGGCCTATGTCCAGCCGTCGCGCCGCCCCGCCGACGGCCGCTACGGCGACAACCCCTTCCGCCTCGGCAAGCACCTGCAGTTCCAGGTCATCCTGAAGCCGTCCCCGGCCGACGTGCAGCGCCTCTACGTCCAGAGCCTGGCGGCGATCGGCCTCGACCTGGCGTTGCACGACCTCCGCTTCGAGGAGGACAACTGGGAGGCGCCGACTCTCGGTGCCTGGGGCGTCGGCTGGCAGGTGATGCTCGACGGCATGGAGATCACCCAGTTCACCTACTTCCAGCAGGCCGGCGGCCTCGAGCTGCGGCCGGTCAGCGCCGAGATCACCTACGGCCTGGAGCGCCTGACCATGTTCCTCGGCCTGTCGCGCAGCATCTACGAGGTGGCCTGGGTCGACGGTCTCAGCTACGGCCAGATCCGCCACCAGGAAGAGGTCGAGCTCTCCCGCTACTACTTCGAGGTCGCCGACGTCGCCTTCGCCCAGCAGCAGTTCGACGGCATGGAGCGGGAGTCTATGCGCTGCCTCGACGCAGGCCTGGTGCTGCCCGCCTACGAGTGCGCCCTCAAGTGCTCCCACCTGTTCAACGTCCTCGACGCCCGCGGCGCCGTCTCGGTCACCGAGCGCGTCGGCCTGATGAAGCGGGTGCGCGACCTCGCCGTCGCCTGCGCCAGGGCCTACGTCGAGAGCCGCGAGCGCCTCGGCTTCCCGCTGCTCGGGACCCCGGCCGCCGCCGCTCCGGGCGCCCAGCCGGCCGGTGCCCCGGGCGCGGCGCCGCCTGACGCCGCGGCCGTTCCGGAGGTGCCGCATGGCGCGCGGTGACTACCTGCTCGAGGTGCGCAGCGAGGAGATCCCGGCACGCATGCTGGCTGCGGGTGTGCGCGAGATCGCCACCCGCGTCCTGGAGGAGCTGATGGCGCGGGGCCTCCAACCGGGCGAGATCGAGACCGGATTCACACCCCGCCGGCTGCTGGTGCGGATGAGCGGCTTGCCGGAACGCGAGCCCGACCGCGAGGAGCAGGTGATGGGGCCGCCGGTGCGCGCCGCGTATGCGGGCGACGGCTGTCCGACCCCGGCGCTGCTCGGCTTCGCGCGGCGCTGCGGCGTCGAGCCGGACCAGCTGCTGCGGGTGGCGACCGAGAAGGGCGAGTACCTTGCCGCCGCCAGGCGCACCGCCGGCCGGCCCACCGCCACGGTGCTCTCCGAGCTGGTGCCGCGCATCCTCGCGGCCATCTCCTGGCCGAAGACCATGCGCTGGGGCGCCGGCGAGGGACCCTGGGTGCGGCCGGTGCACGGCCTGGTGTCGCTGCTCGACGGCGAGGTGGTGCCGTTCGAGCTGTTCGGCGTCGCGGCCGGCGACGCGACCGCCGGCCACCCGATCCTGTCGCCACGGCCGCTCAAGGTGCGCGGCGCCGCCGACTACCGTCGCAAGCTGGCCTCCCGCCACATCGAGGTCGACCCCAAGCGCCGCCGCGCCGCCCTCGCCGCCGCCATGCACGAGCGCGCCGAGGCGCTCGGCGGCCGGCTGGCCGAGGACGAGCCGCTGCTCGACAAGCTGGCTGCCCTGTGCGAGATCCCGGGGGTCCTCGAAGGCGGCTTCGATCCCGCGTTCCTGGAGCTGCCGGACGAGGTGCTCGCGACCAGCCTGCGCGACCACCAGAGCGCCCTCACCGTCGTGTCCCGGGACGAGCCGCCGCACGCCCGCCTGCTGCCGTACTTCCTGACGGTGATGGACCGCCCCGACGACCCGGCCGGACGCATCCGCGCGGGCAACGAGTGGGTGGTGGCGGCGCGCCTCGCCGACGCGCGTTTCTTCTATGGCGAAGACCTCGAGGCGGGGCTCGCGCGCCGCGCCGAGCAGCTCGCCCGGCTGGCTTTCCATGAGCGTCTGGGGAGCTACGCCGAGAAGACCGCGCGGCTGCAGGCGCTCGCCGGCTTCATCTGCGAGGAGCTGGGCTGGCAGGACGTGGCACCGGACGCGGTGGCGGCGGCTCGCCTTCTCAAGGCGGACCTGGCGACCGAGATGGTGAAGGAGTTCACCTCGCTGCAGGGGATCATGGGTGGCATCTACGCCCGCGGCGAGGGGCAGCCGGAGGCGGTCTGGCAGGCGATCTACGATCAGTACCTGCCCACCTCCGCCGAGGACGCCATCCCGCGCGGCCGCGCCGGCCAGGTCGCCGGCCTGGCCGACCGCATCGACAGCGTGGTGGGCATGTTCGGCCTGGGACTCCTGCCAACCGGCAGCAAGGACCCCTTCGGCCTGCGCCGCGCCGCCCAGGGCGCCGTGCGCATCGCCTTCGAGGGGCGGCTGGCGATCAACCTCGGACGCCTGGTGACGGCGGCGAGGGAGCTCTACGGCGAGCGCCTGACCCGCGGGGCCGCGGAGCTCGAGAAGACGCTGCGGCCGTTCCTCGACGACCGCATCCGCTACGTGCTCGGCATCTACGGCTACGCCTACGACGAGATCGAGGCCGCCCTCGCCGCCGGCGCCGCCGACCTCCCGGACCTGCGCGCCCGCGTCGACGCCATCCACCGCGTGCGCGGCGAAGCATCCTTCCTGTCGGTGGTGCTGGCGGCCAAGCGCATCGCCAACATCGTCAGGGACCTGCCCGACCACCCGCTCGATCCCGAGCGCCTGTCGCAGCTGGCGGAGCCCGCCGAGCGCGACCTCGCCGCCGCCTTCGCCGGCCTGCGCGCCGAGGTCGAAGCGGCCGCCGCCGCCGGCGACTACGAGCGCGCCCTGCGCCGCATCGCCGAGCTGGCGCCGGTGCTCGACCGCTTCTTCGTCGAAGTCCTGGTCATGGACCCCGACGAGCGCGTGCGCGCGAACCGCATCGCCCTCCTGCAAGCCATCCTGCGCACCGTCAGCCGCACCGCGAGGCTGACCGAGGTGGTCGTCGACAAGGCCGAGCACCGGGCGCGCGGCGGCGCGTAGCGCCATTTCCCCGCTACAAACAGCCGCGACGGCGGCTCCGTATACTCAAACAGCCACTCGGAGGACGACGAACCCGAGCACTGCAACCTGACACGGAGAGAGTCGCTCGTCGCCTCGCTCCGACTCGTGGCCGCCTTTCCCCAGGATTGGGTGGTAGCTTCGGAGGAATACGCAGACCGCATCGACGCTAACCGCTTTCGGCGCCCGTGGACCAAGGGTGTACGTTACAATACTTCCCGTAAGTGCTTAGAAAGGAGTGACCAGATGCGAGCAGGTGGCGTGGCCTGGCGGACAGCTATAGTTCTTATTGGGATTGCGTTTACCACGGAGAGTCTGTTGCATGGGCAACAGCGGCATCTGAAAGTAGCATCCAAACTCGACAGTGTGTTCCCCGGAGGGGAGGGGCTTTTCTTCGCCGCGACGTCCTTTTTTGTTGACACGAGTGGTGTCTATCGGATCGAGTCGGACCTGAACGACGAAGCAACCGGAGGTGATGCTCCACAGCAGCAATCATCGCTATACAGCGATTATTTGGACCCTGGCGATAGGACTGCAAATCTAATAGCAAACTTCGACCAATCAAGCGGTATCAGTCAATACCTTTCTGCTGGCACAATCTACACAGTGGTAGGCGCGAGCCCCTACACTGCGATCGTCGGTGGCGCGTTCGATGTGATTAACATTTCGGGCGGACCGGGACTTGTAAGCCTGTCTGGGTGTACGTACGTCGCTCAAAAGGACTTCTTTGATGGAGTCGTGAACGATGCGTCGGTCGGGCTCGGACCTAACTTCGGCGGCGTCTGCGTGTACGTGCTTACTAGAGACCGTCTCGGCGACACGTTAGTGCTGACACCCCAGAATCGGCGCACGACCAATTCGGTTGTATACTCTCTCTCGGCGGGCGGTCTCTCAAGTGCCGGAATAGATAGGGGAACCTTCGACCTTTCAATCACCGCGACTAGCCACTGTAGCGCGACGGGTAAGGGCTTCTATTCCATTACCATTGGCGGTTCCACGACTGCTCTCTACATAGTAAAGATAACAAGTCCATTGGGCAATGGCGTCAAGGAATATCGTCACGCCTCCGGGGCGGCGCCGAGCTCGGTGTACGACCCGAAGGCGCTCAGCTGCAGTACTCCGTAGACCTGAGCGCGGAGCGCGTCGGCGGGTCCGGGCGCCTACCGCATCCCAGGGCTTGATGTCAACGCCACCTGGGGGACTTCGACCAGTTGGTCTTGACCGGCTCACTCGGGCTCCTCGTCGGGGATTTCGATCTCCTCGGGCGGAATCCAGACCGTCTTGCCGTCTTTCCAGATCGGGATTGGGAGGCCCTCGCGTTTATGGGCGCGCCAGGCTATCCGGGCCGCCTTGCGGATTGCTGCATCGATCTGCGATCCTTCTCGGAGAATCGCAGCAACGTTCTTGGGCGGCTCAATCGGCATCCGGTCGATCCCCATAGAGTTCTGTCAGCTGCGTCCATGTGGTCGCGTCTTCGACCAGCCTCACATCTCTTCCTCTTCCTGCCGCGACCAGCTTTGGCGGCGGTGTGCCAGAGTTATCAAAGATACGCCAGGTATCCGCCATGGGTTGGTAGAGCGAGAAGAAGTTCTTCAGGCCCGCGTGGAAGCGGCGGCGAATCGTCCGCTCAGGCACCGCGTGGCCACCGCGGCGAACGCGATCCCTGACTCGCTCCAAGGCAAACTCGGGGCTGGGAAGCCATAGAAAGACGATGTGGAATAGATAGCCCTGCTGGATCAGCTCCAAGAGCCATCGAGCGTAAGACTTGCCGGCAAGGGTGGTCTCGAAGGCAAAGGTGGACCGACTGCTAGCGAGGTCTTTGATCCTGCTCAGCATGACTTTGCCTGCGGTCAAGGCGGCTCCCGCGGGATCGAAAGCGGCCAGGCCCTCGGCGATGAGGTCGGCGTTCACGAACTGCGTGACTCCGAGCGTCTCCTTGAGGAGGGGCGGCCCGGTCGTTGATTTTCCGGCTCCGTTGGGTCCGGCGAGGGCAACTACATCAGGCGACGACACGATCCGGGGCTCCTGTCGAGAGCGACGCAGCTTGGTTGGAGGCCTTGGCGCGATCCGCCATCGATCGTCACCTCCGGCCACGAGTATATGCGTGCAGTGGATCCTTACGGGGCGCTTAACGCCGCGAAGGACCGCGCGCGGACTCGGCGGCAGGGTGCTCACGCGGGCCCTGGGCGAGGATGGCTGCCGTCGAGGCCGCTCCGCGGGCAGCTTACGGGTTCAAGCGAGTGGTGCTTGTCCAGGGTGGGCAAGCGACAGCGCGCCGTCACGCCGATCGGTTAGACTCGCGGCCTACGGGATTGGAGGACGCATGGCAGCCAAGTACATCTATGCCTTCGGTGGCGGGACCGCGGACGGCAGGGGCGATCAGAAGGAGCTGCTGGGGGGCAAGGGGGCCGGGCTGGCGGAGATGAGCCGGCTTGGCATCCCGGTGCCTCCCGGCTTCACGCTCACGACCGAGGTCTGCACCTGGTTCCAGGAGCATCACGGGAGCTACCCGCCGGGGCTCGAGGGCGAGCTCGACCGTCAGCTGCGGCGGCTGGAGGCGCTGACCGGCCAGCGCTTCGGCGACGTCGCCAGTCCGCTGCTGGTGTCGGTGCGCTCGGGCGCTCCCATGTCGATGCCGGGGATGATGGACACGGTCCTCAACCTCGGCCTGTCGCAGGCCCTGGTCGACGCCTGGATCGCGCGCGGCGCCGATGCGCGCTTCGTGCTCGACGCCTGGCGGCGGCTGCTCACCATGTACGGCGACGTGGTGCTCGGCGTCGAGCACGCCGCCTTCGAGGAGATCCTCGCCGCGGCGCGCGCGGAGCACGGCGCGGCCAGCGACAACGAGCTGCCGCCCGCCGCCCTGGCCGCCGTCGCCGAGAAGTTCAGGCGCCTGATCGCCGAGCACGGGCAGCCCTTCCCCGAGGAGCCCCGCGCCCAGCTATGGGGCGCCATCGGGGCCGTGTTCTCGAGCTGGAACAATCGGCGCGCGCGCGAGTACCGCCGCATCAACGGCATCTCCGACCGCCTGGGCACGGCGGTCAACGTCCAGGCGATGGTGTTCGGCAACCGCGGCAACGACTGCGCGACCGGCGTGGCCTTCACCCGCAACCCGGCCACCGGCGAGGCGCGGGTCTACGGCGAATACCTGGTCAACGCCCAGGGCGAGGACGTGGTGGCGGGGATCCGCACGCCGCGGCCGATCGTCGGGCTGGACGGCGGCCGCGGGCTGGCCGAGGACTTCCCGCAGGCCGACCGCGAGCTGCGCGAGGTCTGCGCCCGCCTCGAGCGCCACTACCGCGACATGCAGGACGTCGAGTTCACCATCCAGCACGACCGCCTGTACATGCTGCAGACGCGCCGCGGCGCGCGCACCGGCCCCGCCGCCGTGCGCATCGCCGCCGAGCTGGTCGACCAGGGAATCATCACTCCGCGCGAGGCGGTGTCGCGGGTCAAGCCGGACGACCTGGTGCAGGTGCTGGCGCCCGAGTTCGACGTGCAGGAGAAGGCCAGGGCGGTGGCCGATGGCAGGCTGCTCGCGCGCGGCCTGCCTGCCGGCCCCGGCGCCGCCTCCGGCCGCATGGTGCTGTCGGCCGATCGCGCCGCCGAGCTGGCCGCGCAGGGACCGGTCATCCTGGTGCGCGCCGAGACCTCGCCCGAAGACATCGTCGGCATGCACGCGGCCGCCGGCATCCTGACCTCGCGCGGCGGCATGACCTCGCACGCGGCGGTGGTGGCGCGCGGCATGGGCAAGCCCTGCCTGGTCGGCGCCGGCGATCTCGACGTGGACGAGCGTGCCGGCGTGGTGCGGGCGGGAGAGCGGGTGCTGCGGGAGGGGGAGGAGATCTCGATCGACGGCACCACCGGCGAGGTGATCGCCGGCGGCCTCGCCACCCGCCCCTCGGCAGTGCTGCGGACGCTGGTGGGGGATGCCGGGGAGACCGGCGGCGACACCGCCGGTAAGACGGCGGCAGCCGCGAAGACCCGGGCCGCCGCCGCGGCCGCAGCGCCCTCGCCGGCGGTGATCAGCTTCCGCAAGATCCTGACCTGGGCCGACGAGCTGCGGCGGATGCGGGTGCGGGCCAATGCCGACACGCCGGTCGATGCCCGGGTGTCCCGCGCCCTGGGCGCCGAGGGCATCGGCCTGTGCCGCACCGAGCACATGTTCTTCGCGGCGGACCGCATCTCGTGGGTGCGGCGGATGATCCTCGCCGACGACGCCGAGGAGCGCGCCGAGTCGCTCGCGCAGCTGCTGCCGATGCAGCAGAAGGACTTCGAAGGCATCTTCGCCGCCCTCTCCGGCCTGCCGGTGACGGTGCGCCTGCTCGACCCGCCGCTGCACGAGTTCCTGCCCCACGGCGACAAGGCGCTGGCCAGCCTCGCCAAGCAGATGGGGGTGCCGGCGGCCAAGGTGGCGGCGCGGGCGGCGGCGCTCGCCGAGGCCAACCCGATGCTCGGCCATCGTGGCTGCCGCCTCGGCATGACGGCGCCCGAGATCTACGACATGCAGGTGGAGGCGATCGCCCGCGCCGCCTGCGTGCGGACGCGTGCCGGCGATCACGTCGAGGCCGAGATCATGGTGCCGCTGGTGGGCGCCGAGCAGGAGATGATCCGGCTGCGGGAACACATCGTGGCCACCGTCGAACGGGTGCTCACGGAGGAGAACCTGCGGCTGGCGATCGCCATCGGCACCATGATCGAGGTGCCGCGCGCGGCGCTGATCGCCGCCAAGATCGCCGTCCATGCCGACTTCTTCTCGTTCGGCACCAACGACCTGACGCAGATGACCTACGGTTACTCGCGCGACGACATCGGGCGCTTCCTGCCGCAGTACCTCGAGTCGGGCGTGCTGCCCTACGACCCGTTCGCGCGCCTCGACGACGAGGGGGTCGGGCAGCTGGTGCGCCTGGCCTGCGAGAGCGGCCGCGGGGCGCGCGCCGATCTGCATCTCGGCGTCTGCGGCGAGCACGGCGGCGACCCCGACTCGATCGATTTCTTCGACCGCGTCGGCCTCGATTACGTCTCCTGCTCCCCGTACCGGGTGCCGGTCGCCCGCCTCGCGGCGGCGCAAGCCACCCTGGCGCGCGAACGCGAGGCGGGGAGCGGCAAGCCGCCGGCGGCGGCGAAGGCGGAGACGCAGGCGGCCGCGGCGGCTACGGCGCCCCGGCGGACCAGCCCGGCGAAGGGCCGTCCTCGGCGGGCGGCAGCGGCTTCGGCAGGACGCTCCGGCGCTGCCGCCACCGCGGCGGCGCGGCAGGCCGGAAAGAGTGGCACCGGAAAAGGCCGCACGCCAGCCTCGACCAGGCGCCCCGCCCGGGCCGCCTCGTCCAAGCCGGCTGCCGGTGCCGGTCGCACCTCGCGGGCCGCTGCCTCCGGCCGGGCTGCCTCCGCCGCGCGGCGCCCCGTTGCGCGGCGCCCCGCCGCGGTCGCGGCGACGCGCAAGCCCCCGAAGGCGGCGAGGTCGGCCGGGCGCACGGCAACCAGGGGCGCCGCCGGCACGGCGCGCTCACGCTCCGGAGCCGGCGCTCGCAAGCCCGCGGCGCCGCGGCCGGGCGCGGCGCCGGCGAAGAGCCGCGGCATTGCCGCGAGCATCCGGCGATCGACGGCCCGCAAGGCGGTGACGGCGGCTGCCGGCAAGGCGTCGCGGGCTGCCGGTAGCCGGGCGAAGGCGGCGACCGGGCGAGCGGCGAAAGTTGCCACCGGTCGAGCCGGGCGCTTGGCAACCGGCCGGATGAAGCCTGTCGCAGCCGGCAAGGCCGCCGTCCGCCGCCCGTCCGCCGGCGGCCGGAGGCGGCCGCGGCGGTAGACTGGCGCGGTGGGCGAGGACGACAAGCGGCGGCTCGACTCGTTCTGGGACGGCAGCCGCGAGTACTACGCCAAGGCGGCCGCCGCCAATCGTGAGCCGGCCCCCGAGCGCCGCCTGCTGCTCGGCCACCTGCGCGGCGGCGAGCGGGTGCTCGACCTCGGGTGCGGGTCGTGCGAGAACGCGCTCTGGCTGCCGGCCGGCTGCCGCTACGTCGGCTTCGACGTCTCGACCGCGGCGCTGGCGATGGCCGCGGAGTGGGGCCGTCCGGGCTGGCGCGTCCGCGGCGACGGCGAGAACCTGCCCTTCGCCGGCGAGAGCTTCGACGCCGTGCTCTCGACCTATGCCCTGGAGCATTTCCACGATCCCGGCCGGACGCTGCTCGAGGCGGCGCGGGTGCTGCGCGTCGGCGGGCTGCTGCTGCTCGTCGGCTCGGCCTGGGACCTGCCTTACGAGATGCCGCCGAGCCTGGAGCCGAGCCGCCGCCTGGAAGTCT
>Ga0209524_1000076_pt1 | contig 10862 bp, 7 predicted proteins | sample JacPinW_OM1H0_M1_FD_187956 | JGI IMG/M metagenome (GOLD analysis project Ga0209524, IMG submission 187956) | Forest soil microbial communities from Algoma, Ontario, Canada - Jack Pine, Ontario site 1_JW_OM1H0_M1 (SPAdes) (version 2) | ecosystem: Environmental > Terrestrial > Soil > Boreal... | reverse complement strand
TGTGGTCTCGAAGGACGAGCTCGGCGAGCTCGCCGCCGCCTTCAATGCCATGGCCGGCCGCCTGCGGGAGCTGCGGCGCAGCAGCCGGGCGCGCCTGCTGCGCGCCCAGCAGACCTCGCAGCTGGCGATCGACAGCCTGCCCGACGCGGTGGCGGTGTTCTCCCCCGATCTCCGCGTCGAGCTCGCCAACCGCACCGCCGTCTCCACTCTCGGACTGCGCCCTGGCGAGCCGGTGCCGCCGCGCCACGCCGACTGGCTGCCGCACCTGCTGCAGGAGACGGCGCGCGCGGGGACGCTCCCCGACCGGGGCTACGAGGCGGCGCGGCAGATCTTCCATGACGGGCAGGAGCGCTTCTACCTGCCGCACGCGGTGGCGGTCCGGGGCGCCGACGGCCAGCTCGCCGGCATCACGCTGATTCTCTCGGACATCACCAACCTGCGGCGGATCGACGAGATGAAGAGCGGCCTGCTGTCGACCGTGTCGCACGAGCTGCGCACTCCGCTGACCTCGCTGCAGATGGCGCTGCACGTCCTGCTCGACGAGCGCGTCGGCGGCCTGACGCCGCAGCAGACCGAGCTGCTGGTCGCGGCGCGCGACGACGCCGAGCGGCTGCGCACGATCCTGGTCAACCTGCTCGAGATCGCCCGCTACGAGGCGGGCGGCCAGCAGCTCCACTTCGAGCCTGTACCGTCCCGCGACCTGGTGGAGATGTCGCTCGCGCCGCTGCGTTCGGCCTTCGAGGACCATGGCATCCGGGTCTCGGTGGCGATCGCGCCGGCGGCGCCGAAGGTGCTGGCCGACCCGGCGCGCGCGCCGCTGGCGCTGGGCAACCTGCTGCAGAACGCGCTGCAGCACACTCCCGCCGGCGGTACCGTCGCGGTGCAGGTCGAGCCGGAGGGCAACGGAGTGGCCTTCTCCGTCGCGGACTCGGGCCCCGGCATCCCCCAGGAGTACCTGGGCCGGGTCTTCGACCGCTTCTTCCAGGTGCCGGGCAGCCAGGGGGGCGCCGGCCTGGGACTCGCCATCGCCAAGGAGATCGTGCAAGCCCATGGCGGCAGGATCGGGGTGGAAAGCCACGGCGGCGGCAACGACGGTGGCGCCACTTTTCGCTTTACCCTGCCCGCGGCCCCAGCGGTCCCCTCGGCGCCTGCGGCCCCCGCCGCATGATCGCGGTCGATTTCATCAGCCACCAGGAGCCAAGACCCATGCTCGACCTGATCGCAATTGCCGTGACCATCCTCTTCTTCGCGCTGGCGCTCTGGTACGTGCGGTTCTGCGAAAGGATCTGAGGACGACATGAACTGGGAATACTTGCTGAGCGCCGTCATCGCGGTGGGCCTGCTGGTGTATCTGATCTACGCCATGCTGAAACCGGAGAGATTCTGACCGCACCTGAAATCAAGTTGTTTTTTTAGAAACTGTAAATTGAGACCCTGCTTCCCGGGGGAAGGAGTCGCAGATGTCGTCGACCCGTCATACGCAGTCGTTCGCAATGCTCGGCCCGATCGCAGCGGCGCTCGCGCTCGCTCTGCTCGGCGCGCCGCGCCTCGTTGCACAGGAGCCACCGACCCTGGTCGAGCAGGCGCAGGCGCAGCTCGCGCAGGCGCAGGCCCAGCTGGCCCAGGCCCAGCAGCAGCTGGAGCGGGCGCTGGCCCTGGCTCAGCAGGCGCAGGCCCAGGCGGGCGTCGCGCCAGCGCAGGTCAAGGTCGGCGCCGGGTCGGCATCAGTCCAGACCGGCGTCGAGCCCGCACCGGTCAAGACCGCCGCCGCCGAGACGGCGCCGGCCAAGACCGTGGGCCATGAATCGCCCGCCGCGGTCGTGCAGGCGCTCCTGCGCACTCAGCCCGAGCCGGTCGTGGCCAGTCCTCCCACCTTGACTTCCAAGGCCGCGGTGCCGGTCAAGCCGAAGGCGGCGGAGCCCTTCTCGTTCGCGGACTTCACCTGGCTCAACGGCAACAGCCGCACCTCCGAATCGCCGATCGACACCAAGGTGTTCACCGGCGAGTTCCGGGTAGACGTCAGCGAGATCAACGACTTCAACCATCCGCGGGACAACACCCTGGTCGGCAGCAGCGAGAGCGGCCGCACCAACGAGATCCAGCTGCAGCAGCTGGGCATCGGCGGGGACTTCCACTACAACAACGTGATCGGCAGGCTGATGACGCAGTTCGGGATGTACTCGACGATGACGCCACGCAACGACGCCAGCCCCGGGCGCGGCCAGTGGGACCTCGCCGACGCCTACCGCTACCTCTCCGAGGCGTACGGCGGCTACCACTGGGACGTGCTGAACGGCATCAACCTCGAGGCCGGCATCTTCATGTCCTACGTCGGTCTCTTCAGCTACTACAACTTCGACAACTGGACCTACCAGCCGTCGTACGTCTCGTCCAACACCCCGTGGTTCTTCAACGGGCTGCGCGTCCAGATCTTCCCGAGCGACCATCTGAAGATCGAGCCCTGGTACATCAACGGTTGGCAGTCGTACGGCAAGTTCAACAGCAAGCCGGGCCTCGGCATGCAGGTCCTGTGGCGCCCGAACGGCGCGGTGGAAGTGCTCTCCAACAACTACGGCGTCGGCACCGATACGCTGGGCAACCCGAACCGGACACGCTGGCACACCGACGACAGCATCGAGGTCAAATACTACGACCGGCCCGAGCGCTTCCTGGACAAGATGGCGTTCTCGATCACCGCGGATGCGGGTTGCGAGAGCGGCGGCGGGGTCCACTGCGCCACCAGCTCTCCTGGCACGCCGTCGCAATACTTCCTGGGCTACATGGTCTACAACCGCTTCTGGTTCGATGGCGACCGGTTCGCCATGACCGTCGGCGGCGGCCAGATCACCAACCCGGGCCGCTACCTGGTCCTGCTGCCGCCGATCAATGGCGCCACGGCCTTCTCCGGCACGCCGTACTTCCCCGAGAACCCGGGCGATCCGTACCGGGCCTACGACGGCTCGATCACCTTCGACTGGATGCCGAGCCAGTTCATCACCTTCCGCACCGAGCTCGATCGCCGCGGAGCGAACGTGCCGTACTTCGCCGGCCCCGGCGGCGTCACGCCCCCGTTCGGCAACTCGGGGCCCCCCGGATCTTTCGTGCAGGGGTTCACCCCCGACCTGCGCAAGACGGAGACCCGGATCAACACCGCGGTGCTGGTGAAGTTCTGAGCGTGACCCACGAGCGCAGGAGGCGGGGTCGATGAAGGGCGAACGGAATCGAGGTTGAGATGACTGCCAACGGCTGGCTGCAGCTGCTGATCTATCTCGTGGTCCTGGTGGCCGTCACGCCGCCTCTCGGCGTCTACATGACCCGCATCTTCTCCGGCGAGAGGACCTGGCTGACACCGGTGCTGCGGCCGCTCGAGCGGTTGATCTACCGCTGCTGCCGCGTCGACGAGAGCACGGAGCAGCATTGGACCGAGTACGCCGCGGCGATGCTGGTCTTCAGCGGCGTCAGCATGCTCGTGCTCTACGGCATCGAGCGGCTGCAGGCTTTCCTGCCGGCCAACCCGCAGCACCTCGCCGGGGTGGACCCGGCCCTGGCGTTCAACACCGCCGCCAGCTTCACCACCAACACCAACTGGCAGAACTATTCCGGCGAGTCGGCCATGAGCTACCTGACGCAGATGGCCGGGCTCGCCTTCCACAACTTCGCCTCCGCCGCCACCGGCATCGCGCTCGCCATCGCCTTCATCCGCGGCGTGGCGCGGCGCGAGTCGCGCACCATCGGCAACTTCTGGGTGGACCTGACCCGCGGCTGCCTCTACCTGCTGCTGCCCCTCTCGCTGGCCGGGGCGCTGGTGCTGGTGTGGCAGGGGGTGCCGCAGAACCTGGGCCGCTACACTCGGGCCGCGCTGCTCGAGCCTCAGCATATCGAGAGCAAGGACGCCGCCGGCAAGGTGAAGGTCGAGACCCGCGCCGAGCAGGTCATCGCCCAGGGGCCGGTCGCCTCGCAGGAGATCATCAAGGAGCTCGGCACCAACGGCGGCGGGTTCTTCGGCGCCAACTCGGCGCATCCGTTCGAGGACCCGACGCCGCTCGCCAACTTCCTCGAGATGCTGGCCATCCTCGCCATCGCTTCCGGCCTGACCTACACGCTGGGCCGGATGACCGGCAGCCAGAAGCACGGCTGGGCGGTGTTCGCGGCGATGATGATCCTGATGCTCGCCGGCTTTTTCGTGGTCTACCACTACGAGGCGGCAGGCAACCCCGGCTTCACCCGCCACGGGATCACCCAAGCCGCCATCGCCACTCCCGGCGGCGAGCAGGCCGGCGGCAACATGGAGGGCAAGGAGGTGCGCTTCGGCATCTTCCAGAGCGCGCTGTTCGCCACCGTCACCACCGATGCTTCGTGCGGCGCGGTGAACGGCCAGCACGACTCCTTCACGCCGCTCGGCGGCATGGTGCCGATGCTCAACATCATGCTGGGCGAGGTGGTCTTCGGCGGCGTCGGCGCCGGCCTCTACGGCATGCTGGTGATGATCGTGCTCACCGTGTTCATCGCCGGCCTGATGGTCGGGCGCACGCCCGAGTACCTGGGCAAGAAGATCGAGTCCAAGGACGTGAAGATGGCGATGCTCTACGCGCTGATCTTCGCCTTCAACATCCTGGTGCTGGCGGCCTGGGCGAGCGTCACGCCCTACGGCACGGCGGCGCTCGGCAACTCGGGGCCGCACGGCCTGTCCGAGATCGTCTACGCCTTCACCTCGGTGACCGGCAACAACGGCTCGGCGTTCGGCGGCCTGAGCGCCAACACGCCCTGGTACAACTGGACCCTAGGGATCGCCATGCTCGTCGGGCGTTTCCTGATGATCGTGCCGATGCTGGCGATCGCCGGCAACCTGGCGACCAAGAAAGCGGTGCCGCCCTCGGCCGGCACCTTCCCGGTGCACACGCCGCTGTTCGTGGCGCTGCTCCTGGGCGTGATCCTGATCGTCAGCGCCCTGACCTTCTTCCCGGTGCTGTCGCTGGCGCCGATCGTCGAGCACCTGCTGATGCAGGCTGGGACGACGTTCTCGTGATGAGGGCTCATCATGGCTGAGAGAGCGCAGAAGCGCCCCTTGTTCGATCCCCCGATCGTCCGGCGGGCGCTCAGGGATTCCTTCGTCAAGCTGGATCCGCGCCAGGTGGCGAAGAACCCGGTGATGTTCGTGGTCGAGGTGGGGAGCGTGCTCACCACCCTGTTGATCGTGCGCGACGCCGCCACCGGGCAGACCGCGCACCTCGGGTTCACCATCCAGGTGACGCTCTGGCTCTGGTTCACGGTGCTGTTCGCCAACTTCGCCGAGGCGATGGCCGAGGGGCGCGGCAAGGCGCAGGCCGACACCCTGAGGCGGGCCAAGACCGAGACGTCGGCGAACCGTATCGTCGGCGACTGGGCGGGGCCGGTCGAGGCGTTGCGCACCGAGCAGGTGGCGGCGCCGGCGCTGCGCAAGGGCGACGTCGTGCTGATCGTCGCCGGCGACCTGATCCCCGGCGACGGCGAAGTGGTCGAGGGCGTCGCCTCGGTGGACGAAGCGGCCATCACCGGCGAGAGCGCGCCGGTGATCCGCGAATCCGGCGGCGACCGCTCGGCGGTGACCGGCGGCACCAAAGTCATCTCGGACTGGCTCAAGGTGCAGATCACCTCGAACCCCGGGGAGACCTTCCTCGACCGCATGATCGCCCTGGTCGAGGGCGCCGAGCGGCAGAAGACGCCGAACGAGATCGCCCTCAACATCCTGCTCGCCGGGCTCACCGTCATCTTCCTGCTGGCGGTCGGGAGCCTGCTGCCGTTCGCCATCTACAGCGTCGGCGCCTCGTCGCCGGCGGCCGGCTTCCAGGCCTCCGTGCCGCCCTCGATCACGGTGCTGGTGGCACTGCTGGTCTGCCTGATCCCGACCACCATCGGCGGCCTGCTCTCGGCGATCGGCATCGCCGGCATGGACCGCGTGATCCAGCACAACGTGCTCGCCATGTCCGGCCGCGCCGTCGAGGCGGCGGGCGACGTCGACACGCTGCTGCTCGACAAGACCGGCACCATCACGCTCGGCAACCGCCAGGCGGTCGAGCTCATCCCCTTGGCCGGGGTGGCGGAGGCCGACCTGGCCGACGCGGCGCAACTGTCCAGCCTCGCCGACGAGACGCCGGAGGGCCGCTCGATCGTGGTGCTGGCCAAGGACCGCTACGGCTTGCGGGGACGCGAGCTCGCCGCCGCCGATGCGCATTTCATCCCGTTCTCGGCCCACACCCGCATGTCGGGAGTGGACATCGGCGACCGCCACGTGCGCAAGGGGGCCGCCGACGCCGTGCTGCGCTTCGTCGAGTCCTGCGGCGGCACGGCGCCGCCGGATCTCGACGCCGTCGTCGAGCGGGTGGCCAGGACCGGCGGCACGCCGCTGGTGGTCAGCGACGGCGCGCGTGCGCTGGGCGTCATCCACCTCAAGGACATCGTCAAGGGCGGCATCCGCGAGCGCTTCGAGCAGCTGCGCCGCATGGGCATCCGCACGGTGATGATCACCGGCGACAACCCGCTGACCGCGACCGCGATCGCCAGCGAGGCGGGGGTCGACGACTTCCTTGCGCAAGCCAGGCCGCAGGACAAGATGGACCTCATCCGCCGCGAGCAGGCGCAGGGCAGGCTGGTGGCGATGACCGGCGACGGCACCAACGACGCCCCGGCGCTGGCCCAGGCCGACGTCGGCGTGGCCATGAACACCGGCACCATGGCTGCCAAGGAGGCGGGCAACATGGTGGACCTCGACTCCAACCCCACCAAGCTGATCGAGATCGTCGAGATCGGCAAGCAGCTGCTGATGACTCGCGGCGCCCTCACCACGTTCTCGATCGCCAACGATGTCGCCAAGTACTTCGCCATCATCCCGGCGATGTTCTCGGCGCTCTATGCGCTCAGGGGCGCCAAGAACGGCCCTCTCGGGGCGCTGAACCTCATGCACCTGGCGACGCCCGAGTCGGCGATCCTGTCGGCGGTCATCTTCAACGCCCTGATCATCGTCGCCCTGATCCCGCTGGCGCTGCGCGGCGTCCGCTACCGGCCCCTGGGGGCGGCCATGCTGCTGCGCCGGAACCTGGTCATCTACGGCGTCGGCGGCATCATCGTGCCCTTCGCGGGGATCAAGCTGATCGATCTGTTCATTGCCGCGGTGGGTCTCGCATGAAGGCCCCGGGCTCTCGGTCTCGAAGCGGAGGCAGCGTGAATGGCATGAATCTGGCTCGACACCTGGTCCCGGCAATCCTCGTCACCCTGGTGCTGACGCTGCTGCTGGGAGTCGTCTACCCGCTGGCGGTGACCGGCCTGGCGCAGCTCCTCTTTCCGGACCAGGCCCGGGGCAGCCTGCTGCGCCGCGAAGGCAAGGTGGTGGGGTCGCGGCTGATCGGTCAGCCCTTCGCCGGCTCCGGCTACTTCCACTCCCGCGCTTCGGCGGCCGGGGCGGGCTACGATCCCCTCGCTTCCGGCGGCACCAACCTCGGGCCCACCAGCCATAAGCTGCTGGTCGAGCAGGTGGGTGCGGCGGCGGCCGCGGCGCGCGCCGAGCGACCCGGAGCGCCGGTGCCGGTCGATCTCGTCACCTCGTCCGGCTCGGGTCTCGATCCCCACCTGACGCCTGCGGCCGTAGACTTCCAGGTGCCGCGCATCGCCCGCGAGCGCGGCATGCCCGAGGAGGTGGTGCGCCAGCTGGTGCAGCGCCACACCGAGGGGAGGCAGTGGGGAGTGCTCGGCGAGCCGCGGGTCAACGTGCTGGAGCTCAACCTCGATCTCGACGCCACCAGGCCGCTGCCGCCAGCCGGCTCGGCGGCCGGCGACCGCTAGCGGCGCGCCCCATGACCACCCCCCCCACCCAGCCTGCGGCCGATAGCTTCCTCAACCTCATCCAACGCTCGCGGCGCGGCAGGCTCAAGGTCTATCTCGGCTACGGTCCAGGCGTCGGCAAGACCTACCAGATGCTGCTCGAGGGTCACCGGCTGAAGGCGCAGGGAGTGGACGTGGTGGCCGGGATCGTCGAGACGCACGGCCGCGCCGACACCGAGTCGCTCTGCCTGGGCCTGCCCGAGATCCCGCCGCGGACGGTCGACTACCGCGGCGTCGTCCTGCGCGAGCTGGATCTCGAGGCGGTGCTGAAGCGCAAGCCCGAGGTGGTGCTGATCGACGAGCTGGCGCACACCAACGTCCCGGGCAGCCCGAACGCCAAGCGCTACCAGGACGTCCTCGAGGTGCTGGCGGCGGGCATCCACGTCGTCACCACGCTCAACGTGCAGCACCTCGAGAGCCTCTACGACACGGTGGAGCGGCTGATCGGCGTCAGGGTGAAGGAGCGGCTCCCCGACTGGGTGCTCGCCGACGCCGACCAGCTGGTCAACGTCGACCTCGCCCCCGAAGACCTCCGCCGGCGGCTGGAGGAGGGCCGTGTCTACACCACCGAACGGGTGCCGGCGGCGCTCGACAACTTCTTCCGCAAGTCCAACCTGGAGCAGCTGCGCGAGCTCACCCTGCGCGAGATCGCCTCGATCATCGAGCGACGGGCGCGCCGCACCCCGGGCGAGGAGGGAGTGCAGGCGCCCGACCAGATCGTCGTCTGCCTGTCGTCGCGCAGTCCGGACGGCCCGGCGCTGCTGCGCTATGCCTCGCGCCTCGCCGGCAAGCTCAACCGCAGCTGGTACTCGCTCTACGTGCAGACCTCGAGCGAAGACCCGGCACGCCTCGACGCGGCGACCCGCAAGCGGCTGTCCGAGACCCTGGCGCTCGCCCATCAGCTGGGAGCGATGGTGTTCACCTTCAAGGGCGAGGACATCGCCGACACCATCCTGCGCTTCGCCCGCGAGTACCGGGTCGGGCACGTGGTGGTGGGCCGGCCCGGCGAGCTGCCGCGCTGGCAGCGGCTGCTCGGCCGCCGCACGCCGATCGAGAAGCTGATCGCCGGCGGCGATCACCTGGCCATCGTGGTGGTCGACGAGACCGGCGTGTCCGAGGCCGCCACGGCGTCCGAGTCCGCGGCGGTGCCGAGCCCGGCCGCCCCCCGCCGCCAGGGCGAGCTCGACACGGCCGGCGGCGCCGCGGAGCGAGGCGCGGCGCCGCGTCCCACACTGGTCAAGATCGGTCCGGCACCGGCACCGGCACCGGCGCCGGCCGCCGGCGCCGGGAAACCCGCCGCGGAGCCCGCGCCCCCGAGAGCCGTCGGCGGCTGGTCGGTGCTCGGTTCCACCACCTCCGGCCGGGTCCGTGTCTCGGACCTGCTGAAGCCGGAGGCGATCGCGTTCTTCGACCAGCCGGTCGCCAAGCGGGACCTGCTCCGGCTGCTGGTCGACCTGCTGGGCGGGCGGCAGGAGCACATGGTCAGCGAGGACGTCGTGCGCCTGCTGGAGCGGCGCGAGCAGGAGGCTTCGACCTTCCTATCCGAGGGCATCGCGCTGCCGCACGTGCGTATCCCGGACCTGGCGATGCCGCGGATGGCCCTCGGGCTGCTGCGCGCCGGCCTGAGCGACGCGGGCTCGGGCAAGATCGAGCAGGTCTTCCTGATCCTCTGTCCGGACCGCAGGCCGGAGGGCTGCCTGCAGCTGCTGGCCGTCGCGGCGCGGATGTATCGCCAAGCCGATCTGCGCACCGAGCTGCGCCGCGCCGTCACCGCGGCGCAGGTGCTGGCGGCGATCCGCGCCTGGGAGGACGCTCAGGAGACGCGGATGGAGTAGGTCTCTAAGGCCTCGCGGCCGCCCTTGGCGGCGCCTGCCGCGGGGCGGCCGAAGAGGTGAAGGGTGTAGGCGCCGGGAGCCAGCGCGCCGCGCCCGAGGGTGATGTCGAACTCCTCGAAGGAGTCCTGGACCCCGCGCGCGCGGAACACCCGCTTGGGCTTCCAGATCAGCCGGCCCTGCGCGTCCCTGACCTCGATCTCGTAGTCCGGATAGCTGCCGCTGTGGCGGGTGTGGAGGAGGAGGGTGGCCGCCCCCGAGGACAGCGGGATGGCGTCGGCGGCAGGCGCTCCGGCGCCGCGCTCCACCCGCTCGGCCGGCTGCACTTCGGTCACCACCAGGTCGCTCTCGATGAGCGGCCCCGGCGGGGGCTGCGATGCCTGCAAGGCGTCCGAGCGCTGGCTCAGCTCGGTGGCGGTGCCTTCCAGGGCGGCGACCTGCTGCTGCAACTGGCGGTTCTCGTGGGCGAGCGCCCTCAGTCTTGCCTCGGCCTCGCCGGCGCGCCAGCGGAGCTCGGCATCGCTCGGGCCGGATAGCGCCTGGCTTGGAGAGGCGGGCGGACGAGTCCTGGCCACGCCGGCCCGGGGCAGAGCTGAACTGGCCGGCGCCGGAGCTGCAGCCGGGGCCGGGGCCGCGCCCAGGCGCCGCTCGAGCTCGCGGGAGTGGCGCGCGCTCTCGATCCATCCCGTCGCGGCCAACAGCCCCACGACGCTGGCGGCCAGGGCGGAGTGCTGCCAGGCCCGCCGCGCCGCGGCGTCGTCGCGCCGGCCCCAGATGGACGACGGCGCCGGCGCCGCTGCAACGGATGCAGTCGTCGATGCCGGCGGCGCACTCGCCGCAGCGGCCGCGGAAGCCGGCGCCGGGGCCGGCAACCCCTGCGGCTTGCCCGCCGCCTCCCGGGGCGCCGGCAGGATCGCGATCCGCCCGTCCTCGGCCGGATCGGCGAGCAGCCGGCTGGTCCGCACCAGCTCCAGCTCGGCGGCGCACTTCGGGCAGCCTGCAAGATGCTCCTCGATGGATCTGGCGCCGGCGGCGGCGTTGGCGGTCATTGCCGGCGCGGCGCTGCCGCCGGCCTCGGCCGCCGCCCCGGCATGGGCGACGAGCGCCGCCGCCGGCGGGTGCCAGTCGAAGATGCCCCACGCCAGCTGCGTGTCGGCCAGCGCGGCCCGGCAGGCG
>Ga0209524_1000074_pt1 | contig 10914 bp, 7 predicted proteins | sample JacPinW_OM1H0_M1_FD_187956 | JGI IMG/M metagenome (GOLD analysis project Ga0209524, IMG submission 187956) | Forest soil microbial communities from Algoma, Ontario, Canada - Jack Pine, Ontario site 1_JW_OM1H0_M1 (SPAdes) (version 2) | ecosystem: Environmental > Terrestrial > Soil > Boreal... | reverse complement strand
CCGCCGGTCCGGGGACCGACGTAGAAGGCCACGTCCGGGCTGAAGGATGTGCGGTTCGGCAGGTGTACCAGGAACGCGGCATGGTCCGTGTACGCGCGGCCGGTGCCGGTGCGTCGGGCGTAGTCGCGCACGGCGACGAAGATCTCGCCGGCCGCGCTGCTCGGCAGGTCGCCCGTCGGCGACATCATCACCAGCTCCCCCCTGACCAATTCGGCCTTCTGGTGGTGCGGGAGCCGGTAGAGGTCGCCCACGGTGGCCGCGCGCTTCGACGTCATTCCTCGATGCTAGCACCCCCAACCGACGCACGGCTCCCCCCTACCTGACATGACGGAAAAGCAGAGCGTGCGGACACGAGCTCATGACGGCGCAGAGCCGGTCCTCGTGGCGGTTGAAGCTCTCCTCCTCGGCTGGGGGACCTACATCCCACTGAAGCGTGTGCGCGGGCGACCTGACCTCGTCGGGCTTACTCGACCGTGTACGTGTAGACGCCGTTGAACAGGGTGCCGGCGTAGAGCTTCCCCCGTTGCTGCGGATCGAGCACCAAAACGCCGCCGAGGTTGAAAGCGTTTAGCACGAAGTCGGGCAAGCCGCCGACGATCGGATGCCAGGTCTTGCCGCCATTGGCGCTGCGATAGATGCCAAAGGCGCCGGCGGTGTAAACGATGTTGGAGGAGTGAGGATCGATCGCAATGACGGTCGGGGGCGAGTTGGTGAACTCTGCGAGCGGCAGCTTGTGGTCGAGCTCGATCCAGGTGTTGCCGCCGTCGGCCGTGCCGAACACCCCGTTGGTCCCGGCCAGGAAGACCCGGTTCGCGTCGGTCGGATCGATCGCCAGCGCCACGGCAAAGACGCGCGGGATGCGGAGCCGCCGCCAGGTCACCCCGGCGTCGGTGCTCTTGAAGATCCCCGCGTTGGTCAAGGCATAGAGGGTGGCAGGAGCCGAGGGAGCGACCGCGATCTGCAGGGTCTGTCCGGGGAGTGCGAGGGAGCTCCAGGTGTGGCCGCCATCGGTGCTCTTGAGGGCCAGGCAACGACCGGGGACGGCGTAGGGGCCAGCGGCGTAGAGAGTGTCAGGATGCGCTGGATCGATTGCCAGTTGTGCCACTCCGTTGCAGGGCGTGGTCAGGGCCTCCCAGGTGTTGCCGCTATCGAGGCTCTTGGCCAGGCCGGTCACGGATACCGCGTAGAGGGTCGTCGGCGTCACCGGATCGATGACCAGATTCTGGAGGTCGGCCAATGGCGGACCGATCGGGCGCCAGCTCAGGCCGCTGTTGCCGCTCCTGAAGAGGGACGGCGCGAGCGTCGGGTCGACCAGCACCGCGGCGTAGAGGATCCGGGGATGCACGGGATCGACCGCCAGGGCGACAGTCTGGGTGGCCGCCAGGCTGTGGCTCGCCGCCTGCCAGGTCGCCGCGGCGTCGACGCTCTTCCAGGCCCCCTGCGAGGTGCCGGCATAGACCGTCGACGAGGCACCCGGTGCGGCGGCCAGCGCCTGCGCGTTGCCCGGTGCCGCCGCTGCGGCCGTCCAGGTCGCGCCATGGTCCGAGCTCACCGCTGGCCCGGCATAGACCACTCCCGATCCGACTGCCACCGGGTAGGAGCACGGGCACGGGCCTTGGTACGCCCAGGATGCCGCCATGTCCGTGCTGCGCTGGAAACAACCGACATTGCTCGAGTCGAGGTAGGAGAAGTACACGGTGGCTGGCGTCGTCGAGGGGTCCACCACGACTTGCTCGGCGTTGGGCAACGACTCGGTGAAGGAGGGCAGTCCGTTGTCCGCCTCGCTCCAGGTCTTGCCGGAATCGATGCTGCGCACGAGGATCCCGGGATCCGAGGCGAAGGCGTACAGCGCCGTGGCGGCGGGAGAGGAATCGACGGCGATGCTGGTCACCAGCCCGACCTCGAAGTTGAGCGCGGTCCACGAGCGGCCCCCGTCGGTGCTCTTCCAGATCCCGCCGGTCGCGCCCGCATAGAGAGTCGATGGCGAGCGAGGATCGATCGCCAGGGACAGGATCGGGTTGGGCCCGCCCGGCTCCGGAACGGGCGACCAGGTCGCCCCGGCGTCGACGCTCTTCATCGTGGAGGTGAGGGAGATCTCGTACACCGTCGCGGCAGTCTGCGGGTCCGCGACCACCGCCATCACCAAAGGATCGATGCCCCGGCTCGCCCGCACCCAGGTCGCGCCGCCGTCCTCGCTGCGGAAGAAGCCGCCACCGGCCCCCACGCCAGCGCCCAGCGCCGCAGATACGGGCGGGCCACTCCCCGCGTAGACCAGGGAAGGCTGCGCCGGCGAGACCGCAAGGGCGACGACCGACCCTCCGTCGGGCCCGAGCGGTGTCCAGAAGTTGACCCCGGCGTGGGCCGGCCAGGCCGCGGCGGCGAGCGCGAGGGCGAGCAGACCGGTAAGCCGAAAGGCGGGAAGTCGCAACTGGTGTACGGGGTGGCGCATGGGTCGTCCTCCGGAAGACATAGAACATCTATGCCTTAATCTAGCCCTCGCAGGTCCCCGTGTCAAGGACCGCCAGGCCGGCCTGGTCCGGGCCAGGCAGTGAGGGCGGATCGCGGATCAATGGGGGTGCGGCGGCGCGGCGGCGAGCGCTGCCGGGTCGGGCAACGGCACGGCGTAGAGCATTCCGCGCAGGGTGCCGACCAGGAGGTTGCGGTCGTCCGAGAGGCCCAGTCCGCGGACGACGCCATCGACGTGTAGGCGCAGGACCTCGGCACCGTCGGTCAGACGAAATCCCGCGATCTCGCCTTCCGGGCTCCCGGTGAGCACGACTCCATGCCAGACGAGCGGCTTGAAGGCGGACCACTCTCTTGGCGCGCGCTGGCGCCATCGGACGCCCCGGAGCGCTGGATCGAGACATGCCATCGTGTCAGGAGTTGATTGGGTGAGGATGCACTCGCCGGTCGCGACAATGGTGCCATAGGCGGCTCCGTCGACCTCCGCCGTGGCCTGAACCGCTCCGGTGGCAGAGCTCAAGCGATAGATGTGGCCCTTCGTCCCACCAATATAGAGAGCATCGCCCGACAGGGTCATCGAGGTGTTCAGGTCGGTGCCCAGGTCCCGCTTCCAGATCAGCCGCCCTGACGCGACGTCAAGAGCGTAGATCTCACCAGTCCTGGCCGCGAAGAACAACCGGTCACCGGACAGCGCCGGCGAGCCCGGCGGGCGTTCGCCGGCAGGAGTGCGGGGGGCCTTGTCGAACGTCCAGTTGCGCCGTCCCGTCGCGAGGTCGAGCGAGACCACGTCGCCCCGCATGCTCACGACGAGGACCTCGTTCCCGTGCCGCACGACGTCGCTCATCGCGCCGCCTGCCAAGGGTTCCTTCCAATGCACGTCGCCCGTCTGGCGAGAGAAGGCGTAGACGCAGCCCTGGGGTTCCACGTCCGTGCCGACGACGACCAGCTCCTCGGTGATCAGGGCGTCGCCATGGAACTGCGCCGGCGGGCCGTCGACGCGGGTATCATAGAACCAGCGCACCTTTCCCGATTCTCGCTCCAAGGCATAGAAGGTGCCGCCGCACGAGCCAACGAACACGAGATTGCCCGCGACCGCGGGGGTGGAGAACACTCAGCCCCGGGTGTCGAAGCTCCAGGAGACCTGCGCGGGCGCGGCCGCGGCACGGCCAGCACCGAACAGTGCCATGGACAAGAGGACCGGCATCGATCGCTTGATGTGCATGCTGCACCTCCAGTTGGTTCAATGGTAGCAGCGATCAATCACCGCCAGGAAGACGAAGACGAACAGCGTGGCCGTGATCGCGGCGAGCCACGGACCGGCGTCTGCGAGTGACCGGCGGCCGGCCAGGAATCGCGGCTGGAGGAGCAAGGCGGCGGCCGGCGCAATGGGCAGGAAGTACCGCCCCTGGACGCCTTGCAGGTCGTGACCCGGCTCGGTCCACGACACGTACTGCGACACCAACACCAGGAATGCGACGGTGGTCACGCTGATCAGCAGGAGCCAGCGTTGCCGGCTGCTCGGTAGACCCGAGGCCTCCGCGTCGAGCAACAGCATCAGGACGATGAGGAAGAGATCAGCGTAGATGATGACCGGCGACACCCCGATGTCGAGCCAACCGAGAAGAGCTCCCATGGCCTCCATCAGGTACAGCTGCCAGCTCTGGGCGACGTCGCGCGCCAACACCTGCAGAACGCTCAGGGGGTGCGCCACCAGGGAGTGCATCTGGACGGCGGGGTCGACGTCGGGGCGCATGGCGACCGGGATGCGCTGCCAGCAGACGATCGAGAACAGCACGGCGGCGAGCGCGATGGCGCCGTAAGACATCAGGAAGCGACGACGAGACGGAGCGCTGAAGCGTTCGGCGGGGATCGACAGCGGCAGCAAGAGCAGCGGGATGTATGGCAGCTTGGTGAGCGCCAGGGCCGCCGCCGCACCGATGAGAGCGGCGAGGTCGCCCCCGCGCAGCGGCCGGGAGCCCGACGAGGCCGCGGCGACCAGGCCAACGAAGACACAGGCGGCGGTGAAGGCAGCGGCGTCTGCCGACAAGGAGGCGCGGAGGGTGATGGCCATGGGCGTCAGTGCGATGAGCATCTGCACCCAGCGGCCGGTGGGAAAGCGGCGGATCGCCAGTGCGATCAGCAGGCTGCTTGCCAACAGGTTGGCGAGGCGACCGAGATAGAGCAAGAGCAGCGGTCCGGCTCCGCACCACCGGCCGACGGCGATCGCCAGGGCCGGGGCCGCGTAGGGGAGGAAGGGCGACCAGGCAGTACCCCGAAAGTCGACGAAGAGTCGATCGTCGGGAGCGAGGGGATATCGGAAAGCGCGGAGAATCGTGGCGGGCTGCGAGGTCGCACCTGGCCCGGCAGGCAGCTCATGCTCGAGCGTGAGCAGGCTGCGAGGCAGTTCGGCGCCGACTGTTCCGGACGTGTAAGCGCCCCCGGGCGAGGTGTGGACGACCTCGGGCCAGAGGTGGCCGCGGCTCACGTCGTAAGCGCGACGAAAGTGAGAGGGCTCATCGGCCACCCAGAACGGCGGCACCAGGAAAACGAAGACGAGACCACCGAGCAATCCGCACCAGAGAAACACGCGGTGCGGGACAAGGTTGGCACGGAACCCTGAGACCAGCCGAGCCAACATCGGGATCGCGGCCATGGGTCGCCTTCACGCTCCGGAGTCGACACTCAGTAGTTGCCCATCGGCCAGGTCCGACTCCGACCGATGAAGGTGGGTGTGGTGCCCCCTTCGCTGGACCTGCCAGGTCGCCCGCCGGGTGAGATCCCGCAGCGCCATCGCGAAGACCATGAGGAAGGGCAATGATGCCTGGAGCAGGAATCGGTCCCAGGTCGCGGTGACGATGAAGTGAGGATCGACCGCGATGGTCGCGTAGAGCCAGCCGATTGCCAAGGGGGCTCCGGCGAGCAGCAGCAGGGCGCGCGCCGGGCGCCGCCGCACTCCTCGCCATCCGGCTGCCACCACGAGCGGCGCGACCCACCAGAAAAGGCCCCAATCGGCGTAGGTGAGCATCTCGGCCCCGGCGTCGTGGGCCAGCCTCGGAAGGCGGGTGAGGAGCCCCGGCCAGAGGAGCGGCCAAGAGGTCAGTCGCGTGAAGCTCTCGAAGCCCCCGGCAATGCCGGCGCGCCACGAATGGAGCAGGGCCAACGCCAAGAAGACGGGCAGGGACGCCAGCGCCAGCATGGAGCGCCGGCGCCGCCAGATCTCGCGGCGGCGTGCGCCCGGGGTCGACAGCAGTGGCACGACGGCGGCGACGAGGAGTGCGAGCGGGCCCAGGATCTCTCCTTCCGCCTTCGTCAGTATGGCCGCTGCGAGGAGGATGCCGGCCGCCAACCCTGCGGAGAGCCTTCCCCGAAGGTCGAGCAGCAACAGGGCGCCTCCGCCCACGAAGCACGCGAGCGGGAGATCGCTGTAAGCTGACGCCGCACCGCCGGCGCCGGCGAAAGCGGGGAAGCTGAGCATGGCGGCCGCAAGTGTCGTCCACCCCGCCGCCTCTTGACCCGCGTAGGAACGCGCGCCGCCCCAGACGAGCAACAGCCAGACCGGTAGGAAGGCGGAGTACATGGGCCGGAAGGCATGATGATCGACACCCGCGCGGGTGACCTCGAGCACGGCCACCTGCGCGACCGGCATCAGCAGGGGATACCACGGGCAGGTGACCCACCACTTTCCTTCCTCGAGCACGCTGGCGTCGACGCTGCCCTCGGCTCGGAGGTAGCGTGCCTGCGTGCTCCAGATCAGGCGCCCGTCCCAATCCAGCAAGGGTGCAGTCAGCGCGTCACAGAAGCCGGCCGCCGTCACCGCCACTCCGACGATCAGCGCGAGCCTCGCTGCCAGCTTGGTGGCGGTGGGCGGCGGCGAGGGTGACGCGCTGCGCCGCTCGCGGCGCCGGCGGCGCCAGGCGCCAGCCGCTCCGGCCAGGGTCGGGATCGCCGCCACCGCGAGGATGGCCGGGGAACGGAGAGGGATGGCGAACCAGTGCGACAGCGCGTACAGCCATCCCGCCGTCCAGGCGACGCCGAGAAGATAGCCGTAGGCGAGGCGCCTTCCTGGCGGCAGCTGACGCAGGGTGGGCAGGAGCTCTGCCAGCCCGCTTCCCGGAGCAGCGAAGAGGGCGACGCCGGCAAGGCCGCGCAGCGCCTCACCCGGGACCACGCTTGGCCTCCAAGAGCTCGAGAAACTCCCGGCCGCTGAGCAACCGTGATGGTCCGCCGGGGTACGCGACGACCACCCCGCGCGCGGCGGGTGGGAGCTTCCAGGACAGGCGCGGCGCACGCTCCATCTCGCTCAGCCTGCCCAGGAAGACCGCACGGCGCGGTGCGAGCTCGAACCTCACCCAGTAGGCCTCGGCCTGAAGCTCCTCACCGCCGTCGACGAGCAAGTACTCGCCATCCTCGGGGATGGCGTGGCGGATGGAGTCGAGCGCGGCGACGGTGGCGGCACCCAGCAGCCGCACCCGCGCCCCGCGGGCATCCTCGCCAAGCGACAGCGTAGCGCGGCCCACTCGGCGCAGTGTCCGCACCGCCGTCAAGGGCAGGCCCGCGATCAGCGAGAGCAAGAAGGCGGCGAGCGCCAGGCGGCGAATGCACCAGCGCCCTTGCCACCATCGTTCCATCGGTCGAGTGTCTGTGTTCGCTGACGAGACGCAGCAACGATCCCCGGCTTGCCTGGTCACCGGGCTCGGGCCCTCCAGCAGTGGGTGTGGCACCGAGAGCTGCTATCTTATCTTCAGGTGCACCTGCCGCGTGCCCCCAGCAAGGCCGGAGAGGGAATGAAGCGCGGGCCCATCAAGACGCTGATCCGAGGATGCGCGACGTCGGCGCTGATCCTGGCGGCCATCTCGGTCCCGGCCCCGGCTGGCGCCTCCGCGCTCGCGGTCGGCCAGGCGCCCGGGGCCGCGGCCTCGTCGCCGCCCGCTGCCGCCGCTCCTCCGGCCGCGGTGCCGGGTGCCTCTCCCGATGTCGCCGACGAGTCGCTGGTCGAGTCGATCGAGGTCCGCGTGGTCGGCATCGACGTCGTGGTGCGCGACCGATCGGGCAAGCAGGTCACGGGCCTGACGCGAGACGACTTCGCGCTCCTCGTGGACGGCCGGAAGACGGAGATCACCAACTTCTACGCCCTGGGCGATGCCGGCGGTCCGCCGCCGGCCGCGACGGCCGCGACGGCCGCGACGGCCGGCCCGGCATCCGTCCCGTCGCCGGCCGCCGATGCCGGCGGCGTGGCGAAGCGCGAACGTCTCGACCTGGTGATCTACGTCGACAACGCCAACCTTCATCCCTTCGACCGCAACCGCATCCTCGAGCAGCTGCGCTCCTTCCTCCAGCACACTCTCGGCCCCGGAGACCAGGTGCTGCTGGTCACCCACGACCTCGGGCTGCAAGTGCGCCACGCGTTCCGCGACAGCCCGGGCACACTCGGCGCGGCGCTCGACAAGCTGAAGAAAGAGACGGCGTGGGGACTGAACCACGACTTGGCGACCCGCCAGGCCATGGAGCAGATCCAGATGCTCGGGTGCAACCGGCTCGACGAGGCCCAGGCCATCGCGCGCGCGCATGCCGACGCCGTGTTCGCCGACGTGAAGATGACCTATGCCAGCCTCTACCACCTGATCCAATCGCTGGGTGGGATGGAAGGGCGCAAGGCGCTGCTCTACGTGAGCGATGGCGTTCTCACGCAGGTTGGCAACGACGTCTTCGGCCAGATCGAGGAGATGTGTGGCCACGTGAACCGGTTCGCCAACCTGAAGCTGGATGCATCGGCGCCTCTCCGCGAGGTCGCGGCCATCGCCAACGCCAACCAGGTGACGTTCTACACCCTGGAAGCCTCCGGCCTTCGCAACTACGTCTCGTCCGAGGACTTGCGCCCCCTCGTGTCGTTCGAGCTGAGCCGCATGATCGACGCCGACCGCCAGGACTCGCTGTCCAGCCTGGCCCGCGAGACGGGTGGGCGCGCGGCGCTCAATGGCAGCGACTTCACCCGCGACCTCGCGGAGATCGCCGCGGAGCTCGACGGCGGCTACTCGCTCGGCTTTACCCCGCCCCATCCCGGCGACGGCAAGATCCACCAGCTCGAGGTCGAGGTCAGGCGGCCGGGCCTGCGGGCCAGCTATCGGCAGAACTACCGCGACCGCTCGGCCGCCGAGCGCCTGGAGGGCCAGGTCGAGGCGGCGCTGATCCATGGCGACGCGGACAATCCGCTCGCCGCGTCGCTCGCGGTCGGGCCGGCGGCGCCTGCCGCGCACGGGCGCGTGCTGGTGCCGGTCCAGGTCCGGGTGCCGTTCGGCAATCTCGCCTTCGTGCCACGGGAGGACGGGCGCCACGGCCGGGTCAGCATCTTCGTCGGCAACATGGACGCGCGGGGCGGCATGTCCCCGATCCAGCAGGTGCAGCTGCCCTTGCACATCCCCGATGCCGACCTCAAACGGGTCCTGGCCAGCCATCTAGGCTACGACGTGAAGCTGTCGCTCGCCCCCGGCCGCCAGCGGATCGCCTTCGTGGTCCGCGACGACGTGGCGCGAGTCTCCGCGAGCTTGATCCAGGAGCTCGACATCGACAAGGCAGGCCACGCCACCGCCCACGCCGCCAAGCCTCCGAGCTCGAGATAACAGGCGACAGCATGTGCGGGCGCACGAACCCTTCAGTAGGAGATGAGGTCGAGTCCGGGCGACGTCGAGGAAGTCCGCACGAACACCCCGGCATTCGCCGTGCCTACGAACAGGCGCGTCGGCGAAGAAGGATCGAACTCCAGGGTCAGGGCCTCGTCGCAGACGAGCCCCTCGTCGAGCCGCACCCAAGGGCCGCCGGCGACACTGCGGGACACGCCGCCTGTACCCGTCGCATAGAGGGTGGCGGAATCCCGAGGGTCCACCGCCATCGGGTGGTGGCTGCGGAGCTCGAACTGGAAGGGCTTTCCGACGCCCGGGAAACTGGTCCAGGTTGCCCCGCCGTCGGTGCTGCGAAAGATGGTGGCGGCGCCCGCGGCGTAGACGACTTGCGGGGCGCTCGGAGCCACGGCGACCCAACTCAAGCACTCCTGTCCAGGTGAGCTCAAGGCCTTGGTCCAGGTGGCGCCGGCGTCCGTGGTCTTGAAGATTCCGACGCAAAAGGCAGCGGCGTAGAGCGTATCGGGAACCGCGGGATCGAGCGCCAGCTCCTGGACGTCAAGGCCATTGGGTGGGCCGGGGAGCGACAGCTGCGCCCAGCTCGCACCGGCGTCGGTGGACTTCCAGACGCCGCGCACGATGTCGCCGCCGGGAGAGATCTGCGTTGCCAGGTAGAGCGTGCGCGAGTCGCGCGGGTCGACGATCAGGTCTTCTGCGTCATTGGCAGGCAGCCCGTTCCCCAGCCCGGTCCAGGTGGCGCCGCCATCGATGGTCTTCCAGACGAGCTGCCTCGCGATGCCGCCGCGGGGGGTGTTGACGACGGCATAGACGGTGGCCGAATCGTTCGGGTCCGAGCTGATGGCGTTGACCTGCAGGTCGTTGGCCCCCCCCACCTGTTCCGCGCTCAACGCCGACACCCACGACGTACCGCCGTCGTGCGACACGGCAAGCCCGGTGCCGGTCGTCGCGAAGAACGAGCCATCCCGCCCGACGGCCAACGCGCGCACTCTCTGATCCACCAGACCTCGCTGGCCGGAGGTCCAGCTCGCTCCTCCATCGTCGCTGGCGAGGAGCTCGGCGAGGCCGCCTTGGCCAATCCCGGTGAGGGCGACGCCGAGGCGCAGGCGGCTCGGGTCGCTGGGAGCGATCGCCAGAGCGAAAGTGCTGAAAGAGTCCGGCAGTCCATGCGCCAGGCGAGTCCAATGGCGGCCTTCGTCGTTGGTTTTCAGCAATCCCGCGGGCGACACCAAGTTGCTTGCGGGCCCGAGATAGAGCGTCCGAGCGTCTTGCGGGTCCGCCGCCAGGACCCCTGAGCCGCGGTAGAAGATCTGCCAGTGGTCGCCACTGTCGGTGCTGCGAAGGATGAAGCGCGCCTCGACGGCGTATGCAGTCGCCGCTGCGGCGGGGCTTACCACGATCTGCACCGGCAATCCAGGGATCACCCTCGCCCAGGTACGGCCGTCGTCGCGACTGCGGTAGAGGCCTGAGCCGTGCACCGCGTCGGTGATCCCGGCGTAGACGCGGCTGGGGTGGACGGGATCGATCGCCAACGAGAAAACCTGATACGACCCGGAAGGTCCGGTAGGTAGCCGCGACCAGCTCGCTCCGCCGTCCGCGCTTTCAAAGAGGCCGTTGGACCCACCCACGTAAACCACATTCGGGTTTGACGGATGGAGGGCGATGGCGCTGATGTCTTCAACCGGCAGTGAGACAGGTACCCAGGTGCGCCCGCGAGTGGGGCTCTTGTACAAGCCGGTCGAGGTCGCGGCATAGATCAGTCTCGGCAAGGAGGGGGAGATGGCGAGCAGGTGCACGCTGGCATCGGTGTTCAAGTCGG
>Ga0209524_1000073_pt1 | contig 10936 bp, 6 predicted proteins | sample JacPinW_OM1H0_M1_FD_187956 | JGI IMG/M metagenome (GOLD analysis project Ga0209524, IMG submission 187956) | Forest soil microbial communities from Algoma, Ontario, Canada - Jack Pine, Ontario site 1_JW_OM1H0_M1 (SPAdes) (version 2) | ecosystem: Environmental > Terrestrial > Soil > Boreal... | reverse complement strand
CCCGCGGCGTGGCCCCGCCGTGACGCGAGCGCGATGCGGCTTCTCCACGTCGATCCTGGCGCAGGTCGCCGCACGGCCAGGGCGGCAGGGCGGCATCCCGCCGCGGTGACGCCCGAGAGCTCGCGGCGTCGCGGCTTCGTGGACGGGCGGATCGGCGACCTGCGAATCCTGCTCCGGGAGGGCGACCTCCTGGTGGTCAACGACGCCGCCACCCTGCCGGCGTCGCTGCGCGGCGTGACGGGTGCGGGCGCGGCGGTCGAGGTTCGCCTCACCGGCAGGGAGGCCGAGGGCGGCGGTTGCTGGCGCGCCGCCCTCTTCGGCGCCGGAGACTGGCGGCAGCGCACCGAGGAGCGGCCGCCGCCACCCGCCCTCGGCGCGGGTGAGGAGCTCCGCTTCGACGCGGCCGGCACAGCCGGCGGGGATGGCCGCCTTGGCCGTCCCGACAGGCCGCTGCGCGCGACGATCGCCAGCGTCGATGCGAGATCGCCACGCCTGGTCTCGCTCTGCTTCGCGGCGCGCGGCGCCGCGCTCTGGCGCGCGCTCTATCGCGCCGGGCGCCCCGTGCAGTACGCCCACACCGCCAGGCCGCTCGCGCTCTGGCAGGTGCAGACGGCCTACGCGGCCCGGCCGTGGGCCGTCGAGGCGCCGTCGGCGGGCCTCGCCCTGAGCTGGGAGCTGCTGCTGGATCTCCGCCGGCGCGGCATCGCCATCGCGCGCGTCACGCACGCCGCCGGCCTGTCGTCCACCGGCGACGGCGAGCTCGACGCCCGCCTGCCGCTCGCCGAGAGCTACGAGGTGCCGGAAGAGACCGTGCGCGCGGTCGCCACGGCGCGGCGCCGAGGCGGACGCGTGGTGGCGGTCGGCACCACCGTGGTGCGGGCGCTCGAGGGCAACGCCCAGAGCCATCGAGGACGGCTGGTCGCGGGTGCCGGGACGACCGAGCTGCTGCTCGGACCCGCGATGCGGCGCCGCGTCGTCGACGGTATCTTGACCGGCGTGCACGACCCCGGCACCAGTCACTTCGCGCTCCTCGAGTCCTTCGCCCCCCGGCCGCTGCTCCTCGAGGCCCACGCCTTCGCCGCGGAGCGGGGCTACCTCGGCCACGAGTTCGGCGATGCGATGCTGATCCTCGGCGAGGGCCGGTGAGCAGAGTAGGCGCCCGGCGGGGCTTCGCTCAGAAAAAAAAGGGGAGACTGGCCGCTGCAAGAGCGTGCCTGGCGAACTCTTCGCGAAATCTCGGCGATCTCATGGTGATGGCAGTGCCCAGCGGCAGGACCTGCCGCGCCCCGATCCGGGCGCTTGCCCTGGCCACCGTGTCGAGGATGCAGATGACGGGAATCCGGATCTCTCGCACGATGGCTTCGAAGCGCTGATGAGGGGAGACGCTGGCGATGAGCGCACTCGGCGCCGCTCGCTGCCAGGTGGCCCAATACATGCACATAGAGACATAACGCGATAGCCAACTATTCACGCGCTCGATGAACTAAGGTATCATGACCCTGCGAGGTCAAGCATGCTCATCGCAGAGCGACCACTAGGCGATCCGGGGAAGGGCCATCCTGGGTTTTCGTCGCGCCTGGACGCTACCTGCTCGGCTGAACGATATCGCCAGCGGCAGGCGCTTATTTCGCTCGCCTTATCTCTCATCACGACTCCTTCGGATTTCCCCAGGCCGCAGCAGGTCACTTCTCAACAGCTACTTTCATGCCTGCAATGTAGAGTGATTGCAGAGGCGACATGGGCCGATATTTCCTGAGTTTTGGAGGCGAAAACAGGCCTGCGGCAAGAGCGCTGTCTAGCGGACTTCGAGCCTCAGGTGTCGAGCTCTTCTTCGATGAAGAGATTACCTATGGCGCGGAGTGGCTAGAACGGCTTGAGCGCGAGCTCTCGGATGCCGACGGATTCTTGGCATTAATAGGATCGGGACCAGTACACGGATGGAGCCGGGCGGAGCTTGATATCGCTATAAACCGACAGGTAAGAAATCCCTCATTCCGCATCATTCCATTCCTCTTGCCGGGAGCAGGTACGAGCGATCTCCCAGCGTTCTTGGCGCGCTTTCACGCTTACGAGTCGCCAATAGAGCCGACCAAGGCAAGCCAGGAAGACTTTGCGACGATCTCACTCTTATTGGGACTGCGCCAGCTTCTCGATAAGACAAGTAGTCCTTTTCCCGGGCTAGAATCATTTGAGGAGTCGCTCACACCTTACTTTTTTGGACGAACCCGCGAAATAGACGATCTGCTCCGGCTTGTGCAAGCACGCATTAAGGATAACTGTCGGTGGCTCCAGCTCGAGGGTGCGAGTGGGAGCGGAAAGTCATCCTTGGCGAAGGCCGGCGTCGTCCCAGCGATGCGCCGTGCGGCTCCTGAAGTAGGATTGTCTGCGTGGAGCGTCGGCATCATGCGGCCTGGTACATACCCACTGCGTAGCCTCGGTCAGGCGATATACTTGGCCTTGAGAGATCGTCTGACGGAGCGTTGGACCCTTAACAAGGTTGCCTCTGAGTTCGCAGAGTCGAGCACCGCCCTGGCGAGTATCCTGCGCGAAAGCACAGCCCCGAAGGTCGGGTGCCTGCTCGTCATCGATCAGTTCGAAGAGCTGTTTACCGTCGGAGATGCGGATCGGGCGGCTTCATTGCAATTCGCTGCGTTACTAAAGACTGCCTTGGATGACATTGATACTGGCTTCTACCTCGTTACTACGATCCGGAGCGATTTCTTAGATCACTTTTCTAAGCTGCCGCCCTTGGAAGAAGCGCTTGGATCAAGAGCAATACGTTACTACACTAGATCGCTGTCTCCTTCTGGATTAAGAGCCGCGATTGAAGGCCCTAGCAAGGCCGCCGGCCTTCAGTGGGAAGAAGGATTGGTCGAGCGCCTACTGGGCGATGCGCTAGCTCTTAGCGGAGGCCTGCCGCTCGTCGCTCATGTACTGTATGCCCTATGGGCGACCCGCCAACACAATTTGCTTACCCACCGCTCATATGATGCACTCGGTGGGGTTACCGGCGCCCTGACGCTTAGCGCTGACGCCGTTGTGGGCCGCCTTCCGATCGAACAGCAAGTCTTGGCGCAAAAGGCATTGCTGTGCCTAGTTAGAACGACTAACGGGGTGCTCTACACCAGCAGAAACACCACTCGTGCGGAAATGCTCGCCTCGATGGGCGGCGGAGCATCTGCCGAAGCGGTGCTTACCTATCTGTCAGGCGGCCGTATTTCTCAGGTCTCGGGCTTTACATCCTCATTTATGCGACTTGTCACTGTGACACACGATGACGCAGAGGACCGCGTCGATCTTGTCCACGAGGCGTTGATCAGCAAGTGGCCAACGTTTCAAGGGTGGGTGAAAGACTGTAGTGAAGACCTCAAACGACGTGACGCATTGGAGTCTGCCACTAGCGCGTGGGTTGCTGCCGGCAAACCCCGAAATGATTTACCAACAGGGGCGCAGCTTGATTATCTGAAACATGGCAAGAGCTACATTGCGGCGGCGCGCGATTTTTTGGATGCAGCAAGTGCACGCGCGAAGCACCTCCGGCGGGTGAAGCAGTTCGCTTGTGCGTCCGTCGCGGCCTTTTTTCTCGTTAGTTATCTTGTTCTATGCGAGGTTGGCATGAAGGTCGCTGGGGGCCGCTTCGTAAGGCTATCCTTAGATGAATGTGGGATATCGCTGTTTCATCCAATGGCCTCTATGAAAGCTATTCGTAGCGAGGCGAGCCACAGTCGCCGTGAGCTATTAGCGGTGTTGCTCAGGCGCCGTAGGAGTGACGGCAAGATTTGTAGTGATTACGACCTCTCCCTTGGCTCCGATGCTTGGGCGACACGTCAATCAATTGCAGCGCTACTTGCTTGTCGAGAGTGTGCCTCCAATTCCGAGGCATTGACGTGGTCTAAGACGGCTCTACGTGTGGCATTTGATCCTCACTCCATGCATTTAGCTCATGATGGCAGCAACTACGGCTGGGAACGAAATGAGCAATTAAGAGTGACAATGACGGAGCCAGTGGTATGGACTAAAATTGCCGTTGCCAAGGCCTTTGTCAATCCGTTCTTAGCAAAGAATATTGGAAGGCGACCTCTACGCGACTGGTTCGCCTCTACGGAAGTGATTATAGACAGATATCGATCTGCAGATGGTGCTGCCTTGAACTCTTTTCCGAGACAGTTAGATGCGCACCAGTTTGGCATGTATTCAACTATCACGGAACTTCTTTCGTCACTCGAAGCACGAGCCAGCGGCATTCCTGGTCGTGGTTCAGATAGCGCTGGAGACATTCTCAAGTTGTCTTATTGGCTCTCAAGCCATTTTGATGGCGATCGCAGCGGGTGGCGCGCATCCGCAGGCCCTAAGGGAGACATCATCAACGGCCTAACCCTTCAGGCTTATAGTGCACTGCTGTGGGCGGAGCGCGACGTTGGATTCGTCATTCCCCAGAAAATACTCGCCTCTATACCTGGGGAGCTAATCAATGCTTCGGAGCGATCTTATGGGGATCCTCTTGAGCAAATTCAATATCGGACCCCATATTTGAACGATGACGGAGCAACAGTACAAGCGAATGAAGATGTAGTCCTTCTTTGGCACCCTTGGGCTGTGCAAGTGGCGGCACGATGGCTCGAGCGAAGTGGCCGTCAAGCACATCACGGTTGGCGTGACCGCGTCATCGCACAGCGGGCTCTTACTCATCTAATTGTCGATATGGGCCCAGAGATGAGAAAGAGTGCGAAGCAGACATATACATACACTGTCGCGGAGACGCTTTATGCCATATCTCTGCTCTAGGCTCTGCCGGTTCTCCGCGAGAGTGAGTCTGTCTTCTAGTAAAGAGCTCACTTGGCAGCAATGAAACGGCGAGACGTTTGAGGGGACTAAGCAGATGAGTCGTGAGCCTGAAGTGCGTATCGAAACTATGCGGACTGAAGATCGTGATGCGGCTCATGCGCTCCTTATCGCGTTCAAAGAGGAGTCTCAAAGTAGGTCACCCGTCTACGATGGCCTTCGTCCTGAGTACTATGAGCTCCTTGGTCAATATCTTGATGACTATCATGGCCGTAGAGACTGTACCATCTTGGTGGCGAAGGCCGGCGGTGTCCCTGTGGGATTGATTATGGGAACTATGTATAGCTACCTACCAATTTACAAAATAGAGCGCATGGGCTATATTGCTGAACTGTTCGTAGCTCCGAAGTTTCGCCGGCAGGGAATCGGTACGTCCCTTCTGCGTGAGACAGAGAGGTGGTTCCGTGACCAAGGCGCGAAGTTCGCCCGAATAGAAACGATAACGGCATACGAACATAATCAAGAACTATACAAAAGTCTTGGCTACCATGTGTTCTTGGTGGAATTGAGGCGCAAGCTTGACTAGGAGTCTCAGCTGGCGGGAGTTGGTGGAGAGGCACAAGCGGAGCGGTTCGAGCTCCGGGTTGTCAGGACTCTCCAGCCGGTAGCAACCTTCAGCCGGCGGCCAGCTCACGTACCAGCATCGCGTTGACCAGCTTCGGGTTGACTTGGGCGGCGTCCGGCTGGACCTGCTTCATCACCTGGGCGACGAAGAACCCGAGCAGGCCAGCCTTGCCGGAGCGGTATCGCTCCACTTCGACGGCGTGCGCCGCCAGCACCCGCCGGACGACCGGCAGCAGCGCCGGGCGCAGGCGTTCGAGCTGTTCCAACTCGGCCTCCGACAGGGCGACGGGCGCTTTCGGCTCAGGGGCCTTCGGCTCGAGGGGATTGGGACCGGGAGCTCTCGACTCGGGCGGTTTGGGACCGGAAGCCTGCTGCGCCTTCCCTGGCGGGGCGGCGGGCGCGGCAGCCTCGGGCCTGGGCAGCGGCGGGCCTGGCGGGGTCTTTGCGGCCTCCCGCGCCCAGGAGTCGCGCAACGGCACGATACGGTTGAAGACCAGACGGGCGGCGACCGCGTCGACCGGATCGCGGAAGAAGTAGCCCTGCCGCTCGAACTGCAGGCGCTCGCCCAGGGAGGGATCCACCGCCACCGGTTCGATGCGGCAGCCGGCGAGAACCTGGAGGGAGTCGGGGTTGAGCGCCGCCTCGAATCCGGCCTCCTCGAGGTCGGGCCGCTCGACGCGGAAGAGGCGGTCGTAGATCCGCACCTCGACGGGCAGCGCGTGGGCGGCCGAGACCCAATGCAAGGTGCCCGGCACCCGGCGGCCGTCCGGCGCCGAGCCGCCGCGCGTGGCGGGATCGTAGGTGCAGCGGACCTCGACCGGCTCGCCGGTCACCGGGTCCTTGACGACGCTCGCGCAGCGGACCAGGTAGGCATAGCGCAGGCGCACCTCGCGCCCCGGAGACAGCCGGTGGAAGCCCTTGGGCGGCTGCTCGGCGAAGTCGTCACGCTCGATATGGAGGACGCGCGAGAACGGCACCTTGCGGCTCCCCTCCTTGGGCACGTCGTGCGGGTAATACGGCGCCTCCAGCTCCTCGACCATGCCCTCGGGATAGTTCTCGATCACCAGCCTGAGCGGCCGCAGCACGCACATCACGCGGGGGACCTGCGGGTTGAGGTCCTCGCGCTGGCAGTGATCGAGGAGGGCCACGTCCACCGTGCTGTTCGCCTTGGCGACGCCGATCCGCTCGCAGAAGTCGCGCAGCGCCGCGGGAGTGAAGCCGCGGCGCCGCAAGCCGGCGAGGGTCGGCAGGCGCGGATCGTCCCAGCCCGCAACCCGCTTGCGTTCGACCAGCTCGAGGAGCTTGCGCTTGCTCATCACCGTGTAGGTCAGGTTGAGGCGGGCGAACTCGGTCTGGCGCGGCGGGTCCGGAAACTCCAGAGTGTCGACCAGCCAATCGTAGATCGCGCGGTTGTTCTCGAACTCGAGAGTGCACAGCGAATGGGTTATGCCCTCGATGACGTCCGACAGGGGGTGGGCGAAGTCGTAGAGCGGGTAGATGCACCAGGCGTTGCCGCGGTGATAGTGGGCGGCGTGCTTGATGCGGTAGAAGAGCGGGTCGCGCATCTTCATGTTGGGCGAGGCCATGTCGATCTTGCCGCGGAGCACGTGCTCGCCGTCCGCGAACTCGCCGGCCCGCATGCGAGCGAAGAGGTCCAGGTTCTCGGCGACGCTGCGTTCGCGATAGGGGCTGTCGCGGCCGGGTTCGGTGAGCGTGCCGCGAGAGTCGCGGATCTCGTCCTCACTGAGGCTGCAGATGTAGGCCTTACCGCGGCGGATCAGTTCGACCGCCAGGTCGTAGAACCGTTCGAAGTGGTCGGAGGCGCGGAAGAAGTTTTGCCCCCAATCGAAGCCCAGCCACCGCACGCCGTCTTGGATGGCGATGACGAACTCCTCGTCCTCCGTCTCGGGGTTGGTGTCGTCGAGGCGCAGGTTGCAGGTTCCCCCGTACTCCTGCGCCAGGCCGAAGTTGAGGCAGATCGACTTGGCATGTCCGATATGGAGATAGCCGTTCGGCTCCGGAGGGAAGCGGGTCGCCACCCGCCCGCCGTGCCGGCCGGCCGCCCGGTCGCGGTCGATCAGATCGCGGATGAAGTCGCGCCCGGCGGCGGAGGTGGGTGGTTCCGTCATGGTGCCGTGAATACTATCCGAGGTCGAAGCCCCACCAGCGCGAGCCTTGCTGGTCGCCGGTCGCTAGCTGATCGTGGTCGACGTCGCCAGCGCCTCGGACGGGCCACGTCCGGGGAGGCCCCGGACTCCTTGGGTGGAGGGCCTGAGGCCCTCAGTTCGATCACCTCTCGGGAAAGCGATGAGGCGCAATCTAGCGCGCGGTCAGAGGGTCGAGAAGATCGAGGAGCGGCGCCAGGGGATCAAGAGGAGCAGGACGCCCAGGGTGATGGCAGCGTCGGCGATGTTGAAGATGCCGGTGCGGAGGGTGCCGACGCCGATGCTGACGAAGTCGACGACGGCGCCGTCGTGGAGCAGGCGGTCGATGAGGTTGCCCAGGCCGCCGCCGGTGAGGAGCGAGAGGGCCACGAGTTGGACGGGGTTGGCGCTGCGCAGGCGGAGGGTGAAGGCCAGGGTCAGGGCGAGCGCGCCGCCCACCAGCACCACGAAGAGCAGGTACCGCGCGGTGCCCGGGAGGCCCTCGCCCAGGCTGAGGAAGGCGCCGCGGTTCTGCGCCAGCTCGAAGCGGACGCAGTCGTCGAGCAGCGAGACCGGCGGCGAGGTGGCGAGCGAGGCGCGGGCCAGGGTCTTGGCGACCTGGTCACAACCGACGGAGCTGAGGAGGACGGCGGCGACCAGGGCCAGGCGGACGGCGCGGGTCATGGCGGCGGCTTCGCCTGGCGCCGGCCGCGGGTCTTCTTGCCGGCAGCCGCCGCCGAGAGGGAGGTCCGGAGGCTCGGTCGCGGCGTTCATTCGGATATCGGGAGATTCCGTGGCGGGGCTCATGGGGAGGTCGAGAGGCTCGGTTGCGGGCTCATGGCTGGCCCGTGCCCTCGGATGGCCCGGGCGCGGGCGGCGACGATGGTGGCGATGGCGGCGACCGCTGCCAGGGCCGCAGGCGGCCGAGCTCGGGGTCCCATCGCCAGGCTGGCTGCCGTCCGTGGAGATGGACGCCGCCCAGCCAGAGGTCGATGCCGCCGCGGATCGCGATCCAGTCCTCCTGGCCGGCAAGCACGCCGAGACCGGCGGCGGTGATGGTGACCAGCGGGTGGCGCGCGGCGCTGGACCAGGGTGCCGATGGAGAGTCGAGCCGCAGCAGCGGCCGCGGACCGGCGGCGAGGTCGCGGAGCCGCCGCAGCAGCGACAGGTCGGTCATGAAGACGCGCTCCTCCTGGCGCTGGACGGCCGCGAACAGCGGAGCGAAGGACAGCGGCCCGGCGGCCACTGCCGCCAGCGCCTGGCGCTCGGAGCGGGACAGGCCGTCGCGGGTCCCCGGGAACTCCTCGAGGTGTCGGCGCAGCGCCGCGGCGAGGTGGGGCAGGGCTGCGGTGTCGGCGTGCAGCAGCGACTCGAGGCCTGCCGGCCCGGGTGCGCAGAAGGCCTGCCAGGCGAGGCACGCCAGGCGCAGCTGGTCCTCGCGGACCGGCTGCCTGGCGTCGAAGAGGCCTGCCAACCGCTCGGGCGGCATGAGGCCGAGGTAGTCGCCGGCCTGCACCAGGCTGAGGTCGGTGAGACCGGTGTCGCGAGCGGCGAACCAGGCCAGCAGGCGGCAGAGGTGCAGCTGGTCGAAGAGGTCGTGCTCGAACCAGAGCACCACCTCGTCATGGCCACGGAAGCCTGCGAGGGCGTGATCCCAGGAGCTGAGCCGCGCGAGGCATTCGTCGTAGCCGTCGTAGCCGCTCGCGGCGAGAAAGCGGGCCCGCTCGCGGCGCCAGCGCTCGGGGCTGGCGGCGACCGCGGGCCCCTCGTAGAGCACGTCGGCGGCGAGCGTCACCTCGCCCGTGATGCCGGCGGCGCGCAGGCTGCCGGTGACGGAGTCGCCGTTGAGGACGTGCAGCACGCTCGCGCCGGAGCGTGGCTCCCGCACGACGGCGCTATCGGCGGCATGGGCAGCGTGGGCGGCATTGGCGGCATCGGCGGCATCGGCGGCCGGTGGGGCCGACGCGATGTCGCCTAGAGAAGAAGGTCCTGATTGGAGCATCGCGGCAGGAGGTCGGTGGGCAGTGGCGCTGGGCAGGTGCCCGCGGTGCGCGGCGGGTGCCTGCGTGCGAAGCCCCGCGCGGAGCGGCCACCGCCGATATTCTAGTGTACCGCGTCGCAGAATCAGTGTCCCGATCGCGGCGGTCGCCGTGCCAGCGGGCTCCTGGACCAGGCGCGTCATCCGCGCCGTCAGGGAGACAGCGAGCGCCAGAGATGCAGCGCGGCATAGGCGCGGAACGGGCGCCAGCGGTCGGCGAGGCCGGCGATGCCGGCGACGGCGGTTCGGGGCGCCAGGGAGGCGAGGGCCTTGATCACGCCGAGGTCGGAGGCGGGGAAGGCGTCGCGGTCGCCCAGCGCCCGCATGCGGATGTAGGAGGCGGTCCACGGCCCGATGCCGGGCAGCGCCAGGAGGGCAGCCTGCGCGGCTTCCGGCGCGGCGCCGCGCAGGCGCTCCCAGTCCACGGCGCCGCCGGCGGTGGCGGCCGCGACGGCGATCAGGGCGGCGGCCTTGGCGCGGGTCAGGCCGAGGGCGGCCAGGCGCTCCGCAGGCGCGGCGGCCACGGCTGCGGCTCGAGGGAAGGCGAAGAGCCCGCGCCCGCCCGCGTCGACGGGCTCGCCCAGCTGGCGGATCAGGCGATCGACCACGGTGCGCGCCGCCGCGACGCTGACCTGCTGGCCGACGATCGCCCGCACCGCGCCCTCGAAGGGATCCGGCAGCTGCGGCAGGCGCAGCCCCGGATGGCGCGCGACGAGCGGTCCGAGCAGCCGGTCGCGCCGCGCCAGCTCGAGGAAGGGGCCGAGAGCGGTGTCCAGGTCGAACATCCGCCGCAGCAGGCGGCGCAGGTGAGCCAATGGTGGGGCGCCAGCCGGGCCTGCGACGCCAGCGGTGACCAGGCCTGCGGCGGGCGCGGCCGCGGCGGCCTCGACCATGAGCCAGCGGGCCGGCACGGGGCCGACCGCATGGCGCACGGTCAGCACCGCCGGCACGCCTGCCAGGAGGATCACGCGCACCAGCTGACCCGGCTCGACGCGCTCGAGCGCCGGGGCGGCGCGGTCGGCCAGGAAATCGAGCATCCAGCCGAGGTCGTACGGCTCGGGCAACCTTAGCCGCAACCGCATGGACCCTGCGGCGGATGCCGCCGCAGGGTCCGGGCCGCGCCTGGCGCCAGCCGGCGTCACCGCGTCACCGGCGCGAGGTGCCGGCGGCCGCCGGTGCGGCGCCAGGAGCGGGGATGGCGTCCTCGCCGGCGAGCAGCTGGCGCTTGCGCTCGGCTCCCCAGCGGTAGCCGCCGAGGCCTCCGCCCTCGCGCACCACCCGATGGCAGGGGATCAGCACGGCCACCGGGTTGGTCGCGCAGGCCCGCGCCACCGCCCGCGCCGCGGTC
>Ga0209524_1000071_pt1 | contig 11128 bp, 5 predicted proteins | sample JacPinW_OM1H0_M1_FD_187956 | JGI IMG/M metagenome (GOLD analysis project Ga0209524, IMG submission 187956) | Forest soil microbial communities from Algoma, Ontario, Canada - Jack Pine, Ontario site 1_JW_OM1H0_M1 (SPAdes) (version 2) | ecosystem: Environmental > Terrestrial > Soil > Boreal... | reverse complement strand
GCTTCCAGAGCAGGAGCTTGCCGCCAGGGCTCCCGCATGCCAACCGGGAGCCGTCCGGGCTGAAGGCCCAGATCCCGGTGCCGGGCTCGACCCCCTGGAGCGGACGGGCATCGCCGGCGCCTTCGACATGGACGTTCGCGCCGGGCCCGCCCACCAGCAGCCGGCTTCCGTCCGGGGTCGCGGCGAGAATGCCGCCCCGGGGGAACCGGCGCAGGTCCCAGAGGCGCGGGGCCTCGGCGCCGCCCTGGGTGACGAGCCACCGATCTCCCGGCACGAACATCAGGAAGCCGACCGGCTGGCCCTGGCCGGGCAGCTCGATGGGCGGCAGCTCGGGGAAGGCGCGATCCTTCAGGCGCACGGCTCCGCTCTCCTCTCGCCAGGCGAGCCATCGCCCGCCGGAGCTGAGAGGAGCGCTCCTGGGGTCCGGCGGCGCCGTCGCCGGGGCTGGCGCGTTCGCGTCCAGGCCGGCCGGGAGAGCGGGCGTTGCAGCCAGCACCTCTCGGGCGGCGCCATGAAGCAGGTCGTACCGCACCGGCGTGTCGGCCAGGTCCAGCGTCAGCCAGTGACTGTCGGCGCTGAAGGGATCGCCATGGCGCCAGTCTTCGTCGGGTAGCCGGGTTCCCTGGTCCCCCCCGGTCAGATCCAGGAGCCGGACGTTGCCGTCCCGATCCCGGGCGAGCAGCCAGCGGCGATCGTTGCTCAGGGCGAGGTCGGCCACGCCCCCCTGGACGCGGAAGGTGCGGACGGCCGCCGGCGACGTCCCGGGCTCGAGCCGCCAGAGGGTCACGGTGCCGTCCTGGCCTGCCGTCGCCATGGAACGGCGATCGGAAGAAGCGGCGACGGCCACGATCCCCGAGCGTCCCAACGGCTGAGCATCGGAGAGAGCCAGGGCGCCCAGCAGGGCACCTCGCGCGCCGGGCAGATCGCCTCGGATCCGCACGGCCGCGGCCGCCAGCAGCAGCGCGGTCAGCGGGTTCGAGGCGAAAGCGAGCCGCGCTCCGTCCGCCAGCTGGGTGCTCAGCTGGATCTGGCGCTGCCGCTCGGCTTGCTGCCGCTGCTGCTCGGAACGCTGCAAGAGCCAGGATATTGCGGCGGCCGTGAGAACCGCCACCAGTACCACCGCCGTCCGGACGACGATCGTCCGCCGCCTCCGCCGGCGCCTGGCCTCGATCTCCGCATCGCGGCGGGCGGCGCTCGCCGCCAGGAACGCTCGGGACGAGGCGTTCAGCTCGCCCGCACGGTCGGCGGGCCACTCCTCGGCCTGGGCCAGGCGCGCTCCGGTATAGAGATACGAGGGATCGCCCCCACCGGCACTCCATTCTCTCGCCGCCTCGTCCACGCGCCGGCGGACGCCCAGAGCCTCGCGGTCGGCGTCGATCCAGCCCTGCAAGCGCTTCCAGCGGCCGATCAGCGCTTCGTGGGCCAGCTCCACGGTGGGGCGCTTCTCCACGCCAGCCGCCTCCGCCGTCAGCAGGCGTTCTGCGGTGAGCCGGTCGACGACGGCCGCCGCGGACCGGCGGTCGGCTTCCGGGTCCGTGGCGGAGACCAGCTCGTCCAAGGCCAGCCGCCGCCGGGTGGCGGCGCGAGTCTCTTCCACTTGCACGAGGCGCAGAAGCACCCGCCGGCAGGCCTCGCGCTGGCCTTCGTCGAAGCCGGTAAAGACCTCCTCGGCGTGCTGTTGCAGGGCCCCGGCCACGCCCCCGATTCGGCGGTAGGCTGCCGCGGTGAGCCGGTTGCCGTCGCGCTCTTGCCAGAGTTGCCGCAGAGCGTGCTCGAGCAGCGGCAGGTAGCCCGGCTGTTCCTCCACGTCTTCCATCAGGCGGTCGGCGAGGTCCCCCTCGAGCTCCAGGCCCGCTGTCCGCGCCGGGTCCTCGATGGCTTTCCGCAGCTCGTCCGGTGCCATCTGCCCCACGAGCTCGCCGCGGTCGGAGACCGCGGAAGCGAGCTCGGGATACTCGGCGCAGCGGCCGTAGAAGTCAGATCGCAGGGTGAGCACCACCGCCGTCTGGCCGTCCGCCGCCAGCGCGGCATACAGCAGGTTGCGGATCAGGGCCTGGCGCTGGGCTTCGTCCGTGCAGAGAGTGAAGACCTCCTCGAACTGATCGATCAGCACCACCAGGCGCCGGTCCGCGGTGCCGTGGAGCGCGAAACGGCTGTTGAGGTGCAGCGTCCGATGGTCGTTGCCGAGATCCCGCATCAGGCCGAGACCGGCGGAGACGCGCGAGCCGAGCTGCAGTACGTCCACGAGCGCGAGGGCCAGGCTTTCCAGCGGATTCGGACCGGGCATGCAGACGGCAAGCGGCCAGTCCCCGCTCCCCGGGAGAGCGCCGCTCTTCAAGGAGGCCAGGAGACCGGCACGGGCGAGCGACGACTTGCCACTCCCGGATGGACCGGAGATGGCGAGGAAGCGCTGATCGGAACGGGTGGGATGGAGCTTGGCGAGCAGCCACCCGGTCAGCACCTCCCGGCCGCGGAAGAAGGCGGCGTCTTCGACGTCGAAGCGTTGCAGGCCGCGATAGGGGCAGGTGCCCGCGTCCAGAGCTTTGGTCGGCACGACTTCCCCGGCCTCGGGGTCCGGGCCTGGCGCCATGCCGCGGATGCCGGCGATCAGCCTGCGCAGAGCCCGAGGCTCCTCGATGGTGCCGTGGAACTCGATCCAGGTCCGCCGGCGGAGAAGGGCGGGCAACCGGCTCCGGTCCGGCCGTTCGGTGTCGGGGAGCAGCACCGCGATCACCCGAAGAGCTTTTCCCTCGACCTGATTCTCGATGGACGCGCGCATCTCCTCGTTCTGCCAGTAACCGGTGGCGCCCGGGCCGAAGAGGACGGCGCACGCTGCGCAGCGCGCCAGGGCGGCCTCGATCGCCTCCTGCCAGGGCTCGCCGGCCACCAGGTCCCACTCGTCCAGCCAGGGCTTGAGCCCTTGGGCTTGGAGCAGCCGGGCGAGCTTCTCGGCCGCGGCCAGGTCCGCGGACGCATGGGAGACGAAGACGTCGTACTCGGGCTCTGCCACAAGGTCCCCTGCTCGGACGACGATCGAGGTAGCGAATGGACGCTTTCCATTATATACTAGTCATTCATCCTTTCGCAGGTGATTGGTTATGCGTTTGCGCCGGATCTCGCCGCGCTTGCTGTTCGCAACCCTGGGCTTCATGGCCTGCTGCATCGCAAGCCTTGCCGCACCGCTGCCGCGGCGGGCCGAAGCCGAGGTGGACCTCGCCGAGGGGCTGTACGAATTGGAGTCGGGGGACGTGGAGGCAGCCATCACCTGGCTGAGCAAGGCCACGGAGCTCCGCCCGGACGAGGGCACGCGGCGGGGGCTGGCGCTGCTGCGGCAGGGCCGGACGCGGGAGGCTGCGGCGGAGATCGAGGCGAGCCTGGTGGCGCGCCACTCTTCCAAGGCGGTGGACGACCGCGGGCCGTGGGAGGGGACGGTGGGTCTCTCGGCCGCGGCGGACAGCAATCCCAACCTCCTGTCGAACAATCTGAGCGTGCCGGTGCCCGGCCCCGGGGACAAGGTGGTCCGGGGAGGGGACGCGGACGGGCTCGGCGGCGTCGACCTGCGGCTCGCGCTCTATCCCTTCCACGCCCGGGAGGGGCCCAGCCTCGGCGTGACCCTCGAGACCGGCCGCGCCTTCCATCTCGACTTCCGCTACCTCGACCTCGGGGAGGCGCGCGGCACCGTCCATCTCGCCTTCGGCAGCGATCCCCAGGGCATTCTCGAAGGACCCTTGGGCTTCGCCCGGACAGCCATCGGCGGCGGCGGCCGGTTCACCGCCCTGCTCCAGGCCGGCGGTGCCGCCTACCGTTTCGGCAGCGAACCGTACTACCAGACCCTGGAGGCGGCAGCCACGTTCGGCCTCCGCGAAACGCCTGCCATCGCCACCCGCATCGACCTCGCCTACGCGGACCGCCGCTTCTCGAGCGGGCCCCTCTCGGACCCCCTGCGCAGCGGCTACGACCGGTCGCTGGGGTTGAGCCAGTGCTTCGAGTTCGGCGGCTGGAACCGCTCGCTGCGCCTGGGCGCCCGGGGCGTGGACCGCCGGGCCGGGCCGGAGTTCACCGGGACTCTCCTGGAGGGCAACGGCGAGCTGGCCTGGCCCCTGGCGCTGCGCTGGTCCGCGGTCCTGGACGGGCGAGCGCGCCAGGATCGCTACGACCGGCCGGAGTCCAACCTCTTCAACCCGACCGGGCCGAGACGGCGCGACACGTCCTTGCAGGCGGCGGCGACGGTCGTCTGGGCGGCTACGCCCCGGCTGCGCTGGACGGCACGGACTTCCTACACCCGGCGGCGCTCGAACGTCGAGCTGGGCGACGGGCTTCCGGACCTCGGCTACCGGCGGCTGGTCGCCACCGCCGGTCTGAGCTGGGAGCTTTGATGCGGCGCGTCACCGTCGTCCTGCTCGCGCTCGGGTTGCTCGGCACGGCGGCCGCCGCGGAAGACATCGGCATCGCCATGCTGGTCAGGCCGGAGGTCCGGGGCTTCCCTCCGGGGCAGCCTTCCCGCGACCTCGTCGCCAGGGACCCCATCGAGCGCGGCCTGAGGGTGCTGCTCACCAGCAAGGAAGCGTTCCTCCAGGTCTATTTAACCCGGGCGTTCGGCGGCAACCAGGGCGCCCGCAACTTCGACGGCCGGAAGATCAGCGGCGTGCTGACGCTCGTGGGGGCGGGCGACGCGGGGCTCGGCGATAGCGAGCGCTCCCACGCGCCCAAGCTCCGCTTCAATCGCGGCAAGTTCAAGCTCTCCCTGCTGCCCGGCGAGCCGCCCATCGACGTCGACACCCCGGAAGCCGTATCGGGCGTCCATGGGACCGACGCCGGGTTCTTCGTCGATCCCAAAGTCGGGACCTTCGTGCGCGTGTACGAAGGAGTCGTCACGGTGCAGGCGAAGGCAGGCGGCGACCCCGTAGAGGTCGAGGCAGGTCAATGGGTGCTGGTGCCGCCCGGCGGCCTGGCCACCCGCCCGGCGCCACTGCAGCACCTGGACGAGCCGGACGACTCGCCGATCCGGCTGAGCGATTTCACGACCCAACCAGCGGCGAGACCTCACCGATGAGCGGCGATGCACCCGAGCGGCTGCTCCCCCGTCGCGCGGTCGCGACTCTGGTCGGACTCGCAGTCGCGCTTGCCGGGCTCGGGACGCCCGGGCAGCTCCTCGCGTCTACGACGATCTCCTGCGACGCGCCGGTGCTCGTGGCGACGCCTCTGGTGACGCCTCAAGAATCCTTTGCCCAGCTCGGGTGGGCGATCACCGTCGGCAAAGTCGCGAATCAGATCTGGCTGGCGGCCGGCGCCAACCAGGACAACGGGGGTGCCGGTTCCGTCTCCATGTTCATGAATCCGGGGCCGGGCACGCCGCAGTGGGGATCCAAGCTCGTTTCTTCCGACCTTCAGGGGGGCGGGTTCGGAACCTCGGTCTCGATCGACGGCGACTGGCTGGCGGTTGGCGCTCCCCTGGCCGATGCGAACGGGGTCCCAGGCTCCGGAGCCGTCTACCTGTTCCTGCGATTTCAATCGAGCTGGGTGCCAAATGCGAAGCTGGTAGCCGCGGACGGCGTGGTAGGCGCCCATTTCGGCTTCTCCGTGTCTCTCAAAGGCAACACGTTGGTGGTCGGCGCGCCTGGCGACTCGGACCGCGGCAGCTTGTCGGGATCGGTCTACGTCTTTGCCCTGCAAGGGACATGGCAGCAAACGGCGAAGTTCCATGCCGACGATGGCCGGCCCTTCGACGAGTTTGGCTCTGCCGTGGCGGTGGCGGTGCCGGGCAACGAGATCGTCGTTGGCGCTCCCTTTGCCGACGACCTGCAAAGATTCCAGAACTTCGGAGCCGCCTACGTGTTCCACTGGACCATGAATAGCGGCTGGGCTCTCGAGACGGGCGGCAAGCTGACGGCCGGCGCGTTCCGGCCGGGCAACATTCAATTCGGTTCAGCCGTCGCGATCGGCGGCGACCTGATCGCGGTCGGAGCTCCCGGGGACGATATGAACAACTTCACCGACTCCGGGTCCGCGTACGTCTTCGACCGCAACGGGGCCGGCTGGACGCCTCACCCGTCGCTCACCGCGGACGATCCCAGCCAAGGCGCACAATTCGGCCACGCCGTGTGGCTCGACGGCGATAGCGACCGCGTCTTGATCGGGGCCCCTTTCGGCGGGAGCAACGCCGGCGGTGCAGCCTATCTCTTCGCGCGGCCCGAAGGGATTTGGCAGCAGCAGCTCGAGTTCCTGCACACACCAGGCGTCGGAGCCTTTGGCCAGTCGGTGGCGATCCTCGGCAAGGAGGTTTTTCTCGGCGGCTTCAAGTACAACTCGGGCGGCGTGACCCAGGCCGGAGCGGTCGCGACGTGTCCTCTCCCGATACCGATGCCGATGCCGCACCCATTCTTGACCTGCACCAAGATGGGTCCGAAGTCCGTGGATGCCGGTGGCCTGGCGACGTACAAGATCACCGTCGCCAACACCGGGGATGCAGGGGCGGCCAACGTCATGCTCGACGATCCTCCCGCGGGCCTGGCGTTCGTGTCGGCCGGGCAACCTTGCAGCAAGGGCTTCCCATGCTCCCTGAGCTCGCTCCCCGCCCATGCCACCCGCGCTCCCTTGGAGGTGACCTTCCGGGCGCCGGCAGGATGCCCGACTCAGGGCTCGTTCACGAACGTCGCGAAGGTGACGGGCGATGGAGCGAACCTTTTCACGTGCATGGCCCTGCCCACGGCCATCGTGCGCCCGCCTGTGCTGTCGTGCGCCGAACTGGCGCCGGACACGGCGACGCCGGGTGCCCCGGTCACTTACGAGGTCACGGTCTGCAATTCCGGCTGTGAAGCCGCGAAGGACGTGATCCTCTCCGATCCGACCCCGCCGGGTCTTGTCCTGCTCGGTGTCGGTGGGGGGCGCTGCACTCAACTGCCTTGCAACCTGGGAACGATCGAGCCCGGCCAGTGTCTGCCCTCCGTCGAGATCCGCTTCGAGCTACCCGACGGCTGCGCACCGACCTCGATCACCAATACCGCCGCCGTGAACGCGAGCAACGCGGCACGGCCAGCATGCCCGCAGGTGGTGACCTCCGTGGCTGGCGGGGCTGACCTCGGGATCGTCCTGAGCGCTCCCCCGCAGCCCTTCCAGGTGATGGGAGGCGAGAGCTTCAAGTTCTCCAGCGTGGTGTCCAATGCCGGCCCGCACACGGCACGAGACGTGACGGTGACCGTCTCCATCGGGGCCTCCGCCATCGTCGTCAGCAAGCCAGCCGGCTGCAGCCCGGTCGCCGGCCAGCCCAATCAGTTCACCTGCCTGCTGGGCGATCTCCCTTGCGACGGCCCGGTACCGCTCGACTTCATACTTCAGGCTCCGTCGTGCGCGTGTTGCGCCGCCGCCGGGACCTCGATCGATCTGGCCGTCGACGTGCACTCCCGGACTCCCGATCCGACCCCGACCCTTCCGACCCAGGCCTCGACGACGGTCCAGGTGACCTGTCCCAAGAGCCCCTGCCTCAGCATCACCAAGACCGAGACCCCGGACCCTGCCGCGCCCGGACAGGGGGTCGTGTACGACATCACGGTCAGCAATGCCGGCCCCGGCGCGGCCTCGGGTGCCGTGGTGGAAGACCACTATCCGCCCGAGTTGCACGATGTGCTCTGGTGCCGCGGCGCGGCTTGTACTCCCATCCTGTCTCCACCTCTCGCGGACACCATCGATCTGGCGGCGGGAGAGACGCGCACCTACCGCCTGAGCGGGATCGTCCATCCCATGTGCTCCGGTGTGCTCCACAACCTGGCCACGGTCACACCGCCCAGCGGTGTCTGCAACGACCCGGCGAAAACCCAGTTCAACCTGGACACCCAGGTGGTCGCGACCGGCGTCTATGCCTTCTGCGAAGGGTTCAGCGGCCAGCTGTCACCGTCCACCCTGATCACCAAGACCATGCTGCTGATCAATTGCGGACCGGCCAACCAGGCCGATAATCCGGGAGACGAATTCACCGACACCCTGCCTGCCGGCCTGACCTTGACCGGCGCCAGCGCGACGAGCGGGACCGCCTCCACCTCGGGCAATACGGTCACCTGGAACGGCGCGATTCCAGCCGGGGGAACGGTGACGATCACGATGACCGCGAACATCGGCGCCGGCACCACCGGCATGGTTCTATGCAACCAGGCGACGGTCTTCTACGACGCCGACGGCGACGGGATCAACGATTCGATGAGGCTCTCCGACGATCCCGACGAGCCGGGCCCGGCAGATCCCTGCTGCTTCCAGGTGCAGCCACCCGGAATCCCCGCCCTCTCGCTGGCCGGCCTCGCCGCGCTCGCGCTCCTGCTGGCCGGCCTCGCCGTGTGGCGGCTCAGGTAGGCCCGGAAGCTCTCGGGCCCTACAGCACCGGCGACAGCAGCCTGGCCAGCCGGTCGCCGGTGCTGTGGAGGTAGGTGCGGCGGCGCCAGGCGGGGAGGGTGATCTCGGTGGCGTGGGCGAGGTCGTCCTCGAAGGTGTGCTCGAGGTGGGCGGCGAAGGCGAGGTCGAAGACCACCAGGTTGCACTCGGCGTTGAAGAGGAAGGAGCGGAAGTCGAGATTGGTGGAGCCGACCACCCCGAGGTAGCTGTCGGCGACCAGCGACTTGGCGTGCAGGACGGCGGCCTGGTACTCGAAGATGCGGACGCCGCGATGGAGGAGGCCGGCGAAGTAGCCGTGGCCGGCGTGGCGGACGATCGGCACGTCGGTGCGGCCGGGGAGGAGGAGGCGGACGTCCACGCCGCGGCGGGCGGCGGCGGCGAGGACGCGGATCGCGCTGTGGCCGGGGGCGAAGTAGGCGTTGGTGATCCAGAGGCGGTGGCGGGCGGCGGCGGCGATGGCCACCAGGGAAGCCGCGGCCTCGCGGTTGCCGCGCAGCGGCCGGGCGTCGAGCACCAGGACACGCGCGCCGGGGAGGTCGGGCGCGACGACCGCGAGCGGCGGCAGGTCGATCGGCGGACCGCCGGCGTAGGTCCAGCCCTCGTTGAAGACGATCGCCATGCCCCAGGCGGCGGGGCCGGTGACCCGCACGTGACTGTCGCGCCAGGGGCCGCCCGGGGCGCTCGGCGAGCCGTACTCGACGCCGATGTTCATGCCGCCGGTGAAGCCGATGCTGCGGTCCACCACCAGCAGCTTGCGGTGATCGCGGAACGGCTGGTACCAGAGGCCCTTGAACAGGGGGTTGAAGAGGTGGGCGGCGATGCCGCGCCGCTCCATGTCGCGCCAGAAGGCGGCATGCGTGGCGAGCGAGCCGAGGGCGTCGGCCAGGACCCGCACGGCGACGCCCCGGGCCGCCGCCGCGGAGAGCTGGTCGAGCATGCTGCGGCCGACCGCGTCGTCCTTGAAGATGTAGGACTCGAGCAGCACCTCGTGGCGGGCTCCGGCCACCGCCTCGTACATGGCGGCGAAGGCGGCCTCGCCGCCGTGGTAGATCTCGATCCGATTGCCGGGATGGACGGGCTTGGCCTCGACGCGGCGCAGCAGCGCCTCGAGCTCGGGGCCGCGCACGCCGGTGGGCAGGGCCGCGGCCAGCACGCCGATGCGGCGGGGGGCGAGCTCGGGCGGCAGCAGGTGACCGACGCCCGGGCGCAGGATCGGCCGGAGGTAGCGCAGGAGCCGGCGCCGGCGCGGTTGCCGCCTGACGCGGCCAGGCCCCCGTGCTCCGGCGCCCCGCCGTATCTGCATCTCAGTCCCAGAGACGGTCGATACGCTGGCGGGCGATGGCCTGGGTGGTGGTGCGGCCGAGCAGCCGGACGCTGTCGTGCAGCGGCGCGAAGCGCTCGTCGCGGGTCAGCCCGCTGCGGTAGCGGAAATAGATCTGCTGGGCGATGACGGCGATCTTGAGCAGGCCGAAGACGTAGTAGAACAGGATCCCGGAGGCGTCGCGGCCGGTGGCGCGGGCGTAGCGCTCGACGACCTCGGCCCGCGACAGGTTGCCGGGCAGGGCGGTGAGGCCGACGGGGAGGATCCGCAGCGCCTCGTCGTCGTCGGGGTCGAGCCAGTAGCCGAGGCTGGTGCCGAGGTCCATCAGCGGATCGCCGACCGTCGCCATCTCCCAGTCGAGGACGGCGGCGACGGCGCCGAGATCGGCGGCGAGCACCAGGTTGTCGAGCTTGAAGTCGTTGTGGAGCAGCGCTGCCGCGTTCTCTTCCTCCGCGGCCGAGCGCTGCGGCAGGTGCTCGGCGAGCCAGGCCGCAGCGCGATCGACGTCCGGCACCGGGTCGGTCGCCGCGCGCTGCCAGCGCTCGGTCCAGCCGCTCACCTGTCGCGCCGTGTAGCCGGCGGGCCTGCCCAGGTCGGCGAGGCCGGCGGCGGCGGGGTCGACCGCGTGCAGCTCGGCGAGAGCGTCGACGGTCGCCTCGCTCAAGGCTCGCAAGCGCGATGGAGCCGGGACGGAGCCCGCGCCCGCCGGGAGGAGCCGGCGCAGGATGATCCCCTCGACCCGCTCCATGAGGAAGAAGGGCGCGCCGATCACCGCCGGGTCGTCGCAGGCGGCGAGCGCGCGGGGCGCCTTCGGGTAGCAGCGATGCAGGCGCGAGAGCACCCGGTGCTCGCGGCCCATGTCGTGCGCGGTCTTGACGCTGGCCCCGCGGGGCGGCCGGCGCAGCACCAGCTCGCGGCCGCCGAAGCGCAGCAGGTAGGTGAGGTTCGAATGCCCGCCGGGGAACTGCTCGACGACGAGGAGCGGCGATGCCATGGCCGCCGCGGGCGCCGCCACCTCCGCCTCCGCCGCGGGCGCCTCCGCCTCCGCCGCGGGCGCCGCCGTGGGCGCCGGGCCCGGGAGGTGGTCGCGCAGCCAGGCCGCCAGCGGCGCCAGCGGCAGCTCCTCGCCGGGGCGCACCGGGCCCGGGTGGTCGGGGGCGACGACGGGGCCGGGGGGCGCGGCTGGGCGCGGGACGCTCACCGGCGCGGGGCTTCCGTGGAGGATTGGCGGCTGGCGTAGCGGGCGAGGATGCGCCGCGCCACGGCGGTCTTGTGGACTTCGTCGGGTCCGTCGTAGATGCGGGCGCCGCGCTCGTGACGCCACCAGAACGCGAGCGGCGTCTCGTCGACCAGGCCGGCGGCGCCGTGGGTCTGCAGGGCGCGGTCGAGCACCCGCTGCATGACGCCGGCGACGTGGAACTTGATCAG
>Ga0209524_1000070_pt1 | contig 11128 bp, 8 predicted proteins | sample JacPinW_OM1H0_M1_FD_187956 | JGI IMG/M metagenome (GOLD analysis project Ga0209524, IMG submission 187956) | Forest soil microbial communities from Algoma, Ontario, Canada - Jack Pine, Ontario site 1_JW_OM1H0_M1 (SPAdes) (version 2) | ecosystem: Environmental > Terrestrial > Soil > Boreal... | reverse complement strand
CGAGCCGCGGCAGCACGAAGTCGCCGCCCGCCATCATCTCGCGGGCCACCTCGGCGTTCCGCCCCTCGTCGGGGTCGAGCAGGGGATAGCTGCCAAGGCCCCAGGAGACCGCCGCCACCAGCGCGACGATCGCCGCCAGCGCCAGGATCGGCACCGGCGCCGCCGGCGACAGCCTGGACAGCGCCCGGCGCGTGGAGTCATGGCCGCGCGTCATGGCGTGCGGACACTACCTTGCCTCCCATCGCTTGCCAAGCTGGCTTCGCAGCTGGGCCTGGATGTGGTCAAGCTAAGAAAACGGAGGGCCGGAGCGGCGGATCTCCACTCTGAGCCCGTATGGGCGAGGGGTCGCACTTCTCCGCCGCCGCCACATTGACTTGGACCCCTCGCCCATACGGGCTCAGAGGGGAGATTCGCCGCCCCGGCCCGGCCCAACGACCACCAGGACCCTGGACAACCGGTCCCGGCTCTGGCACAATGCGTTTCCCTTCCTCTGAGCCGACCCGGAGAGGGACTTTACAGGGATCGGGGGGCGCTGTAAGATTGTCAGGTTTGACCGTTGGACGCGGCTTTGGGCCTGAGGCCCTCGGCGCGTCTACGGGTGTCTCAAGCCCACGTGGCTCAGGGGTAGAGCACCTCCTTGGTAAGGAGGGGGTCACCGGTTCAAATCCGGTCGTGGGCTCCACCGTCCGTAGGACCAACTTGCGTTCAGGAGACACGAAGCGCCATGGGCAAGGAGAAGTTCCAGCGTAAGAAGCCGCACGTCAACGTCGGGACGATCGGCCACGTCGATCACGGCAAGACGACGCTGACGGCGGCGATCACCAAGGTGCTGGCGACGAAGGGATGGGCGCAGTTCGTGGCGTTCGACCAGATCGACAAGGCGCCGGAAGAGCGCGAGCGCGGCATCACCATCGCCACGGCGCACGTCGAGTACGAGAGCGCCGCGCGCCACTATGCGCACGTCGACTGTCCCGGACACGCGGACTACGTGAAGAACATGATCACCGGAGCCGCGCAGATGGACGGCGCGATCCTGGTGGTGTCGGCGGCCGACGGCCCCATGCCGCAGACGCGCGAGCACATCCTGCTGGCGCGCCAGGTGGGGGTGCCGTACATGGTGGTGTTCATGAACAAGGTCGACATGGTCGACGACCCGGAGCTGCTGGACCTCGTCGAGCTCGAGCTGCGCGAGCTGCTGTCGTCGTACGACTTCCCGGGTGACGACATCCCGATCATCCGCGGCTCGGCGCTGAAGGCGCTCGACAGCGGCGATCCGGAGAGCGAGTGGGGCAAGAAGGTCATGGAGCTGATCGAGTCCGTGGACAGCTACATCCCGGTGCCGGAGCGGGCCATCGACAAGGACTTCTTGATGCCGATCGAGGACATCTTCTCGATCTCGGGCCGCGGCACGGTGGTGACCGGCCGGGTGGAGCGGGGCATCGTCAAGGTGGGCGACGAGGTGGAGATCATCGGCATCCACGCCACCACCAAGACGATCGTTACCGGGGTCGAGATGTTCAAGAAGCTGCTCGACCAGGGGCAGGCCGGCGACAACATCGGGGTGCTGCTGCGCGGCACGAAGAAGGACGATGTGGAGCGGGGCCAGGTGCTGGCCAAGCCGGGGTCGATCACGCCGCACACGCGGTTCAAGGGCGAGGTGTACGTGTTGACCAAGGAGGAGGGCGGCCGCCACACGCCGTTCTTCAACGGCTACCGGCCGCAGTTCTACTTCCGGACGACGGACGTCACCGGGGTGGCGAACCTGCCGGCGGGCACGGAGATGGTGATGCCGGGCGACAACGTCAACCTCGAGGTCGAGCTGATCGCGCCGATCGCCATGGAGAAGGGCGTGCGCTTCGCCATCCGCGAGGGTGGCCGCACGGTCGGCGCGGGAACCGTCACCGACATCGTGAAGTGAGCGAGCGAGACACCAGAACGTACCCGGTCCGAGAGATGGCGGGAGAGCGAACGGGCGTACCAGGTTCGAGGAGCATAGGCGGGATATCGCGGGAGACGCAGTTTACAGAACAGGCCAGTAGCTCGAACTGGTAGAGCATCGGTCTCCAAAACCGAGGGTTGGGGGTTCGAATCCCTCCTGGCCTGCCAATCTCTCCACTCTCGAGACGAGGACAAGCAGCCGACATGAATGGGTGGATCAAGAAAACCAAGGACTTCCTGGCCGAGACGCGCCTCGAGATGCGGAAGGTGTCCTTCCCGTCGCGTGACGAGGTGGTGGCGACCACCGTGGTGGTGCTGATCACCAGCACCGTCTTCGCGATCTTCCTCTGGATCTCGGACATCGTCATCCAGCGCGGCTACATCGCGATCGTCAAGGCGTTCGAACGATGAGTGACCCGCGCGACGAGGTCGAGATCGAAGTGCAGGCCGCGCACACGGAGGACCCGGCGGCCTCGGAGGCCTCGGCGCGCCCGGGAGCGGCGCCCGTCGCGCCTACCGCCGGCGAGGCCGCGGAGCGGGCCGCCCGCAAGTGGTACATCGTGCACACCTACTCCGGGTTCGAGGAGCGGGTCAAGGAGACGCTGCGGCAGCGCGCCGAGGCTCTGGACATGGGGGACGCCTTCGGCGAGATCCGCATCCCGACCGAGACGGTGGTCGAGTACAAGGGCGGCAAGAAGCGCGAGACGCAGCGCAAGTTCTTCCCCGGCTACATCCTGGTCGAGATGGAGATGTCCGACGCCGCCTGGCACGTGGTCAAGAACACGCCGAAGGTGACGGGCTTCGTGGGGACCGGCCGCAAGCCGACGCCGCTCTCCCAGGACGAGGTCGACAAGATCCTCGAGCAGGTGGTGACCGCGAAGGAGAAGCCGAAGCCGAAGTACGTCTTCGAGAAGGCGGAGCCGGTGCGCATCACCGACGGTCCCTTCAACAACTTCACCGGGGTGGTCGACGACGTCAACCTCGACCGCAACACCCTCAAGGTGATGGTCACGATCTTCGGCCGGCAGACGCCGGTCGAGCTCGACTTCTCGCAGGTGCAGAAGATCTAGCGGGCCGCCGGCAGAAGAGCCAGACAAGAGGAAGAGATGGCCAAGAAAGTCATAGGGCAGATCAAGCTGCAGATCCCGGCGGGCGCCGCCACGCCAGCGCCGCCGGTGGGTCCGGCGCTGGGCCAGGCGGGCGTCAACATCATGGACTTCTGCAAGAACTTCAACGCTCGCACCAGCTCGCAGTCGGGCATGATCATCCCGGTGGTCATCACCGTCTTCGCCGATCGCAGCTACACCTTCATCACCAAGACGCCGCCGGCGGCGGTGCTGCTGCGCAAGGCGGCCGGGGTGGAGAAGGGCTCGGGCGAGCCGAACAAGAAGAAGGTGGGCCGGGTGACCCGGGCGCAGGTCGAGGAGATCGCCAAGACCAAGCTCCCCGACCTCAACGCCGCGAGCTTCGAGGCGGCGGTGCGCATCATCGAGGGCACGGCGCGCTCGATGGGGCTCGAGGTCCAGGCTTAGAAGGCCGAGCCGGCCCTCGACGCATCGGCGATCATCGGGCGGCCATCGGCGGACAGCGGAGGACATCGTAAGTGGCAAAGCATGGCAAGAAGTACCGGGAGGCGGCGGCCAAGGTCGAGCAGCGCCCCTACCCGTTGCGGGACGCGATCGAGCTCGCGAAGGGCGCCGCCTACGTCAAGTTCGACGAGACGCTCGAGGTGGTGATGCGGCTGGGGGTCGATCCCAAGCACGCCGACCAGATGGTGCGCGGCACCGTGGTGCTGCCGAACGGGCTCGGCAAGAAGGTGCGTGTCCTGGTCTTCGCCAGCGGCGAGAAGATCCGCGAGGCGGAAGAGGCCGGCGCCGACTTCGTCGGCGGCGAGGACATGGCGAAGAAGATCGAGGGTGGATGGATGGACTTCGAGGCGGTGGTGGCGTCGCCGGACATGATGCGCGTCGTCGGCCGCCTCGGCAAGGTGCTCGGGCCGCGCGGCCTGATGCCGAACCCGAAGGCGGGCACGGTGGCGGTGGACGTCGCCCGGGCGGTGCAGGAGATCAAGGCCGGCAAGGTCGAGTTCCGGGTCGACAAGACCGGGATCCTGCACGTGCCGGTGGGCAAGCTCTCGTTCGGCGTCGACCAGCTGAAGGAGAACGCCGACGCGCTGATCGGCGCGGTGCTGAAGGCCAAGCCCAGCGCCGCCAAGGGCAAGTACGTGCGCACCATGAGCCTGTCGTCGACGATGGGCCCCGGCATCAAGGTGGACGAGGCGGCGATCAGCGCCCACGAGGCGTAGGACGAGAGACCCGGAGGCGAGGGGTCGGGGCGTCCCCTTCCCCCGGAGAAGGCCGCAATGATTAGAGGTAGGAGATTCAGGAGAGCCGACCGATGCCGTTGACGCGAACCGACAAGGAGAAGCTGATCGCCGAGTACCAGGAGGGGCTGGCGACGGCGCCGCATGCCTTCCTGCTCGGGTTCAAGGGGATCACGGTGCCGCAGGCGACCGAGCTGCGCAACCGCGTGCGGGCGACCGGCGGCGAGTACCTGGTGGTCAAGAACAACCTGGCCCTGCGCGCCATCGACTCGACGGCCCTGGCGGCGCTCGAGGAGCATTTCGCGGGACCCACGGCGGTGGTCTATAGCACCGGGGATCCGGTCGCCCTGGCCAAGGCGCTGACCGATTACGCCAAGGACGTGCCGGCGATCGAGCTCAAGGCCGGGATGGTCGAGCGGCGCGCGGTGGCCGCCGGGCAGATCAAGGAGATCGCCCAGCTGCCCAGCCGGGAGCAGCTAATCGCCAAGCTCTTGTACCTGATGCAATCGCCGATCGCCCGCTTCGCGCGGGTGCTCGGCGCCTTGCCGCAGAGCCTGGTCGTGGTGCTCGACCAGGTGGCCAAGCAGAAGGAAGAGACGGGGGGATCGCCGGCGGCGTAGGGAGGGGAGCCCGGGTGCGTCCCCGGGGTGCCGGCGCGGCCCTGCAAGATATTGAAACGAAAGCGGCTCTGGACTCGAAGCGGTCCGAGCGGAAAGCGGAAGGAGAGAGAATGGCAATCGCCACGCAAGAGTTCATCCAGCAGATCGACTCCCTGACGGTGCTTGAGCTGAACGGCCTGGTCAAGGCGCTCGAGGAGCACTACGGGGTGTCCGCCGCGGCCGCCGCGGCGCCCGCGGCCGCCGCCGGCGGTGGGGCCGCCGCCGCCGCTCCGGTCGAGGAGAAGACCGAGTTCGACGTCGTGCTGAAGGCCGCCGGCGAGAAAAAGATCAACGTCATCAAGGCGGTGCGCGAGGTGACCAGCCTCGGCTTGAAGGAGGCCAAGGACCTGGTCGAATCGGCGCCCGCGACGGTCAAGGAAGCGGTGTCGAAGGACGAGGCCGAGGCGATCAAGAAGAAGTTCGAAGAGGCTGGAGCGACGGTCGAAATCAGGTAAGGTGGAGCGGCGCGACCCCAGGATTCGAGAGCGGACACCCGTGCCGGGCGCGGTCTGCGCGGCGCGGCGCCGGATCCCTGTGCGCGCGTCGGGCATCGACCCGGGCATAAACCGGGCGCAAGACGTGTTACGCAGAGTGCACACCGTACCCCCAGACCTGCCGCGAGGCGGGTGGGGGTCAGGTGTCGTCTCCCGCTTCCGCAGCCCTGGTCCCGGTCCGCCCTAGGCCGGGACCCGTGCTCCGGAGGTACCGCCCCGGAGGTCGCCAGCATACAGGAACCAGGCATCTCGAGGAGAGACAAGGACCCCATATGGCTCATTCCGCTATCAATACCAAGAGCTCCGGCCGGAAGGACTTCTCCCGGATCCAGACCTCCTTGCCCATTCCCAACCTGATCGACGTCCAGCGGCGGTCCTACGAGCGCTTCCTGCAGATGAACCTACTCCCCGAGGAGCGGGCGAACCACGGTCTGCAGTCGGTGTTCACCAGCATCTTCCCGTTCTCCGACTTCCGGGAGACCTGCTCTCTCGACTTCGTGAAGTACTCGATCGGCGATTGGCAGTGCAAGTGCGGCGAGCTGAAGGGGCTCGAGTACCTCCGCATGACCTGCACCAACTGCGGCGCCAAGATCATGACCGACCATCCCCACGAGGAGACGGTCACCTGCACCGAGTGCGGCTTCGTCAACAAGAACCGGGTGACCAAGTGCGACATCTGCGGCAACCCGGTCGACCTGCAGCTCAAGTACTCGATCTCCGACTGCCAGGAGCGCGGCATGACCTTCGCCGTGCCGCTCAAGGTCACCTTCCGGCTGTTCGTCTACGACCGCGACCCCGACACCGGGGCGCGGATGATGCGCGACGCCAAGGAGGAGGAGGTCTACTTCGGCGACATCCCGCTGATGAGCGACAACGGCACGTTCATCATCAACGGCACCGAGCGGGTCATCGTCTCGCAGCTGCACCGCAGCCCCGGCGTCTTCTTCACCCGCGAGGGAACGCGCGCGTTCCTGGCCAAGATCATCCCCTACCGCGGCTCGTGGGTGGAGTTCGAGTACGACCAGAAGGACGTGCTGTCGGTGCGCATCGACCGCAAGCGGAAGTTCCACGGCACCGTCTTCCTGCGCGCCCTGGGTCTCGAGACCGACGAGGCGATCCTGCGCCAGTTCTACGCCCCCGTGCGGCTGACGCCGGAAGGCGCCGGCAAGTTCACCCTCCACGTGACCCCGAAGGTGCTCGAGCCGGAGCGCCAGAAGGACCGCCAGAGCCGCGGCCGCCGCGAGCAGTACCCGATCTTCGCCGGCATCACTCTCGCCAAGGAACACATCGGCAAGCTCGACTCCGGCCAGACCCTGGCCTTCCAGGTCGAGCGCGAGGACCTCGAGCGCGCCTTCTTCATCGCCGACACCGTCGACCTCGACACCGGCGAGGTGCTCTTCGAGGCCAACGAGCTGGTGCCCGAGGACCTCGAGGAGCGGCTGGAGGGCCGCAACGCGACGCCGGTCGAGGTGTTCTTCCCGGACTGGGAGCTGACCGGCTCGACGCTGTCGAACACGCTGGCCAAGGACACCACCACCAACTCGAAGGAAGCGCTGATCGAGATCTACCGCCGCATGCGCCCCGGCGACCCGCCGACGCTCGAGAGCGCGCGGTCGCTCTTCTACGGCATGTTCTTCGACGCCAAGCGCTATGACTTCTCGCGCGTCGGGCGGTTCAAGTTCAACATCAAGCTCGACACCGACGTGCCGGTGGATCAGAAGACGCTGTCGGCGGACGACTTCTTCCGCGTCATCGAGTACCTGCTGCGGCTGCAGAAGGACGTCGGGCGCGTCGACGACATCGACAACCTTGGCAACCGCCGCGTGCGCGCGGTCGGCGAGCTGCTCGAGAACCAGTTCCGCATCGGCCTGGTGCGCATGGAGCGGGCGATCAAGGAAAAGATGTCGGTCCACCAGGACATCGATTCGGCAATGCCGCACGATCTGATCAACTCCAAGCCGGTGATCGCGGCGATCAAGGAGTTCTTCGGCTCGTCGCAGCTGTCGCAGTTCATGGACCAGACGAACCCGCTGTCCGAGGTGACGCACAAGCGCCGGCTGTCGGCTCTCGGGCCGGGCGGCCTGTCGCGCGAGCGCGCCGGCTTCGAGGTGCGCGACGTCCACGCCACGCACTACGGCCGCATCTGCCCGATCGAGACGCCGGAAGGCCCGAACATCGGCCTCATCTCGTCGCTCGCCACCTATGCGCGGATCAACGACTACGGCTTCATCGAGAGCCCGTACAAGAAGGTGGAGAACGGCCGCGTGCTCGACCACTTCCGCGTGCTGAAGGTCGGCGACGGGCCCTTCCGCCTCGGCCAGGTGGTGACCGGCGACGAGCTCGCCAAGGAGAACGCCAGGCTGAAGAAAGCGAAGAAGCGGCAGGTCGAGGCCGAGCCCCAGGCCTTCTACCTGTCGGCCTGGGAGGAGGAGAAGTACATCGTCGCCCAGGCCAACTCGCGCGTCGACGAGAAGGGCAACCTGGTCAGCGAGCGCGTCAGCGCCCGCGCCGGCGGCGACTTCGCCACCGTCGAGCGCGACCGCATCGACTTCATGGACATCAGCCCGAAGCAGCTGGTGTCGGTGGCGGCGGCGCTCATCCCCTTCCTCGAGAACGACGACGCCAACCGGGCGCTCATGGGCTCGAACATGCAGCGCCAGGCGGTGCCCCTGCTGCGCAGCGAGGCGCCGATCGTCGGCACCGGGCTCGAGGCGATCGTCGCCCAGGACTCGGGGGCGGTGGTGCTGTGCAAGCGCGGCGGCATCGTCGACTCGGTGGACGCCGAGCGCATCATCGTGCGCGTCGAGGGCGAGGACCTGGACACCGGCGAGACCAAGGACTTCGGCGCCGACATCTACCAGCTGATCAAGTTCCGGCGCAGCAACCAGAACACCTGCATCACCCAGAAGCCGGTGGTCAGCGAGGGGCAGCGGGTGAAGAAGAACGACGTGCTGGCCGACGGCCCGTGCACCGAGGAGGGCGAGCTGGCCCTGGGCCGCAACGTGCTGGTGGCGTTCATGCCCTGGCGCGGCTACAACTTCGAGGACGCGATCCTGATCTCGCAGAAGCTGGTGCGGGAGGACTACTACACCTCGATCCACATCGAGGAGTTCGAGATCGAGGCGCGCGACACCAAGCTCGGCCCCGAGGAGATCACGCGCGACATTCCGAACGTCTCGGAGACCGCGCTCAAGGACCTCGACGAGAGCGGCATCGTGCGCATCGGCGCCACCGTCAAGGCCGGCGACATCCTGGTCGGCAAGGTGACGCCGAAGGGCGAGACGCAGCTCACGCCCGAGGAGAAGCTGCTGCGCGCCATCTTCGGCGAGAAGGCCGGCGACGTCCGCGACGCCAGCCTGAAGGTGCCGCCGGGGATCGAGGGCACGATCGTCGACGTCAAGATCTTCTCGCGCAAGGGCGTCGAGAAGGACCAGCGCGCCAAGGACATCGAGCAGGAGGAGATCGCCCGGCTCGAGAAGAACATCAAGGACGAGGTCCGCATCCTGACCGAGGAGCGCAACAAGAAGGTCGGCGACCTGCTGAACGGCAAGAAGGTCACCGCGGCGGTCAAGACTCGCGCCGGGCAGGAGCTGCTCAAGTCCGGCGCGGCGATCACCCAGGCGATCCTCGAGCGCCTGACGCGGCAGGAGATCATGCGCCTGCCGGTCGACGAGAAGCGGCTGCTCGACGCGGTGGAGATCGTCTACCGCAAGACCGACTCGCACATCGAGGTGCTCCACCGCGTCAACGAGGAGCGCATCGGCCTGCTGCAGAAGGGCGACGAGCTGCCGCCCGGCGTCATCAAGCTGGTCAAGGTCTACGTCGCCATGAAGCGGAAGCTGCAGGTCGGCGACAAGATGGCCGGGCGCCACGGCAACAAGGGCGTGATCTCGCGCATCCTGCCCGAGGAGGACATGCCGTACCTCCCCGACGGCACGCCGGTCGAGATCGTGCTCAACCCGCTCGGCGTGCCCAGCCGCATGAACGTCGGCCAGATCCTGGAGACCCACCTCGGGTGGGCCGGCAAGGCGCTCGGCCTGCGCTTCGCGACGCCGGTGTTCGACGGCGCGCACGAGAAAGACATCAAGGACCTGCTGGCCGAGGCCGGGCTGCCGCTGTCCGGCAAGACGACGCTCTACGACGGCATGATCGGCGACCCCTTCGAGCAGAAGGTCACCGTCGGCTTCATCTACATGCTCAAGCTGTCGCACCTGGTCGACGACAAGATCCACGCGCGCTCGATCGGACCGTACTCGCTGATCACCCAGCAGCCGCTGGGCGGCAAGGCGCAGTTCGGCGGCCAGCGCTTCGGCGAGATGGAGGTCTGGGCGCTGGAAGCCTACGGCGCCGCCTACACCCTGCAGGAGCTGCTGACGGTCAAGAGCGACGACGTGGAAGGGAGGAGCAAGGTCTACGAAGCGATCGTCAAGGGCGACGTGCCCGAGGCGCCGGGCCTGCCGGAATCCTTCAACGTGCTGGTCCGCGAGCTGCAGAGCCTCTGTCTCGACGTCGAGCTCCTCAAGGTGTAGCGAGAATTTACGCCACCAAGAAATCGGGAGGATAGCCAGTTGCAACCATTCAGCAGCTTCGACAAGCCAAGGTCGCTCAAGGATTTCAACGCGATCAAGATCTCGATCGCATCGCCGGAGAAGATCCGTTCCTGGAGCTACGGTGAGGTCACCAAGCCCGAGACGATCAACTACCGGACGTTCAAGCCGGAGCGCGACGGGCTGTTCTGCGCCAAGATCTTCGGTCCGATCACGGACTGGGAGTGCTTGTGCGGCAAGTACAAGCGCATGAAGCACCGCGGCGTCATCTGCGACAAGTGCGGCGTCGAGGTGACCCGCTCGCGCGTGCGCCGCGAGCGCATGGGCCACATCGAGCTCGCCTGCCCGGTGTCGCACGTCTGGTTCTTCAAGGGCCTGCCGTCGCGCATCGGCCACCTGCTCGACATCAGCCTGCGCGACCTCGAGCGCATCCTGTACTTCGAGAGCTACGTGGTGATCGATCCCGGCGAGACCGAGCTCAAGGAGCAGGAGCTGGTCTCCGAGGAGCGCTTCCGCGAGCTGCGCGACCAGTACGGCGAGGACGCCTTCACCGCCAAGATGGGCGCCGAGGCGATCAAGGAGCTGCTGGCGCGCATCGAGGTCGACGAGATGTCCGAGGAGCTGCGCATCATCATGCGCACCGAGACCAGCCAGATCCGGCGCCTGAAAGCCGCCAAGCGGCTGAAGGTCGTGGACGCCTTCCGCAAGTCCGGGCACCGGCCGGACTGGATGATCCTCGACGTCATCCCGGTCATCCCGCCGGAGCTGCGGCCGCTGGTGCCGCTCGACGGCGGCCGCTTCGCGACCAGCGATCTGAACGACCTCTACCGGCGGGTGATCAACCGCAACAACCGGTTGAAGAAGCTGCTCGAGCTGCGCGCTCCCGACGTCATCGTGCGCAACGAGAAGCGGATGCTGCAGGAGGCGGTGGACGCGCTCTTCGACAACGGCCGCCGCGGCCGCGTGCTGAAGGGCTCGAACAACCGGCCTCTCAAGTCGCTGTCCGACACGCTGAAGGGCAAGCAGGGGCGCTTCCGCCAGAACCTGCTCGGCAAGCGCGTCGACTACTCCGGCCGCTCGGTGATCGTGGTGGGGCCGGAGCTCAAGCTCCACCAGTGCGGCCTGCCGAAGAAGATGGCGCTCGAGCTGTTCAAGCCGTTCATCTAC
>Ga0209524_1000069_pt1 | contig 11261 bp, 8 predicted proteins | sample JacPinW_OM1H0_M1_FD_187956 | JGI IMG/M metagenome (GOLD analysis project Ga0209524, IMG submission 187956) | Forest soil microbial communities from Algoma, Ontario, Canada - Jack Pine, Ontario site 1_JW_OM1H0_M1 (SPAdes) (version 2) | ecosystem: Environmental > Terrestrial > Soil > Boreal... | reverse complement strand
GGGCGTGGTCCGCGAGGCTGTTCGAGGACCGGCGCGCAGCGCCCGATGATGCCAAGGGGCCAGACGGCAAAGGCGCTCCGGAGGGTCTCGGGACCGCAGGCGCCACCCTCCTTGCGGCGCTACCGCCCCTGCTCTACGCCGCCAACCCCTCGCAAGCCCGCTTCGTGCTCTCCGGAATGGAGACCCTGCTCTTCGGATTTCTCCTCGCTGCCGCCGCCTACCTGCTGCTCACGCGCGAGGCACCGCTGGCGTCCGGCTTGGTGTTCGCACTCGCCGCGATGACCCGGCCTGAAGGAGCGATGTACTGGCTCGTCGCGGCTGGTCTGATGTTGCTCCCCGGCGCCGCAGGAGGCCTCGACCCGGGCGCTGACCACGCCGCGCGCTGGCGACGCGCCGGCGGCCTGATCGCGGGTTTCGTGGTGCCGTTCGGGACCTATTTCGTCTGGCGCTACCACTACTATGGCGATCTGCTCCCCAACACCTTCTACGCCAAGGCGGCGGGGTTCAGCTGGCACCGCATCGCCCGCGGGCGCGAGGCGCTGGTCCAGGTTGCCGCCTGGTGGAGCATCTACCCGGTCCTCGTCGCGGCCGTTGCGGCGCTGCCCTCGCTCCTCAGAGCGGGCACGCCGGCGTCCGGCCGGCGCCTCGCTTGCTTGCGTCTCGCCACCGCCTACGTCGCGTTCACCGTCATCTACTTTGTCTATGTCGGCGGCGATTTCCTGCCCTTCTTCGGGCCGCGCTTCTTCATACCTGCCCTCCCCTTCGCCCTGTTGCTCGCGGCCGAAGGACTCGGCAACCTCGCCAGGTGGCTGAGCTCGAGCCTCGCGCGCAGCCTCGGTGCCCGCCGCGCCGTGGAGAGAGCGGCGGTATGGGCAGGAGCTCTGCTGCTGCTCACCAACGCGTTCTGGTTCGCCTTCCCGTCGCGCTACTACGGCACCCACCTGGCCGAGCAGATGGAAAGATTGGAGGACCTCGGGCGCCTGATCGGCGCGACCACCTCGCCGGACACCGTGCTCGCCGATGGCGAAGCCGGAATCGTGCCCTATTACTCTCGGCGCGCCAACATCGACATGTACGGCCTCGCCGACCGCCACATCGGCCATATGGCGCCGCTGGCGGTGGGCCCCAAGGTGACCGCCCATGAGAAGTACGATCCCCGCTACGTGCTGGCCCGGCGCCCCGACATGGTTATCACCTCCCTGGAACGTAACCACACCCCCCATACCGCGGGCCTGGGCCGCGTCAAGGATTGGCTCTGGGCGTGCTACCGACCTTGGGCGTTGCTGCGGGAACATCGCAGCCCCGACGGGAGTTGGGTGCTGCCCTCCCGCAAGTTCACCGCTGCGCTGTTCGACGAGGGCTATTTCTCAGCCGTCCTCGAGCGCCGCCACGGCCGCGCCGCGGCCCGCTGCGCTGCCTACGAGCGGGCCATGGGCTTGCCGCCGGCCCCTGCCCCGCGCGAGCCCGGCGTGCGAGCCGGTCGCGGCGAAACACCGTGACGATGGGGAGTGGGTTCGAATCTCACCCCTCCGCCATTAGAATCAGTAGTTTAGCTGTGGGTCTTTGGGTGTATTTGCCGTTTGCCACCACGCTGGTGTCAAAATTGTGCCACAGCGGTGGTCGCATGTACCGCGACGAATCTCGTTGACAATACCTCGGCCAATATCGTATATCTATATGCGGTCATGCCTTAACTTACGACCAAAAGGATGTCGCGATGAGCAGATTACTACTTCTAAGTGCTTATCTCACAGCTACATGCGTATTCTTCGCGCAAGCCACACGCTCCAATGCATTGGCATCGACAGGCTTCACGCTCGGGTACGCTGTCCAAGAGTCAGGTACGGTTTGCAGCGTGAACCAGGACTTGATCCAGACGCCGCTCTTCGCGCCTTACAACCGCGACAACATGGGGTTCTGGTACAACGCCGCCGAGGAAACGGCCTTCGCCAACGTCGCCTTCATCGCCCTCAATTACCGCGGCGACAGCCCCTGCGGCATCGTTCCCCCGCCCGGAGGCGAGCCGACGTCCTACGCGTCGAACCTCGTCTCTGCGATCAACCAGCGGGGCTACCAGTCGTTCCTCAAGGTCGCGCTCTTCGACGACACGGGTTCCTACATCTGGCATATCCGGGCATGCCAGAACAACACCCAGGCCACGTTCGACCTCGGGAACCAGACCCTGTGGGAAACCTACTTCTGGGACACCCGCTGGTTGAAGTTCTTCCAGCTGGTTCCAGATGCCAATCGGGTCAAGATACAGGGGCGGCCATTGGTCTTTCTCTGGAACATCAGCCACCTGCAGGGCTTCACGAATCTCCAGGGACACCTCACCGGCTTGATTGAATTTCTGCGTAACAAATGCATGACGACCTTCGGCTTCAATCCCTTCATCGTGGTGGACTGGACCTGGATCAACGAGGACCCTGCGGTCGGAGCCGCCGTCGATGGGGTCGATCAGTGGTTCGCAACCTCGCCAGGAGCCAACTGGAGCAAGTACACCCATCAGGGCGCGAGCGGCACCTTCACTACCGGTGTGGTCAACCCCGGCTTCTGGAACCCGCGTCTTAACCAGTTCACCGACCGCGCAAACGGCAGCGCCCTGCGCAACGGTCTGGCCAATGCCCTCAGCGGCAATGGGGACCTCCTCCTCATGGAGAACCTGACGGACGTCGAGGAGAACGCCGGCTATTACCGTGGGGCTATCCTCTGCAATCCGAGCTGCGGCGGCCCGACACCGCCGGCCGGTCAGTGCTGGCCATATGCGAACCTGTACCTGAACATCGTCCGAGAGGAAGTCAACCCGTTCCAGAAGTTCGTGCAGTTGCAGGCCGAAGCGGCAGACACCTACCAGGTCCAGAGCACCTCGTCCGGGATCTTCCGGCGTGACGGCACCCTGAACATCTCTTACACCGATGCGACGCACTCGAACTGGGCCGTCACTCTCAAAGCGCCGGACTGGCTTCAGTACAACTCGTTCCAGTTAGGCGCCTCCTCGAGCTACCTCCTGACCATCGTTTACACCTCGTCCAGTGGCGCCTCCGGCCAGCTGCTTGTCGACGGCGTGCCGGTCTCGTCGTTCTCCCTCCCCGCCACCGGACGCTTCACCGCGGTCAATGCCCCCGGGCGCTTCGTGGTTGCGAGCGGCAACCACGATATCCGCCTGCAGATCCTGAGCGGAGCGGCGAACATCGATTTCTGGCAGCTCAACGGCTTCTGACGCCGCGCTGCCTTTGAGCTCGGCCGGCCTTCGCGAGAGCTTGCCCCAGCGCCGTCTCGGGCGGCGTTGGGGTCGCGTCCACGCAGCTGGCCCGGCGAGGGCAGGCTTGCCTGCCGACGCGCTCCAGACCGGCGCCGCCAAGCTAAGATAGCCGGGCTCCCATGCCCGCTCCTGGAGACCTCGCGACCACCGCCAAATCCGCGGACGCTCGGCACCTGGCCGCAGCGGCAGGGTGGCCCTCGCCGCAAGCCGCTTGGGTTGCGGTCGCCGCTCTCGTCTTTGGGCTTGGCTGGATTTTCGGTGAATTCCGCACCCGGACGGGATGGGACGACACGTTCTACCTGCTGCAGGTCTCGTCGCTCGTGGAGGACGGCGACGTCGACCTGCGCAACGATGCGCTCTATTCGACGCTTGCACCGCGCGATCTACAGACCTTCCTCACCGCCACGCTCCCCTCGGGCACTCTCAAGAACACCTTCAGCATCGGACCAGCCGTGCTGTGGCTGCCAGCCTACGCCGCCGGCATGCCATGGCGTCAGGGAGCGGGCACGCCTGCCGCGATACGCTGGAGCCGCTCCCAGTTGGCGGCGCTCCATCTCCTCTCGCTCGCCTTCCTCGCCGGCGTCGCGTGGTTCCTCTACCGCCTGCTGGAGACCGCAGGCACCAATCGCAGGCTCGCCCTGCTGGCCACGCTGGCGCTCTTGCTCGGCACGCCGCTGGCCGTCTACGGTCCTGCCGTGTACACCATGGCCCACCTGCCGAGCGCCGTTGCCACCAGCCTCCTCGTGGCAAGCGTGCTCTGGCTCGAGAAAGACGCGCAGCCGCTTCAGGCGCTGCTGGCCGGGGTGGCGCTCGGGCTCGTGTTCCTGGTGCGCTGGCAGGACGCCGTTTTCGGCCTGCTCCTCTGGATACCGCTCGCGCCCCTCCTGCGCGGGCGGCGCGACCTTCCGCGCCTGGCGAAGCTGCTGGCGGCGATCGCCTCCGGCGGCTTGGCGATGGCTCTGCTGCAGCTCCACGCCTGGCACCTCGAGCTCGGTTCCTGGCTGACGATGCCCCAGGGCGGGGGCTACATGCGCTGGTCGCAGCCGCACCTGCGGGAGTTCCTGCTCTCCGGATATTCCGGCCTTCTCCCCTGGTCGCCGCTCTTCGCGCTGGCCGCCGCCGGGCTGCTCCTGCCGTGGCGCTGCCGGCTGTCGCCGCGCTGGCGGGTGGTCGCCCTGGTGGTGCTGGTGGTGGAGGTCTACATCAATGCCGCGGTGCGCGACTGGTGGGGAGGCGACTCGTTCGGCGCCCGCCGGATGGCCTCCTGCACGCCGCTGGTCGCCCTCGGTCTGGCCAATCTGGCCGCTGTTGCCGCCGCGGGCCGGTGGCGCCGGCCCTTTACCTTGGTGCTTGCCGGGCTCTGCCTCTGGGGCTGCTTCACGACCAACCTCTACTGGCGGCACATTCGCGACCTGTCGCTGGTCGTGCAGGGGACACCCTCGATCGCCGCGAGCGAAGCGCCACCCGAGAGCGATGCGGTGACCGATCCCGCACTGGCCCGTCGTCAAGCGATGCGGCCCGCGATGAGGCTGCACAACTATTTCGCGAGGATCGACGGAGTCCCTCGATCGCTTGGCATCCTGTTCACCGCGGCGATGATGGGCGGAGTCGTCGCAGGCTGCTGCCTTTTGCTCTCCCGCGTGCGGGGCGGGCCGGTGCTGCAGGCCGTGCTGCTCGTGCTGCTCGTCATCGCCCTTGGCTGTCACTGGCGGCTCGCCCGCGGGCCGCGGCCCGATCGCGCCGAACGTACCGTCTGGCAGCGGGTGGCCGCACCCTGGAGCGACCCACAGCGCGAGCTCGCCCCGATCGCTGCGGAAGCCGTGGCGGAGGCTGATCTGCTGGACACGCGAGCGGCCCGGCAGGCGCGGGCGGCACCTGCCGACGCCTACCGCTTTCTCGCGATGCTTGCCAGTTGGGAGGCAGAGGACCCGCGACGGGCGCGGAGCTTGCTCGGGCGCTTGGCCGGCCGGGGCTATCCGGCGGTGACAGGACTGCGGCAGCAGGTCGATGCGCTGGGGCCGGGCACCGAGGTGTTGCGACTGGTACCCGGCACTTTCTTCGCACCGCTCCCCGGTCGGGCATTCCGCGCTGTCTCGGTGCCGCTGGCCGTCACCGGAGCTGGCAGGCCATGGGCATGGGAGGCGACCTTTGATCTCCAGCTCGGCGACCTGGAGCCCGGCGCGGTCTACGACGTCGCAGCCCTGCAAGACCAGCAACGGGCCGAGCTGGTGCGCGTCTCGTTGCAAGGCGCCGGCGTGGTGCTGCTGGCCACGCCACAAGGTACCGTCGCCGTCAGGCTCGGCCTCGCCGGCCGGCCCCTCTACCAGCTGCGGCTGCGCTACGACCCGCACGCCGGCACTGCCAGCCTGGACGTGACCGAGGGGGACCGCCCCAGGGCACGGCTCAACGCCACCCTGGCTTCGGAGAGCGCGGCTCCGGACAGGCTGCTGCTGGGCCGCAACCGGCAGGGGCATGCCTCGTTCCCGCTCTGGTCCTCGACCTTCTCGGAGCTCTGGCTGACGGCGACGATACGCTAAGGGGCGGTGCTGTCGGCCGTCAGCGCAGGGTGAGAGAGAAGAGTCCCCTGCCAGCGGTCCCGGCGTAAAGCACCGTTTCCTGGAAAGTAGAGACGGCCAGGCTCAGCACCGGCAGGTGCGGCAGTCCGTCGTCGAGCGATTCCCAGCTCCGGCCGGAATCGCGCGAGACGAAGACGCCGCCGTCACCGCCGAGATAGATCACGCCCGCGCGGAAGGGATCGAGGGCAAGGGCAAGCGGCACCGTGCCGGCCGGGAGAGGGATGGCGCTGGAGACCCAGGTCGCGCCACCGTCGGCGCTCACGTCGACGGCATTGTGGAGCGGGTCTCCTGGCTGTCTCTCCTGGTATACGCAGCGGAGCTCAACGCAGTCCAGGCGGCCAAGGCGCTCCCAGATCAGCGGCTGCTGCTCGCATTGACACGAAGCTCGTGCTCTACTAGTCTCGTGTCCATGAGGAACGTCACCATCACTCTCGAGGAGCAGGTGGCGCAGTGGGTGCGGATCGAGGCGGCGAAACGGGAGTCCAGCGTCTCCCGCCTGGTGGGCGAGATGCTGCGGGACCACATGCGAGCTGCAGAGACCTACGAGGCGGCAAGGCGGCAGTTCTTCGCGGTCGAGCCGCGGCCCCTGCGCCGGCGCAGGGTGCCCCTGCCCTCGCGCGAGGAGCTTCATGACCGCGCTGGTCTTCGCTGACACCAACGTCCTCGTCTATCACCTCGATACCAGGGAACCGCAAAAGCAGAGCCATGCCCGGGCGTGGGTGGAGTTTCTCTGGACGACACGGTCGGGCCGGATCAGCTTCCAGGTGCTCGCGGAGCTGTATGCCACGGTGACCCGCAAGCTCGACCCTGGCCTGGATCGCGAGACGGCGCGGCAGGTGGTGCGGGCGCTCTGGGCGTGGCAGCCGGTGCCACTCAACGAGCGGACGGTCGCCGCCGCCTGGGAGGCTCAGGACCGCTTTGCTCTCTCGTGGTGGGACTCGCTGATTGTGGGTGCCGCCCGGCTTGCTGACTGTCATTTCCTGCTGACCGAAGACCTGCAACACGATCAGGACCTCGACGGCCTGCGGGTCGTGAGCCCCTTCGCGATCAGTCCGGCCGAGCTCGCGCAGCGGGCCTGACCCAGAGCTTGGCGTCCGGGTGCGCGGCGGGGTGGCGGTTGCGACCGGCTGCTCGCCTGCCGGTCGGGTGCCGGTGGCGCGGCCTCGGCTCGTTCAAGCGCCGGGCTGCCAGCCAGGCGGCGCGATCTCGAAGCGGTCGAAGTCGAACGCCGGCGCGACGGTGCAACCGGCCAGCGTCCAATCGCCGCACGAGCGCGCGCTCTGCCAGGCGCCCGCCGGCACGATCGTTTGTGGGCGCTCGCCCCGCGGCAGATCGGCGCCCAGCAGCATGGTCGCCACCTGGCGGCCATCGGCCGAGATCCGCAGCTCGAGCGGCGCTCCGGCGTAGTGATGCCAGACCTCGACGGCGTCCTGGACACGATGCCAGGCCGACCGATCGTCGCGGCGGAGCAGGTAGTAGATCGCGCTGGAGGCCCCCCGCTCGCCGGTGGGCGCCGTGTCGCGAAAGGTCTCGCAAAACCAGCCCCCTTCAGGATGCGGTGCGAGGTCGAGCGCAGCGATCACTTCGTCTGCCGAAAGGCTCGTTTTCATGGCGATCTGCTACCCCGCCTCCCCGCCCCGCTCCAGCGCCTTCCGGTCCCAGTAGCCCAGGTTGGCGGCGGCTTCGTAGGTGGTCTGTAGGAAGTCGAGGAGAGCGCCGTCGGGGTCGGGCTCGGCGCGTAGGGCTTCGTAGGGGAGGATGAACTCGCCCATCTGCTGGTTGAAGGAGGCGCCGGCGGGCTTGACGGGGGCCTCGGCGAAGCCCTCCGGCGTGGGGTAGGCGTAGGCGTAGAAGATGGTCTCCGGCGACTGCGGGCTGCCGGGCCAGAAGCCGGCGCTTGCGACCTCGTGCGAATAGCCTTCTCGCATGACCCGGTCGGCGACGTGGGGGATGCCGCCAGGGTGCTGGGGGGCTGGCCGGCCGGAGAAGCGGCTGGCCGCGAGGTCGAAGCCGCCCCAGAAGAAGTGCACCGGGCTTGCCTTGCCTTCGAAGCGCCCGCGGTAGACCTTGAAGACGCGGTCCACCTGGACCAGCACCTGCCAGAAGCGCTGTGCCGCCTCGGGATCGTAGGTGGCGTGCACGCGGTCTTCCGTGAAGGGCAGCATGTCGTCCGGGATCTCGACGGGCACCGGCCAGATGTGGAGGTCGACGTCCAGCGCCGCTAGGGCCCGCCGGTAGTCCGCGTAGAAGTCGGCGACACTGCGCGTGACCAGCGGCAGTGCCTGCCTCCCGCCATCGCTGACCCGGATGACCAGCTCCTGGGCCAGGAGGTCGAACTCGATGTCGAGCAGGCGGCCGCCGTTGCACGGCATGGCCGAGGTGGTGAGGCCGCGGGCGCTGACGTAGAGCGTGACCTGCCACCAGTGATTCAACATGGGCTCGAGCGCGAGCCGCGTCTTGCCGACGATCTGGGTCCAGCGATGGAGCGTCTGGCGGGTATCGGCCCACTGCGCGTACGGCAGCGCGGGCCAGGTCTCGGTAGGCTGCGTGGACATCCCGGGCCCTCCTCTCCAGCGGCGCGACACTACCCGGGCTCATCACCTGGCGCGGGGCGCGGGCCGAGGTTCGCCGCGCCGCTCGCGGGCGAGCCCCGGAGCGCCATTGTACTGCCCACGCTCTCCACGATCTGCTGCCTCATGCCGCGACTGCCGGCGCCGCGTCTCCCTCCTGCACCTCTTGCACCTCGACGGGCTCGGCGGCGGGCTCGGCGACGAGGCGGGTGCCGAGCGCCTGGGCCTCGACGCTCGGCAGCGAGCAGCTGCGGTCGCGCCCGTCGCGCTTCGCGTGATAGAGGGCCTCGTCGGCGGCCGCCAGCGCCTGCTCCCACGGCGAGGCACCATCCGGCCGCGGCAGCCAGTCGAAAGCCGACCAGCCGATGCTGCAGGTGAGCTGGCAGGTCGAGCTCTCGGAACCATCGGAACCATCGAAGCCATCGGCGCCATTGGAGCCATGCGAGCCATTGGAACCATCGGAGCCACGGGAGCCATGGGAGCCATGGACCGGAAGACTGCACGGCCGTGAGCGCACGGTGCTCAGGATCCGCTCGGCCACTTCGTGGATGCGCTCCCGATCGACCTGCGGAAGGAAGATCAGGAACTCATCGCCTCCCCAGCGCGCCAGCTTGTCCCGGCCGCGCACGCACTGGCGCAGAAGGCCGGCGAGATGCTTGAGTGCCTCGTCGCCCGCCGGGTGGCCCCAGGTGTCGTTGATGGCCTTGAAGTCGTCCACGTCGATCATGATGATCCCGGCACTCCGGGCGCGGTCCGCGGCGCGGCGGCTGGAATACGCCAAGCCCTGCTGCGAGGCGGCCTCGGCCACCCTCTCGAGCAGGTAGCGCCGGTTGTGCAGGCCGGTGAGCGGATCGATCTCGGTGAAGTCCCGCAGCAGCCGGCTGACGGCCTCGAGATCGCGGGTGACCTGCGTCAGCTCCTCCACCCTGGCGTTCGCCTCGTCCTTCAACCGCTGGTTGAGCTGCGTGCTGGCCAGCAGCTTGCGCGTGTTGACGACCAGGAACAGGGAGGCGCCGAAGAGGAAGATCAGCTTCAACGTGGCCAGGTAGAAGCCGTGGTCCATGCCCCCGATCTGGCCCATGGCCGTCAGGGCACCGAGGTAGAGGAGCGCGGCGACGGCGGAGAAGGCGACGGCCGGCCGGAGACGAAGATGGGTGATCGCCGCGCCGCCGCAACCGAGATACCAGACCCACCAGGGGCTCGACCCGCCACCGGTGGCGCAGATCATCGCGGTGACGAGGGCCATATCGCAGGCGATCCACCAGGCGGCCAGGTCGGCCCGCCGGTTCGCACGCCGGGCCCGCAGCGCCAGCAGCGAGAAGCAGCCCACGCTCAGGATGCCAAGGCCGAAGATGGCCACGGTCCAGAGGTAGTGGACGTCGTAGAGGCCCACGGCCCTGGTCAGGACCATCGCCGCCCCGGCCACCCCGTAGGTCACCGCACGGTTCCGCTGGGTCACCAGCTCCGAGTGCAACTAGCGGGACACTAGGGTTCGGCGGCCGCCGGCGCGGGGGCGGCCGCGGCCGGCTTCGCCGTCTCTTCGGCCTGCCAGCCGCCGCCCAGGGCCTTGTAGAAGTTGACCATCGCGACCAGCCGGTCGTGACGGACCTGGGCCAGGCCGTTCTCGGAGCCGAGCAGGTTCTCCTGCGCGGTGATCACCTCGAAATAGGCCGAGAGCCCCGAGTGGTAGCGCAGCAGGGAGAGGCGCACCGCCTCCTGGTAGGCGTGCACCGCGCGCTGCCGCTCCTGCTCGGCGGCGGCCAGCTTCTGCAGCGCGAAGAGCGCGGTCGAGACCTCGCCGAAGGCGTTGGTGACCGCCTGCTCGTACTGCAGCCTGGCCTGCTCGAACTGCGCCTTCGCCACGCCAACCTGGCTGCGCAGGCTGCCGCCCTGGAAGATCGGCCCGGTCAGGCCGGCGGCGATGGACCAGGTCTGGCCCTTGCCGAGCAGCTGCCCCAGCTCCGGGCTCAGGCCGCCGAACATCCCGGTCAGGCTGATGGTGGGGAAGAAGGCGGCCTCGGCGACGCCGACGCTGGCGTTGGCGGCGACCAGCTGCTGCTCGGATTGCCGCAGGTCGGGCCGCCGCAGCAGCAACGCCGCGGGCAGGCCGGCCGGGATCTCCGTCCGCAGCGGCTGGCCGAACAGCGGCGCGCCGCGCGGGATCGGTCCGGGAGTGCGTCCGAGCAGCAGCGACAGCTGGTTCTCCTTGGCGGCGATCTGGCTCTCGAGCGTCGGCACCTGCGCCGCCTCGTTGGCCCAGGCAGCCTCGGCGTCGGAGGTGTCGAGCGCCGACGCGACGCCGCCCTGCAGCTGGCGGTTGAACAGGTCGAAGGTGTCATGGAACGCCGCGGTGGTGCGCTGGGCGATCTCGAGGTCCTCGTCCAGCTGGCGCAGATCGAAGTAGGCCGCGGCGACCTCGGAGACCAGGCTGAGGATCACCCCGCGCCGCGCCTCCTCGCTCGCCAGGTACTGCGCCTTCGCCGCCTCGGTCAAGCGCCGCACGCGGCCCCAGAGGTCGATCTCCCAGGATGCGTTGACGTTGGCGGTGATGACGTCCGCGGAGGCGCCGCCGGCGGGAGCGCCGGGCTGGAACCCCGAGAACCGCTCGCGGGCGAACTGCCCCTGGTAGCCCACCTGCGGGTAGCGGGCGGCGCCGGCGATGCCGTAGCGGGCCCGCGCCTCGTCGACGCGGGCGGTGGCGATGCGGACGTCGTAACCGTTCCGGAGCGCCTCCTCGATCAGGGGCCTGAGCGTCGGGTCCTGGAACAGCTCCCACCAGGACAGATCGGCGAGCGACGCCGCTTCGGCCTGGCCGGCGAGGCCGTAGAACTGCGCCGGCTGCGGTACCGGCGG
>Ga0209524_1000068_pt1 | contig 11267 bp, 7 predicted proteins | sample JacPinW_OM1H0_M1_FD_187956 | JGI IMG/M metagenome (GOLD analysis project Ga0209524, IMG submission 187956) | Forest soil microbial communities from Algoma, Ontario, Canada - Jack Pine, Ontario site 1_JW_OM1H0_M1 (SPAdes) (version 2) | ecosystem: Environmental > Terrestrial > Soil > Boreal... | reverse complement strand
GTTGTCGTCGCTTTGGGCTCATTTCTTCGCCTGGATAGCCGCCTGGAAGGCGCTCCGGAGCGCTTGGGTCTGCAACCTGATCACATCTACGCCCGGTTGTTCGCTCTCCACCCGCACCCTCGATGCCGCTCGGCTTGCCTGAGACTCGGGCTTTCACCACGGGCTGTTAGGCCTTGCTACCTTCGAGAGGAGCGAGGGAGGCCCGCGAGGGCGGAAATAGGAGGCTATCGAACGGAGCCCAAGTGTGGTAAACTATCTACAATCTTGGTCAGCTCTCGGATGACCTCTGGAAGGATAACCTACTTGGGCGCATGGTGCGTGGCGACGCTGAGCGTCGCCACCTCGGCGTGCGTGTGGCAGGGTCAGCACCTCTCGTCAGGGGCCTCCCGGGAGCGCAGGGCGCTAGTGGCAGCGCTGGGCCCGGTACGCTTCGTTGAGGGCAGGCTAACGGGAGGTTTCGCCTATGCTCCTTTTCGCGCAAGCGATGGCCGCGCCTTAGCCCTCAGCCGTGATCTTCAGCTTGCGGTAAGGTCGATCAGGGCGGCCGCGAGCCGTGGGGTCTCGGCTCAAAGCTGGATGGCCTACGCAGATGAGGCCGTCATAGAGCTGCTGGGAAGGACGAGCGAGCTGTCCTCCCTGCACCTCGAGCAGGCGCTTGAGCTAGCACCGAAAAGCAGTGCCGCGGCGAGCGACCTGAGCGCTGTCTATATCGAGCTCGCCGCGGAGAAGGCTAGCCCACGGTTGTTGTTCAAGGCGCTGGTGCTCTCCGATCGTGCGCTCTCGCTATCGCCAGAACTTCCCGAGGCCCTCTTTAATCGCGCCCTCGCACTCGAAAAGCTGGCGCTAAAGAACGAGGCGAGGTCGGCATGGCTAAGCTGCGGGCGCCTCGAGCAAAACTCATTATGGGCCAACGAGGCGCGCCGACGTGCCGCGAGGCTCACCTTTCTTGAGCGCTCGCCCGCCATCGCTAGGAGCCACACTGCACTGCTCGCTGCTTCACAAGCCGGAGACGAAGGCGCTGTGCACAGCCAAGTGGCCTCCTACCGGCAGCAATCACGGCTCTTTGGAGAGGAAAAACTCCTTGGAGAATGGGCTTTTTTCGCGAAGGCCGCCAAGCCGGAGATGGCGCGGAGCGCCCTCGCGGCGGCTCGCTACATCGGGCGCGCCGTGGCCGAACTGAGCCGCGACAACATGCTCAGCGATGCTGTGGCGGTGATCGAGAACCACGGGGAGAGCCCGGACTTGCAGCGAGGGCACACAGCCTTCGGTAGGGGCTTGGCGCTGTACGGAGAGCGCCGCTTCGATCTTGCGCACGCGTCCTTTTCAGCGGCCGAAAAGGACCTCGCTCGGGCTGGAAGTCCTTTCGCCCGGTGGGCGACCTTCTACCTGGCCGTATGCGACTATCAGCACTCCGACTATGCCGGTGCCACTACTCGCTTGAACCACTTGCGCGGGCTACCTGGACATCGGCGCTACCTCAATCTCCTTGCCAGGTCTGAATGGATGTTGGGGCTTGTCTCGCTCTTGCAGGGACAGGCAAGTGAAGGGCTCGCGGCTCTCGAGATAGCGGCGGGTCTTTTCGAGGAAACCGGCGAAGAGGAGCGCTTGGCCGCGGTCTTGGACCTTCTTGCCCAAGCTCATGAGTCGCTAGGCGACGAAGAAAGCGCCTGGACCTACCGTCTAAGAGCTCTTACCAAGCTTGAACGTGTCGATGATCCGCTCCGGCGGTTGTCTCTGCTCCAAGATCTGGCCCGGGCGGCTGCGAACGCCAATGCGCCTTTGACCGGCGTAGCCTTTCAGGACGAGGCTGTAGAGACTGCGCGGTCCCTAGCAATGGGAGATGTCCTCGCTTTGGCCCTGCGCCGCAGGGCGGCACTCCTATGCGGTCTTCACGAGTTCGATTCCGCCCGGCGTGACCTCAGAGAGGCGCGGCGTGAGCTCGAGAGAGCTGGCGATCCAGAGGTGCGGCGCAGCGTGAAGGGAGAGATTCTCGTTGTCGATGGACAGATCGAAACTGGTACGCGCCCAAGTGCCGCGCTCACCGTCCTTAACGCAGCGATTTCCATCTACTCCCAGACGCACTATTACCTCCAGCTCTCCACACTTTATCTTGCCAGGGCTCGAGCCTGTGACGCTCTTCATCGGGAGGGCCAAGTTGAAAGTGATCTCCGTGCAGCGCTCTTTAACTTTGAGCGGGAGGCTCTTGAGATCGAGCACACCGAACTGCGTTCGCTCTTCTTGGACCAAGGACGTAATCTCTTCGATGCATTGGTGAGTTTCTATGCCGCGAGGGGAAGAGGAGTGCAATCCTTCGCATTCGCTGAACGAGCCCGGGCTCAGGTGCTGCTCGCTCAGATCGGACAACGAGGACGGGAGGTTGGCAAGAAGCAAATCCAAAGCTCGGCGCTCACTGCGGCTCTTCCTGCGAGCGAGATCCTTGCTCGCTTGCCTCCTGATGTGATTGTGCTCGCTTACTGTGTCTTGCCCGACCGTCTGCTCGCTTGGTCGCTTACACGAGAGAAAATCCGCCTGGTCTCGCGCCCTATTCCTCGGGCAGAAATAGAGACGGTCGTGGAGAGTGTACTCGATTCGGTGAGGCGAAGCCGTGACGGCAAGCGTCTCGCGCTTGCCACGCGCAAGGCCTTCGAATTGCTGGTGCAACCGTTCCTTAGCGAGATGAGTGGCAAGTCAGTGCTGATATTTGTGCCAGATCGGGACCTTTTCCGAGTCCCCTTCGCAGCTCTCGCCGACCCTTCAAGTGGGCAGCCCTTGCTCTTCCGGGCGGCGATTGGCGTCGCCCCGAGCGCCACTGTGTACATAAGGTTGCGAGAGCGAGCGACTCATCTACGAACGCTTCGTGATCACATTGCTACTGTCATTGGCGATCCGCCCGCTGCTGCTATGGGTTTGGGTGACCTCCCTGGCGCACGCGCAGAAGCGGTAGAGGTTGCTGCACTCTATCCCGGCGCCACTCTTTTGCTCGGCCGCGACGCCACGAAGAGCGCGTTTCTCGCGGCTGCGGCCAGGGCGGACATCGTTCACATCGCCATGCACACTATTGTACACGATCAAATCACGGACTCGCCGGGTCTCCTTTTCGCAGGGGCCAAGGCCCCTGTACCGCTGCGGGTCGAAGAGCTTGCTCTTAACCGGGCTTGGTTGGTGTTCCTTTCCGCGTGCAGGACTAACAGAGGCTTTATTTCGCCGAGCGAAGGCGTTCTCAGCCCTGCTCGACTGTTTCTGGAGGCTGGCGTGCCTGCAGTCGTGGGAAGCCTTTGGAACGTTGACGATAAAGGCGCCACGCGGGTCGCGCTGGGATTCCATCGCAGACTGCGCGAGGGAGGCAGCGTGCTGGAATCCCTTCGGAGTGCCGAGCTCTCCCTTTGTCAACGCGGGGAGCCTGCCGCCGTGTGGGCGGCCTTCGAGGCCTTCGGCGGCAGCTCTTGATTGAGAAAGGAGATGGGAATCATGGGCTTCACTCTTGACATCGTAGTCATGGGCCTGGTCGCAATCGTGCCGCAAAGCGACAGCGCTCTCACCGTTCTAGTTCCCGATCTCACTGCACCCTATTTCGCCAGCGACGGGAGCCGGGTTCCGATTCACAGGCCACTCCTTGTATATGAATGTCTAAACACGGCGACAGGTCAGTGCGATCCCGACATCGATCAAGATCCGAACGCTCTAGCTGCTCTCATAAACACCTGGGACGAGCTCAAGAAGCCCAGTGCGTGGGGAGTCCGCGATTTGCAAGGCGTTGAGATTCAGATTACTCCGACAAAGCGCCCAGCTGGAGCAATGATCGACCTTGGTTACGTGGCCCAGCTGTCGCCGTCAGCGACGCAGGTAGACGCCCTCTTTTTTGCACCGATGAACAAGATGCCGCTACCCTACCAGAATTTCCTCGCCGGCCGCTTTCCTCTAACCGGCGTTGGTGCTAAAGTTGATACGAGGATTGGAGAAGCAATTTCCTTCAATCCCGCAACCTTTGCTTTCGCGCCCATAGGAGCTACACCCGACTCAGGAACCGCCGCGCCGCTAGCAGAAAAAGTTCGCATTAGAACCTACGTCGACGCCGACGAGGCGGTCATCACGGCGACTCCTCTGCGTGACAAGACAAAAGGTTTTACATTCAAGCTGAAGAAAAAGAACCCGCTCTCACCAGGTGAAATTGTCACGATCACGATCATGGACTTGGCGATCTGTCCGTATTGGGACGGCTATATCTCAGCTGATGTGAAGCACTGCAAGGAGGACGTGGCAACCATAACGCACAAGGGGAGCGACCATTTCGAGCCGTACTACGAGTTTTCGAAGGCAAGGCCCCTAGTGACGAATCGTCCAGTGCCACAGCTTATAGCAGCAGGCGGCGTCACGTTATATGATAGACCGATTTGCCCTATGGCTGTCCTCAAGCCATGAGACGCGTGATGCAAACACGGCGCCATGGGTTGCGCACGTTTTTTGTGGCAGCCCTTGGCATTTGCCCGCCACTGGACCAGACGGCGGTCAATGAGAACGTGCGCCTTGTGCCCGATTATGGCGATCCCAGTGCGCTAGTTCAATTGCAGATGGGCCTGCAGGCGCACGTTCTTCAGGTTAAGATCGATGGCAAAGACGCCTCTGCGCGAGGCCATGTCAGCCCGTACCTGCTGACTGTTCCCTATTCCCTTGGCATGGGGATGAAAGAGGTGCAGGTGTTTCTCGACGACCAGACATGTCAGACGACCAGTTTTAACGTAATTGGAGCTCCAAGAAAACCCGATAGACCCAAAGTCGAGGATGGACTTGAAGTAGGCTTCCATCGCTCGTTCACTGGCGCGCAAGATGCCTTACAGTTAATCATTTACGGTGACCTATTTGACACAAACACGGACATCATCGTCGACGGGGAGGCGATCCCGACATTCGCACCGAGCTTTTCCGCCAGAGGTGATGACGATGTCGCGCTACAGGACCTGCAAGTAGTCTGCAATAACGCGTGCGACCCTTCTGGAGGTTGCCTGAGGCGTGCACTTATGGGCTTGATCCCCTTGGAAGATAGCCGCGCAAAGGCCAGCGGAAAACACTCAGTAAGGGTGCGCAATAGGTTGACACTAGAGGAGTCTGCTACTGCGCTTAACTTCACGCTTCCGTTACGCGATTTGAGTGTTAGGTGGGACTGGGCAGACGGGGTGATCGACAGACAGCACTACGAGATGCGACTACCGCCGGGGGTCTTGTGTCGCAATGGCGTGCTTAGTACCGCGGGCCGCACTTACAGCGCGGCAGGTTACAGACTTGAGTTGTTAGCCGGTTCAAAGGTCGACTTTAATCATGTCTATCCAGGCGCCGACTCTGGCCTAGGCCCAGGCTATATGCTGTGGGATCTCTTTGACTTCTTTAGGAAGCCTAGTCAGGGGGAGTGGTACGTACATGGCGGCCTTCTTACGTATCTCATGAAGGAGCCAAACGTGGTGGAGAGAAGGGTCTATGGTATACGCGTCAACGAGAAGGATGCGAAGGGGGCGGCGGTATTTGCAGCGTTGCTGCAGGAACGCGACCATGAGCTGTTATTCCGCACCATGTTGCATGAACTCGGCCACACACTCAATCTCACCCACCGCGACGGGGACCGTGCGGGTCTGACGGTGATGAATCGGGACGACTGCAAGAGCAGCGACGGTTGGAATTTTGAGTTATCGCCGGCAAGCTTGGATGGGCTTCGGAGAGCTGCTGTCGTAAGCACCCAACCGAGCTCTCCGGTGCGGACCGGAGCGCCGACACTTGCAGACGCGTGCTGTCTCCATGAACAGCCGCTATCTGTCGCATGCCTTCAGTTGTCGGGGAAGCTTCCGGCTGCGGCTATCAAGCCTAGCCTCAAGCTGACGCTGAGCGGCCCTGAGACTGTGCCGCGAGGCGCGCCTGTCGTGCTTAGGGCGAAGCTCGAGAATATGACGGATCTCGCCACAACCGTGGCCGGCTCGCTTGCTCCGAGTGATGGTTTTACCTCGTATACGGTGCTCGGCCCGAACGATCTGACGAAGGAACGGGTTTTCACGCCGTATTTCAGCTTCGATGTCATCGCGGAGGAGAAGATACTCGAAAAGGGAGGCCCGCCCATCGAATCGGAAGCGACAATCTCATGCGGCGCGGGCGAATACATGTTCGCGGTGAAGGGCGAGTACGAGATCGTGGCGACTTTTGTCGGCACGAAAGGTTCGACAGCTGGGCAGCGAGTCAGCTCGGAGCCGTTGCGGATTCATGTCACTGATGCACCTGATGCCGATGCCTCTGTTCTGGGTTCGGTGAATGGGTGTTTGTTCATTGAAATGGGGGCGCCGGACACGCTACTGCAAGTGATCCCGCAGTTGAGTGCGGTCAGCGGACGTCAAGCCAGCCCCTTATCTCCTTATGCATCCTACGCCCTCGGGCGCGCGTACGCTAGGAGGACCTCGCTAGCGCCTGGTGCGGAAAACCCACTTGTTGCGGCCCTCTCCTACCTTAAGAAGGCAGAGGCCGCGCAAGCCCAGCTTCCGCCCTCGTTTCAGGTTCGCCTTTATTCGGACTTGGTCAGGACCACTATTGCTCTCAAGCACTATGCAGAGGCGACCAATTACCTCAAACAGTTGAAGGCGAAGGCAAGTGACGACAGCTTAGCCATGCCGTTTTACATTCTTGAGGAGCGTCAACTTCAGGATCTCTTTGACGAGACGTTGGTGCCTATAAGCCTCGGTCACGTCGCGGAGGAAGTGCGTCAGGCGGGTTGCGCGCTTGATTCCGTAAGACTCGCCCCGGAAGCCGCAACGGTTCGTGGTCCGAAGGAAATACTTGCAACGTGGTCGAATCGCAAAGTCCAGCTTGCTGCGGATCGGTTCGATAACAAATTGATCCAGCTTGATGGGGGCCAACCGTCTATTAGAATTCCACTCGACAGGAAGATCGTGGGCTTCCCTGATCTCGAGGTGGTAACAGAGGAGGTAGGCCTAGTGCTCCCCTATCGGTCGGTCGCGCTCACGGGTCAGATTAGGGTAGACGTGGGCGAGGGCTTGCCGGCAGGTTTCGAGCTAGTCACTAAGTATATTTCAAAGAGCCTCAGAATCAGCGTCCCCTGTGTGGAGAAAGACGTGAGCGTGGATCGACTTCGTTTCAAGCTTGCTAGAGAATCGAAGATTAAAGTCGCGACTGATGGGAAGCGACTTACGGCTAGTCTTGTCCTCGATCCTCCTTCCGGATGGCGAATCGAGGAGGGAGAGGTGTTTGCGGAAGCAACCGCGAGACCAAAGCGATAGTGCGGGCCATCCTCCAATCCGAGAACGTACATGCCGTTGACCGAACGCTTACGCCGAGTGCGGTTCTGAACTTCTTGGTAGGCGGTGGGTTCGACCACGCCGTGGGTGTTTGGCTTCTGCACTTTGTAGAGGTGCCAGATTTGTCATTGTAGCGCTCTTCGTGACCGTTCGTCGTATGTTTCACGGAACCGGTCGGCGACGCCTCGAGGGTCGCGGTGCCAGAGCGCACTTCAAAGGCATCCTTCCCGTGTGGATCGGTCACCCCTGGCTTGACGGCTGCTATCGTAGGGCTATCACTCTAAACCGTCATCAGGTCGCCCAGATACACCGCGAGACGGTGCACACCCTGGGCGAAGCGTCCGGATTCTGGCAGCAGCGAGAGGGCGAGGAAGCCGTCGGTCTCGAAGTCGAAGAAGTAGCCGGGGTGGACGAGCACTCCGGCTTGGCGCAGGGCGCCGAGCACCAACTCCTCGTCGGTGACCAGCCGGGGGACGCGGAGGACCGCCGACCAGCCTCCCTTGGGTCGGTAGAGCTCTACCGCGGGGAGGCCTCCGAAAGCGCCCTCTAGGGCCGCCAGGTTGCGGTGCAGCCGCTCGAGGATGGCGGCCCGGATCACTGGCGCCAACGCGAGCACGTCTCCCAGGGTGCGCTGGACGGGCGTCGAGACCGAGAGGTAGGCGTCGGCGACTCGTTCCAGGGCGGCGACGATGCGCCTCCGCTCGGCCGCGGGGCCGCCGACACTGATCCAGCCCAGCTTCCAACCTGGCAGGCCGGCGCTCTTCGACAGGCCTCCGAGCGAGAAGCCGAGGGTCTCCTCCCGTGCCGCCGCGGCGCCGGCCCGGCCGGCCCGGTGCCCGCGTGCGCTTTCTCCCCCTGCCTTGCCGTCGAGCGCATAGTCGGCGAACACCTCGTCGGAGACCCACGGCAGGCCGCGCGTGGCGCAGAGCTCCACGACGGCGTCCTGCTCGGGTTGCGAGAGGAAGGTGCCGGTGGGGTTGGCCGGATGGACGAGCACCAGCAGCTTCGTGCGCGGCGTCAGGGCCCGCTCGATCTCTCCCGGGTCAAGGGCGAAGCGCCGGCCGGGCTCGAGGCGAAAGTGTCTCAGAACCAGGGCGTCAAGGAGGGTCAGCTCGTCGAGCAGCGGGTAGGCCGGTGCGGCGGTCAGGACCTCGTCTCCGGGATCGCCGAAGAGCTTGAATAGGTAGGAGTAGGCCTCGCTGGTCGAGGCGGTCAACACCAGGTCGTCTGCTGCGACCTGGTCGCCGGGCCGGGATAGAGCGGCGGCAAGCGCCTCCCTTGCTTCTGGAAGGCCCAGGGGATGCGGAGGATAGTCAGCCGCCGCGCTCCTGGCCAGGATCTCGGCGAGCTCTGCTTCCGGGTAGGCGAGTCCCACCCTCGTGGGGTTGCTCTCGGTGAGATCGATCGTCGCCAGCCCGCGCGCCCTCCGGGCTGCCACCTCGCCGGCCAGGGCGTTGCACGCCTGGTCCCATTGCAGGCGCCGGGAGAGGTGAGCGCGCCAAGCCGGCATCCGGCAAGCCTACATCGCAAGCACCTGGGGGCGGCCCTGCCCCCAGGTGCTTGCCCTTACGAGGTCAGCAGCCGTAGGTGCAGGCGCACTGGGTGGGGTAGGTGGGGTTGCAGTGGCAGATCGTCAAGTTGGTGGCGCCACCCACAGCGCCCTGCATCTCCGGGCTGGTCAGCCGGGTCACGGTCTCGCGATGGAGTTGCAGGGATCCGATCTTCTTCTTCATGTCACTCTCCTAACGGCTTTCTCGCGCAGGCGGCATGCCTGCGGGATGGAGCGCTGGCGGCCGCCGGCATCATGCATAGGCTCCGCAACAACGCAATCTGTTACTTGATGCGTAACTCGGCCATCTGAGGGGGACATGGGTAGCCCTACCGAGGTTGGCGCCGCTCCTCTCGAGGCCGCATTTTCGCGAAGGGTGAAGCCGGCGAGTCGTGCAGGATGTCTCGAGGCCGTGCGGCGCTGATGTAGGATGAGGGGGCTTGGCAGTGCCGGTACCTCGGCTCTGAGAGGAGGTCCGAAATGTACGGTACGACGCAGCGATGGTGTTGGCTGGCAGCGGTGGCGTTGATCCTTGGCATCCCCGGGCTCACCCGGGCGCAGGCCAGGGCGATCGCGACGGTGGAGACCAACATGAAGGCCACCGGCGAGATCTACGAATGCAAGCGCAAGCAGGGCGTGCTGACCATCAAGGTGCGCTTCAAGGCCACGTCAGGTCGGGGCGAGCTCGATCTGCCCTACGACACCACCTACGTGGTCGACGTTGCCTCGGGCAAGAAGTACGCGATCCTGCGCGACAGCGACAAGGCGCCGCTCGCGACCACGAGCCAGGGTTGGGGCGACCGGATCCGCGAGTCCATCGAGCCCGGTGCCACCTTCAGCGCCTGGTGGAAGTTCCCGGCGCCGCCGCCGGCCACCAAGAAGATCTCGTTCATCCTGCCAAAGAGCGAGCCTGCCGAGGATGTGCCGATCACCGACGCGCCGTAGCGCCCTCGCGCCGGCGCCGGCGCGCGTGCCGGCGGCGGGCCGGGCGGCGGCGGAAGCGGCGCGGCAGCCCTGGCCGGCATCGCCCAGGACGCTGAAGCGGCCGCTCTCGCTGCTGCTCGCGCTATCGCTCGCACTGCCGTTCGCGACCCTCGGTGCCGGCGCCGCCGCCCCGCCCGCCGCGCCGCGGGCAGACCCCGAGCCGCCGAACGCCCAGGCGCGGGCGGTGGCCGCGCTGGCCCACGCGCGGGTGATCGCCTTGGCGCCCGCGCCGCCGGCGACCTTGGTCCTCGGGCCGCCGAAGACGATCGCCGGGATCGGCGGCAGCACCGGCGGCCAGCCGACCACGCTCGCCGGCGGCGCCAAGGACCTGGCATCGGCGATGACCGACCTCCATGCCAAGGTCGTGGGGCAGGAGATCCACATCGAGCTGGCCGCGGACGTGCTCTTCGATTTCGACAAGGCCGACATCCGCCCTGACGCGGCCACGACGCTGGCCAAGGCGGCGGTGATCGTCCGCGCCCACTCCGGCGGCCATGTCAGGGTCGAGGGCCATACCGACAACAAGGGCACCCACGCCTACAACGTCGCTCTCTCCCAGCGCCGGGCGCAGGCGGTGGTGACCTGGCTGCGCGAGCGCGAGGGCCTGCGCGGCGCCGCCTTCCAGGTCCACGGCTTCGCGGAGACCAGGCCGGTGGCGCCCAATGCCCTGCCCGGCGGCGCCGACAACCCGGCCGGACGGCAGCAGAACCGGCGCGTGGAGATCGTGGTCAGCCCGTAGAGCTCTGGACCGAGCTCTGGACCGCGGCCGGGCCATCAGGCCGATTCGCGATACCATCTGCATCGCTTGAATGCTGCGGATCTCTCTCCCACAGGAGGTGGCCCATGACTCGACTATCCCAGCTTCTCCGTAGGCCTGCCGCCGTCGCACTTCCCGGGCGCCTCGCGCGCCTCGGCGGCGCCGGCCTCGGCTTCTCGGCGCTTGCGATGCTTGCGATGCTGGCCGCCGTCGCCGGGTCCGCGTCCGCCACGCCGGCCCCCACGATCGGGTCGCCCAACACCGTCACCGCCGATCCGCCCGTGCCGCGGCCGCCCACCACGCCCTGCACGGTGCAGCTGTTCTCGAACCTGCAATTTGCCGACTTCAATCCGAAGACGTTCTCTTACACGCCGCCCGCCGCCTGCCCCGGGCCGTGGGCGAAAGTCGTGCTCGAGGCGAATTTCTCGGTCACCGCGGGGCGGCAGTTCGACCGCACCGCCCAGATCGCCGTCGGCCACGTCAACGTGTACTACGGCACCACCGCCGAGCCCTCGAGCGCGGTCAGCCCCTCCTGGCACGTCGAGCGCGATCTCACCGATTACAGCCCGCTGTTCGCGGCCGCGCAGGCGGGCGACGTGAACATCGGCAACCTGGTCAACTCGACCTTCACCAGCATCATCATCGGCAGCGCCGCGCTGCAGCTCTATCCCGCCGGCGCCGGCGCCCCCGC
>Ga0209524_1000067_pt1 | contig 11328 bp, 8 predicted proteins | sample JacPinW_OM1H0_M1_FD_187956 | JGI IMG/M metagenome (GOLD analysis project Ga0209524, IMG submission 187956) | Forest soil microbial communities from Algoma, Ontario, Canada - Jack Pine, Ontario site 1_JW_OM1H0_M1 (SPAdes) (version 2) | ecosystem: Environmental > Terrestrial > Soil > Boreal... | reverse complement strand
GTCGACAGCCGTGCGCACGGCGAAAGCGGCGGCACACGCGAAGACGCATGGCAGAAGAAGCAAGCCGACCTGGAAACTGCCTTCCAGTTCTTGATTTCGCAGCCCGGCGTCCAGCGCGACGTCATTGGCTTGGGAGGCGCCGGTAGCCACGGAGTTGTCAATGCCGTAGAAACCGCCCGCTTGCACCCCGCCGACGTAAAGTCCCTCGTCATGATGTCGGGCGAGACCTTTCGTCCAGGCATCGAGTTTCTCCACCAAGCTTCACAGTTGCCCGAACTCTTCGTCGTTGCCGACACGGACGAATATCCCCCTACCGTGGAAGCCATGCTCTGGCTCTACGCGAGAGCCTCCAGTCCTATGAGGAAGCTCATCCACTATTCCGCGGCCCAGGAAGCCCCTTGGCTCTGGTATGAGACCAGCGATCCCGCCAGAGTTCCCGACACCGGCAGCCACGGCACCGATCTCTTCAAGACTCATCCGGATCTTCCCGGCGTCATCGTGCAGCGGTTCGTCACCACGCTCATCAAGACTCCAGGGCACGCCCCCGTCGATCCGCTGGGCGCCGCCGCCATCCTCAACCAGTTGGCAGCGCCCGGCGGAGCCGCCCAGGTCACGCAGCAATTGATGCAAGCGCGGAGGCGTGATCCCACAGCGCAGTTGTTTCCCGAGGTCAGCCTGGACATCATCGCGTCGGGCTATTCGCGCCAGGCCGAGACAGACAAGAAAGCCGGCCATCTGCGCGAAGCCACAATGGAGATGAAGGCCGCAATCGAGATCTTCAAGCTCAACCTTCTCGCATACCCGGACTCCGCCGACGCGCACTTCAACCTCGCCGACGCTTACTTGGCAGGCGGGCAGAAAGACTTGGCGCGACAATATGCAGACAAGGCGTTGACGATGATCGATTCTCACGCCGCGCCGTTATCGTCGTGGTCCGACACCGAGCAGCGTCGAGCTGAGATTCGTAGCGGCGTCGAGGATTTGCGGAAGAGGCTAAGCGCGACCCCGGTGACCACTTCTGTAGGCGCGCCCGGCAGCGTCTTTCGCGACTGCCCGGATTGTCCGGAGATGGCGGTGATCCCCGCCGGGCATTTCACCATGGGCTCGTCGTCAGCCGAGAAATCATGGGCGGCGAGCCGGGTGGGCAGCGCGGAAGGGGTGGCAGATGAATCCCCGCAGCATGATGTTTCGCTGCCATCGTTCGCTATGGGCAAGTACGATGTGACGCGTGGCGAATATGCGGCCTTCGTCCGAGAGACGGGACATTCCGGCGGCGATGGATGCGGTATCGACGGCTTCGAGTGGAAGAAGCAAGCTGACAAGAGCTGGCAAGACCCCGGGTTTGATCAGACCGGCCGCGATCCAGTAGTGTGCGTCAACTGGCACGATGCGAAAGCCTATATCGCATGGTTGAATGGCAAAGTGCGGCAGAAGTCCTCGGCTCCAGGTGGCGGCCCTTATCGACTGCCAGGCGAAGCGGAGTGGGAATATGCCGCGCGTGCCGGGACAAGCACGCGGTTCTGGTGGGGTGACGATGACGCTGCCGCGTCAGATCATGCCTGGTACAAGTACAATTCGGGTGGACACACTCATCCAGTGGGATTGAAGCCGGCGAACGCCTTTGGTCTCTGTGACATGGTGGGCAATGTCTGGCAGCGACCCTCGCGGCCGCCATCGGCGCCGCGGACGATCTCGAAGCTCGCATCCACGTTCTCGAAGCCGATCGCGCCAAGGACCAGGCCCGCATCGCGCGGCGGCGAGCTGTGAGGTCAATGCGGCGCTCACCCCGCGCCAGCCGCCGCTCCTCCGCAACGACTGCGGCCACACGGCGGTCCCAGAGGGCCATGTGGGCCATTTGGCAACCTGGGCAGCCCGGCATCGGCACACGTGACATCGCCAGGACTCTTGGTATACCGCGCCGAAAATCAGCCTGCACGGCATTCGGTTGGTCCTGAGGCGGGGCGCTTCACTCCAGCGGCGGCAGGTCCTCGCGCAACCGCGCCAGCGCGACAGCGCGGATACCGTGCGAGAGCTGGTAAGACTCCGCCCCGGCGTGGATCACGACCAGCTCGGCGAGATTCAGGGCCGCCAGCGCGGACCGCATGGAAGGGGTCGCCCGTGGACTGCTGGTGAGCTTCATCTCGAAGCCTCGGCGGAGATTGCCACGTCGGATCAGCAGGTCGAGCTCGGCGCCGCTGTGAAGCTTCCAGAAGAAGCACTCCTCGGAACGAGCACCCAGGTGCGCAACGACCTCAGAGATCGCGAACCCTTCCCACGAGGCACCCACCTTCGGATGCGCGAGCAGATCCTGCTGCGACCGCAGCCCAAGCAAGGTGTGAAGGATGCCGCTGTCCGCGAGGAATATCTTGGGCGACCTCACCTGGCGCTTCGCCACGTTCTCGTGCCAGGGCTCGAGTAGCCTCGCCATGAACGTCGAGCAGAGCGTGTCGAGGTAGCCGCGCACGGTCTTGTCCGAGACACCGAAGGAGCGAGCGAGCTCCGAACCGTTCCAGATCTCGGCGTGGTAGTGAGCGAGCATCGTCCAGAACCGCCGCATCGTCGTGGCGGGGAGCCTGATCCCCAGCGCAGATAGATCACGCTCGAGATAGGTCCGGATGAACTGCTCGCGCCAACCGCTGCTCGCCGCCTCCGTCCTGGCTAGATAGGAGAGCGGGAAGCCTCCGCGGAGCCAGAGGTCATGCGAGCGATCCGGCCCGACCTCCTCGAGGTCCAGGCCGCCGAGCTCGTGGTAAGCGATCCGCCCGGCGAGGGTCTCGGAGCTTTGCTGCAGCAGCTCGGGCGAGGCGCTTCCCAGGACCAGGAAACGTGCCGGCATTCCACCACGATCCGCCAGCACCCGCAGCACAGGGAAGATCTCGGGGCGCAGCTGGATCTCGTCGAGAATGACTAGGCCCCGCAATCCTTCCAAGGCGAACAGCGGATCGTCAAGCCGGTGCAGGTCGCGCGGGTTTTCCAGGTCGAAGCGTGCCACCTCGCCGAAGCGTGCCACCTCGCCGGCGAATCCCGAGGCAAGGGCGCCGGCGAGGGTCGTCTTCCCCACTTGGCGGGCACCGATCAAGCCCACCACGGGGAACTGCTCCACGAGGCCGCGAAGCCGCGCCAAGTGCGCCCTTCTCTCGATCATCGCGACTGCTATTCTACCATGAAATGTCGGAGCTATACTCCGAATATTCCAAGGCGACGTGCGGCGCTCATCTCCTCGAGGAGAAGGGGCCTGCGTCACGACGCACCATGATGGGTAGGATAACCCGCCGAGCTCGGTGCCCGATGGCGTCGAGCACCAGCTGGTCCACGAGCTCTAGGCCGGCTAGGGCCGCCGCGTCCGCCACGGACTCTCGTCGGCCGCTCTGTGGGTGAGACCGTGCACCTCGACGGTGGAGTAGCCCTGGTGCTTGACCACGATGATCTGCTGCGCGAACTCGTCTCGCAGCTCGGGGATGTGGGTGATGACGCCGACCATGCGGCCTCCCACGAGGAGTTCCTGGAGAGTCTCGGAGACCAGGGCCAAGGTGTCGGGATCGAGCGTGCCGAAGCCCTCGTCGATGAAAAGACTGTCGAGATTCACAGCGCCGACGGCACGCTGGACCTGGTCGCTCAGCTCCAGGGCCAGCGCCAGCGAGGTCAGGAAAGTCTCGCCGCCGCTCAGCGTGTCGCTGATCCTGGTCTCGTCGGCGTTGTCGTGATCGACGACGCGGATCTCGTCGTCGTGGAAGCGCAGCGAGTAACGCTCGCTGGTCAGGGTCAGCAGCCGCGCGGAAGCGCCCCGCACCAGGTCGGTGAAGACCTCCTGGAGGAGATAGGCCTGAAAGCGGTCGCTGCGCAGGTCGGTGGCCAGGACCTCGTGCACCTGCAATGCCGCCACCTCGCGGGTCAGCTCGTCGCGCAGCTGCTGCAGCCGCTCGAGGCGCTCCTTCAGCCGCTCGATCTGCTCCTCGAGGCGCTTTCCCTGGCCCAACGCAGCTTCCACCTTGGCGGTCAGCTCCGCCGCGACCCTCTCGATCGCCGCCAGCTGCCGGTCGGACACCCGCTCGTCCCCCAGCTCGGCGACGAGCGCGGCGTGACGCTCCTCGACGGTGTGGCTGTCCTGCAGGTGCCGCTGGATCTGCCGCCTGAGCTGCTCGGCGACCGTCTCGTTGAGCAGGGCCCCGCGGAGGGCGGTCTCGCCGGCGAAGCCGGCGCGCTCGATCTCCGCATCCCGGCTCTCCGCTCTCCGGAGGGCGTCGTCGAGAGCCGCCTTGGCCGCTTCCGCGGTGAACCGGTGCGCCTCGCCGGCGGCCGCCAGGCGGTTCTGAGCGCCGGCCGCCTCCTCGGACGCGGCCTTGAGACGAGCCTCGGCCTGCTGGATCCGTTCCTCCAGCGCTGCGACCTCGGCAGCAGGATCGGCAGAACGGGTCACGGCACGGATCTGGGCGTGCAACGCCGTGAGGCGCTTGCGGGTGGCGGCACGCTCGTCGGTCAGCTGCCGGCGCCGCGTCTCCCGCTCGCCGAGCCGCTCCCTCGCCGCGGCCTCCTCGGCCGCGCCTCGCTCCAGCGCCCGCTCGGCCGCGCCCCGTTGCTCCTGCGCTTCGACGTTCAGCCTGCGGCTCCTGGCGAGCGCCACGATCTGCCTTTCGATCCAGGTCTCGACCACGCCGCCGCCTTGGGGAGCGCGGTCGCCGAACGCGCGCAGGATCGCGTCCTCGCCGGCGGCCACGGCGGCGCTGAGCTCGTCGTGACGTGCCTCCAGCTCGGAAAGGCCTTGCCGAGCGACCAGCAGCTTCGCCTCCTCCCCCGCGAGCGCGGCTTCGCCCTGCCGAGCGAGCGCCTCGGCGGCGGCACGCTGGTTCCGCGCATCCTGGACCGCGGCGCTGGCCGCTGCGAGCTCGGGTGCCCCCCGGACCTCGGGGGGCACGTCCACGATCTGCTCGCACACCGGACAGGGTTCGCCCGGCACCAGCTCCCGGCGCAGGTGATTGGCCTCGTTGAGCGTGACCGCGCGCCGGAGCTCCGCCTCGGCCGCATCCAGGGCGCGCTGCGCCTTCGACGCGGAGCGCTTGGCGGACGCGGCCTGCCGCTTCCGCCGTTCGACCTCGACGGCGTGCGCTTTCACCGCCTGGCGCTTGCGTCGGAGCTCCGCCGATCGTTCCACCGCAAGCCTGCGGGAAGCTCCCAGCTCGACGGCGCGATCACGCTCGCTTTGCAAGAGATCGTCCAGCTCCTGATCGTAGCCGGAAGCCTCTGCGGCCTGCCGTGCCGCCTCGACGGCTGCCGCCTGTTGCGCCTGCGCCGCGCGCGCCGATGCCACCCTGTCCACCAACGCGGACCGTTCGGCGTCCAGGGCGTCGAGCGCGCGGGTGTAGTGTTCAAGGGTTGCCTCAAGCTGCTGGCGCTCCGGCAACCGGCCGACGACCTGGTGGAGGCGGGCCACCTGCGCCCGCAGCGTCTTGATCGTCCCGGCGCCCTTTTCCGCCGCTCGCTGCGCGGCAGCCTTCTCTTGCCACTCCCTGTGCGCCGCGTCGTTGCGGCTCTTGGCCTCGGTTGCCGCCTGCGTCGCGGTCTGCGCGACGGCGAAGGCGCGCGCCGCTTCGTCGAGCAGCGGCAGCAGGGGCGCCGCGCGCACCGCCGCCTCGATCCTCTCCTGGTCCTTCCTCACCTGCATCGCCTCTCGGCGCAAGGCGGTCTGCCTGGCCTCGACCTGGCGCAACTCGCGCGTCTTCGCATGCAGGCTCTGCACCCGGGCAAGCTCGGCCTGGACCTTGTCCCGCCGCTCGCGCGAGGAAGTGAGCGACGAGACGACACGGGCGTGCTCCGCCGCCAGCTTGGCCACGGCGGCTGCGTCGACTCCCGCGTACTCGCCGTGCAGCACCCTGCGCAGCGAATCGACGGCGGCTCGCTTCTGGACGGACAGCCGCTGTGCGTGCTCGCGCATTCGTTCGTACACGTCGAGCCGCAGCAGGGTGCGCAGCATGCTGCGCCGATCGCGCGGCGGCGCCTCGAGGAAACGGGCGAACTCGCCCTGCGGCAGCACCACGGCCTGCATGAAGGCCGAGGCCCCGAGCCCGAGGACTTGCACAATTCGATCGGCAGCGGTTCGCACCTGGTCCGCCAGGCCCTGGAACTCGCCGTCCTCTCCGCGCTGCTCCAGACGGACCATCTGCACGCCGTTGCGCCGCAGAGTGCGGGCAACGCGGTAGCGGCTCTCGCCGACCTCGAAGTCCAGCACCACGGTGACCCGGTCCCGTGGCGCCGAGATCATCTCCGTCCGGCCCTGCAGGCTGACGCGCGGGATCTCGCCATAAAGCGCGAAGATCATCGCGTCGAGGAGAGTCGACTTGCCCGCCCCCGTCGGCCCCGAGATGGCGAACAGCTCGAGACCCCGGAAGTCGATCTGCTGCCGATCCCTGAAGCAGGCGAGGCCCTCGACGGCGAGATGGATGGGGCGCAACGCTCAACCTCCCGGATGGTCGTCCCAGGACGCCCGATCGTAGAGATCCTCGAACGTGTCGAGGACTGCCAGGGGCGCCGGCTGCCCATGCTCGCGGAAATGGTAGGCGGCGTAATGGCCCACGGGTGGCAACCCGCTTTCCAGCGGGCGCTCCGCCGGCTCCTCGGCCTCGGGGAGCTCGGCGCGCACGACCAGCGCGTTGGGCAGCAGCTCGCGCACCTTGCGGTTGAGATCGGGATCGGGATGCGTCAGCGGCACCGTCACCCGCAGCCAAACCTTGCGGTATCGGTCCGCGGTCGCCGCGAGCTCCGCCAGCGACGTGCGCAGGTCGACCAGCGGCACTCCTCCTGCGTACGGCACGTGCTCGACGGTGCCGCGCTTGCCGGGCGGCGCGGTGACGACATTGAACGCCTTTTCCTCCCCGGCCTCGCCGAAGTCGAGCTGCAGGAGCGATCCGGCATAGTAGGCAGGTGCCCGCACGTCGACCTGCTGCGGCTTGTGCAGGTGGCCGAGGGCGATGTAGCTGGCCTTCGACGGCAGCGCCTGAGGCGATGCGGCCCAGTCCTCGGCGATGTGCACGCGGCGCTCCGATTCGCCGAACACGGCGCCTTCGAGGTGCGTGTGCGCCATCAGGATGTTGACGGCATCACGGCGAAAGGGGCCGCAGAGGTCGCGCACGGCGAGCTCGAACATGCGCGCGTACTTGCGGCGGGCGGCCTCCTCGTCGCCCGCGAGGTCCAGCGCCGACACCCAGGCGCCGGGAGAGGCGAACGGCAGTGCCGCGACGACCGCCTTCTCGCCGCCGCGAGTCTCGACGATGCGCGTGCCTCCCTGGGCGACCGAGCGGGGGCGGCCGACGATCTGGACGTTGACGATCTCGGTGAGTAACGAACGGGCGTCGAGCCGCGCCGGATCGTCGTGGTTGCCGGCGATGATCAGCATCTGCGCACCGGCCAGCCCGATGCGCACCAGGAACCGGTTCACCAACTGTTCCGCTTCCGCCGGCGGGTTGCGGCTCTCGAACACGTCCCCGGTGTGCAGGACGAGATCGATCGATTCACGCTCGACGAAGGCAGCCAGGTTTTCGAGCACCGCCGCGAGCTCGTCGAAACGCTGGAGCCCCTTCCATCGGCGGCCGACGTGCCAGTCGCTGGTGTGGACGATCCTCATGAGGGGTGTTTGCGAGGCAGGCGCCGCGCGCCCGATCGGAGGAGGCGGAGCTCCTGCCTGCGCAGTCTACAGGATTCGCGGCGCCAGGCTCGGCGCCAGGCCGGCGGCGCCCGCTGAAGCGGGTGGGGCGGCGTTTCGGATCAGGTATCCCCTGACGGCGGCACAGGAGGCACCAGCAACCGGAGTTTGGGGATCAGGTCTTCGACGTGCACCGTCGCCACCACCCACAGCCGCTCCTGCTTGATCTCTCCATATTCGTGGGCGATGACGTTCCGCTGGGCGATGATACCTACCCATGGAATCTCGGGATGGGACTGCTGAACGGCTGGCGAGACCCTGCGCGCCGCTTCGCCGAGGATTTCGATCGCCCGCTCGACCGCGAGCTGCGTTTTCCGGTCCGCCAGGTAGGCGGCGACGGAGAGCCCTGCGATCAGCTCGCGGAGCGTCTGAGCGGCTTCCAGCATGTCCCACAGGTATGCCGGGTCTCGGTCCTCAAGCGGCAAAGATCACCTCTCTGTGGCTCAGGATCGCCTGCCGCCGAAATGGGTTGCGCAAGCCCTCCTGCTCGACGAGATGGACCTCGCGGCCAAGGATTCGCCGCAGTTGCTCCCGCATGGTCAACAAGTCGAGCAGGCTCCAAGGCGCGTCGGCGGCGAAGGTCACCAGGACATCGATGTCGCTGTCGGGCCGAAAGTCATCGCGCAGCACAGATCCGAAGAGGGACAGCTCGGTGACCCTCCAGCGCCGGCAGAGATCGCTGATCGCGACTCGATCGATCGGCACTTTGACGTTCATCGTAAGGTTGGCCGAGCTTGCTAGCGCGGCCGATGTTGCTGACTTTCTGCTGCGGAGCGAACCGGCTGACGCTACACCGCCAAACTGCTGATTTTAATGGTGCGGCTGGGAGGACTCGAACCCCCGACCAAGAGTTTAGGAAACTCCTGCTCTTTCCACCTGAGCTACAGCCGCTGATGTCACGCCTTGTGTCTCCCTATCTCTCTCTGGGCGCTAACCCATTCAGCCCTTGTGGCTTAGGCGCTAGCACCCAAGTGACTACACTAGCACGCCGAGGCACAGCGCGACAAGGTTGGCCGATCTGAACTGTGGCATATGTGGGGTACGCTCCCACGGCCTTGGAGTTGCCTTGGTTCGGACCCTCTGCCCCCGCTTCGGGGAGGCCGTAGGCTGGGACTCGAAGGTCGCCGCCACCCAGGTCCCCGATGACCTCGATCTCCGGCCGCAGAACCGTGACCCCGCGGTGTCTTGACCACGGGCTTAGGGGCCCCCCCACCCGAGGAGTCCGGGGCCGCGGGCTCGCCCGGGCCAAGCCAAGCCCCCGCCTAACCCTGGAAGACGTCCGGTTGTGCCACTCGAGGAACTCACCGTCCGGACGATCCGCCGCGGTGCGCGACCGTCCGATCTACCGTCACCGACTGCCGGCTACATCCGAGCCCAACCCACGGTTTACAACACGCCGATCTGCCTCAGAAAGCCGACTTGGTCGTAAAACAGGTTTTCCTCGACGATCTCCCCGTTCTTCCATCGGGCGACTGTGCAGAACTCGAGTGAAAAGGTCTTCCCGGTCGCCGGATGGACATTCCCGTCCAGCCCTTGCCACGGGCCGATCATCCTTCCCGTCCATTTGGCGATCGTGCAGGTCCATTCTCCAGAGGAGAACATCACCTTGTATGGGTTGTTGTCCAGATGGTTTTCTATAGACTTGAAGAACGCCTCGGACTCGGCTTGATGTGCATCTCGGCCAAGCGTCGGGTCCGGCTGCCCTGGCCAGTGCACCGCAGTGTCCGACGAATGCCTCTTCCTGAACACCTCCCAGTCCTGCGCATTCCACGCGTCATCGAGCGTCTTCATTCGTTGAAGATTGTCGTCGCCGGCCATGTGTTCCTCCTGTTGGATCCATCGTTAGTCGTCTATCCCGCTCGGCAGGTTGCCGAACAGGCCGTTCAAGCCTTCGGCCATGGTCGGATGGGCGTCCCTGATGGCCGTGTAGAGTAACCCGACATTCCCCAAATGGACCGACCCCGCCACCATCATAGCCAGGTCCCACTAAATCTGCTGCCATTGTGCTCGCGGGCCGCCGCGGATCGCCGCAGGCACTCGTCTGCCTGAAACCAGACGATCAGCCTGGCAAGCGCCGGAGCGCGGGCGCCCCGGGAGCGGTGGCGGCCCACCTGGCCGCGAGGCCGGCCGTGACGCTCTCGGCGCCGCCTTGACCGCGAGCTGAGAAGCGATCGCGGGTAGGGCTCGGCACGGCCGGCGGGGCAAGGCCCGGGCACGTGGCCGGGAAGCGGGATAAAATCCGCCGGCCATGATCGATCCCCTGCCCGCCGCCTCGCCCGGGCGCTCGCCGAGCGAACGGCCGCTCGCAGTGTCGGTGGTGGTGCCGGTCTACAACGGCGCCGCGGCCCTGCCGGAGCTTGTCGCCCGGCTGCGCGCGGCGCTCGCCGCCCGGGCGCCGGACGCGGAGATCCTGCTGGTCAACGACGGCAGCCGCGACGCGAGCTGGCAGGCGATCGCCGCGCTGGCAGCGGAGCCGCGGCGGCCGCGGGTGCGCGGCATCGACCTCCGGCGCAACTACGGCCAGCACAACGCGCTGCTCTGCGGCATCCGGGCGGCGGCCGGCGCCGTCGTGGTGACCCTGGACGACGACCTGCAGCACCCGCCCGAGGAGGTCCCCCGGCTGCTCGACGCCTTGAGCGGCGAGGTGGACGTGGTCTACGGCACGCCGCGCGGCGAGCAGCACGGGCTGCTGCGCAACCTCGCCTCCCGCGCCACCAAGCTGGTCCTGCGCGGGGCAATGGGGCCCGAGATCGCCGGCCGCGTCAGCGCCTTCCGCGCCTTCCGCGCCGAGCTGCGCGAGGCGTTTGCCCAGTACGGCAATCCCTACGTGTCGATCGACGTGCTGCTGAGCTGGGCGACCAACCGCTTCGCGGCGGTCGAGGTGGCCCACCAGCCGCGGCGCGAGGGGCGGTCCGGCTACACCCTGCGCACGCTGGTGCGCCACGCCCTCAACATGATCACCGGCTTCAGCATCGGCCCGCTCCGCCTGGCGAGCGCCATCGGCGTCGCCTCGACCCTGTTCGGGCTGCTGGTGCTCGCCTGGGTCGTCGGCCGCTACCTGGTCCAGGGCGGCAGCGTCCCGGGCTTCCCGTTCCTCGCCTCGGTGATCGCGATCTTCTCCGGCGCCCAGCTGTTCACGCTGGGCATCCTCGGCGAGTACCTGGCGCGCATCCACCTCCGGCTGATGTCGCGCCCCGTCTACAGCGTGCGCCGCTCCACGCAGGGAGAGCAGGGCTGAAGCGGCCGGCACCACGGCGGGCGTCGCCACGACGAGCGCCGGCCGAGCTGCTCGCCTGGGACAGCGCCTTCTTCGGACGGCGCATCGGGCGGGTGCGCGGCGGGCGGCTGAACCGCGAGAGGCTGGCGGCGATCGAACGCTGGGTGGCGCGGGAAGGCATCGAGTGCCTCTACTTCCTGGCCGACCCCGGCGACCCCGAGACCGCGCCGCTCGCCGAGGAGAGCGGCTTCCGCCTGGTGGACCTACGGGTGACACTCGACCGCCGCCTCGGCGCCAGCGGGCCGGAGAGCGGGGCCGGGCGGGCGGAGACGGCGACGGGGAGGAACGCGGCGACCGCGGAGAAGGCAGCAGCCGCGGGAGCGGTTTCTTCAGCTGGGCCGCCTGCGGCGGCCGCTCC
>Ga0209524_1000066_pt1 | contig 11340 bp, 8 predicted proteins | sample JacPinW_OM1H0_M1_FD_187956 | JGI IMG/M metagenome (GOLD analysis project Ga0209524, IMG submission 187956) | Forest soil microbial communities from Algoma, Ontario, Canada - Jack Pine, Ontario site 1_JW_OM1H0_M1 (SPAdes) (version 2) | ecosystem: Environmental > Terrestrial > Soil > Boreal... | reverse complement strand
TCGCGCTCGCGCGGCGTGGCGCCGATCAGGTCCCGCTCGCGCGGCGGCGGCGGGGGAGGGGCAGCGAGGTCGGTGGACACGGCGCTCCGCGGGGCGGGGTACTCATACCATGAATGCCCGTGAACGGGCCGTCCGGCGGGCTGTGCTACCCTTGCCGGACCCTGCCGCGAAGTCGGGGACGAAGGCCACCGGGCCACCAGGATGGCCGCTTCTGGATGGGGAGTGCAGGATCGCGAGTGAGGGAAGAGTATCTGAGCTGGAGCACTCCCTACCTGGGAGGACGGGTCTTCGAGATGCTCGCGTTCGGGCACGCCGGCGTCCCGGTGGTGCTGTTCCCGACATCCCAGGCTCGGTACTACGAGTACAAGGACTTCCGCCTGATCGAGGCGGCCGCGCCGCTCGTGGACGCCGGGCGGGTGAAGCTCTATTGTCCCGACGGCATCGACGCGGAGAGCTGGTACAACCACGGCATCCATCCCGCCGACCGCGTCAAGACCCACATGGCCTACGAGAACGTCATCGTGCAGCAGGTCTTCGAGCATGCGCGCGCCGACACCGGCCGCGGGCGGGTGGCGGTCGCCGGCTGCAGCTTCGGCGGCTATCACGCGATGAACGTGGCGCTGCGCCATCCCGACCAGGTGTCGCACTTGATCAGCATGAGCGGCGCCTTCGACGTCCGCCAGTTCCTGCAGGGCTATTACGACGACAACGTCTACTTCAACAACCCGGTGGACTACCTGCCGGAGCTGGGCGATCCGTGGCACCTCCACCACCTGCGGCAGATGGGGATCGTGCTCGGCGCCGGCGAGTGGGATGTCTGCCTGGATGCCAACACCGCGTTCTCGCACTTATTCGATGCCAAGGACATCCCCCACTGGCTGGACGTCTGGCGCTGGGCCAAGCACGATTGGCCGCTGTGGTGGGACATGTTTCCGCGCTACCTTGCCAAACTCTGAGGAGAGGGACCGTTCATGACGCCACCCAAGAAGGTTGGAATTCTTTTCGGCCAGGAGGACAGCTTCCCCTGGGCCTTCATCGACCGCGTCAACGCGAAGGGCGCCGCCACCCACCCGGACGGCCCGGAGGGAGTGGTGGTCGCCGAGCCGGTGCGCATCGACAAGGTCATCCAGGGCGCCGACACCGGCTACGCCGTGATCATCGACCGCATCTCGCAGGACATCCCGTTCTATCGCGGCTACCTGAAGAACGCCGCTCTCAACGGCGCCGCGGTGGTCAACAATCCCTTCTGGTGGAGCGCCGACGAGAAGTTCTTCAACAATTGCCTCGCCACCAAGGTCGGGGTGGCCGTGCCGAAGACCGTCCTGCTGCCCTCGAAGCAGCATCCCGCCGACACCAACGAGCGCTCGATGCGCAACCTCGCCTACCCCCTCGACTGGGAGGCGATCTTCGCCTACGTCGGCTTCCCGGCTTTCTTCAAGCCCTTCGCCGGCGGCGGCTGGAAGAACGTCTACAAGCTGCACGACCGCGACGAGTTCTTCCGCGCCTATGACGACACCGGCCAGCTGGTGATGATGCTGCAGGAGGAGATCGCGTTCGAGGAATACTTCCGCTGCTATTGCATCGACGTCCGCGACGTGCGCATGATGCAGTACAACCCGAAGGCGCCGTTCCACGAGCGCTACGTGCGCAACGGCCCGCAGCTGCCGGACGATCTGCTGGACAAGGTGCGCGACGGCGTGCTGCGCCTGAACCGGGCGCTCGGGTACGACTTCAACACCGTCGAGTTCGCGGTCCGCGACGGCGTCCCCTACGCCATCGACTTCTGCAACCCGGCGCCGGACGCCGACAAGTTCTCGATCGGCGAGGAGAACTTCGAGTGGGTGGTGGAGGCGGCCGCCAACATGGCGGTGCGCAAGGCGCTGGCGCACCAGCCGGGCCGCGACAACCTGACCTGGGGGGACTTCGTGATCTCTGCCTCCGGCGGCGAGTCCGCCGCCGCTGCCGCCGCGGCCGCTACGGCCGCTGCCGCCGGAGGTTCCCAGCCAGCTTCGCCGGCGCCGGCCGCGCCGACCACGCCGGTCGCGGAGCGCTGGGTCGACGATCCGAAGGTGTAGCCGTCAAGGAAAGCTCGGCAGGGCCGGACCTCCGGCCCGGGAGGTGGGAGCCATGTCCGGCGAGACAGAGCAGTTCACTCTCGGCATCGAGGAAGAGTTCCAGCTCATCGACCCCGAGACGCGGGACCTGCGCTCCCACATCCAGCACCTGCTGGCCGACCGCGAGACGGGGCCGGCGCTGCGCGACCAGCTCAAGCCCGAGCTGCACCAGTCGGTGATCGAGGTCGGCACCAAGATCTGCGCCGACATCCGCGAGGCCCGCCGGGAGGTGATGGCGCTGCGCCGCGACCTGGCCTCGCTGGCGCGGCGCAACAGCCTGACCATCGCCGCTTCGGGCACCCACCCCTTCGCCCACTGGAAGGACCAGGCGATCACCCAGCATCCGCGCTACGAGGAGATCGTCGAGGACATGCAGCAGCTGGCGCGCGCCAACCTGATCTTCGGCCTCCACGTCCACGTCGGCATCGCCGACCGCGAGGTGGCGATCCACATCATGAACGCCGCCCGCTACTTCCTGCCGCACATCTTCGCGCTGTCCACCAACTCGCCGTTCTGGCAGGCCCGCAACACCGGCCTCAAGTCTTACCGCAGCAAGATCTTCGACCGTTTCCCGCGCACCGGCATCCCGGACTACTTCGCGAGCCTGTCGGAGTACGAGAACTACATCAAGCTGCTGATCAAGACGGGCTGCGTCGACAACGCCAAGAAGATCTGGTGGGACCTGCGCATGCACCCGTTCTTCGACACGCTCGAGTACCGCATCTGCGACGTGCCGATGCGCGTCGAGGAGACGATCGCGCTGGCGGCGCTCATCCAGGCGGTGACCGTCAAGGTGTACAAGCTGATCCGCAGCAACCTGGGGTTCCGTCTCTACCGCCGCCTGCTGCTCAACGAGAACAAGTGGCGGGCGGCGCGCTACGGCATCGGCGGCAAGCTGATCGATTTCGGCAAGCAGGCCGAGGTGCCTTGCGTCGATCTCATCCACGAGCTGCTCGAGTTCGTCGACGACGTGGTCGACGAGCTCGGCAGCCGCCAGGAGATCGAGTACATCCAGCAGATCCTGCGGCACGGCACCGGCGCCGACCGGCAGCTGGTGGTCTGGGAACAGTCGGGCCACGATTACAAGGCGGTCGTCGACTACATCGTCGCCGAGACCCACGCCGGGTTGTAGACGGCGGTTCCTTTCCAGGAGGCACCCGAACCACATGATCCCGGAGCTGCGGCAGGCGTTCAACGCCGCCTTCACCGCGGAGCGCTACCAGGCCCTGCACGCCTGGCTCGAGGCCGAGGCCGGCCACCACATTCCCTTCCGGATCTGTGAGACGCCGGTCTTCCTGCCGGCGGCGCTCACTGGCGAGCTGGTCCGCGCCGCCGGCCAGGTGCTCGCGGCGGTGAGCTCGCCGGAGTACCTGCGGGCCGCGGCGCGGGCGGTGCCGCCGGAGTACCAGGTGCCCGGCGAGGACGGCCGTGCCACGTTCCTGCAGATCGACCTGGCGCTGGCGGCGGTCGACGGCGAGATCTCGCCGCGGCTCATCGAGCTGCAGGGCTTCCCGTCGCTCTACGCCTTCCAGTGGCTGCTCCACCGCGGCTACCGGCGCCACTTCGACCTCCCCGCGGGCATGACGCCCTACTTCGCTGGCCTCGACGACGGCTCCTACGTCGATTGCCTGCGCCGGGTGATCGTCGGCGACGCCGATCCGCGCACCGTGGTGCTGCTCGAGATCGAGCCCGAGCAGCAGAAGACGCTGGTGGACTTCGTGATGACCGAGAAGCTGCTCGGGGTGCCGACCGTCGGGCTCGCCGACGTCGTCGTGCGCGGCCGCCAGGCCTGCTATCGCCGGCCCGCTAGCGAGGGCGGGCGCGAGGTCCCCATCCGGCGCATCTACAACCGGGTGATCTTCGACGAGCTGGCGCGCCGGGGCCTCGAGCTGCCGCCGCTGTTCCGCGCCGACCTGGACGTCGAATGGGTCGGCCATCCGAACTGGTTCTGGAAGCTCAGCAAGTTCTCGCTGCCGTTCATTCGCGGTCCCTACGCGCCGCCCTGCCATTTCCTCTCCGAGCTGCGCGAGCTGCCACCCGACCTCGAGAACTACGTGCTCAAGCCGCTGTTCTCCTTCGCCGGCCACGGCGTCGAGATCGGCGTCACCGCCGAGCAGCTGCAAGCCATCTCGCGGCCGGAGGACTACATCCTGCAGCGGCGGATCGAGTACGCCCCCGCCGTCGTCACCCCCGACGTGCCGGCCAAGGTCGAGGTGCGCATGATGTTCGTCTGGCGCGACCAGCCGGTCCTGATCAACAACCTCGTGCGCATGACCAAGGGCAAGATGGTCGGAGTCGACTTCAACAAGGACCGCACCTGGGTCGGCTCGAGCGTCGCGCTGCACGCGCCGGGCACCTGATGGTCGCGGGGGCCCTGCTCCCACTCCCGGCTACCGGCCTTGACTTGACACAGCTCGACGGACGAAGGAAGGAGCCTCGTCCGGCAGCGTTCCGGAAGTCCTCAGCTTGACAAGCTGTTGATCCTACGCTACAATAACATGGATCCGCAAAAGCCCGAGCGAACGGGAAGGAGACTTGGCACCGCGTCCGCAGGCGGTGCCTTCGTTGCTCCGAGGGAACGCGTCATGAGTGACATCGGAATCGACGAGACTCTGTCCACTTCAGGCTCCCCTCTCTTGCCCGCGGCCTCCCCGGCGCCCTCCCCGTTGACGGAACGCGACTGGGACAAGTTGCTCGCACTGATGGCCGACGGGCTGGTGGTCCCGGTGATCGGCCCTGAGTTGCTCTGCGTCCCCTGGGAAGCACAGCCAGCGGCGCGGCTCTACGATCTCTGGGGACGGGCCCTGGCGCAACAGCGGGACCTCGCGGTGAAGCAAGGTCAAGAGGATACGCCGCTGCTCTATAGGGTCGCCAACCAGTTGAGCATGTCTTCCAAGATGCAACCCGGCGACCTCGAGTACGACATGGACCGCGTCATCCGCGGTCAGCGCTGGCCCCTGCCCGAAGCCCTGCGCCAACTTGCCGCCATCCGCGATTTCCCTGTCATCGTCACCACGACCATCGATCACCTCATGGAGGCCGCGATCACGGAAGGCAGAGGGCCGCTGGAGGCGCCGCTGCAGGTCGTCTTCACTCGGAGCGGCAACGCGGTCAGCAACGACTTGCCCAAGGACTTCGTGCCGCGTGGACGGCCGACGGTCTTTCATCTCTTCGGCGCGACGTGCTACGACCCCGGCAAGTTCGCCGTCACCGAGGACATGTTGATCGAGTTCAGTTGGGCCTTGATCGATCAGGAGTATGCGCCGAAGCGTCTGTACGACTTCCTCCGCGGCAAGACGATCCTGCTGCTCGGCTGCGACTTCCCAGACTGGCTGGAGCGCTTCTTCATCCACGCGCTGACGCGTAGGGCCGATGCGCAGGTCGCGGTGTGGTACGTGAGCGGATGCCACCTGAGCGGGTTGCACGATTACCTGGAGCGCCGCAACGCCCACCTGCTGCCGCCACAGTCGCCGGTAGACTTCGTCGCGGAGTTGCACCGGCGATGGCAGGCACGACAGTCATCCGAAGCCAGGTCAGCGGCCGGTCCCGGGCCCGAGACGACACGCGGCGAGAGCAAGCACGGCGCCGTGTTCATAAGCTACGCGCGAGAGGACCGGGCGGCGGCGGCCGCCATCAGAGCGCAGCTCGAAGCGGCGCAGATCGATAGCTGGATGGACGACAGCGGGCTGGAACCGGGCGCCGAGTTCCAGTACGTGATCCGCGACAACATCCGCAGGGCGTCGTTCTTCCTGGCGATCATCTCGCGCGCTCTGGACCTCGAGAGCTCGGACCGCCTGGGGCGATTCGTCTTGAAGGAGTGGAAGTGGGCCGAGGACGAGAACCTGGAGCGACCCAAAGATCATAATTTCCTCCAGCCGGTGGTGGTGGATGACACGCCACCGGGCGCGGACTTCATCGACCGCCCGTTCCGCAATGATCTACAGTGGACTGGCCTGCGCGACGGCAAGGTGCCGCAGGAGCTCATCGATCGCCTTAATCGAGGTATTCGGCGTTTCCGCAGCAACCCGCCAGGAGCGAGGCGATGAGCGTCGCAACCACCTCGGCGGTCCCATCAGCCGCGTCGCCAGGGCCGCCGCCGCGGGATACCAACCCATGGAAAGGTCTGCACTTCTACACCGAGCAGGACCACGACATCTTCTTCGGCCGCGGCCAGGAAACGGAAGAGTTACTGAGGCTCATCAGGCGCGACACGCTTAGCGTCCTGTTCGCACGGTCCGGGTTGGGCAAGACATCGCTACTGCGTGCCGGTGCGATCCCCCGCCTCCGCGAAGAAGGGTTCCTCCCGGTGATCGTCCGCCTGACCTACGAGGCATCCGCCCCGCCTCCCACCCGGCAGATCATCGACGCAGTCCTCGCCGGCGCCGCCGCGGCTGGCGTCGACGCGGAACGAACGGACCAGTCCGTCTCGGCATCGTGGCCGGGAGACCGGCAGGACACCCTCTGGGAGTTCTTCCATGGGCACCAGTTCTGGGGTCAACGCAACGATCCCGTCTTCCCGGTGCTCATTCTCGACCAGTTCGAAGAGGTATTCACTCTTGGCCGGGATGGCCGGCACACGGCGGAGTTCCGCGAGGAGCTTGCCGATCTCGCCGAGAACCGGATGCCCCGGGGCGTCGAACGCCGCATCGAGGCAACCGGTGAGCGTCTGGCGTTCGACACGCAGACGCAGAGCTACCGCGTGGTCTTGTCTTTACGCGAAGATTTCGTGCCGAAGCTCGACCTTCTGCGGGAGACCATGCCGGCGGTGATGCGCAACCGTTTCGTGCTGGCGCCTTTGGACGGCGCGCGTGGCGTCGAGGTCGTCCGGAGAGCGGGCGGCGAGTGGGTGTCGGAAGCCGTCGCACGGGAGATCGTCACTGCGGTCGTCGGCGAGAGCGGATCGCGAGAACAGTCCGCATTGGCTTATGCACCCGGCACAGAGGTCGAGCCCGCATATCTCAGCGTGATGTGCCACGAGCTGTTCCAACGCATGACGGAGCTCGGCAGGAATGAGATCGGTTCTGACCTGGTGGCGACGGAACAGGGCAACATCCTCGACGCCATGTACGAACGCAGTTTCAAGGAGCTGGACCCGAAGACGCGTCTGTTCGTCGAGGACCGCCTGCTCACCGCCTCGGGCTTCCGCGGCAGCGTGCCCTTGGCTGAGGTGAAGCGGGAGGGCATTCCCGCCGCCGATCTCGACAAGCTGGTGGATCGCCGCCTCTTGCGCTTCGAGGACCGACTCGGCACGACTCACGTGGAGCTTTCACACGACCTGCTTACCCGCATTGCCCAGAAGAGTCGTGGCCAGCGATGGGCCGAGGCCGAACGCGAAGCGAACCGGAAGCGGGAAGCGGAGTACCGGGCGAAGCTACGTCACACGCGTCAGCGCGCTGCGGCGGTGGCCGTGGTCGCAGGTCTTCTGCTCGCTGTCATCGGCCTCTACTATTTCGGCTGGGTGAGACCCTACTACTCCTACTGCAGGGACTTCACGAAGAAGTGGGGGGCGATCTACCCGCTGGGGCCGCTTCCAGGTTCGGCGGTCGCTCACCGCTCATGGACACTGCGACTGACCCGCCGCGGCTGGTTCGGTCCTGTGCAGATGGCCGAGGTGATCGACGCCAACCGTCGGCTCACGCCTAATCACACCATCACAAACTATCTGGCCGACCCCGACGCGGTCGCGAGCGGGCGGGAGAAGGAATCCCGCTACGAGTTTGTTTATGACCTGCAGGGGCGCGTCGTCTATGAGGTCGCGCGGAATCGGTTCGGTCAGATGACTTGGGGGCTTGTCTACTCCCCGAAGATGGAGCCCACGAGCAGCCATCGTAAGACCACGACCGCCATTTTTCTGGGGCCAGACGGTTTCCCCCAACCTTAGGGACACAGCCAGGCGGAGTTTGTCGAGTTCGAATATGACGAGCGCGGTTTCGAAGTCAAGCGGCTCTACGCGGACCGTGCAGGGCGCCGCATGCCGGGCAAGGACGACGCTTATGGCCAACTCTCGGAATATGACAAGGCAGGGCGCCTGGTTCGGATCACGTCGCTGAACGAAGTCGGCAGGCCGATGAACGACAAGGTCGGCAATGCTGGCGAGGAGCTCAGGTACGACCAGGACGACAACCTCGTCGAAGCGCGGGCCTTCGATGCGCAGGGGAGGCCGACCCTGGTCAAGGGTGATTTCTACCGGTGGATCGCGCACTACGACGAATGGGGCCGGGAGATCGAGCGACGGTTTTTCGGCCTGTCGGAGCCGACTATCGATACCGACCAGGCTGGCGCACACCGGGTCGTCTGGGAGTTCGATAAGCGCGGGAATATCGTCAGCACGAAGCTCTACGACTCGGCGGACGCACCCACGGTGGGAGGGCCTAAACTCTTCGCTTTTCTTGCTCATGAGCAGCGGGTGACGTTCGATCCGCAGAATCGCATCGTGACGATTGCATACTTCGATCGGGGCGGAAAGCCTGTGACGGGACCGGATGCTTGGCATGGCTATCGGCTCGAGTATGACAAGAGCGGCTTCGTCTCCGCGACCAGCTATTTCGATGGAGCAGGCAAGGCGGCCAGCACGGGGAGCGCTGGCGTCCACCGCTGGGAGAGGGTCAACGATGCCTTCGGGCAACCCACCGAGGAGCGGTTCTTCGACAGCGGCGGCAAGCCGGTCACCATCCGCGACGACGGCTACCACCTCCGCCGTAACGAGTACGACAAGGCGGGCAACTTGGTAGTGCAGACCTATTTCGACGTGGCTGGCCATCCGGTGGCCGACGCGATTCATGGCGCCCAACGCGTCGTCGAGAGCTTCGATCGCTTCAGGAATCCTGTCCTCACAGAGTATTTCGACGCTGGGCGCCAGCCTGTCGACAACGCCCAGGGTTTTCACCGGATGGAATCGAATTATGATGACTACGGCGCGAGACTCGGCAGCCGCTGGTACGACAAGGACGGGCGCCCAACCATCGGACCGGACGGCGTGCACTACATCAGTTATAGTTACGACCGGCACCTGCTGCTCACGGGAGTGGCCCGTTTCGACGCCAACAACCGACCCATGGTGGATAAGGCTGGCATCCACGAAACGCTTTCCAGCTATAACGACAAGCGTCAGCAAACCAAATGGCAAGTCTTTGGTCTGAACCGTAAACCTGTAAATGACGAAGACGGTGATCACCTCGTCCTCCGGGAGTTCGATGAACGCGGACGCGAGACCAAGGTCACCCGACTACGTGCCGACGGCGGCCCGAACTTGGACCGCGCGCTAGGCATCGCCACCAGAGTAAAAGTCTTCGACAGGGACAACCATTGGACGGAACAATCCTATTACGATACGGCCAATCACCTGGTCACGGGCCCGAATGGTTTTGCCAAGGGCACGGTGACCTATGCTGGCGATGGTCGTGTTGAGTTACTCTTGTTTGGACCGGACGGCAAACCAGTCTTCGACCCGCTCATGGGTTTTGCGATCAGGAAGACCGATTCGCGGAAGCGCGGAAACACGACCGAGTCGTACCATGGCCCCGACAGCGCGCTGATCACGGGCCCAGAAGGTTTTGCCGAAGCACGCCGCCAATGGGGCGACGACGGCACGCTGCTGGCCGCGGCTTGGTTCGGACCGGACGGCTCCCCGGTTGCCGGGCCCTCGGGTTATCATCGGGAGACACACAGCCCGGGGGGCCCCAAGACCAAGAGTACGGCGCGGTACTACGATGCAGAGAACCGCGAGCTACGCTCCCTGGGTCCTGATACCCTCGTCTCCATCCTCTTCATTGCGGAGGTCACCGGCAAGAATCAGCCCGCCGACAAGGCCGGCGTTCATGCAGGCGACGTCCTGTGGCGGTATGGGAACTGGTGGTTCACCAAGACCTTGGCCGCCGAGCGGTCGAAGGGCACCGCACCCGACGCGATTTTTCGCGCTGCGACGGAGGCGTTCCGTGCTGAACGGAAGCGGCTCAGCTCCAAGTCAGCGGCGATGATAGTCCTTCGCAACGGCAAACCGATCGAGTTGACCGTAGCGCCTCTACTCGAGAGAAGCTTGGGCGTGCGCCTCGATGACCGGGCGGTTCCCGTTGCCACCTTCGAGCAGTGGAAGACGGTCGGGGCAGGGAAGAGAAGCGGATTCTAACGCCGCGGGTTGCGATACCCCGACGCCTAACGCGTCGGGTTGCGATATCCCGGCCCTTGACGGGTCGGGTTCCGATAGAAGAAGTGCAGGGCCCTCGGCAGCCGCCTTCGCCAGCTGGCCTCGGAGTGGGAGCCGCGCGGGTCGGGGCGGAACAGCAGGTGGTCGGGGTCGTAGCCGCGCGAGGCGAGGTGGGCGGCCATCGCGGCGACCTGCGGCAACAGGGTGCCGCGCCCCTCGCGCACGCCGCAGTCGAGGTAGATGCGCGACAGCTCCGGGGTTGGCTGCGCCGGCACCCAGCGCAGGATCTCGCCGTCCTGGACCCAGAACGACGGCGACATCACCAGCGCGCCGCCGAAGGCGCGGGGCTTCCGGAAGTGGGCGTAGAGCGCGGCCAGGCCGCCCATCGAGGAGCCGCCGACGACGGCGCCGACCGGGCCCGGGATCAGCGGCAGCTCGGCGGCGAGGCGCGGCGTCAGGCTGTCCACGATCCAGTCGAGCAGGCCGTCGAGGCCGCCGGCGCCGCCCGGCATCTCGAAGGGCGACAGCTCGTCGATGCGCTTCGACCCGCCGTGGTCGATGCCGACGACCACCGGCGCCGGCCGCTTGCCGCGCGCCATCCTCTCGACGGCCTCGTGCAGGTGCCAGCCGCCGGCGAAGGACGGCCGGTCGTCGAACACGTTCTGGCCGTCGAACATGTAGAGAGCGAAGCGCGGCCGCTCCGGCGTGAAGGTCGAGGGCAGGTAGACCCGCACCAGCCGCGGCGCGTGCCCGGGGACCGCGAGCGGCCCCAGGATCTGGATCTCTCCCGGCCGCCACTCGCCTGTCAGCGGCGCGTCGTCAGGCAGCGGCGGGGGCGCCACCGGCTCGGGTTGCGGGGCCTCGAGAACTACTTCAAGATGCAGGTCTTCCACGCGCTCGGATCCTCCGCGTGCTGCCTTCAGCTTGCCAGGAAACCTCAGGGTGGAAGGAGCCTAGCTAGCACCAGGCCGCCACCCCGTTGGTCTCCGGAGGCGCGAGGGCCAGCTCCGCCAGCCGCGCCAGCCAATCGAGCGCCTCCGCGGGGTCGCGCAAGCGGTAGGCGGCGGCGGTGGCTCGCGGCTC
>Ga0209524_1000065_pt1 | contig 11348 bp, 11 predicted proteins | sample JacPinW_OM1H0_M1_FD_187956 | JGI IMG/M metagenome (GOLD analysis project Ga0209524, IMG submission 187956) | Forest soil microbial communities from Algoma, Ontario, Canada - Jack Pine, Ontario site 1_JW_OM1H0_M1 (SPAdes) (version 2) | ecosystem: Environmental > Terrestrial > Soil > Boreal... | reverse complement strand
GGAGCCCATCGAGCTCCATCGTCGAGCCGCAGGCGCACTTGGGCGCGTGCTCGACGGCAGCGCCGATGCGCCACGGCACCGAGTGGCTCTTCTCCGCGCCGCAGCTCGGACAGGCGGTCCCCAGTCGCGCCCCGCACTGCCCACAGAACTTCATCGCCTGCGGGTTGTCGAAGTGACAGTGAGGACAATCCATGGCCTGCTATCTGGAGCAGTGTACGTGCCGCTGCCAACGGCGACAAGCGAGCGGCGCTATAGGTGGTGTCCTAACAGTGTGTGGGGGGCTCCCGTCGCCCCCTGATTAGGGCAATAATGATCTTGACTCACCAGACCAGGGGCGGTATCCTTCCTCTTGATGAGCCGCCATCCCTGTCCCCGCCTCCTTGACCGGGCGGGGCGCCCAGGCTATGGAGTCTGGCGGATCTGATGACCTCGTTCCCCCTGTTTGACTTCCTTGTTGCGCTCCATGTGCTTTGGTTGCGACTTCAGGGAGTCCGTAACTGGGCCGGGGGCCGAACCGAACCCCTGCCCGCCGAGCAGTTGACTGCCATCGTAGCGGAACTCAGGAGCCTAGAGGAGTTGTGTAGAGTCTGTCGGCTGCATGACCTGGGGATGAACGTTTCCGACGTCAGAGGTCGACTCGGCAGCCCCTACGACGGCCCGTACAGCCGCGAGACTGTGTACGTCTTGCTCGATACCCTCTACAAGGATCTCCACCGAGGTTTGGAGTCCCGCATTTTCGCGTCCATCCATGGAGATAGAGCCGCTTACTTCGAGCAGGAAGCGATGTTTGGCGAGCCGGTGGCAAGAGTGCTACAAAATGCGAGCGCCGACATCAAGTCCGCCGGCAACTGCTTCGCCGCCGAGGAGTACACCGCAACCGTTTTTCATCTCATGCGGGCTGCGGAACATGGCCTGCGCGCACTGGCGAGAAAGCTCCAGGTCAGGCTCTCCCATTCCGGCCGCATACAACCGATCGAGTTTGCGGATTGGGACAAAGTCATCACGGCCTGCAAGAACAAAATCGATGCAGCTCGCGGGCTCGGCCCTGGACCGAAGCGGCAAGCACAGCTCGAACTCTATTCTGACGCCGCGGACCATTGCCTTTTCATGAAGGAGATCTGGCGCAACAATGTCTCGCATACTCGCAGGCCGTACATCGAGAGCGAGGCGCAAGCTGTGATGGACAGGGTTCGCGGCTTCATGGTCTTGCTGGCCGAGCAGGTATTGTGACTGGATAGGCTTCCTGTCGGTTGCTTCCGGCGACTACTTTCTGCCCCGGTTCTTCAGCAGTGGTGGCACTATGGACGCAGGGGGCGATCCCTCCCGCCATGGTGGCCCGAGGCGCACCGCCTCCCGGAAAGGCGAGCACCATGCGCCGCACGGCTCGTATCGTCCTCATCTCGTTCTTCCTCTCCGGCCTGTGGGGCCAGCTCTGGCATTCGCTGGGGCTGTCTTCTCCCCCAGGTCATCATCGGATTGTCCCGTCCTGCACCGGCGGCTCGGGAGACCCGGACGGCGGCTGCCCTCCGCACTAGGTCCACCGCACCCGGCTCTCGCCCTCGGGGCGCCCACAGGGGAAATCTCCTGTCGGCGCCCCACCTTGTTTCGGCAAAGCGCATCTGCTACCGTGCTGGCAGTCGGTAACGCTAGCCTTCGGCAGTTGCGGAGATGGAGAAATGCCAGACTCGAACGGTCGCGGCGGCTTCCTCTCGTCCTTCAGGCGGCATCACATCTCGGACGCCATGGCGAAGGGGTTCTTCGAGAACACCCTCCGGGCGGACGGCAAGATGTTCGTGGTCCGGCATCTGCTCGGCCGGTGCGGGCGGTGCAGCGAGCGGATGCTCAGGGTCGGCGTCGAGGTGGGCGTGCTCGCCCCGTCCGACCGCGACGACTTCCGCATTCTCAACCTGCAATCCCCCGAGATCGGCACTCGGCGCATCCTCGGGATCGCGCAGTGGGCGATCCTCCAGGGCGTTCCCGACAGGCGCATACCCTTCCTCGATGAGCACCCGGAGTTCCATCACCTCGGCCTGTACGAGCGCCTTACGGAGGTGTCGAGGCTGGAAGCCAGGCGGCAGCCGCGAAAGGCGATGGAGGCGGCGAACCTCGCCTTCGCCGTGGCGCGCCACCTCAAGATGCCCGAAGACCTGCGGAACGACTACATGGCAACCGCGTCGGCCCTCTTGGGGAACGCCTCTCGACTGGCCGCCGATTTCGCCGGAGCCGAGATGGCGCTTAATGCCGCATGGGAGCTGCGGGAGGACGGGACCGCGGACCCGCTGGTGGACGCGCTCATCTACCGCTACGAGGGCGCGCTCTACGCCGAGCTGGGCCGGTACGACGAAGCCGAGCACGCCCGCAACAACGCCCTGATCGAGTACACCCATGCTGGCGATGAGCACCTCCAGGGGCGGACTCTCCTGTCGCTGGCGGCCACCGCCAGCTACCATGACCCGGCCAAGGCCATCGGCTACCTGGGCCGCGCCAGCGCCCTCTACGACCCTTCCATCGAGCCGTTCCTCGACTGGTGCGCCCGGCACATCGAGATATGGAGCCTGAACGAGATGGGGCGGCCCGAGGCGGCCTTGCAGCTCTTGGAGGATTCGAGGGAGCTGTACAACCAATTCGGCTACCCCGACCTGTGGGTGCGGCTGAGGGGCTATTGGATCGAGGCGCGGATTGCCTTCAACCTGGGGAAGGTCGCGGAGGCCGAGAAGATCCTCGCCATGCTCTTCCGCGACCTGGACGAGGAGGGGAATCATCCGGTCGAGCTGACGCTGATCGCCGTGGACCTCTTGCAGGCCATCTCCGCACAGGAGGGGCGGCAGGATGACATCCTCGCGTTCTCCGAGATGCTGCTCCCTTTGCTCCGCAACCTGGGGCTGCACGACCAGGGGCGCGCCGTCATGCTCCTGCTCCGCAACAGGCTGCTGCAAGGCGTGATCGACAACGTGCGATGGAAGACCCTCAAGACCTACTTCCGCGTCAACTGGTACAGCCCGCTGCCGGTCGAGCCGAAGGTGGGATGAGGCCCGGCGAGTCGAAGAGCTGATCCCGCCAAGGCGCGAGTAGCCCCCTCGGGGCGAGACTCGCAATCCATTTCAGCGTAAACTACGACCGCAGGAAGGGGACGCCAAGGCGTCCCGCACAGTAGGTCTTTCCGCATAGCCCCTGGCTTCGTGGTGGTGGGACACCGTTGAAGCCTACCCGCTGTGGGTAGGTGGACTGTACCACAACTGCGACGGCTCAAGAGCCAGGGGGTAGTGCGATGGGATTTTTCAACATGGCAGACCAGACTTCACGGCGGACCTACCGCTGGCGACTTTGGGAGCGAGCCCGCGCCGACCGGCGGGAGTTTGCGCGACAGAAGGGTCTTGCCACCAGTGCCGCGAGTGGTTCAATCGGCGCCGCCCTTGCAGTCTACACAGGTTGGCGCATGAGCGGCAGCGGATTTTCCGTCGGTGTTGCGCTCATCGCCGGTCTCATCGGTGCGGTTGGCGGCCCGGCTATCGTTTACATCATATCCCTACCATTTTTTCGTTTGCTGGCACCTTTTCAGTTAGATCAGGAGCGGAAAGCAGACCAGGATGCCGAGCGGTTGGCCGGGCAGAATGCAGTTGCTGTAGCCAACGATAGGACGACCGCCCTAGAGAAACAACTGGACAAGATGAAAGTTGTACAAGCGGCGATTTCAGAGGCGACGGCCGAGCTGCGTTCTGCCATCGACTCCGAGAAAGATGTCTTAATACTCAGTCTAAAATTGAGGCTCCGGAACGAGGCGGAGGCTAGCCGGCGTGCCTTTTTTCCGGCTTTCGAGTTACTTGGGAAGAATGACAGCGGCGAATGGGAAGTCATACACATAGATTATCGCAGCGCACTGGCAGGGAGAGGCACTCCCAGGGGAATGAATGGCTTCGGAGATTTCTGGCACCAGAATCGCCGGCTGGAACTTCCCGAACTCGACGAAATGGTGGTCAATTTTTTTACCCTCGGGACCAATCCGGCTGGCGCCGTTGCGTTTCTTAATCGAGATTTGAAACTTAGGCTGACCATCGATGTCCCGGGTCAACCCAACATTGTTAGTGAGACAGGATTGCGGAGGATCACTTCTGCTCATTAGATGGCGAGCAGATCTCCCACCCGCAGCGGCTTCCGCGCCGCGCCGCGTCAGTGTGAACCGCTTGATCCGCAGAGGTAGGCCACGCCGTCATAGCTGCCCATCGTTGAGGTCACGAACACTACATCTGCCCCGAGGGCGAGGGCGGCGTTCATCATCTTCTTCTTGGCGCCCGGCAACGCCTGGTTTGCCGTAAGGCCGGAGACTTCGCCCACAGCCTTGCAGCCCGCTACGTCCTTGGGGTTCCGAGTAACCCGGATCTTCTCAGCGCCGGGACTGAGGGAGGTGCAGGCCGTGAGCACTATCAAGAGAAGCAAGAGTCGGACCTTCGCACTAGGTTTACGGTGCGGCTTGCCCTTCTTGTAGGCGGCTTCTTGTTCGTCGATCTCCGCCTTGGGGACGGCTAGGATGCGGCGCGCGAAGTCTACAAATCGGTCGAATGTGGGAGTCGAAGGGAAGGGTGGCAGCGGCGGCAGCTCATCGCTTCCCCTTTTGGCCTTGGCCTTTGCGCCGCCCGCGCCGTCCTTCTTGCGCTTCACGTCCCGGCCACCTCGGCCCCGGAGAGAGCCGCGTAGGTCAGGCGCTTGCCGATCATGCCGGCCGCCGCGCGGAGGAAGCGCATGCCGTCGGTCATCTTGCGGTAGTTGAACCGGAAGGTCTGCTCATCCAGGTAGCGGAAGAGGTGGAACGGCTCGACGCTGACGTAGGTTCCTTTGATCGAGCGCTTGAGGAGCGACCAGAAGTTTTCCAGATCGTTGGTGTGGATCTTGCCCTCGGCGTAGCTTTCGGCATGGTCGATGACCTGGTGGATATAGTCCTCGCCGAGTTCGTTGTAGGAAGGCAGCGCATCGTAAACAGCTCCGATCCCTCGGCAACCTGCTCGCGGACGGCCGGCGCGAGAGTCTTGCTCCGGGTGTTGGGGACGACCTTGGCGGTGACCTTGCTGTGTCCGTCCTCGCCATGCCGTTCCAGCAGTCCCATGACGGCCACCTTGCCCATGCCGCCGGTCCCGGTGATCTTCTCGGCCCGCTTTCCCTTGTGCATGAACCGAGCCTTGCCGCCGATGAAGGTTGCGTCCACCTCGACTTCGCCGGAGAGCTTGCCGAACCCGCCGCTCTGGATGGCGAGCCGCAGCCGGTGGCCCATGAACCAAGCGGCCCGCTGGCTGACCTTGAGGGCGCGCGCCAACTCGTAGGAGCTGATGCCGTTCTTGGAGTTCACGACCAGCCACAGGGCGGGGAGCCACTTCTCCAAGGGGAGGGGCGAATCCTCGAAGATGGTCCCGACCTTGGCCGAGAACTGCTTCTTGCAGGCCCGGCACTTCCACAGGCGGCGGGTCGACAGGAAGGTGGCTTCCGCCGCCTCACAGCGGGGGCACTTCACCACGCCATCCGGCCAGCGCAGCCGGGCGACGAATGCTAGGCTGGTGTCCGGGTAAGCGAAGAAGGTGACGGCTTCCAGGAGACTGGCGGGAGAGGCGTTCGAGGCGTCCATGGAAGAAGTCTACCAGGGAAGCCGTGGTGAGTCAAGATCATTATTGCCCTGATTAGGTCCCCCAGGTAAGTCTGTGGCCGAGGGCAAGGAAAACCGGAGAATCTGATGGGTGAAGGCAAAGAGCGCGCTTTGAGGGTGGACTTTGATAGCAGTTTGAAGCTGGAGTTTCATGGTTCCCGAGTCACCTCTGATGCGGGCTTGCTGGCCTACCGGGAATTGGATGATGCGTTGGGTTTGACCGCCATGGGAGGGGGTCTGCTGCGGGATTGTCGAACCGGGAAGAACACCCAGCACACTTTCGTTGCCTTGTTGCGGCAGTCCCTCTTCAGCCGGTTGGCCGGGTACGAGGACACGAACGATGCCGAGAGGCTCTCGGTGGACCCGGCCATGCGGCATGTGGTGGGCGGCCGAGCCATAGAACGGAACGCAGCCTCCACCAGCCAGATGGGCGCTTCGAGACGGAGGTGCTGACGCAAGCGGGCAACCTCACGGCACTTGCTGACCTATCAGGACAATGGATTGATCGACTCCGGCACCGCAAGCCGATGCGGGAGCTTGTCCTGGACATGGACAGCTCCGTCAGCGAGACCTACGGCCAGCAGGAAGGCACGGCCTACAACGGGCACTTCGGGTGCACCTGTTACCACCCGCTGTTCTGCTTCAACCAGTTCGGAGACGTGGAGGGTGCCCTCCTGCGCCAAGGCAACGTGCACAGTGCCAAGGACTGGCGGCCGATACTGGAACCAATAGTAGCCCGCTATCGCGACCGAGACCTCCCTCGAACCTTCCGGGCAGACGCCGCTTTTGCAAGCCCGGACGTGTACGAGTTCTTGGAGGCCGAGGGCTTTGAATATGCCATCCGTTTGCCGTCCAACGATGTGCTGCAGCGAGAGATTCGGCCACTGCTGACCCGCCCCGTGGGCCGCCCCCCGAACGCGCCGGTCGCGTGGTACCACGACTTCCGCTATCAGGCGGCCAGTTGGACCTGCCAGCGCCGAGTGGTGGCCAAGGTGGAATGGCACAAGGGTGAGCTGTTCCCGCGAGTTGGCTTTGTCGTGACGAACATGCGCCGATCTGCGGTGAGGGTGGTGCGGTTCTACAACCAGCCGGGGACGGCGGAGCAGTGGATCAAGGAGGGAAAGAACGCGGTCAACTGGACTCGCCTGTCCTGTCACGATTTTGTAGACAATCAGGTGCGCCTGCAGCTGTTCATTCTGGCCTATAACCTGGGCAACTTCCTCAGGCAGGCGGTGTTGCCCCGAGCGGTGCGCCACTGGACGCTCACGACCCTGCGCGAAAAGCTAATCAAGATCGGCGCGAAGGTCGTCTCTCATGCACGGTACGTGACCTTCCAGATGGCGGAGGTGGCCGTCCCGCGAAAGGTCTTCAAAGCCATCCTGGAAAGGATTGAACGGCTGAGGTTCCCCATAGCGGCACCGGGCTGACCCTTGCCGGAGATGAAATCGAGGAAATGCATGGGAACCGGAGGCGGGGTCTTGCCCGCATTCGGTCTCAAGACGGTCCTGAGGGCCATAAGAGCCGAGAAACCCTCTCGGCGCGAGGCAGCTGGCCCCGGACTGGATGCGGAAAGAGGGCTTGACAGCGCCCCAAGAGGGAGTAGCATGGCAGCAGATTCGGTGGAACCGTCTATGATGGTGGCGGGGCCAAGGCCATATGGGAAATGTCGATTGACAGCCGTACATCCGAGAAGCGCCGAGGCGAATCCTTATGAGCCCAAGAGCGACCAGCCGCCGTCTGGTGTCCTGCGCCGTCTTGCTGGCATGCGCAGCCACGCCGCTCCTTGCCGACAGCTTCTACACGGTGACGCCCTGTCGCGTCTTTGATTCCCGTAGTTCGAGCAGCCCTTTCCCGACCAACATCGCTACCACCTTCGCCATTGGAGGAAATTGCGGCATCCCAGTGGAGGCTTCGGCGGTCAGCTGCAATACCAGCGTCCTGCCGCAAGGTGGCATCTCTGTTGATCTGGGTGAGTATCCCGGTGACCAGTCACTGCCCGCGATCACCAATGTGGTCTCAGCGGACCCCGCGATCAACCCCGCCATCGCGGGATTCTCGGTCATGACGCTCTCGAACGATGGCCAGGGGAGCGTCGCCTTCCTGCCGAACTCAGCATCGAGTGGGTTTACCGACGTCTTGTTCGACGTGACAGGGTACTTTCTCGCGGACTCTCCCTTGGTTGGCTGGCCCGGTCCATCCTTTGATGACGATCCTGGACCCACCGACAGTCCTGCAGTCGCCTACACCGACACCCTCGGTCAGGGCTCGGCAGGTTCCGGGTCTTCACCGGTGGGCCCCCAGACGCCAGGACAAGGCGGCGCCGGCTCACATTATTTCGTGTCGAATGGCCAACCGGTTCCCCTGGTTGGGGTGTCGGCCGACAATGGCTGTCATCTCACGAAGACCGGCGCCGGGCAATGCAACCTCAGCAACTATCAACAGGTGATTTTGGATGCGGCGAATTACGGGCTGAATGTGATCCGGCTCTGGGTCAGCGTTGGAGGCTTACCGGCGTCTGGATGCGCCTACGACAGCATGAACGCTAATCCGAACGACCAACCCTTTAACTACGACAGCAGTAATCCCGGTAACGACGGTCTGGGTCGCTGGCAGCTAGATGTGCAGAACAGCACCTACTTTCAACACCTCCAACAGGTCATCCAGTACGCATCGTCCCTGAACCCGCCCATGCATGTGGAAGTCACACTTTTTGCCCCTGGTCGAGCGAAATTGGTCGGCATCACAGAATGTAGACGCTTCGACCGCGATGAGCTGGGTCACGCCCTTCGCCGCCATTTCGGCCTTGAGCTCCTGCGCGATGGCGTCCTGCCAGGCCGCGACTGTGGCACCATGGGTCGTGGATTGCGTGGTCCAGCCCGGGCACGAAGGCGTTGTGGATTTGCGGATCCACTCTGGCTCATTCGCCACCTCGTAATAGACGTTTGGAAACGAGGACAGAGCGTCGACGGTCCAGGTGACAACGTTCTTGACGTAAGGGCTCATGTTGGCGTAGTGAGGGTCGCTACTATTGACAAACTGTGAGGTGTCCGTGAAGCCGGCGGGTGCGCTATTTCCGGGCGGCGGCGGATTCTTCAGTGAGGCGTGAGCCGGTGACCACGGGCTCAGGTACAGCTGACCCTGCTGAGCGGCACGTACACGGCTTACTGGATCAACCCCGCAGACCCCATCACGACGGCAGGCCTGCCCAAGCCGATTATGGTCAACAACCAACCAGCCCAACAAACTATCAACTGGACGGGAACCACGAGCTGCAAGCCTGGAGGCAGCGGCTCAAAGGCGCTTAACCCGTCACCTCCGTACCCCTACGATGTCGCCCTCTTCATCTCGCAGTAGAGCGATCACGTCCAGCCGAGGAGCCCGCGAAAATGCCCGCGATCCGTAACGCAACCCTCCTCCTGTTCTTTGTCTCGAGTGTCTCTCGCGCGGCGCCTCTCGCTCTCACGTTTCCCCTCTCCGAGAGGGAGGTAACCTGCACGGAGCAGCAACTCGAACGCCTGCAGCGCCGCATGACCGCGGTCGGCAGCGGTGAGATCGTGGGTAGCTTCGGGAAGCTAGCCCTCTGGTCTCAAGGTGCCGCAGGTTCTTATTCCGGTCTCGTCCGCCTCCCTGACGCGGGAGTCGCCCCCCTGGGCGACTTTCTGGCTGGCACCGAGCACTTTCGTGAACGGGATATGGCGTTCGATCTCTTCTTCACCCGTGGCGGACTGCTCGACCCCCATTCCGCACCCTCGCCTCAGGGCACACTCGTGCGCAGAGATCCCGGTACGAATCTCGTGCTGGACCACGCCGAGCCTACGAACAGCAGCGAGAGCGGCTGTTGCATGGGCGTCGACCCGGAATTCTGCGCGTTTGATATCACCTGTCCAATGATTCTGAACTTTGACCTCTCGGCCGTTCCGGGTGATTCCGTCAAGCCGCTCATGCCACTGGTGATCAATAACGCGGCAGCTGCGGTCCCAGCGTTCAGCGGCCTGGCAGCGGAGTTTCTCCCTGCCGCGTCGGGGACTGGGCCGGGCATTAGCGCCGATGCGCTCGACGTATCGTGTGGGGGGACACTGACCGCCTTCGATCTCCATGTGTTCGAGATCCTGGCGCGAACCCTTGCGCCATCGGCCTGCTACCTCCTGGGTCCGCCGGAATCCTCAGGCGCCCAGGGCTGCGGTATCGAGGGCTATAACATCACCCTCTTCCGTGGCACCGACCCTCATGAGTACCGCGCCAATATCGACGTCGAACAGTACCTCTGCGACCCCCCCAATGGATGCTTCTCGACAGGCTTCGGGGCCGCGCTCAAGTTTCAGGTGAACTGGGACGAGATGGGGCACCTGACAACAGGAGAGGCCGCCGTGTTGCCGAACTGGGTCGTACCGATGGGGATCTTCTTGTTGCCGCCTATTGATCCGGGGCACGGCCGAGAGGGTCCGCATGCATTTCAGGGCGCGCCCTACCTGAGCCTTACCCCGACGAGCGGGGGTCAGATTCTCAAGGCCAGCATCAACTGGGCAGCGCTCCTCGCCAACTCAGGGCTCAACAGCCCGTAGCCCCGGCTCAGCTTGGTCTGACTTCCGTTATCATACGGTTAACGGTTTACTTCGCCTTCGGAGCGGACGACGTGGTCACCATCATCGAGCTGCCCGACAACGTGACCGGCGCCGCCCCGGCGCTGTCGATCGCGGCTTCGGGGATGGTCAACGCGCGGACGACAGCCCTGCTGACGGTCCAGGAGGTCGATCGGGCCATCGGCAATAGAGCGAGCTTGCTGCCGCGCTCCGGCGATTTTTCCCTTTATGCTGGACCAAGGCGGCGTTTATAATCAATTTGGCTACAAGTGCGTGTCGGGCCAGACGGCCATTTGCGGGAGCGACGTGACTGTTCCTTTGTCGTCAACCTACTGTGAGACGCGACGCCAAATGGGCGCGTTGCGGAGTTTCCTGCAAGGGCCTGTGAACATCGGCCGGGGGATGATCACCTTGAGATAGGTTGCCGCGCTGCCGCTTCCCCAGGTGGAAGGTCATAGGCTTATCCCTGTTAGCTTACCATGCTATCAGCTCGCTTCCTTCCCGTAGGAGCTCTGCCATCGTCCTGGACTTCCGGGTGATGTCGGCCGCCATCGCGGCGTCATACGGATGCTCTTGTGCATCCGGCAGAATAGTCCTCTCTCCTCTTTAGGAAGGACCGTACAGCAGGTCAGGCCGGCGGGAGCCGGCAACACTGATAGAGCACCCCGCGCTACAAGAGGATGAGCGCCACGCCGGCGGCCATCGCCGCGGCGGCGGCCGCCTTGCCCCAGGTCAGCGCCTCGCCGAAGACGAGACGCCCGAGCGCCACCGCCAGGAAGTTGCCCAGCCCCCGCTTCACCGTCTCGACGACGCTTACCAGCACGACGCGGATCGCGGCCAGCTGCAGCCCGAGCTCGAGGGTGCTGGCGATCAGGGCGACCAGCAGCGGCGCCCAGCCGCGGCGCGCCCCGCGCACCTCGCCCAGCTGACCCCCGGCGGCGAGGATGACGAACGTCCCCAGGGCGCCGCCGGCGGTGAGGAAGAGGCCGTGGAAGGGGGCGCTGGCGCGGCCGATGGCCAGCTTGTCGAGCGGGATGGTGAGCGACCAGAGGAAGGCGGTGCCGGCCATCAGCCAGCCACCGCGATGGCCGAGCAATGCCGCGAGGCGCCGCGGCGCTCCCGCCACTCCCGAAGCGTCC
>Ga0209524_1000064_pt1 | contig 11389 bp, 13 predicted proteins | sample JacPinW_OM1H0_M1_FD_187956 | JGI IMG/M metagenome (GOLD analysis project Ga0209524, IMG submission 187956) | Forest soil microbial communities from Algoma, Ontario, Canada - Jack Pine, Ontario site 1_JW_OM1H0_M1 (SPAdes) (version 2) | ecosystem: Environmental > Terrestrial > Soil > Boreal... | reverse complement strand
CTGCGCCGCCGCCGGGTCGTGACCGCACGCGACCTGGCGCGCGCGCTCGAGGTCTCGGAGCGGACGATCTACCGCGACGTCCAGGAGCTCAGCGCCTGCGGCATGCCGATCGAGAGCGCCGCGGGAGTGGGCTACCGGCTCCTTCGCGGCTTCGACCTGCCGCCGCTGATGTTCGACCGTGAAGAGCTGCAGGCCCTGCGTCTCGGCGCCCGCATGGTCCGCTCCTGGGCGGACCCCGACCTCTCCCAGGCGGCCGGCAACGCCCTGCGCAAGATCGAGGCCGTCCTGCCGCCCGAGCTGGACAGCGCGAACGAAACCCTTTTCGCGCCTCACCTCCATCCCTACCCCGTCCGCCTGGTAGGCCTCCTGCGCCGCGCCGCCGCCGACCGGCAGAAGGCACGCATCGGCTACACCCGTCCCGACGGCGACGTCTCCGAGCGCACCGTCCGCCCCCTGGGCCTCTTCTACTGGGGAGCCGCCTGGACCCTCCTCGCCTGGTGCGAGCTGCGCCAGGACTTCCGCAGCTTCCGCCTCGACCGCATCGGCGAAGCCAAGGTCACCGAGGAGCCCTTCCAATCCGAGCCCGGCAAGACCCTGGAAGATTTCCTTGCCCGCCTCGGATCAGGAGGCGCCGCCGTCACGGCACGGCAGGCTTGAGCTGGAACAATCTCGAAGACCTGCCCGCGCAGCCCGCCCCAAGGGTCCTAACGGCCCGGACGCGCCGGCCACCGCTCTTGCAGGCCCAAGCCGCCATCCTCTACAATGCCCCTTCCGCACGGCCCTCCGTGCCCGTGCACCCATAGCTCAACTGGATAGAGCGACAGACTACGGATCTGTAGGTTGGGGGTTCGACTCCTCCTGGGTGCACCACCTAACCCTAACAATCTAAGTCATTTATGCTGGCTCGCCTTCAGCGGCCCTGGCTGTGGAGTTTGCCAGGGGCGAATGGGGGGCGAAAGGGAACGCCGCTTGAAGGCGGCGGCTCCGCGATCCCGCCAGCACGTCCGCCTGCCGGAGCAGCGGGGCCCTGTCTTGTCCTGTGGAACTCGACCGCCGGCCGCGTCGGGCCCCTGCCTCTCGCACTAGGGCCGCGCTCCATGCCGGCTCCGAGGGTCTTGGCTCGCGGCAGCGTTCCCTTCGCTTCGTACTTCGTCGCTGGGGCCAATGGCGGTGTGGAAAGCGGAGAAAGTTGGGCGTGCCTGAGTCGCAGGCTCTTCCCTTCTTGAGCCTCGTCCGGTATAGTTGGTGAAATCCTAATGCGGAGGAGGCGCCGGAATGAAACCGATCCCGGTCCGGGCGAGGACCTTCTCGGAGCTGCTACCGCCGTCGTTGCGATTTGCCAGAACCCGGCGGTTTCTCGGACGAGCGGCTACCGCCCTGTTGGGGGCGCTAAGTCTCGGCCAATCGGCGACGGCCGGCGTTGCTGGCGGCGCCACACCTGCAGTATCGCCCGCGATCGTCATCGAGAACCGAAGTAGGAAAGCAGTTATAAGCAAGCTCGTGCTACGACTCGGGAACGCTGCCGCATTCCTGCGTAGCGGACACGTCTCCCACGCCTCTCATTCGTCGCACAGCTCCCACGCTTCACATGCCTCCCACTACTCTTCAAGCGGAGGCTCAGCCACGCCGCCCTCACCCGCTCCTTCGGCGCCGCCGGAATCCTCTACTACCAACCTCGTCCAGAGCGAGCACCACGTAAGACTTACCATTACAGGCATTGACCTCAAGGCGCACAAGATCACGGGCCGGGACCCTCTCGATGCCGAGTGGGTCTTCTACTACCAACCCGATGTGGATATCCGGCTGCTCCGGCCAACGGAGCACGTGACCAAGCTGAACCACCTCTCCCGCTTTCCCTTGCACTGGAACAATAAGGTCACGATCAGGTGGAAGGACGCGGACAAGGTAGGCGAGCAGGTCTATGCCTCTGAACTCACACCAGAGGGCACAAAACCGTGACGCAAGAAACAGCGTTGCAGGCCATTACATTCGGCACCGGTGCCGCAACCCTCAGGATCGACACTTCGATTTACGCCATTCCCGTCGCGTTGAGGGCTTGTTACAAGTTCACTGATCGCGCGTACGTCTTCGTTGCTCGCGAGGGTGCGACGCGAGGAATGCTTCTGGTGACCCTCGCTGCGAAGGCGCTTGGCACGCAGCCTTCCGTCCTCATTGGCGACCTCGCCAACGAGCTAATAGATCAAAGATTACGTCAGGATATCGCCGACGAAACCGCTCCCCTACGCGAATTGATCGTGGCACAGGCGTTCGCCGAGGGTAACCTCTTCGACGTACAGCGAGATGACGGAGACTACCTCAGAGATCCTCTCGGCGTGGGCAAGCCTCGCTAGTGGAAACGCGGCTGAGCTGCCGCTCTCCAGCGACCTCTACCCACTTACGAGTGTCGAGGCCGCAGTTGCGGCCTTTGCTGGTCTCTGTCGCGTCACCGTCGTCGCTCGCACAAGATCTGCATATCGGCTAAGGCTCCAAGCTGAACCCGCGTGCGGCCATGCACCCATTGCTGTCGTCGGTTCCTTCCTGAACTATCTCCTCCAGTATACGTGGGCACCAGCAGTGCCGCCCATGAAGACGCGCGGTGTCTGAATCGCGCTTTCACCCCCTCGAACACTACCAAAGGTCATCTACGGCCTATCGGCTTTTGCCGTTCCGTTACATGCGGTGGCAAGGCGGCGAAGTGCTCCTCGTCAATGAAGCCGGCGAGCACCTTTTCATGGACCCCCTCGCTTTCGGGGAGTTCGCAGCACACCGCCTACCACCTTCCTCGCTGGTCTATGGGGACCTGAAGGCTCGGCATTTTCTTGCTGACGGACCACTTACCATCCCGCTCGAGCTGCTTGCCACAAAGGTGCGCACCAAGAGGAGTTTCCTAGATGGCTTCACCAAGCTCCACCTGTTTGTAATCACGCTGCGCTGCGACCACTCGTGTCCCTATTGCCAGGTTTCCAGAGTCAGTGGAAACAAGAAACGTTTCGACATGAGTCCCTCTATCGCCGAGCGGGCCATCGAGCTGTTGTTCCGTTCTCCTTCACCCAGTCTCAAGGTCGAGTTCCAAGGTGGGGAGCCCCTGCTTAATGTCGAGCTGCTCCGCTTTATCGTTGAACGTGTTGCAGCTCGCTGCGAGAGTGAAGGGCGAGAAGTTGAATTCGTCGTCGCCACTAACCTAGCGCTGTTGACCGACGACATACTTTCCTTTCTTGCCCAACACCGTATTCTGATTTCCACCTCGCTCGACGGTCCACAATTCCTGCACAACGCCAACCGCCCACGCCCAGGAAACGACAGTCATCAGGTAACCGCGAGAAACGTGGCGCGTGCGCGAGAGGCATTGGGCATGGACCGCGTGTCAGCGCTGATGACCACGACCGAACGTAGTCTCGACTACCCGAGGGAGATCGTCGACGAATACGTGAGGCTCGGCTTCGGTGCGATCTTTCTACGCTGGATTAGCCCTTACGGCTTCGCCGTGCGGACCGGCCTGGCGGCACGATACCAGACGGCGCAGTTCCTGGAATTCTATCGCACCGCGCTTGACCGTATTATTTGCGTCAACCGTAGCGGTGTGGCGTTCAAAGAGGTCTATGCCGAACTTCTCCTTCGCAAGATCCTCACTCCTTTCCCGACTCATTACGTCGACCTTCAATCACCTGCCGGGGCAGGCATTGGTGCGGTCGTCTATAATTACGACGGCGATGTGTATGCGTCTGACGAGGCACGAATGCTCGCGGAGATGGGGGATCGGACCTTCCGGCTTGGGAATGTGTTCCGTGACTCCTACGAGGAGATCTTTGGCGGCGACGTTTTGCGGGACCTTACGGCGGCCTCGGTCCTCGAATCACTTCCGGGTTGCACCGATTGCGCTTTCCTTCCCTATTGCGGCGGAGATCCGGTCTTCCATCACCGGACGCAGGGGGACCCCATCGGGCACCGCCCAACAAGCGCCTTCTGCGAACGTAACATGGGAATTCTTCGGCACCTGTTTGGCCTGATGCACAAGGGTGATCCGTTCACCGAAGGCCTCTTGACGTCCTGGGCCACAGGCGTGGACCCAAGGGAGTCCCGATGAGCGTCAGGCTAACGGCCCACGGTACAGCAGGACCAGGCCTGCATGAGACGGTGTTGGGCAAGGTCTGCCGGATGGCGCAACCTGCGGAACGGCGCGGGAATTACTTGTTGCTGCTCGATGAACCTTTCGCGCCCGGAGGGCCGAAACCCGACCTTTCCGGTTACGCCGGTGTAGTGGCGGGGTTCGGACTTCCCGCGACGTTGCGAGCGAGCTGCGGAGTACCTCTTGTCGACGGCGTGACGCCGCTCGACCACTTGCGAGACGAGGATGTCGTGGCGCTTCACCCCAATGGCCTCGTCCGCACCCATTTCCGGGTGGGCTCGGCACACAACTTCCTTTTCGCTACCGCACGTTGCAATAGCTACTGTCTGATGTGCTCGCAACCGCCACAGCGCGCTGACGACACTGCGCGCCTGCGTGAACACCTGCGCCTGCTTGAGCTGATCGACCCCGCAACAGAGCAGCTCGGCATCACTGGCGGCGAGCCAACGCTCCTCAAAGATGGACTCCTGCTGATTGTGCGGCGAGCGAAGGAACAACTCCCCGGCACCGCCCTCCACATCCTATCGAATGGACGACTGTTCTATTACGGGTCCTTCGCTCGTGAGTTGGCGGCTATCGGGCATCCAGATCTAATGATAGGAGTGCCGCTGTACTCCCCGCTTGATGCTGAGCACGACTACGTTGTGCAGGAGGCTGGCGCCTTCGATCAGACTGTCGTCGGTCTCCAGAATCTCGGCCGTTTCGGGGTGCCGGTGGAAATCCGCGTTGTAGTTCATCGGCAGACGTTCTCCCGCCTGCGAGAGTTAGGCGAGTTCATCTACCGGAACTTCGCATTTGTGGCCCAAGTCGTGTTCATGGGTCTTGAGCGCACCGGCTTCGCTGTGTCGAACTTCGCAGATCTTTGGATCGATCCGTGGGAGTACCGGAAGGAGCTGGGGGCTGCAACCACGTTCCTAGCCCTACGTGGCGTGGAGGTGGGGATCTACAACCTGCCCCTCTGCCTCGTTCCCCAGGAACTCTGGCGGTTCTGCCGAAGGTCCATCTCAGATTGGAAGAACGAGTATCTGCCAGTGTGCGAGACCTGCGCCGTCCGCCGCCTCTGTGGCGGGTTCTTCAGCTCGGCTCTACCAAGAGCGCTCAGCCAGCACATATTGCCTATTGTATCCGAACCGATGTCGGTAGGGGCGGTGCAAACCAGAAGTGCGGGCTAGAGACTCCGCGGTCGTTTGCGAGGCCAGCAGCCTCCCCACCGGCGCAAAGCGCAAGTCCGGCCGTGCGCTCGATCTGCTGGTCTGCGCCAGTCCACCAAAACGCGGGCAGAAACCGGCAATTTGTCGAAACCGACTTCGATCCGAACACCGCGAACTGGGAGCATCCCGGCGGCCGGCTCTTGTGGACCGAGAAGGGGAGGGGATACACTCCTATGGTCGTTGCCGGCGGTTTTACGGCTAAGGGCCTCAACCGTGGATAGAGCCGAGGAGGCTAATGAGATGGAACGTGCGAGATGGCAGCAGAAGGTAGTTGCCGACCCTGCGGTGCATCATGGGGAGCCCTGCATCAGAGGGACCCGTATTCCCGTTCGGATGATTGTCGGTAGCCTCGCCGACGGCATGACGGTCGAGCAAGTCATAGGGGAGTACCCGCAACTGGCGCCAGAGGATGTATTCAGCGCTTTGGCTTATGCCGCCGAAGTGCTGCACGAGGAGAGCCTGGTTCCGCTTCTAATTGAAGGCGGTCCTGGTGCGAATCAAGGTCGATGAGGACCTGCCGCGCGCTGCCGTGACCCTATTGCGGCAGGCTGGCTTCGATGACACTAGGTCTGTTGTGGAGCAGGAGATGGGTGGTTGGAGCGATTCCTCGGTTTGGCAGGCCGTCCAGGATGAAGGCCGGTTTTTCATCACTGCCGACAAGGGTTTCGGTGACATCCGTGTCTATCCACCGGGCGAACATGCGGGAGTTCTGCTGCTGCGTCCAGACGCCGACGGCATCCAGCCAGTGCTTGACCTCCTTCGAGGGATGCTTGAAGCCGCCGATCTTTCGTCGCTCGAGAGAACGCTCAGTGTCGCTACCGCGAAGGGCTTGAGGACTCGCCGGCTGTAGGCCCCGGTCCGGGCCGCCCGCAGGCATGGGAGCAGGACCGGGCCGGAGCGAAAGATCTATGAAGAAGGCTAAGTCCGAAGCCAACGATTGGCTACGTCCGGAGTACAGGCGCTCGGAGCTCGGAGAGATCGTCCGCGGCAAGTATGCCCGGCGCCTCGCCGAGTCGACCAACATCGTCGTTCTCGACCCCCAGGTGGCCAAGGCATTTCCCACCGACGACGCGGTGAACACGGCGCTACGGGGTCTGTTGGAGCTGGCGCGCTCCTCGGCGCGCCTGCCGCGGCGCTCGCCAAAGGGGGCGCCGAAGCGTGCCCACGGGACCTAGTGGCAACGCCCAGGCCGGGCGGAGCTGCCTCTCCGGAGAGGCCCCTCCCTCTGCGCGGGGTATGCCCAGGCAGTTCCCATCTTGGAGGCCGCGCCGCTAAGCCGTTCTGATGCTTCACTCCGCCCGCGAGTAGTTGGTCTCCGGTAGAGCCCGACGCGTCGGCAGGACAGGGCGCTCTAGCACTCTCAAAGCGTGGCGCCTAACCCTTGTCTATCCCAACCTTTGAAGCTGGAGGTGGCACATGCCGCAGGACAGTCAGGATCTCGTGATCGGCTTTCCCCTTTTCCATGACGCCGATCTGCTGGATGTCATGGCGCCACTGGAAGCGCTGGGATTCTTGCAGCGGCCAAGGGCAAGGATGACGCTCGTCGGACCCGAGGCCGGCAAGCCGGTGACGCTGAATCCAGGCGAGACGCGAGTGCTGCCGGACGCCGGATTCGAGGACTGCTCGGATCTGGACGTGATGATCGTTCCGGGCGGCATGGGTCTGGTGAAAGCCCTCGGCGACCAGCGCTACGTCACCTTCCTTCGCAAGCATGCGCGCGAGGCCCGATATGTCGTGGGAGTCTGTGCCGGCGCCTTGGGACTGGCTTGCGTCGGACTCCTGAACGGTCATGTAGCCACGACGCACTGGGCCTTCCTCGGCGTTCTCGGCCTCTTTCCGGAGATCACCGTCGCGCCGGGCTACCCGCGTTACGTGATCAGCGGCAACCGCATGACGACCGGCGGCGTCACCTCGGGACTGGACATGGCGATTGCTCTCTGCGCGCTGCTGGGCGGCGACGACGAGGCCAGGCAGGTGGAGCTTCTTCTCCAGTATGCCCCGCGCCCTCCCTACGGCGCCGGCGATCCAAGCGTCGCCGACCCGACCACCTGGGCCCATGCCTCTCTCCGCCTGGAAACCCTGCGCACGGACCGCGCGGCCTTCGTCCGCAAGCTCCTCGGCCTGAAGCCCATTCCCCCGAGTCTCCCGGCCGAAAGCGACTGACTTCGGCGACCCGGACCATTCAGAGATGCAACCCGGCCCCTCTCCCGAAGGAAAGGGGCTCGAGGAAAGAGGGTGTGGAGAGTAGGGGGTGCCGCAGCGAAGCGCTTAGGCGTGGATAAACCGGGTAGTGTTCAAGTGCGCGACCGGTGAAATTGGGTATCCCCCTGCGAGCTCCTTGATCTGGTGTGATCCCAGGGGGAGCAGGGTCTCTTTGTTGATCCTCAACTTCTTCAAGTCGGTCTTCTGCTTCTTCATCGTCGGTTCTCCTTTCCCCGACCGCTCTTGGTGGCCAGGAATGAACGTTCACCTAAGCATGAAGGTGCGCGAGGCCACGGAAATAGCGCCCGGGGTTCTCGCAGGATGCGTTTCAGGATAGGGGCTCCAGGCGGAGAGGAGAGAGCAGAAGAAGCCGGTCCCACAGGGGATCGACGCCGGTCGCGGCGCCCAGCAGGACGAGGCCGATGCCGCTGGCGCCTCCCAGGAAGCTCAAGTCCGCACCGCGCGGTTGGCCCGCTGGATCCACCGGCGAGAACCCGCCGACGCCCATCCCGGGCGCGCGCATTTCCAGGAGGCGAAAGATCTCCCGGCGGGCAGCGCGCCGGAACACCGGCCGGCCCGTCTGCTGGTAGAGGCGCGCGAAGATCTGCGCGTAGCCCGCCGGTCCGAAGCCGATGCCGGGATGGCGCGCCGGCAGCTTGTCCATGCGCGCGGCCTCCCGTGCGGCCACCGAGAGGGCTTCCTCAAGGAGGTCCGCGTCTCCGAGCGCGCGGGCGGCGTGGGCAAGCGCTGCGGCAATGCCCGCATCCGCGTAGGCCCACCCCGGGTCGAGGCCCTGAGCTACCGGCGGCCGCCCTGGAGCGACCGCCCAAGGAAAGGTGCGCGGCCCGCCGTCCGGCAGGCGCTGTCGGCGCAGCCAGTGGGCCGCGTCGAGCAGCAGCGGGCGAGCCGTGTCGCGTTCGATCCCCTCCTCCATGGCGCCGGCCAGGAAGGCGATCACGCCCGCGACGCCGTGCGCGAGCCCCAGGTTGAAATGGCCCTCGGGGAACCAATTCCGGTCCCCGCTCTGCGGAGGGGTATGCCAGGCAAGACCCTCGGCGGCGACCAGGTTGCGTGCCGCCAACCGCTGGACGGCCCTCTCCACCAGTGGGCGGCTTCCGGATTCGAAGCCGTACACCCCCAGCCCGAGGAGCCCGTCGAGCAGATCGTACGGCTCAGCGATGTTCCCGGGGCCCTGCAGGTACCCAAGCAACTCTTCGTCGAGGGCCTGCGTGGCGTCCGCGGCGCCCTCGACCCCGAGCACCCTCGCCGCGTGATGGAGGATCCAGGCAAGTCCGGCGGCGCCGCGATGGAGGCTCATCGGCAGCCGCTTGCCGCCGCCGGCGAGGTCGATGGCGGCGTCGAGCAGGGTCTGCGCCGCCAGGGCGTCGCCGGTCTCGCCCCTGGCTCGCGCCAGGTAGGTCAGGCACAGAGCTGAGGACGCCAGGTCCCAGACCGATGCGGAGCTCTGCGGCGGCGGGAGGAGCGTGCGGAGATCGCTGACGATAGCGTCGACCGCCGTCAGGGCCCGCCGGCGATCCTGCCAGGCGAGAAGAGGACGCCACGAGGACGACCCGCGCACCCGCCGGGCAGGCACGTCCTTCTTCATCTCGGGCCTCTCTCGTGGGCAGCGCCCAGGTTCGTACTGCTGGGATCCAACGCGCCTACAAGGAATAGGTGCCGAGTTGGGGTGAAAGGGGCCGGGCCGCGCCGCAGGAGGGCATGCGCGGGCGGCGCGGCTAGCCGCCCGCGTGGGGCACTCAAGCGGCCCGTATACGAAGCGGGTAGGAGGTCAGAGTGTGCAGTTCGAGCACCCGCTTTGACACGTGCGGCAAGCCGTGAGGTCGCAGCTCGTCGTCGCGCCGCCATCGACCTCGTTCAGGAGGTCCTTGTCCAGGTGACGCAGAGTCTCTTTGGCGAGCGAGAGGCGCTTGACTGGTTTCTTCATCGTTCTCTCCTCAGAATGGCTCCCGGGCGATCACGACCGAGCTTCCACCGGCGCGGCAGCGGCGCGGCTGCGAGTCGACCGCAGGAGCACAATGGTCACTTAGACGCTATCACGATAATGGGACCTGGTGGCTCGTGATCCGGGGCGCCGGCACGCTCCGCCCCTCGCGGCGCACTCCTCCAGGTAGGGGGGCGCGGCCATCGCGCCCAGGAGGTGACGATGAACAAGAAGAAGAAGCCGCAGCCCCGCCTTGTCTTGAGCCGGGAAACGATGCGCCAGCTGAACCAGCGCGAGCTGAACGCGGCCAACGGCGCTCTCGGCTCGTACCGGAGCTGCAACTTGCCGTACACCGACTGCCCGCTCTGTGATCCGGGCCCGTAAGGGTGCTCGACTGACAGGCGGCGACGGCGCGCTGGCTGAAGCCGCCGCCGGGATCGGACCGGCCACCGGGCGGTGTCGCGGGTTAGGCCGCCTCTCGGGGCGGCCGGTCAGGGCGTCAGCAGGTGGGCTTGGTCGAGCAGGTGTAGGTGTGGCAGATGTTACCGGTAGAGTAGTTGTACCCACCAGGCACGGCTCCCAGCGCCGCGGCGTCGAGACGGCGCACGGTCTCGCGATCGAGAACGATCCTCTTCTGCTGCTTCTTCATGTATGTCTCCCTTGCGCTGTGCGCATTGGTCGAAGGCTGCACACCTTCTCCTAGTAAGGTGAGGTGCGCGCGCCTGGCGGAGACACGGCAGGTCGGGCTTTGGTTCTGCGGCGTTGCGGAGGTAAGCTCGGCGCATCCGGAGCCGCATGCGCGACGCAATGAGGGAGGGCGATATGCCGCGGGTTTGCCGTCTGGTGATGACCGTCCTGGGCTTCGCGATGCCGTGGGTTGCGGGAGCTGCGGCCGGGGCGCCGGCACACACGGGGGCCGCGAAGGCGGCGGCTGGCCTGGATGTGAGGCTGTCGCTGGCAGAAAACGAGTGGAACCTCGAGCTCCTGCCGGCGAACCCCGGCGCGGTAGGCGAGGTGCGCTACCGGCAGGCCGACTCCGGGGACGCCGCCTGGCACCGGGTCGACGAGTGCAACTGCGCCAGGCTCGGCGCCCTGGCTCCCGGCCGGCACCGCGTGGAGATCGCGGTGGCCGGCAAGGCAGGCGGCACTGCGGAGGCGACCTACACCTTCTCGTTCGATCCGGATAAAGAGGTCGTACTTCTCGCCAAGGACAACCTGGCGAGGAGCCATCACTGGGTCTCCTTCGACGATCGGCCACGCTACAGCTGGTCGCTGAGTTTCGTCCAGCCGGTGACCTTGCGCGACGCGCTCCGGGAGGTGCGTTGGTCGCTCGACGGCTGCACCCTCGACCGGCGCTTCCCGCTGGGAGAGCCCTCTCCACCGGGGAACTACGCCCTCCCGCACGCCATCGGTCACGACCAGAAGCTCGCCGAGCGCGTGCCGGTGAGCGCCAGGTTCGTCTGCGTGCAGCTGGTCTTTCGCGACGGCTCGACGAGCGAGGAGCGGCGTATCTATCGGGACCGGCCGTTCCCGCCGCCGCCGGAGCCCGCCGAGAGTGTGCCGGCGACCGCCGCCGCAGCCCCGGCGATGCCGGCGACCCCGTCGACAGCGGTGGCCACGGCGGCCGTGGCGCCTGCAGACGCCGCGGCGAAGTCCGCGCGCGCGGCGGCGGGCGTTCCGCCCCCAGCGGCCGTGAGGCTCGACCCACAGCGCTCGAACGGGGGCTGGCTGCTCAGGTTCGAGACCCCCAGGACGCGGGACCTGCGCGAGATCCACTATCGGCTGGACGAGGCTGCGGAGTGGCAGACGACCGGTACCAGCGCCAAGGTCAACCTCGACCGCCAGGAGCGCTTGCCGCGCACCTTGGTGAGCGTCGACCCGCGCTGGGTCACGCCCGGGCGCCATCGC
>Ga0209524_1000063_pt1 | contig 11400 bp, 11 predicted proteins | sample JacPinW_OM1H0_M1_FD_187956 | JGI IMG/M metagenome (GOLD analysis project Ga0209524, IMG submission 187956) | Forest soil microbial communities from Algoma, Ontario, Canada - Jack Pine, Ontario site 1_JW_OM1H0_M1 (SPAdes) (version 2) | ecosystem: Environmental > Terrestrial > Soil > Boreal... | reverse complement strand
GGGCCGCCGGCGGCGCGCGAGATCTCGTCGAAACGCGGGCAAGGGGGCTGGCTCATTGCTTCTCCTCGGGGGCGAGGCCGGCGGCGCGCAGCAGGCCGGCCAGGCACCGGCGGGCCCGGAACAGCAGCACGCGGATGCTCGCCGGGCCCAGGCCGGTGATCGCGGCGATGTCCGCGTGGCTGCCTCCCTCGACGTGCGCGAGCCACAGGATCCCCGGCAGGGATTGGAGCCGCGCGGCTGCATCTCCCAGGGCTCGGCGAGCGAGCACATCTTCGACAGCAGGGCGACAACGCGGTTGGCCCGGACCGGATGGGCTACCAGGTCGCTGTGCAGCCGGGCGACGTCGGCCGGGGAGATGGCGGCGAGCTTGAGCGAGGCGAACGCCGACCTGGCCCGCGGACTTGGGCTTGGCCGGTAACGAGGGGACCTATCCCTGCACCCGAGGGCACCTGGCCGGCGGAAGCTTCCCCGGCACAGCCTGCAAAGGCCCCGCAGGACCGGCCGGGGAAGCTGCCGGCGGCCAAGGGCTCAGTCAGCTCGCGCCGCGGCTTCGAGCCGGCGGCTGGCCGCGCGATGCGCCCGAAACCCTCAACAACCAGAGCGGGACGGCAAAGCGTCTGACAGCATTTTCGGTCATGTCCCTGCCGGCCCAAACGAGAGGTTATACTCAACAGAACGCATTACCACTCTGTTAATGCACCGGACTGTGACGTTGCCTTCCGCGACGGGCCTTCCGAAGAGCGCGATGTTCGGCACGATCTTCGACTTTTCCTGGGCCACAAGCTCCTTAATCCTCCGATGCGACATCCCGTATGTAGTCTCAAATGGCATCGCACCGGTACGAAGAAGGCTAAAGTACGAGGGATACACTAAGCCATCACAGCCGGCCTCGCGCGCGGCCATAGCAATCGCTCCCGCGATTTCGTAGGAATGCTTGCCGGCTAGGAAGAGCATGTGGACCGTTAGGTCCAGGCTCGTAAACTCATTGCAGTGTTCTTCCTGCAGCAACTCAGTGAGGTCTAGAAGTGTCAGAGTCCTCACGGGATCGAGTGTCGCGACAAATAGCTCGTCTTCTGCACTGACTCGGCATTCGTGTATGCAGACTTGTAGGTCCCGCGAACCGTACAAAACCGGAAGCGTCGGTGAGTGGAGACGCCCGCCCCCGGCTACGCCAGGAGGTGGGCTGTCGTACTCAGCTGGATCGGCTGCATTCTTCGGATCTCTCCGGACTCTGTAGAAGGTCTGTTCGGGCGACAATGACACTTTAGGGTAGGTTGCCAAAATACGCTTGACTATCTCAGTGCGTGACATCGGTTCCTGAAGAGCCTTCAGAGGTTCTATCTCGCCAAACATCCAGGAGCGGGGTCCATAGTTGAAAAATCCGACTCCGAGTGCGCTCTCAATTAAACGAAGGTCCGGCTCAAGCCATGGAGCAACGGCGATACCAGTTTTCTGATGCTTGTTGAAGACAATGTCAGGCGCTGCGCCATAGGCGAATCTTCTAATGGTTCCGCGGATGAAGAAGCTGCGGGCGAGATTCTCTACTCGGCTCCTGTCTAATTTCCGTCCGATCAGGGACTGACAATTCGGGCAGGGTGCCCCTTGCTCAATGCCCACATGCGATGCATCAAGCCTCAGTCCCTCATCCCTGAAGCAGCTGGAACAAAGAATGATCTCGGCTACCTCTAGGTTGTCAACCGTCGAGGCAGCGTTGAAAGCTGCCTCGAAGCTAATAATCATGGATAGAGCCTTTGAGGAACGGCGACTTGGTTCTTGATTGCTATCCGGCGCCTGCCCGGAGCTCAAGGAAGTTCCTTGAGTAATGTCTGGAAAGAGAGCCTTCATGTCCTCGGTTGCTCTCCGCATTCGCTCCTCTGCGACCTCCAAGGCAAGCGAAATCTGACCCTTCTCAATGTCACTCTCGACGCCCTTCCCTTGATCACGCTCACCCATCCTGTAAATAGCCAGGGGAAGACTGTGCGCATGCGCCGCAAGAAACTGGTATATTCCCAGGAATTGGTGAACGACCTCGACCTTCATCCTTTCAAGGATCTGCTCTTGACTGAGAAAGAGCACTCGCTCACCCTTTAGCCAATGCTCCTGTTGTTGGTCTGACAGTGCGCGGAATCGCGGAAGGGAAGCGAGTGTTTCACGTAGCGCACTGGCTTGTTCCTCGAACCCAACCAACGACTCGCCTGGTTCTAGATTGCGAAACATTTGTATTCGTGAAATGCAATCGTGAAGTTGAAACAGAGTTAAGCGGAAACGCCATTCATTCTCGTCAATGTCGTCGACGCACAGATAGAAGAACAGGAGGCTGGTATCAACCACGTTGCAAGCAAGCGAAGCTACGGAGCTACAATCAAAATGCTCGAGGGGTCTTGCAGCGAACCTGCTCCGCGGCACCAACGTCATCAGGCTAACGCTCGAGGTGCAAAGGCGAGTGAAGAGAACAGTGGCCCACCATGGTCTAGGCTCGGTCTTGCGACCAGCGGCTGCTTGAGAGACCTTTATCGCCTTTGTAAGCGTACCCTCGTAGTTACGGAGGCATTCCAGGTAACGCTGAGCGATAGCCGAGGTCGGCAATTGTAGACGCTCCTTAGTAGGCAGGTGCAGGTGCCCGGCTGATCACTCGCCGGCCATGTGGCAGGCGATCTCTACGAGGCGGGCCGAAAGGAAGTACCCATGCTGGACCATGGCTTCAAGGAGCGGCCGAATCGTGGGCACCAGGCCTGCCCTTTTGGCCTCGACGAGCACGCCGGCGGTGCCCCGCACTTTCAGGCCGTAGACCTGGGTGGCGATGCGACGAGCGCGGCGCTCATCGATCAGTACCAGCGGCGCACGCAGACGCGCGGCGACTCTGAGCACTGCGCTCTCGCCAGTGCCGAGCTCCGCGGCAAGAAGCGCGTCAGTATCGCCGGGTGGCGGAACGACCTCCAGCCAATGCGCGGAGCCGATCTCGATCGCACCCTCCCGCCCGGCGCCGGATCGCACGATCTCTTCGATGACGGGCTCCGGCACGAGGATGCGAAGATAGAGCGCGCGGAGGAGAGGGAGCTGAGCGACACCCGCGAGGGCGATCAGCGGTCCGGCATTGCAGACGACAGGCCCCTCGTTCAAGCCGTGAACTCTCGCTCGCGCTCGGCGTCGTCCAAGTCAGCTACCGGCACGCCGGAGCGACCGGCGAGCAGGAGGAAGTCGACCCGGTTCATGCCGCACATCTCGGCCGCTTTCCCGGAGGACAGGCGACCGAGCTCGAAAAGCTTGAGCGCGAGCAGGAACTTTGCTTCGCGCACGAATTCCTCCTGTGACTGCCCGGTACTGAGGAGGACGCTCTCGGGAAGGTCGATTTGGATCGTGCTCATCGTCTGCCACCCCCGCGCCTATCCTACCTCGTCGGCTGCCGGCCGACCGAGCGCGTGCCGCGAAGGACCGTGCCACGGACCGCGCCAGCCTTGTCGCGCGCATGGCCTGCGAACAGGGTACTGCAGGGCGGCCCTGCGGCCGCCCCACCAGCCTCCCGTGAGTCCTACCATCCTCCCTGCGCCTTGAGCGAGACCCAGCGCCCGATGGCCCCAAACTTGCGGGGTTCTGCGTGGTGCGCCCTAGAGGATTCGAACCTCTGACCTACAGCTCCGGAGGCTGTCGCTCTATCCAGCTGAGCTAAGGGCGCTTGGTGGGGTGTGGCGCTTTCAAAGGGGGGGTTGGCCTGCCTGGAGGGATTCGAACCCCCGACCCGCGGCTTAGAAGGCCGCCGCTCTATCCAACTGAGCTACAGGCAGCGACTCGGCTCGGCCAGGGAACCACCTCGGGTCGCCGTCAGGTAATCGGGGCGCCCAGATTTGAACTGGGGACCCCCTGCGCCCAAGGCAGGTGCGCTACCAGGCTGCGCTACGCCCCGACGGAAACGCGCATCGCAGTCTAAGGCAGCGCGTCGAGCCGTGTCAATTATAGGACGGACTGAGCGGACCGCGCGGACCCGGACCTCGCGAAGTCCCGGCGCTGCGACTGCGAACCGAGCTCTCTCAGGCGAAGATGCGCGGGGGCTCGAGCGCCGGCGGGACCTCTTCGCTGGCGTGGACGGCGCCGTCGACGTCCAAGTAGCGGCCCTGGCCGAGGTCGAGGAGGCAGCGGTTGCGGCCGCTGCGCTTGGCTTCGTAGAGGGCTTCGTCGGCGAAGAGGAGAAGCTCGGCGGCGGTCTTGATGTAGAGCTCGGGGAAGCAGGCGACGCCGGCGCTCAGGGTCAGCGGCACCCGCCGGCCCTCGACGCGGAAGTCGAGCTCTGCGACGCGGGCGCGGAGGCGCTCGGCGGCGAGGAGGGCGGCCTCGCCGGCGGTGTCGGCGAGCAGCAGCACGAACTCCTCACCGCCGTAGCGGCAGCAGAGGTCGGTCTCGCGCCGCTCTTCCCGCAGCACGCCGGCCACCGCCACCAGGGCGGCGTCGCCGGCGGAGTGGCCGTGGGTGTCGTTGATGCGCTTGAAGTGGTCGAGGTCGCAGAGGATGACGGACATCACGCCGCCCTCCTCGATCGAGCGGGCGTGCGCCTCGTGCATGCGCTGCTCGAGCACCCGCCGGACGGCGACGCCGGTCAGGGGATCCTCGCGGGCCTCGCGGTCGACCAGGCAGCGCCGCACCGAGGCGGTCATCTGGGGCAGCAGCCGGTCGAGCATCACCAGGGCCTGCGGCTCGACCAGGCGCGGATCGCACCACAGCCGCAGCCGGGCCAGCACGCGCCCTTCGTCGCGCAGCTGGCGCTCCAGCAGCTGCCAGCTGGTGCGGCGGTGGAAGCCGGGAAGCGCGGGCGGATACCGGTCCGGCTCGGGCACGCCCTCCTGCAGCTCGTGCAGCGGGCCGGCCCACCAGCTCCTGAACTCGCTGCCCGGGGTCAGGGTCTCGAACTGGAACCACTGGAACTTGACCACCTCGCACTCGGCGAGGATGCGCTCGGCGACGCCCACCATCTCCTGCTCGGGCGTGATCATGCGGGTGCCGGCACGGCGCAGGCGCTCGAGATCGCCGGCGCGACGCCGCGCCTTGGCCAGCAGGACGCCGTTGCGCCCGGCCTCGACCGCCGCCAGCACCAGCGCGGCCAGCACCACTCCGGCGGTCCCCCAGCCGGCGCCCGCGCCGGCGAGAGCCAGGCCGGCGCCGGCGATCCAGCCGGCGAGATCGGTCACCAGCGGCAGCGCCACTCGTGGCCGCAGGCCCTGCTCGGGACGGCGGATCTTCTGCTCCGCCAGCAGCAGCCCGAGCCACACCACGAGGTAGGCGGCAGCCGCGGCGGCCACGCGCGCCGGCAGCTGGGCCCCGGTCCGCAGGCGTGGCAGCCAGGCCCAGATCGCCCCGCCCGCCAGCGCCGAGCAGCCCGCCATGCCCGCGGCTTCGAGCGCCCGCAGCAGCTTGCGCCGCTCCGGCAGCGGCACGACGCCGACCGAGCGCACCATGCGCCAGCCGATCTCGGCCAACAGCAGGGAGGAGGCGGCGAGGCCCGCGGCGGTGACCGCGCCGAACAGCAGCACGGCCGGCGCCACGACGGCGGCGCCGAGGCCGAGGGTGGTGCGGTTGAAGGGACGGTGGAAGGCGCCCGCGGCGCCCGCGGCGAGCAGCGCCAGGAACCACCAGGGGCCGCCGAAGCTGGTCCAGGAGCCGCCGAGCAGGTCGAGATCCGCCAGCGTCTCGGACCGCCCGGCGACCGCCATCGCCACCACCGCCCCGAGAGTCGGGAGCAGGGACGCCCAGAGGTCCCTTGACGATGGCGAGCGCTTCATCGAGGCGGTCGGCTCAGTGACCTTCCGCGCCGCTGGCCGCGATCACTCCGCAGGCCAACCGCCCGCCGGCGTTGCCGGTGGGCTGGGTGGTGCAGTCGTCGGGCGCGGCGTGCAGGATGACCGCCCTGCCCACGACCGAGCTCGCTCCGGAGAGCGACAGGGCCGAGGTGGTGACGTCCACGTGGCCGGTGCCGTCGGCATTGATCACGATGTTCCCGAGGTCGCCGGCATGATGACTGGCCGCGTCCGGACATGCGTGCGGCGTCCCGGCCGGGTTGAAATGCCCGCCGGCGGAGGCGAAGTCCTTGCCGGGGTCGCGCTCGCACTTGCCGTTCTCGTGGACGTGGAAGCCGTGATTGCCGGGCGGGGAGACGCCGGTGACGTCCGCCACCACCCGGACCTGGCTGCCGGCCTGGTAGAAGATCACCCTGCCGGAGAACCCCGGGGTGTCCTTGGCCGGCTGCAGGGCGGCCTGGGCGCTCGCCGGAGCGCCGGCCGGCACTGCCGCTGTCGGCGCTGCCGCTGCCGGCGCCGCCGCCGCCGCGGCCGTGGACCCGCCGGCCTGCGCCGCCGCGATCTCCTCCGGCTTCATCGGCTCGTCGGAGATCTTCACCGGCGGCTTGGCGCCTGCCGGTGCGGTGGCGGTGCCCGCCGTGGTGGTCGTGGTGGACGTGGCGCAGGACGAGATGGAGAGAACGAGCAGCGCCGACGCGGCGCCCGCGGCCCAATCGATGCGTGCTTGCTTCATGAGAGACCCTCCTCCTCAAGAGAGCACTGCACTTGGCGAATCATCCTGCCGTGGCGTTGGGCCTCAGCTCCAGCCTCACGTCCGCCAGGCGGCGGGAGATCTGGATTTCCACTGGCGTGGCCGCCTGGTCCTTGGCCAGCCAGAAGTCGACCTTGGCGGTCCATTTCCGCCGCTCGGGCAGGTCCCTGCCGCGGATGGCGTAATGGCGGGTCTCGATCTTCCGGTTCGAGATCGTGCGGACCTCGTCGCCCATCGGCAGCACGGTCACCGGATAGATCTTGCCGTCCGACCAGATCTCCATGTCGCGCGGCTTCTGGAACGGCTCGTGGCGGATGGTGTAGATGGCGCAGGAGATGTCGAAGACCCCTTTCTGCTCGATCTCGTCGCTCGTGGACTTGGAACGCCCGCGCCAGAAAAAGGAGCTCCAGGCGCGGATGGGCTGCAGCGTCTTCGGGTCGATCTCGGAGCCATAGCGCCAAAACTCGCCCTGCTTGCTCTGCGGCGAGGTGATCAGCAGCTCGCCTCTCAGGTGTCCGTCCTTCTGCAACTTGAACGCCAGCTCGCCGTCGCCCTGCTGCGGGAAGAACAGGCCGAGGATGGTGCCGACCACGTTGCCCAGGCGCCAGTGATAGTGGAAGTCCTCGTCCTCGCTCTGCTGGGCGCCGGCGCGAGAGCCCGGCCACAGGAGGAGAAGGAGGCACATCAGGCCCGCGGCCGCGACCAGCTTACGGGGATAAGGGCTCATGGCAGGGGTGCCGGCCCGCCGGTCGTGCCCGGGCGTGCCGCGCGAGAGGGTCAACTATGCCACAGCCCCGCCCGCCGGGACAGCGGCGGCGGATCGGGTCGCGGGTCAGGGTCCTGGCGAGGGTGCGAATCAGGTGGACGTCGCGGGAGGCTGCGGCGACACCGCCAGGCGCAGGCGCGCCAGCGACCTCAGGGTCAGCTTGCGGATGCTCGCGGGGCAGTAGCCGAGCCGGTTGGCCACCTCTTCGGTGGTCAGCCCAAGGCCAAAGCGCAGCCACAGCACCGCCCGGTGCCTCGCCGAGAGGGTCTCGAAGACGGTCTCGAGATCCCAGAACAGCACCGCCCGGTCCTGCGGCGCCGGCTGCGGCCGGGAGAGGATGTCGAGCAGGGCCGAGTCGACAGCTTCGAGCACGCTCGACCGGCGGTCTCGCCAGTAACGCGCGCAGCGGTGGCGCAGCGTGCCGATCACCCAGGCTTCCTTGTTGTCGATCGACTCCCACTTGCTCAGCACCGCGAGGAAGGCCTCCTGCAGCACGTCCTCGGCGTCGTGCGGCGGGATGCCGTAACCGCGCAGGATGCGCTTCAGCCGCGGGCGGAGCCTCTCGACGAGCGGCTCGAGCTCCGTGGCGACGGCAAGGCTGGACAAGGAGTTCATGGCCGGTGCGGCGGGTCACAGGCCGCCCGCGCCACGGGCGACCCCGGCCCTGTCCCACACCTGCTATCTTATCACTGAAATACGCGACACCGGTGTCCGAACCGTGATACTTCGAGCCCGAATCAGAACATTCCGAGCTGAAGGCGTGCCGCTTCCGACATCATCGACGGATTCCAGACCGGATCCCACACCACCTCGACCTCCGCCCCGGCAACCCCGGGCACGGTCTCGACCTTGTCCTTCACCTCTCCCGGCAGCGTGCCCGCGACCGGACAGCCGGGTGAGGTCAAGGTCATCTTGATCTGCACCCGCCCGCCGGGCTCGACGTTGAGGTCGTAGATCAGTCCCATCTCGTAGATGTTGACCGGGATCTCCGGGTCGTAGACGGTCTTCAGCGCCTCGACGATGCCGTCCTCGATGCTCGGCTCGGCGCCGCCCGCCTCGGTGGAGGTCGGCGGAGCGTTCTCCAGCGGGGCGTTCTCAAGCGGAGCGCTCTCCAAAGGTGCGCTCTCCACGGGTGCTTTCGATTCTGTCGTCATGACGTCTCCTTCGAGCCTGGCGGCGGCTCGGGCTCCGACTGCGCCGCCGCCACTCCGGACTGCAGCGCCGATTGCAGGGCATGCCAGGCCAGGGTGGCGCACTTGACCCGCATCGGATACTCGCCCACCCCGGCGAAGGCCGCGAGCTTGCCCAGCTCGAGTGCCCCGCCACCGGCGGAGCTGCCCGCGGCCTCTGCCCTGGCCTCGCCGCCGAAGCCGGCGCGGGTGGAGCCGCCGCCGGCGGGCGCGCCGGTGACCAGGGCGTGGAAGCTTGCGAAGAGGCGCCGCGTCTCCTCGAGCGATTTGCCGCGCAGCGCCTCGGTCATCATCGACGCCGAGGCGGTCGAGATGGCGCAGCCGACGCCCTCGAAGGCGATCTCCTCGATCCTCCCCTTCTCGACCCGCAGGTAGACCTCCACGCGGTCGCCGCAGAGAGGGTTGTAGCCGACGGCGCTGTGGCTCGCGCCGGGCAGGCGGCCGAAATTGCGCGGCCGCCGGTTGTGGTCGAGGATGACCTCGCCGTAGAGGTCCTGCAACTCGCCGAAGCCGCCGCTCACGCGAACACCTCCCGCACCCGCTCGACCGCCGCCGCCAGGGCGTCCACCTCGTCGAGGGTATTGTAGAGGCCGAACGAGGCGCGGGTGGTGGCGGGAACCTCGAGCACCTCCATCAGCGGCTGGGCGCAGTGATGGCCGGCGCGCACCGCGATGCCAAGGCCGTCGAGCACGGTGCCGACATCGTGCGGGTGAACGCCTTCGACCAGGAACGACAGCAGGCCGGCGCGCTCGCGCGCCGATCCCACCAGCTGCACGCCCGGGATGGCGCTCAGGCGCTCGGCCGCCCATTGCAGCAGCCGGCCTTCCCAGACGGCGACCGCGTTCAGCCCCAGGGTCGTCAGGTAGTCGAGGGCGGCGGCGAGCCCGATGGCGCCCTCGATGTTGGGAGTTCCCGCCTCGAAGCGCTGCGGCGGCGGCGCATAGGTGGTGCCCTCGAAGCGCACCTGCTCGATCATGCCGCCGCCACCCTGCCAGGGCGGCATCGCGGCCAGCAGCTCGGCGCGGCCGTAGAGCGCCCCGATGCCGCTGGGACCGTAGACCTTGTGCCCGGAGAAGGCGTAGAAGTCGCAGCCGAGCATGGCGACGTCGACCGTCAGGTGGGGCGCCGCCTGGGCGCCGTCCACCACCAGCACCGCCCCGCACCGATGCACCAGGTCGGCGATCTCGGCGACCGGGTTGATGGTGCCCAGCACGTTGGAGACGTGCGCCACCGCGACGATGCGGGTGCGCGGCGACAGCAGGCGGCGGAGCGCCGCCAGGTCGAGCTCGCCGCGGCGGTCGATGGGCACGACGCGCAAGTTGGCGCCGCGGTCCTCGCAGAGGAGCTGCCAGGGCACCAGGTTGGAATGATGCTCCATGGCGGTCACCAGCACCTCGTCGCCGGCCGCCAGGCCGGTGCGCCGTCCCCGCCCGTAGCTGTGGGCGACGAGGTTGATCGCCTCGGTGGTGCCGCTCACGAAGACGATCTCCTCGGCGGCGGCCGCGCCGACGAAGGCCCGCACCGTCTCGCGCGCCCGCTCGCGGGCGGTGGTCGCCAGCTGCGCCAGCCGGTGCACGCCACGGCCGACGTTGGCGTAGTAGTCGCGGTAGCAGCCGGCGATCGCCTCGAGCACGGCGCGCGGCTTCTGGCTCGAGGCGGCGTTGTCGAGATAGATCAGCGGCCGCCCATGGATCGTCTGGGCCAGCAGCGGAAAGTCAGCCCTCACCCGCTCCAGGTCGTAGCTGGGAGCGGCGGCGCCGGCGGCACTCGCTGCCGCCGCGCCCCCGGCGGCGGCCTGGGCGGGGGCGGAGGTGGTGGGCTGGGACATCAGACCGCCTGCCTGACCACCTCGCCCTGGGGCAGCCGGGCGAACAGGTACTCTTCGAGGTCGTGACGCACCGCTTCGACCTTGATGCGCGCGACGATGTCGGAGGCGAAGGCATAGGTCAGCAGGCTGCGTGCCGCGGCCTCGCCGATGCCACGCGAACGCAGGTAGAACACGGCGTCGGCGTCGAGCTGTCCGACGGTAGAACCGTGGGTGCAACGGACGTCGTCGGCGAAGATCTCCAGCCGCGGGTTGGAGTTGGCGATGGCGTCGGCCGACAGCAGCAGGTTGCGGTTGGACTGCTTGGCGTCGGTCTTCTGCGCCCCTGGATGCACGTGGATGAGGCCGTTGAAGACCGTCCGCGCCTTGCCGTCGAGGATGCCCTTGTAGAGCTCGTGGCTGGCGCAGTGGGGCTTGGCGTGCTCGACGCGCATGTGGTTGTCGACCAGCTGCCGGCCGTCCGCGAGATAGAGGCCGTTGAGGATGCAGTCGATGCCCTCGCCGTCGAGCAGGGCGTTGACGTCGTTGCGCACCAGCCCGCCGCCGAGCGAGATGGAGTGCGAGGAGATCACGCTCGCTCGGTCGCCGTAGACCTGCAGGGTGGCCAGGTGGTAGGCCTCCCGGCTCTCGCGCTGCACCTTGTAGTGGTCGACCACCGCGCCGGGGCCGGCGACGAGCTCGGTGACGCCGCAGGTGAAGTAAGCGCCTTCGCCGGCGTAGGTCTCGACCACCGTCAGCTGGCTCCCCTCGCCGGCCACGATCAGGTTGCGCGGATAGGAGACGGTCGCCGGCGCCGGCACCGCGGGCTTCGCCGCCGCCACGGCACGCGCGCCCGCGCCCGCGCCACCATGGCGGGACCGCCGGACCGGCGCCACCGGGAACGGGGTGGAGAGGTACAAGAGGTGAACGGGCCGCTCGAGCACCGCGCCGCGCGGCAGCAGCACCACGGCGCCGTCGTGCAGGAAGGCGGTGTTGAGGGCGACGAACGGCTGGTCCTGGAACGAGGTGTGCCGGCCGAGCCAGGGCGTGACCCGCCGGGGCTCGCGCGCCAGCACGGCGGCGAGGCTCGTCACCTCGATGCCGGG
>Ga0209524_1000062_pt1 | contig 11549 bp, 10 predicted proteins | sample JacPinW_OM1H0_M1_FD_187956 | JGI IMG/M metagenome (GOLD analysis project Ga0209524, IMG submission 187956) | Forest soil microbial communities from Algoma, Ontario, Canada - Jack Pine, Ontario site 1_JW_OM1H0_M1 (SPAdes) (version 2) | ecosystem: Environmental > Terrestrial > Soil > Boreal... | reverse complement strand
AATTCATTGTCGGCCAGCGTCCCGGTCACACTTTACAAAGTACAGCATTAGTTCACGAGGCTTACCTTCGTTTGGTGGACTGTGATTCGGTGCACTGGCAGAACCGCGCGCAGTTCTTTGCTTTGGCCGCAAAGTTGATGAGACAAGTCCTGGTGGATCACTCCCGGGCGCGAAATGCCGCCAAACGCGACGGCGGTATCCGGCTCACCTTGCAGGATGCGCTCTCACTCAGTAAGAAGCGCGGGGTGGACCTGATCGCCTTGGAGGACGCCCTAAACGAACTGGCCGAACTGGATGCTCAGCAGAGCCAAATCGTCGAATTGCGCTTCTTCGGCGGACTGTCCATCGAGGAGACGGCCGAGGTCCTCGGCTCCTCCGCCGCGACCGTCAAGCGGGATTGGCGGGCGGCGCGCGCCTTCCTCGCCGCGGCGCTCGGTTCGCCGCCGTGACCCCGGCCGACGACGACTTGCCGTGGGCCAGGGCGCTCGATCTCTTCCAGTCGGTGGTCGAGCTCCCGCCGGCCGAGCGCTCCGCTCGCCTCGAGGCCGCCTGCACCGGCAATGAGGATCTCCGCCGGCGGGTCGAAGGCCTGATCGCCGCCGACCTCGACCGGCACGACTCCGCCGAGGACGATGCGCGCGGCCGGTTCCAGCGGCTGCTTGGCGGCACCGCGCAGGCGCCCCACTCGTCCGACTGGATCGGCCGCCGACTCGGGCCGTTCCAGATCCTGGCCGAGCTCGGGAGCGGCGGCATGGGCACGGTCTTCCTCGGCGAGCGCCGCGACGGTCAAGTCGAGCAGCGCGTGGCGCTGAAAGTGGCGCGCCTCGGCCTGCTCAACGACGAGGCGGGCCGTCGCCTGCTCGTCGAACGGCAGATCCTTGCCGGCCTGGATCATCCGCAGATCGCGCGGCTGATCGATGCCGGGGTCAGCGAGACGGGCCTGCCGTTCTTCGCCATGGAGTACGTCGAGGGACGGCCGATCCACGAATTCTGCACCGGGCATGGGCTCGGTCTCGAGGCGCGAATCCGGCTGTTCCTGAGCGTCTGCGGCGCGGTCGAGCATGCACACCAACGGCTGATCGTTCACCGCGACCTGAAGCCCTCGAACATCCTCGTCACCGCCGGCGGTGACGTGAAACTGCTGGACTTCGGCATCGCCAAGCTGCTGGGCGACGGCAGCGCCGGCTTGACGCGGACGACCGACCGTGTGCTGACCCCGGCCTATGCCGCGCCGGAGCAGGTGCGCGGCCAGCCGGTGACGACCGCCACCGACGTCTACGGCCTGGGCGTCGTCCTCTATGAGCTGCTCACGGACCGCCGGCCGTTCGTGGCCGCCGGCGAGGACCCCGCCGCGCTCGCCCTCGCCGTGCTCGCCGAGGAGCCGGCCAAGCCGAGCGCAGCCGTGTTCGAGGCGCCGCCCGCGGTGAGCCCCGACCCGCGAAGACGCCGCCGGCGCCGCGCTTTGCGCGGCGATCTCGACACGATCGTGCTCACTGCCCTCAAGAAGGAGCCGGAGCGCCGCTACCCGTCGGCGGCCACGCTCGCCGAGGACCTGAGGCGACATCTCGCCGGCCTGCCGATCAAGGCGCGGCCCGATTCGCTGCGCTACCGGGCCGGCAAGTTCGTGCTCCGCCACCGGCTCGGGGCCGCGGCGGGGGCTGTCCTACTGCTCGCACTCGTCACCGCCCTGGTCGTCGCGGTCGTCGAGGCGCGGGCCCAGGCGCGCGCAGCGCGTGCATCGCAGGCAGTCACCTCGTTCCTCGTCCGGCTGTTCGAGGGGTCGGACCCGACGCGCGCGCGCGGCGCGGCGCTCACGGCGCAGGAGCTCCTCGACGAGGGCGTCGAACGCCTGCGATCCGACCTGGTGGGCGAGCCGGCGGTGCGGGCCCGTCTGCTCCATGCCATGGCCGCGTCCTACGTCTCCCTGGGCCTCTATGATCGCGCGCTGCCGCTCGCCGCGGAGGCGCTGCGGCTGCGCCGCGAGACGCTCCCGGCGGGCAGCGCGGACGTCGCCGAGAGCATGGACCAGCTCGGCGAGATCTACCGGCTGAAGGCGGACGAGGCCCACGCGGAGCCGTTGCTCCGCGCGGCGCTCGCCGCGCGGCGCGCCGGCCTGGCGGCGGACGACCCCGCGGTGATCGAGAGCCTGGGCCACCTGGGGCGCCTGCTCGAGGACCTCGGCAAGTTCGCCGCCGCCGAGGAACCGTTGCGGCAGGCGCTGGCGGCGAGCGAGCGCCGTTTCGGGAAGGACTCGGTGGAAACGGCGCGCCGGCTCGACGACCTCGCCACCAACCAGTCCGACCTCGGCCGGAGATCGACGGCCTTCGAGCTGCTGCGGCGGGCACTCGAGATCCGCGAGCGCAAGCTCGGACCCAACGCACCGGACGTCGCCGCTTCGCTGCACGATCTCGGCGTTCACCTCGACGAAGCCGGGGAGTACCGTGAGGCCGCCGCCGCGCTCGAGCGCTCTCTCGCGATCCGCCGGAAGATCTTCGGCGCCGGCCATCCGCTCGTCGGCGCGACGGAGATCGCGCTCGCCGGCGCCTACGACGATCAGGACCGCTTCGACGAAGCGGAGCGGTCCGCCGAGAGCGCGCTCGAAGTCCTCCGGCGCACGCTGTCGGAGGATCACCCGAGGGTGGGCGAAGCGCTCAACATGCTCGCGATCATTCGCACCGATCGGCGTGACTTCACGGGCGCGGTGCCGATCTTCCGAGAGCTCCTCGCACGCTGTGCGCGGATCTCCGGGAAGGACCATCCAGATACGCTGGCGGTCGAGAACAACCTCGCCATCACCCTGCTCCACACCGGCCGCGCAGGCGAAGCCGAAGCGCTCCAGCGCGAGATCCTGGCGCACCTGCCGGAGGACAACGGCCAGGCCACGAGCGTCAACACGCGCCAGAACCTCGCGACGACGCTGGAGCAGGAAGGCAGGCCCCGCGAGGCGCTGGACTTCGCGCGACAGGCGCTCGCGCTGCAACGCCGGCGCGAAGGCGAGACCTCGGCCAATGTCGCCGTGGCGCTGCGCTCGCTGGCGATCGCCGAAGAGATGAGCGGCGAAGCGGCAGCCGCGGAGAGGGACTTTCGCGCCGCTCTGCACATGGGGGAGAGCCTCGCTCGCGCCCATGGCATCACCATGTACGAGTGGGGAATCCCGCTCGCCGATTTCCTGGTCGGCGCGAAGCGCTGCGCCGAGGCGCGCCCCCTGCTGGCCGATGCGCTCGCCGAGATCGAAGGAGCCCGCCGCCCGGTGGCGCCGCTCTGGCGGCTCCAGCAACGGCTGCTGGAAGGACACTGCGCGATGGGCTCTGCGCAAGGCGCCGAGGCCGTGAAGACCGCCCGCACCTCGCTGCGCGCCATCCCGGGAGTGAAAGTCGACCTCTATCCAACGGCACGGGCGCTGCTCGCCGACTGAGCGGCGCTTCGGTGTCCGTGGCTTAGTCGAGGAGCGAGAATCCGGAGGAGTTGCGCAGCGCGCGATCGAAGGTCCAGGTGGTGGTGGCTCCGAAGGCCTGCGCCTTGGCGCCGATCAGATGATCCGCGAACTGGGCGCGGCCTTGCCGGTACGCGGCAAGCGCTTGCAGCAGGACGCCGCGATCCTCGAATACGAAGACGGCTTGATCCAGCAAGCGCTCCAGGACCGCCGCAAGCTCTGTCCTCGATACCTGGTAGCGGCTTCCAAGGACCCATTCGAGCTCGCATAGCACCGGTGTGCTCACGTAACAGGTGGTGCCCTCACTGATTGCTTCCTCGATCAGGTGCCGGGCCAGCGCGGCCTGCCTTGGGTCATCGGCCACGACCAGGCGCACGAGCACATTGGTGTCGACAGCGATCATCGTCTCGTCGCGCGGACAAACCGCGCCCCTGCCCCCTTCCGCACCGCCTCGTCCATCTCCTCGATTGTTGCTGGACGCCTACCTGCGCGGTGGTGCAGCAAGCCGGGAAGATCACCCAGGAGGTTCGGGGAAGCGGGCTCAACGGTCAGCTTGCCCGCATCATCGAAGCGGAAGATCAGCTGGTCGCCCTGCCTGAGCCCCAAGCGCTGCCGGATCTCTTTCGGGATGGTGACCTGCCCTTTCGACGTCAGAGTGGTCTTGGGCACCATGCACCTCCTTACAGTCGGCATATTAGATGAGCATCGGTAAGGAGTCAAGCGCCTCCGCCGTCGCCAACCCGCGTCCAGGAGCCCGTCCATGCCAGAGGTCGGGGACCGCTGGCACACTAGATGTTCAGGACGATGCAGTTGGGGTGCCCCCATTCCTAACGAAGTAGAGACGGACGTGAAATTGCTCGTCCGCCTTATCAGTTATCGTTGTCTCTTCACTTTCCAAACGCTTTTCCTTGAGCAAGAGGTCTAGCGCTGCATCTACTAGGCGGCGATCTGGTTCATGAACGCTGCCTGCAATATCATCGTACGTCCGCTTCTCACCCCCGAGCACACCGACAATCTCATCCGCGACAATGCGCACCTGCCGCCTTCTTGACCACTCTTGTTCCCATAGCAGGCCGCAACTCAGCACTAAAAAGACTAGGACTGTGACGATGAGCCGCCGCTTGGCACGAGGAGGGCGAACAAGCATGTCTATCGCGATTCCTCCTGTTGCCAGCGCGAAATCCGCGGCGGCAAAGTAAGCCTCTAAAGAGAAGTCGGACATCAGGAAGCGGATGGCGGTCTAATGCATCCTACGCTCGATGCTGATTACTTGGATGTTGCCATTGTTCGCGCCGAGGGATGTACCCCACGCCTCCTTACTAGCATGAACCGAGATCTGCTTCACGTCTGGGTGATCGTTTTCGAGAGTCACAACGAGAACATGACTGGCTGGCACAGGCCGAGATCCTCCTTCGACTCCGTCTGCCGAATCTTCCGGTGAGTCCTTGGGAAGGAGTCTGACCAGAACCTTCTCGGCACTCCCCTGGACCTTTATCAACAGTCGCTCACCCTTCTTGAACGTCATCGGTGGTCTCAGGTTAAGCCAGCTCGACTGCCATTCGTCTCCTCTTGCCGAACCAGTTTTGCCGGTAAGCGGCTCAGCGGCTAGTGCTGCGGCAAACATTAACAAACAAACGGCGAGCCCGCACTGTGCTACCCTTGAAATGCTCATCGCTTCCTCCTGCTCTGCGGCCTTTCATTTGACGGGCGACTACCGCCTATATGAGCGCAATGACAGCCGTGCTGTCTAAGCGTAGTTCAGTTGAAGACCGTTTGCAAGAAGTCTGGAGCCACGAAAGTGCCGGATCCCCGGCGGCTCTCGAAACCGCCCTCCGCGAGCAGGATCAATCCTGATAAGTATTCTTCTTGCTGATACTTACGATGATGATACGCCACCTTGGGAACCATAGGGGTACACCTTAGCGAAAAAAGCGGCCGCCACCCGCCGTATCGTTTCGCCCAGCTCCAGCCCCTTGAAACTATGCCTGAACAGGCATAGGATGCCCTCAGGGACGAGCCGGCGGGATGATCATGGCCACCCAAGACTACATCCAGCCCAAGCCGGTGCGCTGGGTTGGGAGTTGCAGAGAGGATCTGAAGAGCTTCCCGGAGGAAGTCCGGCGGCGAGTCGGCGCTGCGCTCTGGGATGCGCAGCTCGGCCTCAAGGCACCCTTCGCCAAGCCGCTCCGTGGATTCCGCGGCGCCGGCGTGTTGGAGATCGTCGACGACTTCGATGGTGACACCTATCGAGCCGTCTACACCGTCCGGTTCGCCGGAGCCGTCTATGTGCTGCACGCCTTCCAGAAGAAGTCCAAGCATGGCATCGCCACCCCGAGACCCGAGCGGGAGTTGATTGAACGGCGACTCAAGCGGGCACGAGAGGACTACGAGCAATGGTCAAGAAGCAAGAAGTCGAGCTCCCGGTGACCCCTAGCAGCGGCAACGTGTTCGAAGATCTGGGCTTCCCCGAACCCGAGGAGGAGTTGACGAAGGCGCAGCTCGCCAGTCATATCCGGCAGGTCATCAAGCGCCGGCGCCTGACCCAGGTTGCTGCCGCGACGCTGATGGGCATCGATCAACCCAAAGTATCAGCACTGCTCAACGGTCGTCTCGCGAACTTCTCCAGCGACCGCCTGATGCGTCTTCTGACCGCTCTCGGTCAAGACGTGGAGATCGTAGTGAGGGCGAAGCCACGCGACCGCGACCGAGGCCGTATACGCGTCGTAGATCATGCGCATGTCTGAGCACTGAACCTTCAGGCATCTTTCGCCGACAGGCAGATCGCCGCCGTCAGGCCTCGACCACGTCGCCGGCGAGATCGATGCGGCGGCGGAGGCCGTGACGGCGCATGAAGTCCCGGACGTACCCGAGGCCACGCCCCCGGTACTGTTCGTAGAAGGGATTCCGGGCTGGCTCGTGGTGAACGGAGACGACCTCGGTGTAGCCCACGCGGATCTTGCCCAGATGAGCGTAAAAGTAGGCAAAGTGCTCGCCCGACTTGAGCGAGGCGTCCCAGCCGTAGCGCCGGAGGACGGCGGTTGGCGCGAGCATCTGCTGCGGCGCAAAGTCGACCCGGCGCACCGGCCCGACCTCGCCGCGCGATTCCCGCACGTACTCGACGCCGCCGTCGCGGGTCCGAAACAGCCCCCAGAACCCGGTGCTGTCGTCGACCCCCAGAATGTCGACCCGCGCAGCCTCGAGCAGATCCTCCGCCAGCCCCAGATCCGTGTCATCGCCAAAGAAGCAGTCGTCGTCGCACGTGAAGGCGTACGCGGTGGCGGCCAGCCGGACACCGTGGTTCCGGCCCGCCGAGGCGCCGACGTCGAAGCCCACGTAGGCGTAGCGGATCGCCGGGTCGACCGCTGCGAGGTCGGCCAGGGCCCGATTGACCTCGCGGCTGTCGTCGACGATGACGACCGGGATCGCCGGGTAGCGCGCCCGGATGCTCCGGAGCAGGCGATCGACCATCTCGGGACGCTCGAAGGTCTTGATCACGACGGTGGTGTTCCGCGCTGGTTTCATGCAGAGGCTTCCGGTACCCGAGATAAGGCTCTTGCGGCGACCCCGGCCGCCCGTCAGGTTTCCTGGGGGTCCACCTTCAGGGCTGCCAGGTCGACCGCGACGCTCTTCGGCGCCACGCGACCCCGCAGGCGGAGGACCCGCTCGCGCCAGCGCCAGGCCCTCGTCGCCTCCATGAAGCGGACGCGATCCCGCCAGCGCTCGACTTCGGCGTCGATGCTGCGATTCGCCGCGCGGAGCGCGTGCACCTCGGCCTCGGCGGCGGCCCGCGCCTGCATCGCCATCAGCAGCTGCGGCAGGCGGCGCAGGTAAACCGCCTCGTGCTTCCGCACGATCCGCTCCTGCAGGGGCGCTCCCACATCGCCCTGCTCGCACCGCACGACCGTCGATCCGGGCCGTAAGCGGTGATCGAAGCTGAGCACCGGCAGATGCCGGAAGCACCAACCCCGCTCGGCAAGCGCGATCCAGAGCTCCCAATCCTCCCAGGCGGGAAGCTCGCTGTCGTATCCCCCGCAGCTCTCCCAGGCCGCCTTCCTGAACAGCGCGCAGGCGGCGATGAAGTTGCCGCAGAGCAGCCGATCGAGGTCGAAGTCAGGCACCTTGACCACGCCCGAGCGCAGACCGAAGGTTTGACGGTCGCCGTAGACCACCCCGACGTCCGGCTCGGCCTCGAGGAGCGCCAGCGCCGGCTCGACGAAGCCGGGCCGGAGGCGGTCGTCGGCGTCGAGCGTCAGGATGTAGCGCCCGCGGGCGCGGGCGATGCCCGCATTCCGGGCAGCGGGCAGTCCGACGCCCGGCAGGTCGAGGATGTTGAAGCCGACCTGCCGCAGCCGCTCCAGCACCTCGAGCGTGTGCGCTTGGCCCGAGCCGTCGTTGACGAGGATGAGCTCGCTGCCCGGCGCGGCCGCTGCGACGCTCGCCACCGCCTCGACCAGGAGCTCGCCGAGGTCGCGGCAGGGAATGACGACCGACACCAACGGATTGACTGGCGGCACCGCGAGCGCCGACGCTGGGCGGGGACGCGGGGTCGTCCAGCCGTCCCGCGACAGATCTGCGGCCGCCTGCAGTTCTCCGAAGAGCTGGTAGGTCTCGGGGCTGGTGGCCGCGACCAAGTCGACCAAGGGATCGGAGAGCGGCCGTGCGCGCAGTCCTTCCTCCCCGCGCAGGCGGGTGAGCAGATCCCCGTCCAGCGGACAGCCGAGACGCGCGGCCAGGAGGTCGGCAAAGCGGTGAGGTCCTGCGAGCACGGCTTCGATCGCGACGAGCAGGGTCCGGCCCGGATGGCGGCGGCGGAACTCGAGGAGGCGGCGGTTGTAGAGGCGCCAGATGCAGTAGGCGTACTCGGGGCGACGCAGGAAGACGTCCGCCCCGACGCGCTGGATGGCATCGGCGACGTCCCAGGGGGCCCGGTACACGAAGAGGTACCCTGGCGCCGCGCCGACCTCGGCTGCCAGCCCATCCCAGAAGTCGAGCACCAGCGTGGTGCGCGGATCCTTCCAGCCCCAGCGGCGGCCTTCCCGGCGCGCGGCCAGCAGCTCGCGGGCCGCAGTCCGCACGGCAGCCGCCGGGCCTTCCTCCCAGTGCTCGGTCTCGGTCCAGCCCCAGTCGCGATGCCCCGGCGCGTCGTCGGTCGACGCGAGCATCAGCCGTCGATTGAGGGCCAGGAAGTCGCGGTCCTCGAAGTAACCGCGCGGATTGTTGGCGTCGGGCTCGACCAGCCGCGTTCCCATCGCGACGCCGGTCGCGGCCAGAACGGAAGCCAGGTAGGAGGTGCCGGAACGGTGCATGCCGGCGACCACGATCGGCGAGGCGCGGAAGGTTCCCGATGTGGAGTCCGGCGTCGACGGGATGTGCATGGATCGCGGGCATTTTAGCGCAACGGCGGCCGCGGGTGTCGGGTTGCCTTCTAATCGGGAGCGGTACAGCTGCTTCAGTCTCGGTGCGTAGCGACCGCGCGGTGGGGCCGACGGGCGCTCATCGGGACGCTCCCCGGGAATCGACGGCGCCGCTGCCAGCACCTGCGGCACCCAGGGCGAGCAGGCGCTCTCGCGCCCTGGTGATCAGGGCGTCGTCCGGCAGACAGGCATCGCAGCGGTGGGCGATGAGCTGCCCTTCGCTGTCGATCACGATGATCCGGCCGCCGGCGAAGACGGCGTCGGACGCTTCCACTGCTGATCCTTCGAACGTGCGCACCAGGGAGCCGTCGGTGACGTTCCACAGCCGCGTCGTGCCGTCGTGGCTGGCGGCGAGCAGCAGGCGGTCGCCGGCGAGCAACCGCAACCGGGTCACCAGCCCGGCAGCGCCTGGCAGCTGGGCCAGCAGGCTGCCGGTGCGAGTGTCCCAGGACCTCACGATGTTGTCGTCGTGGGTGGTCAGCAGGCGTACCGCGTCGGCGGCGAAGACTCCCCGGCGGAAGGGCATGCCGGCGAGCCGCACGCGGGCTACCTCGCGGCCGGTGGGCGTGGCAGCGACGATTGCGGTGCCGTCGCTGCCTAGGACGGCGTATCTCTTGCCATCTCGGGTGAAGACCGAGGCGTTGGTCAGCTGCTGGGAGAACCGGCCTGCGCTGATCAGGCGGCCGCCGGGCACGGCGATCACGAGCACCAGGCCCTGGTAGTGGTTGGCCACGACGGCGGCGGCCATGGCGTCGAAGGCCAAATGGTGAAACGTCCCGGCATGCCGGGCAACCTCGCGGCAGGTCGCGACCTCCCAAACGCGCAGGGTCCCATCGGCGCCCGCGGTGGCCACCAGCCTGCCGTCCTCGCTGAGGGCGGCGTGGTGGACCTCGCCGAGGCTGAGCACGCATAAGGGCTTGAGACGTTCGATGTCCCAAACCGTGACGGCGGCGCTGCCGCCAAACGAGAGCAGACGCCTGCCGTCGCCGCTGAACTGCGGCTCGTAGAACGAGCGCGAGTCGTCCGCTCCCTCTCTTGACAGCCTTCCCAGCTCCTCGACCGCCCGCGCATCCCACAGGGCCAGCTCACCTTCGTGGGTGAGCGTGACCAGGCGGTTGCCACTTGGCGTGAAGGCGGCGTCGGCGACCTGCTGCCCAGCGATGCGCCAGCTGCCCAGCCGGCGGGAGCCGGCGACGCTCCATAGGATCAAGGCGCGATCACCACCCATGGTTGCGACAGTGCGTCCGTCGGGGCTGAGCGCCGCGGTGCGGATGAGGTCCCGATGACCGGGTCCGAAGCGATGAGTCACGGCGCCCGTCGACAGGCTCCAGCCGAGGATCCGGCCGCTGGTACCCTCCTCGGTGACGACGGTGTCGAGGGTGGTTTGGACCAGCGACCAGCTGGTCCCGGTGCCGGGAGTGAGCGTCTGGGCTTGCGCCAGCCGCCTGCCGGAGGTTGCGTCCCACAGCGACCAGGGGAAGTGATCGCCGGTGGCGAGCACCCGCCTGCCGTCGTCGAGGAAGCGGGCACGGTCGAGCATCGACGCCTCCGAGCCGCCCAGCAGGGGCCGCAACCGCGTGGCCTCGGCCTTCAGGTTGAAATCGCCGCGGTCGGCCGCCGTCGCGGGGTCGATGATCCACGCCTGGTTGCCGCTGCCGACGGCGACCGCGAGCGAATCGTCCGGCGCGAAGTCCAGTGAGTGAGCACCGACGCCGGGTTTGCTTGCCGTCGCGAGCCGGGTCAGTGGCTGCAGGCTGAAGAAGGTGATCTCGTCCTGGCCGATCAGCGCCAGCCGCCGTTCCGCGGCGCCGAACACGATGTGGTCGACCTCGTGCGGGGCGAGGATCTCGGCTGGCTTCTGGCTTGAGCCGGCGGTCCAGAGCAGGGCGCGAGGCGATCCGTCGGCACTGGCAACGTAGCGTGCGTGAGCGCTGACGGCGATTGCGGTCGGGTTCGATGCGGGCAGGTCGAGCCGGCCGGTCTCGTCGAGGGTCTCGCCGTCGAGCAGCAGCAGCGAGCCCGGCCCCTGACCGATGACGATGCGGGTTCCGTCGCGGCTGCGCGCCCATTGAGCCAGGCGTCCGCCGCCTACGGATGGGAAGCGCGCGGCGCCGGCGCGAACGCGCAGCAGCAGTGTGCGATCGATCGACCTGCGGACCGCAGCGAGCGCCGCGGGCAGCGGCTTCCTAGCGAAGGCGGTGAGGGCGTCCAGGAGCGCCTCCTCCGGTGCCGACTCGCGTACCGCATCCGAGCGAAGCGCGCCTTCGCTGCTCTCTGCGGCGAGGCGCTGCGCGATGGCCTCATCGCGCTGCCTGAGCGCGCTCACCGCCAGGGCCGAGACAACCAGGATCACGGCGGCCAGCGCGGCGATCCAAGCTGCGAGCAGGCGCGCGGCATGACGGCGAGAAGCGTTGAGGTACTGCGTGTGGAGAGGGGACGGCTCGGGCGCCGCCGGCGGGCGACTGTCCCGCCAGGCTTCGCCCGCCTCGATGTCGCGGCCACGCAGCAGCAGGCGCGCGGGCCGGCCGGCGTCCGCCCAGCGCATGGCCAGCTCGAGCAGGCGAGTGTGCTCGCGCACCCAGAGGGCGTCCTGCCTCAGCGCTGCCAGCAGGCGTGGGTAGTCCGCGGCCACGCGGGCCGGCGAATCGAGCCGCGAGAAATTGAGGCGCTGCAGGCGGCGCGGTATTTCATCGACCGGCGTG
>Ga0209524_1000061_pt1 | contig 11578 bp, 6 predicted proteins | sample JacPinW_OM1H0_M1_FD_187956 | JGI IMG/M metagenome (GOLD analysis project Ga0209524, IMG submission 187956) | Forest soil microbial communities from Algoma, Ontario, Canada - Jack Pine, Ontario site 1_JW_OM1H0_M1 (SPAdes) (version 2) | ecosystem: Environmental > Terrestrial > Soil > Boreal... | reverse complement strand
CCTGTCTGGCGGCGGCTACCGCGCAATGGTGTTCCACGTCGGCGTGCTGTTGCGGTTGAACGAGCTCGGCTACCTGGCCAAGCTGAGCCGCGTCTCGAGCGTCTCGGGCGGCAGCATCACCGCCGGCGTGCTGGCGCTCGGGTGGAACGGGCTGGGTTTCGACGCCAACGGCGTGGCGGCCAACTTCAACGACCAGGTAGTCGTGCCGCTGCTCAACATGGCCGCCACCGACGTCGACGTCGAGGCGGCGCTGGGAGGCTTCCTGCCGGGAGTCAACGCCTCCGAGAAGGTCGCGGAAAAGTACCGCCAGCACCTCTTCGCCAACCACACCTTGCAGGATCTGCCCGACCCGCCGGCTCCGGATTTCATCATCAACTCCACCAACCTCCAGTCGGGCGCGCTGTGGCGTTTCACCAAGGCCTACATGTGGGACTGGAGGGTGGGCGAGGTAAAGAACCCGCGCGTCGACTTGGCGGTGGCGGTCGCCGCCTCCTCGGCGTTCCCGCCGGTGCTGTCGCCGGCGCGCTTGCAGTTGCAGGACAGTGACTTCGTTCCCGGCAGCGGCACGCCAGAGTTGCAGCGGCCGCCGTTCACCACCAACGTCGTCCTGGCTGACGGCGGTGTCTACGACAACCTCGGACTCGAGACGGCCTGGAAGCGATACCAGACCATCCTGGTGAGCGACGGCGGCAAGGCCTTCGGCTTCCAGGAGCAGCCGGATACCGGCAAACTGGGCCAGGCGCTGCGCGTCCTCGACGTGATCCAGAACCAGGTGCACGCCCTGCGCACGCGCGAGTTGGTGAGCTCCTACAAGGCCCAGGAGCGGCAGGGCGCCTACTGGGGGATCAACACCAGGATCGCCGACTACAAGGCACCCAACGCCCTGTCCTGCCCACCCGACAAGACCGCCGTGCTGGCCGCCCAGGCGACGCGCCTCGCCGCGTTGCCGCCAGCGACCCAGCAGCAGCTGATCAACTGGGGTTACGCGGTCTGCGACGCCGCGATGCGGGCGTACGTCGACAAGACCGCGCCGCCGCCCGCCGGCTTCCCCTACCCCGCCCAGGGCGTGGGCTGAGAAGAAGACTCCACCGCAAGAGGGGTGGGAGGGGGCGTCCCCCTCCCACCCGGACGCCGCCCGCCAGCGCCGGGCGCCCGCTCGCGCTCCATTTACGCCGGTGATATAGTCACAACGCACCCCATCGACAGGCCGCGCTCGCGGCCGCCGGACTGGAACCCACATGCCCAATCCTGCCGTACCTCGTTTTCGCGTCCAGTCGCCGCTGCTGCAGCTCCTGCGTGGCGGCCTGAGCGGCCGGCTGCGCCGGGTCGTGCTGCCGCTGGCCGCGGTGCTGGTGCCGCTGCTGTTCGTCCGCGCCTGCCTCGTGACCTACGTGCCGCCCGACCGCATCGGCATGCGCCAGATCGCCTTCGGCCCCGCCAAGGGGCTGCAGAAGGAGCTGGTGCGCCCGGGCTACCGGCGCGAGATCAGTGGCTACGAGCAGATCCGCACCTTCCCGCACGACCTGCAGGTGGTCGAGTTCACCAACAACCCGCAGGAGGCGGGCGCCGGACACCTGAAAGGCGCCGCCATCAAGGTGCCGACCGTCGACGGCTATCCGGTGGACCTCGACGTGACGGTGCTCTACCACATCAAGGACCCCTTCCTGGTGGTCTCCAAGTTCGGCTTCGGCAACGCCTACGAGGAGGCGGTGGTGGTGCGCTTCACCGACCCGCTGGTCAAGCAGTTCCTGGGCGAGCTGCTGGCGGAGCAGTTCTACGGCAGCGAGCGCCTGCTGCGGGTCGCCGCGCTCAAGGCGGCGCTGGCGCGCAACCTGGCCGACAACGGTCTCGCCCTGGCCGACGTGCTGATCCGCCAGTACGAGTACCCGACGACGTTCCAGGCGCTCACCGAGCAGAAGAAGATCCAGGACCAGTCGGTGCTGACCAACCGCGCCCTGGCCCGCCAGGCCGAGGTGCAGACGCGCCTCAACCAGGTCGCCACCGAGGGCCAGAACCTGATCCGCGTCAAGGCGGCCGAGTTCGCGGCGCAGATCACCGAGATCAACGCCAAGAAGGACCTCTACGAGCGCCAGAAGCGCGCCGAGGCCGACCTGCTGGTACGCAGCGCCGAGGCGTCGGGCACCGAGGCCATCAACCGCGCCATGGAAGGCGCCGGCTCCGACAAGCTGCTGCGGCTGAAGCGCGGCCTCGCCCTGCTCAACAGCATCAAGGGGCCGATCTACATCTCGGAAGATCCCACCGACTTCTCGAAGATCGTGTCCAGCCACTGAGACCCCTGCCCGACGCTCGCTGCCGCCGCGGAGACCCAATAGCCATGCCACGCTCCTCTTCCAAGATCCTGCTGCACCGGGCGGCGCTCTCGCCGCTCGCGCTGCTCAGGCTGCCGGCGCTGCTCTCGCTCCTCAGGCTGCCGGCGCTGCTCAGGCTGCTCACGCTGCTCTCGCTGCTCTCCGTCGTGGCCTGCACGCCGCATCACACCGGACCCACCGAGGTCGGCGCGGTGTTCAACAAGCTCACCCATTCGCTGGAGATCAAGCCGGCGGGCGCGACCTACTTCTTCCTGCCCTTCGTCAACGATTGGAACACCTATGACATCTCGCAGCGCAGCCTGATCATGAACGCCGACCTCAGCAGCGGCAACCGCCGCGAGAAGGACGACCTGCGCTTCAAGACCCGCGACGGCAACGACATCGACACCGACGTCACGGTGCGCTGGCGGATCGATCCCAGCCGCATCGGCGCGATCTGGCGGAACGTGGCGCCGAGCAGCGACGAGGTCGAGCAGCGCCTGGTGCGGCCGCTCGCCCGCACCTACGTCCGCGACGTGCTCAATCGCCTCGACTCGGAGGAGTTCTACAACCCGAAGCTGCGCTTCGCCGCCGCCAACGACGCCACCAACCTGCTGAACGAACGGCTGCGGCCTTACGGCGTGATGGTCGAATCGGTGCTGCTCGGCGACTTCTCCTTCAAGCGCGAGTACCAGCGGCTGATCAACCAGCGCAAGGAGGCCGAGAAGCAGGCCGAGAAGCTGGAGGCCGAGATCCATGCCACCCAGGAGGCCAACCAGGCGAACCTGCAGTCCAAGGTGGCCCAGCTCACCCAGGAGCTCACCGCCGCCCAGGGCGGCTTCGAGCAGGCGAAGCGGGCGGCCGACGCCTACCTGGTCAAGCGGCAGCAGGAGGCGCAGGCCACCCTGGCCGAGCGCAGCGCCAGCGCCGAGGGGATCCGCCGCGAGCGGGCGGCGCTCAACAGCAGCGCCGGCGACGCCTACGTCAACCTGCGGCTGATCGAGGCGCTCGAGAAGAAGGAGATCCGCCAGATCCCGAAGCTGCCGAACGGCAATATCATCATCGACGGCAACCGGCTGCTGCAGCAGCTCGGCGTGCTGCGCTACCAGCAGGGGCGCGACGCCGAGACGCCGAACCCGCCGCCGGGCCCGCCGAACCCGCAGCCATGACACCGTAGGATCCGCCATGTTGAACCTTGCCGGCCGCGAGTACGACTTCGGACCCGTGCTGTTCGCGGTGCTCCAGGACTGCGAGCACCGACGGCGCAGCCTGCCGACCGACGACGGCGAGGCGGCGGCGCAGCTGGCCGAGATCGCGCGCGAGAAGCTGGCCGAGATCGCGCCCTGCTACGTGGAGGCCGGCGGCACGCCCGCCTACTGGCGGGAGCTCGAGAGCGAGGTGCTGGAGACCGCGCTGCCCCAGTACGCGCGGGCGGCGGCGGCCCAGACGCGCCTGGAGCTCGACAGCTACGGCCTGTGGCGCCAGGGGGACCCGCTGTCCCGCCTGGCGCTCGGGCTCGCCGGCCTGACGGTCGGCGGCCTGATCGTCAAGGCGCCGTTCATCCCGATCTTCGACGACGCCTTCGCCTTCGTGCTGGCGGCTGCCTCTTTCTTCTACCCCGAGATCAAGCGCCTGGTCTTCGACTGGCGCCACTCCCGGCTGCTCAACCGCCTCATCGTGCAGGCGGACCGCTACCAGCATCGCCAGCTGCCCTATGTCAGCGAGGCCGACCTGGATGCCGAGCTGCGCGCCGTGAACGCCGTCCCCGGCAAGGTGCCGGCGGCGCCGCTCGGATCGTCGGCAACCGCCGCCACGGACCCTGGCGCCGCGGCCGCCACACTCGCTGGTCCCAGGCGGACGCAGGCCCCGTCGCCGCTGTCGATCTTCGCACCGGCGGAGGCAGCCGCGCCGCCGCCGCCCGACGCCGCCAAGACGCGTACGGCCGGCAGCGGCGAGCCGCCGCCCGCGGGACCCCGTCCCCAGGCCGCCGAGCGACGCTGATCCCTCACCCGCCACGGCCTCGTTCGCCCGGATCATCTTCACACACGGACGGCTCGAGGCGCTCGACCCGATCGTCGAAGACTGGTAGACCCGGCGCTTCTCCAGCGTCCACCGCCTCTTTATTGCGAATCTCGCAAACCTGGCTCCGCCGTAGGCTTCAGAAGATCTTACCGAGTGAGGCCGAGAGTGGCGGTGAAGTGCGTTCGCGGCGCGCTCGCAGCGCTGAACCGCCGCACGGTCAAAGCTAACTCCTTGTCTTTGACCTGAATGAGTCCATAAGAATTATCTTTGAAGGAAGGACTGTACCTGCATGATCCAGTAGTTCCTCCAGCAATCACGAAAAGAGATTCGTCCATCCCGGCAAGTTTTAGACTATCGTCTTGGAGTCGTCCCCGGCCGATTCTTGTCACTCCTGGAACGTGCTGATGCCCATGCAGTGCCACCCTGAAGCCGTGAGACTGTAGCCCCTCGGTTACAGCGCCAGCGTCAAGAGTCAGGCTAATTCCTGCTTCAGGATAGCCAGGGTCAATAAGTTCCTCTGTCACCGCGGGAACAAGATGGTGATGAAGCACCGCCATCTTCAGTGATTGAGGGTCGGACTCGTGCGTACGGAGAAAGTCGTCATAGAGCGACCAATCAACGTAGCCGTAGTTCTTATCACTAGTGGTTCGTAAATGAACCGAGTTGATCGTCAAGATTTCAAGCTTCCTTCCGCCTGCCAGCTTGAACCGATAAAGTTGCATGAAACCATCTATTGGTTGTCCATAGAACTCTTTCAGGAAAAGGCGCATTAGCGTCTCGTGTTTGTAGCTATAGGGCTCCCAGTCCCTCAGCGGTATATCGTGGTTTCCGGGGACGAGCACCACCTGCTGCGGGCGGAGATCCAATCGCCGGGCCAAGTCCTTAAGGAAACCGAGAGAATCAGTCATCAGTGTGTTGCCATCAGCCTTGGTAGTAAAATCTCCCGACACGACAAGAATGCCGATGGATGACTCTACCAACTTGGCTATATCTGAGAGAAGCACGTCTAGGAGAGGTCGTTTACCAGGGCCAGACTCTGCTGGAAAACCAAAGTCCCCACCGAAATGCAGATCAGAGAGATGAACCAGATAGGGACTCATGATCCCGACCTCGTCTCCGATGAAAGTGCTCGTGAGGACCGCCGGCAGTCCCTCCGACGAAATCGGGAAGAAGGTTGAATCACCAAGAGGAACCTCACCGAATTTACTGGTAAAATCTTCCCTCGTAAGGGGTTCGAAATTCGTAAACTTGATCCAAGCCGCTACTCGAGCAGATTCGTAGTAATGAGGTGTATTATGCGACTCCGGTGAAGGAATGCTTTCGCCAGACGATTCAAAGACGATGTCTACTGCCTTCGCCTTGAAAAAACGCGAAGTCGAGCGGTCAAAGAGTCCAAGCTCTACCGCTCCACTACGGAGCAGCCCATGAAGCTGCTCACATTCGGCGACACGGTCGCTTTCACCTGCCTTCTTCCACCAACCCCACCACACGTAACCAGTCCTCTTGATGACCTCCTCGTGAGCCGAGATCGTATCCACCATCGTGATGTCGCGAAAGCGAAGAACCACAGTGCGAATCATGCTTGCCTCCGAGAACAGCCTTCCGACAGCCCGGCTACCGTTACCAGACGGCGGCACAAGATCGCCACTTCTCAAACTCCGCCGAGAATCGTGAGTAACAACGATCGCGCCTCGCCACGCAAAGAACCAGTACGCACGACCTGCGACACCGATCTGCCGTCACGAGTGGCCGCAGCGATCTCCTGAAGCTGTTCGAGTAGCCGCGCTGGCTCGGCCGTTCGCAGCCCGTGGCCCCTGGACGTAAGGACGTTGATGTTGGCGTTCTTAGGGTCTCTCCGACTTGGCGATCGTAGAAGACTCCCGCTGGTTGAAGGCGAGAGGAGTCCTGCGCCTTGCTGGGCGACCGCGGTATTCACGAAAAGTCGCATGCTTCCAACGTCGATCTCGGCCCAGGTTGAACTTCCCACGTAAGGGCCGGCTGCGGGAAAGAAGGCGTCGGCAAGCTCCCGATCGGACAGCTTCGCGATCAGGAGGTCAGCGACTTTCCACGCACCGAGGCAGCCCAAGTGTAGAGACTCGAGGTGCGCCTCCTCGAAGGTCGGCACCGTGTAATCGACGAAGTCCTGGAGCAAGAAGACGGTCTGGGATGCCTTTCGTAGGCGCGCGAGCAGGTCGGTACGCTCGGTTGGGGCGTTCGGGCGCGTCAGCTCGGGGAAGAGTGGGATCAGCAGCGTGCCTCCGCACGCGAGCTGCGCTGCCCGGCGGAGCCACACGCCGTAGACCTCTGGGTACCAAGGCGGGTCCAAGAAAACGAAATCGGCCTGGGCTTGTAAAGCCAAGGGGATCTCGTCGGCAATATCATAGCGGATGGCGGCTTCGCATTGAGGATCAGCGACCTTCGAGAGCTCTTGAGCGACAAGCGGATCGAGGTCAAGAAGGATCCTTGAGGCTCCGATCCGTCGCTGGCAATACCACTCGTAAAGCCTGGGAGTGCCCAAGAACGCGAACCGCGAAGATCCCCAGGCTTGGAGGTTCTCAAGTCTGGTACAGGTCTTCTCTGTAAAGTACCAGGAGCACAGGACCGGGTTCCCCTCGATGTGGGAGAGCAGCGAACTATTTTCCTTCTCTCCATCCACATAGCTGGAATCGTGCAAGGCGAATACATCCTCGTGAGTTTTCTTGATCTCGACGTGAAGCTCCGTCAGGCACTCAGCGACGAGCGTAGGGTAGGCTCCGGCGCTCGATCTGATAATCTCGACTAGGGTCCGGGGGCGTCCTTCCAGCGATCGGAGGATGCGCGCCTTCAAACGCTCCCTGTAGGTCACCTCGATGCCCAGCTCGCCCCCCGAGAGTGGCGCTGACAGCGGTAAGTCAGGTAGTGCTGCGGTCATGGTGGGTCCATACCAGCTGATGCTAGTTGCGTGATTATCTAGTGTACCACTGGAGAGCCAGCGACCGCTGAGGCCATCCAGCCGTACTACCTGGCTCTCTGGCTCTACAATCGGCGTTCCAAGCTCTCTATGGCCCGATGCGGTGCAGGCGGACCAGCGGGCCCTCGAGGGCGTGCGGGTCGCGGAGGTCGACGTCGCCGGCGATCGCCCAGAGGTTGTCGCCCTGGGGGTCGAGGAGGGTCTGGCGCACCTCCCAGGTGCGGTCGCCGGTGCGCTGGATGTGGGTGAACTGGTGGCGTCGCGCCTCGGGGCTGAACAGCAGCTCGCCGTACTCGGCGAAGAACGGCGCCAGCTCGCGCTCGAAGCGCTCGGCGTCCCATGACGCTTCCTCGCCGCCGGCCGGCGCCCCTCCGGCCGGCAGCCCGCCCCGCACCGACTCGGCCGCCGCCTCCCAGTCGCGCGCCGCCAGCGTCCGCACCAGCAGGTGCATCTCGGCGCGCACGCGGGCGCCGAAGGCTTGCGGGTCGGCGACCAGCTCGCGGATCCAGAGCGCCTCCGCGGCCTCGTGCTCCCGTTCGCGCTCGCGCCGCAGCTCGGGATGCAGCAGCTCCTCCCACTCCTCGAGCAGGCTGGTGTCGGTGCGCTCGAGCAGGGCGCGGAAGAAGCCCAGGGCGTCGAGCACCGCCTCGGTGCGGGCCGCCTCCGGGACGCTCTGCTTGAGCGTCTTGTAGAGCTGGGAGAGGTAGCGCAGCAGCACGCCCTCGCTGCGCTCGAGGTGGTAGCGCTTGACGAAATCGCCGAAGCCCAGGTAGTCCAGCAGCATCTCGCGGCCGATCAGCTTGGGGCGGATGTCGCGGCCGCCAACCCAGGGATGGTCGCCGCGGAAGCGGTGGAAGGCACCATGGAAGAAGTCGACCAGCGCCGGCGGCGGCTGCGGCGAACCGACCTCCTCGAGCCGCTCCATGCGCTCCTCGTAGGGCACGCCGTCGGCCTTCAGGCGCGCGACCAGCTCCTGCTTGAGCTTGTCCACCTGCCGCCGCAGCACCATCTCGGGGTCCTCGAGCACCGCCTCGACCAGGCTGACCACGTCGGCGGCATAGCTCTCGGACTGCTGGTCGAGCTGGCCCAGCGCCCCGATCAGGAAGAGCGACAGCGCCTGGTGGAGCGAGAAGTCCCATTGCAGATCGCGGTCGACCACCACCCAGAGGTAGGGCCCGGCCGTGTCGCGCGCCATGTGCACGACGCCGGCGCGATAGAGCGAGCGCACCAGCACCGCCGCTTCCGAGAGCAGCCGCCGCTTGCTCGCCTCGTCCTCGTGGCTGCGCGCGATCAGCTCGCGCAGGCTGTCGAAGTTGCGCCGCGACGGCTCGTCGCGCTCGGCGTCGCGCTGCAGCAGGTTGAGCACCATGCCGTGGGTGACGCGGAAGCGCGACTTCAGGGTCTCGGGCGGGCGCAGGATCAGCTTGTCGAAGGTCTCGCGGCTCCACGACACCTCGCCCTTCGGCGCCGCCGTCGCCCCCGGCTTGCGCCGCTTCTTGCCCGCCGCCGCCGCCCCCTTGGCGGCGGCGCGGCGCTCGGCCTGGCGCTTCTCGACGATGTGCTCGGGCGCCTGGGCGACCACGCTCCCCTGGTCGTCGAACCCCTTGCGTCCGGCGCGGCCGGCGATCTGCTGGAAATCGCGCACCGAGAGCATGGCGACCTTCCGGCCGTCGAACTTGGCGAGGCGCGAGAAGAGCACGGTGCGGATCGGGATGTTGACGCCGACCCCGAGCGTGTCGGTGCCGCAGATCACGCGCAGCAGGCCCTGCTGCGACAGCTGCTCGACCAGCAGCCGGTACTTCGGCAGCAGCCCGGCGTGATGGACGCCGATGCCGAAGGACAGGAAGCGCCGGAACTCCTTGCCGTACGGCGTGTCAAGGCGCGCGCCGCCGATCGCCTCGCGGATGCGGTCGCGCTCCTCGCGGCTGGCGATCCTCAGGCTGGTCAGCGACTGCGCCAGCTCGGCGCACTCGCGCTGGGTGAAGTTGACGACGTAGATCGGCGCCTTGCCGGCGTCGAGCAGGTCCTCGATGGTCTGGTGCAGCGGCGTCTCGCGGTACTCGAAGTCGAGCGGCACCGGGCGCTCGGCGGAGGTCACCAACGCCACCTCGACGCCGGTCTGGGCCCGCAGCCGCTCGGCGATGGCGCTCATGTCGCCCAGCGTCGCCGACATCAGCAGGAAGCGCGTCCGCGGCAGGGTGAGGAGCGGGATCTGCCACGCGACGCCGCGCTCGGGATCGGAGTAATAGTGGAACTCGTCCATCACCACGTACGGGGCGTCGAGCTCCTCGCCCCGGCGCAGCGCCATGTTGGCGAGCACCTCGGCGGTGCAGCAGACGATCGGCGCGCGCGGGTTGATGGCGGCGTCGCCGGTCAGCATGCCGACGTTCTCGGCCCCGAAATCGTCGCAGAGCGCGAAGAACTTCTCGCTGGCCAGGGCCTTGATCGGGCTGGTGTAGAAGGAGGTCCGCCCCTCGCACAGCGCCTTGAAGTGAAGCCCCAGCGCGACCAGCGACTTGCCCGACCCGGTCGGCGTGTTGAGGATGACGTGGCGCCCGGCGGCGATCTCGAGCAGCGCCTCCTCCTGCGCCCGGTAGAGCGCGAAGCCGGCGTCCGCAGTCCACTCGACGAAGCGGTCCAGGACCTCCTCCGGCCCCACCTCTCGCCGGCGGCCCCCGGTCCCCGGCCCCGGCAGGCGCGCGGCGAGCGACGGCCGGGTTGCCCGCTGGACAGGCAGCGGGGCGGAGGGCGGCGAGGCGGAGGGCGGCGGGGCGGCCATGGCGACCGCATTGTCGCACGGAGCTTCGCGGCGAGCTTGCGTCCACGCATGGCTCCACCCCGGCTCCGGCAGGCCGTCAGGCCCGCTTCCACTTCTCCGCGATCCGCTTCACTTCCACCTCGGCGGCCCGCGCGGCTTCGTCCGGACCGAGATCTCCCTTGACGACGCTGGCGAACATCCTGGGGAGGACGAAGGTATTGAACACCTCCATCGCCACCGGGTTGGCGAAGCCGGGGAAGCCGAGATTGGGCGTCCAGTGCAGCGCGTCCTTCAGCTCCTTGTACTTGAAAGGCGGGTCGCCGCGCGGGTCGTTCTCGAGCCGGACGATCAGGTTCGGGACCGTCTTCTGGTAAATCGGGAAATTACATCCCTGGCTTCGCTCGTAGATGTCCTTGGAAGAATCGATCAGTTCGGTCAGGAACTGCTTGGCGCCCGCCGGGTTCTCCGCGAACTTCCAGACCGCGGAGCAGTTCGTGACGTGGGGCACCGCCATCACGTCGGCGGTGCCGACCAGCGGCGGGCTGAGCCTGATCTTCCTGGCGGCCGCGGGATCGCCGGCTTCCGACGCGCGCACGAGGCTGATGGCGTTGATGGTGCACGAGGTCTTGCGTGCCAGCATGGCCGCCACGTTGCCCCCGGGTTTCCAGCCGAGCTGCTCGGGGGAGCCCGCGTCCTCGTGCAGGGCCTTGACGTACTTCAGGGCCGCGATGGTGCGGGCACCCTTGTTGATGATGACGTTGCCTTGTTCGTCGAGGACGCCGCCGCGGAACGAGAGCAGGAGGGTGTGCAGGGTGATGTTGCCCTCCAGGCTCGGCGTGAGGGCCAGGCCGCAGGGGATGCCGAGCTTCGCGCGCAGGGCTTTCCCGCCGCTGCGCAGGCTGCCGTAATGCAGCGGCCCCAGCGGCATGCCGACCTCGGTCCACCAGTCCTCGTAGTAGCACAGCGGCGCCGGCATCCAGGAGTCGGCGAACGCGAAGTACTGCTTCGTCACGGGATCGAAGGTCGACTTGTGCCCGAGGCGATCGACGGTGCCATGCCGGAAGCTCACCGCCTGGTAGATCTCCGTGTGATCGATGACCTCCCGCTGGTATTCCGCCGGCGGCCAGGGGAACATGAAGAGGTCGTGGCCTTGACGGGCCGCGGCCTCCGCCGCCGCCCGCGCGGCGACCTCCTCGACCGGCACGTGATCGACGATCACCTTGGTGTCGTGCCGCTCGCCCCATTGCTTGGCCAGCACGTCCTCGAACCAGCGGTCGTACTCGGGCAGGAAATGGGCCCACTTGGCGATCCTGAGCGTCTTCTGCCGGGCTTGCCCGGCCCAGGCGTCGCCGGTGAACCGCAGGGAAGGGGCAGCTGCCGCGGCGGCCGCCAGCCTGACGAAATCCCGCCGTGAAACCTGCTTGTCCTTGTTGTTGGGCATGATGTCCGTCTCTCTCCACACGACGGCCCTGCCGGGGCGCTGGCCCCGGCAGGGCTGCCCATCATGGTACTGGCTCGTCGCGCGGCTGCCGGCTACCG